>ERZ773054.1634-NODE-1634-length-13034-cov-14.411434_pt1 | contig 13034 bp, 10 predicted proteins | sample MGYA00580630_ERZ773054 | MGnify/ENA primary metagenome ERZ773054 (study PRJEB29015, sample SAMEA2737994) | human oral metagenome | biome: human oral; feature: human-associated habitat; material: dental | place: China | collected 2115 ... | reverse complement strand
TCCTTCGGTGGGGTATGTGGTGATTCTATTGTGTGTGCAGTGTGTTCGGTGGGGGTTATGCGGCGGCTTTCACGGCGCTAATGAGAGCGTCAGGAGGCAGGCGCACGTAGCGTCGCGTCGTCTCGGGCCTCGCGTGTCCGAGGACGGCCCCGACGGCCAGCAGATCACGGGTCCCTGCATACATGGCGGTGCCACAGCGGTGCCGCAGGGTATGTCCAGTCCAGCCTGCAGGGAGTGCCCGAGCGAGTCGCTTCGAGACGTACCCAGCGGACAGGTGCCCGCCGTCTTGCCCCGGGAACAGGTAGCCGTGGCAGGCGGTCAGGGCGCGGCGCAGGTCCATGCGGATAACCGGAACATATCGGGTCTTCCCGCCCTTGCCCGTCACGTACAGACCGTACCCATCCCAGTCACGCGAGTGAACGCGCGCGATCTCCATACAGCGAAGCCCCGCGTAAGCGCCGAGAAGAAGCATCGTGCGGTCGCGCTCATCGGCACGCGCAAGCGCCTCGTGGAGGACATCGTCAGGGACGGGGCGAGCGACACCGGCGGGCACGCGCACGGCTGCCAGCCCCTGAGCGGGGTCGGCGGGGATGAAGCCCGCTCCGTGAGCCCATCGGAAAAACGCCGTGATAGACCCGCGCACGCTCTTGCGCGTCTCGGGCTTCCACGACCCAGCGGAGAGCACATACCGCAAGTCGGTTGAGGTCACGGAGGCGGGGCCATCGGGGCATTCGCGGATGACCTTGTGCAGGTGGCAGGTGTAGAGACGAATCGTCCGGGGTGAACGGCCAGCAGCTTGCATAGCGGTCGTCCAGTCTGCGACGGCCGTGTCCCAGTCCCAGAGGGGTGTCATCTGTGTGTCCTAGTTCTCTCGCAGCACCCCGCGCTCGCGGGAGGGGGAATGAGCAGGTCCCCCTGTTGCGACCCTTGCGGGGTAAGTGTTGGTGGCTGATTCACTGTCTCGCGACGGTGCGAGCGTGTCCACCGGAAGGATGCCGTAACCTAGGCGATGGAAGGAAGATCGTCGGTATCATCCCAGCTCGGGCACGAAGGAAACAAAAAGGTAACATTGTGACCAAGCCGATAACCGGACGGTTACTGGTTCGAATCCAGTCGCAGGAGCAGATGCCCCGAGTTCTCATGAACTCGGGGCTTTTTGTTGATCGGGGAGGAGTGAAACATGCAGGCGATCGCTGATCACACCTACCACATTCTGATCATCGCCTTTGTTGCTACCACGATCGTCCATGCGGTCGTCACGATCATGAGCAAGCCCCGCAAAAAGAAGCGCGGACCCGTCGCCCCCAGGGAGAGCGCAGTCGATCGTGAGAAGCGCATGCGAGAGCGATACGCAGCTTTCGGGGAGCGTTGGCGGGAGTGGCTGGATCAACCGCGGAGGAGAGGTGACGCTGACCGTCTCGTGACGGCCGCGAGCATCTGGGGCAGCCCGGAACAGGGAGCTTCCTTTCCCCGGCGCTTCCATGCCAGTCAGCTCGGCAAGGTCACGGGCAATAGGCGCAGCTACCTGGCGATGCTGGACGTCCCCGTCGACGCTGTCCAACCGAGGCGTGAGCTGGCCCCGACGTCATGGGCGAAGGTGCGTCTCGACGTGTCGGCGCTCCACTCCAAGGCCGCGCAGAAGCCCCGTCTCATGCGCGTGTGGCTCAGTAGGGATCGTGCGCTCGTGGAGCTGCATCGCACGCGCGTCGTCAAGGTTGACGAGATTCTCCCCAGCGAGGTCGTCGGCTTTGTCCGAGGCTTCACACGCCTCGGCCCACGCACCGGCAAAGTGGATGGTCTGCGTTGGCTGCCCGCCGAGACAATGGAGTTGGGAGCCAAGCCCCTGTGGAATACCTTCCGCGCGATGCGCGACATCTCCTGCGTGGCTCCCGAGGGGTCGACCGTTGCCGATGCCTTGAATGCTGTGGACTTCCATGCCTTTGCCTTCGTCGCCTTCCGTGCCGAGAGCGCGTGGAAGGAGCCCTGTGCCCACTTACGCGTTCTGGATTGTTCCGGCGTGACCTACCAGGTGGGTGATGCATTCTCGCAGGAGTCCTCCGATGGGCGGTGGGCGCCCCCTGGGGACGATGCGGTGCCCTCGATGGGTGCGGATGGTGGGGAGGGTGCTCGGGCTTCTCGACGAGGCCGTGGCCGCCCGAGCAGGCGCCGTAGCCTGAGAAGAAGGCGTAGTGTGGCGCAGGAAGCGGTTGCATCCGCCAGTGACGACCAGAAGGTTGGGAAGTCGCAGTCCGCCGAGTCGCCCGACCGCGAACCCGAGCCGCTGGGTGACACGGACCTCGCCGTGGTGCCGATCGATCCTCGCGAGGTGCTGTGGGCCGTGGAGAAGATGGTCGAGCTGTGACTGTTCACTGCTGTGTGTAGATGAGGAGGTGCGAACGGTGGGGGAAGAACTTGTTGAGGCTGTCCTGCGGGTCGTGGAGGAAATCCCCGAGGGGCGTGTGGCTACGTACGGCATGATAGCCCGTGCGGTTGGTACCGGTCCGCGCGTCGTCGGGCGGATTATGCACGACTGGGGCGGTGGCGTCCCGTGGTGGCGTGTCGTGAGCGTTCACGGAACTTTTCCAACAACTGTGCGGGGTGAGGGTTTTTCCGAGTGGGAACGAGAGGGGATCCCTCACGATCCAACACGCGGAAAAGTGTTGATCAAAGAGTGTGTGGTGGAGCAGGACTGGCTGAACGCTGTCGCGCGCCCCATCATTGAAAACGTGCAGAATAATGCGGAATTGTCAGACTGAACCCCCTCGAGATTCGATTACGATTTGGTTACGCGTGAGTGAATTTAGCTCGCGCAGATCACTGTGATGCTCTACTCTTAAGGAGACGCCGAAGAAGGCGATTCTCCGGAACAGTGACCGTTAGCGTTAACGAAGCCGGGGGAGCAAACTCCAGAAACAGAGAAGTTACTGGTACCCAAGGGGTGAGAAGTGACGAACTTACTAGAGCTAAAGGGGATCTCAAAGACGTTCCCCGGTGTGAAGGCGCTGTCCGACGTGGACCTCGACCTTCGACCCGGTGAAGTCTTGGGTCTCTGCGGTGAGAACGGGGCGGGCAAGTCCACGCTCATGAAGGTGCTCACCGGTATCCACAAGTCCGACCCGGGCGGCGAGATCTGGCTGCAGGGAGAGAAGGTCGACATTCAGTCGCCGGAGCACGCGCGTGACCTCGGCCTGTCGATCATCCACCAGGAACTCAACATCGTTCCTGACCTGACCGTCGCCCAGAACCTGTACATCGGTCGACCCGGCACGTCCAAGTTTGGATACGTCGACGACCGGAAGATGGTTCGTGATGCGCGCGAACTTTTCGAGCGCCTCAACATGGACATCGACCCCACCGCACACTGCCGTGACCTGCCGGTCGCGCGTCTGCAGATGGTGGAAATTGCGCGTGCGCTGTCCTTCGACTCGAAGATCCTGGTCATGGACGAGCCAACGGCTCCGCTGACCACGACCGAGACGGAGTCCCTGTTCGAGCTGGTGCGCGACTTCGTGTGCCCGACGACTGGCCTGATCTTCATCACGCACCGTATGCCCGAGCTCACCGAGCTCACCAACCGCATCTCGGTCCTGCGCGATGGCAAGTACATCGGCACGGTGGACACAGCCTCGACCCCCATGAGCGAGGTCGTCAAGATGATGGTCGGTCGCGAGGTCCCCGCGGACGCGCGCCCCACCACCAAGCCGCTCTCCGACGAGGCCGTCCTGCGCGTCGAGAACCTCTCGACCGTCAAGGCCGTCCACGACGTTTCCTTCGAGGTCAAGAAGGGCGAGATCTTCGGATTTGCGGGCCTGGTCGGCGCCGGCCGCACCGAGGTTGCCCGAGCCCTGTTCGGCGCTGACCCCCACACCGCTGGCGACATCTACGTCCACGGCAAGAAGGTCTCGATCAAGAGCGCGACCGACGCCGTGAAGAATGGCATCGGCTACCTGTCCGAGGACCGTAAGCAGTACGGCCTGCTCCTGGACAAGGACCTGTCGTTCAACACGGGCATGGCTGCCATGGATCACTTCACGAAGGGCTCCGTCGTTGCCACCAAGAAGCTGCGCGACGTCGCTCAGGACTACGTGAAGAAGCTGCGTACGCGCACCCCCACCGTTGACGTTGAGGTTCGTAGCCTCTCGGGCGGTAACCAGCAGAAGGTCGTCGTGGCCAAGTGGCTGGAGCGTGATACCGACATCCTGATCTTCGACGAGCCGACCCGCGGTATCGACGTGGGCGCGAAGGATGAGATCTACACGCTGCTCGAGGATCTCGCGAAGCAGGGTAAGGCCATCATCGTGATCTCCTCGGAGCTGCCTGAGGTCCTGCGTCTGGCGAACCGCATCGCCGTCATGGCCCACGGCCGCATCATCGGCACCCTCAACAACGAGGACGCCACCCAAGAAAACATCATGGAACTGGCCACCGTCGGCCAGGAAGAAGCGAACGGAGTACACGCGTGAGCACCGCCGTCGTCGATAACAAGGGCCTGGAGGCGCCGTCGCCTTTCAAGACCTTCATGAAGAACAACATGCAGCTGCTGCTCGTGACGCTGGCGCTGCTGGTCGTTCTGGCATTCTTTAGCTTTGCCGTGCCCAACTTCGCGTTCGTGAATCGTGAGGTCTACCTGGGCATCGTCCTGCAGTCGGCCTACACGGGCGTCATGGCGCTCGGCGCAACATTCGTGATCGCCACTTCGGGCATCGACCTCTCCGTCGGTACGGGCCTGAGCCTTGTGGCGGTTATGGCCGGTGTCTTCCTCGCGGGCGACAAGATGAACCTGCCGCTCGGCGCGGGCCTGATCCTCACCCTCCTCGTCGGTATGGCGATCGGCCTGGTCAACGGCCTGAACATTTCGATCCTGGGCCTGCCGCCCTTCATCGCAACGCTCGCGATGATGATGGTCGCCCGAGGCCTCGCGCTGATCATCTCCGATAAGGCCTCGATCTCCATCGCCAACCCCGGCTACAAGTTCATCGCTTCCGGCACGCCCATCCCTTACGTTGCCAACGCTGTCATCATCTTCGTGGTCCTCACGGTCTTTGCGACCTTCCTCATGAACAAGACCCTGCTGGGCCGATACGCGCTGGCGATCGGCTCCAACGAAGAGGCCACGCGCCTGTCCGGCGTCAACGTTCGCATGTGGAAGATCATCATCTACGTGGTCGCGGGTGCGTTCATGGCTGTCGGCGCCATCCTGTACTCGGCTCGTAACGGCCTAGTCCAGCCCGCTGAGGGTGTGGGCATGGAGCTCAACGTCATCGCGGCGGCCGTCATCGGCGGCACCTCCCTGTCGGGTGGCCGCGCCTCGATCCCCGGCGCCCTGGTCGGCGCGATCCTCATGGAGACCCTCAAGAAGGGCCTGACCATGATGGGTATCGCCGCTGAATGGCAGTTCGTCGTCACCGGTATCGTCCTGCTCCTTGCGGTCGTTATCGACAACCTGCGTCGCATCCGCGAAAACGCGGCCTGATTCTTCATCCATCCCAATTACACCCGTGAACCAATGCCGGTTCACCCCTCCAGATAGGCGGGATCCTCCCGCCTCCCACGAAAGGAAAACCAATGCGCCCCATCGGACGTATCTTCGCCGCCGCCGCCGTCGGCTCCATGGCCCTGGGCCTGGCTGCCTGCACGACCTCGACGGATTCTTCCTCCTCCTCTTCCGACGCCAAGCCCAGCGCGTCCTCCGGCTCCGCCAAGGTTGACACCTCCGGCGATGCCCAGGATTGGGAGAAGGCTGCGGTCAAGGGCGATGGCACCAAGACCGTCTACCTGGTCTCCAAGGGCTTCCAGCACCGCTTCTGGCAGGCTGTGAAGGAAGGCGCCGAGCAGGCTGGCGAGGAGCTGGGCTACAAGGTGAACTTCGTCGGCCCGCAGGACGAGACCAAGGTGACCGAGCAGACCGACCAGCTGAAGTCCGCTCTGGACTCCGGCCCGGCCGCCATCGGCTTCGCCGCCCTCGACTCCAAGGCTGCCGCTGATCTGCTCACCGAGATCAACGGCAAGGGCATCCCGGTCGTCGCCTTCGACTCCGGTGTTGAGTCCGACATCCCCGTCACCACCGTCCAGACGGACAACAAGGCCGCCGCCGCTGAGGCCGCCAAGCACATGATCGAGCTGCTCAAGGGCAAGAAGGGCTCGGTCGGCATGGTCTGCCACGACTCGACCTCCACCACGGGCAAGCAGCGCTGCGAGGGCTTCAAGGAGTACTTCAAGGCCAACGCTCCCGCGGACCTGAAGCTCCTCGACGAGCAGATCGCCGGTGAGGTCACCAAGGCCGCCGACACCTCGCTGTCCATCATCCAGGCCAACTCCGACATCGTCGGCATGTACGGCTCCAACGAGGCCGCGGCTTCGGGCATCGTCCAGGGTGTTGCTGAGTCTGGCAAGGAGCTCTCCGTCGTCGGCTTCGACTCGGGCAAGACCCAGATCGACGCCATCAAGGCCGGAACCGAGGCTGGCGCCGTGACCCAGTCGCCCGTCAAGATCGGCTACTACACGGTCAAGGCTGCCGTCGCAGCCCTCAACGGCGCTGAGCTGCCCGAGGTCATCGACTCCGGCTTCGCCTGGTACGACAAGACCAACATCGACAACGCCGAGATCAAGGCGAACCTGTACGAGTGAGTCGCTAGCTGAATCGGGCACGAGGCCGGGGCCGGGGAAGTGACAAACTGAACCGGTGGCCCGCCGCGGGTCCCGCTCCACGAGGGTGGGGAGGGGCCCGCGGACCCGGCATCTTCCATTCGAAGGATCCGAGGGGGCGAGGGCCCCCGCGCTCCGACATCGACGTCTTCAAGAGGGATGAAGGATAAATGACAAACCACCCCCGCATCGGAATCCGACCCACCATTGACGGCCGCCGAAAGGGCGTTCGTGAGTCGCTCGAAGAGCAGACCATGAACATGGCGAAGTCCGTCGCCGAGCTTTTTACCTCCAACCTGCGCTACCCGGACGGCAGCCCCGTCGAGGTCGTCATCGCTGACACCACGATCGGCCGCGTCCACGAGGCCCAGGCCTGCGCCGCCAAGTTCCGCGCGAACAACGTCGGCCTGACCCTGACGGTCACCCCCTGCTGGTGCTATGGCACCGAGACCACCGACATGGACCCCGCGATGCCGCACGCCATCTGGGGCTTCAACGGCACCGAGCGCCCCGGCGCCGTGTACCTCGCCGCCGCCCTGGCCGGCCACGCCCAGATCGGCATCCCCGCCTTCGGCATCTACGGTGAGCACGTGCAGGACGCTGACGACACCTCCATCCCCGAGGACGTGCGCACCCGCCTCCTCGACTACGCGACCGCCGGCCTGGCTGTCGCGCAGATGAAGGGTGAGGCCTACCTGTCCATGGGCTCCGTCTCCATGGGCATCGCCGGCTCCGTCGTCGATCCCGACTTCTTCGGCTCCTACCTCGGCATGCGCAACGAGTACATCGACATGACCGAGTTCACCCGCCGCATCGAAGAGGGGATCTACGACCCCGAAGAGTACGAGCAGGCCTACCAGTGGATCCGCGAGAACTTCAAGCAGGGCAAGGATTGGAACCCGCCGGAGTGGCAGTACCCCGAGAAGCACGAGGACTGGTGGAAGTTCGTCACCAAGATGACGATCATTGCCCGCGACCTCATGCATGGCAACCCGCGCCTGGCCGAGCTGGGCTTTGAGGAAGAGGCCGGCGGCCACGGCGCCATCGCGGCCGGCTTCCAGGGTCAGCGTCAGTGGACCGACCACTTCCCCAACGGTGACGTTCTGGAGACCATCCTCAACACGAACTTCGACTGGACCGGCATCCGCCAGCCCTCCGTCGTGGCGACTGAGAACGACTCGCTGAACGGTGCCTCGATGCTGTTCGGCTACCTGCTGACCAACACGCCGCAGATCTTCTCCGACGTGCGTACCTACTGGAGCCCCGAGTCCATCGAGAAGGCCACCGGTTGGAAGCCCGAGGGTCGCGCGGCCGCGGGTCTGCTCGACCTGCGTAACTCCGGCTCGACCACGCTGGACGGCGCCGGCAAGGCGGTGCGCGATGGCGAGAACGTCATCAAGCCCTGGTACGAGTTCACCGAGGAGGACCGCGAGGCCACGCTCGAGGCCACGACCTTCCACCCGGCCTCGACCGGCTACTTCCGTGGCGGCGGATTCTCGACCCACTTCCGTACCTCCGGCGAGATGCCCGTGACGATGTGCCGCATCAACCTGGTGCGCGGCCTCGGACCGGTCATGCAGATCGCCGAGGGCTACACGGTGGAGCTGCCCGACGAGGTCGCCTTCACCATCGAAGAGCGCACCAACATCGAATGGCCCACCACCTGGTTCGTGCCGAACCTGACGGGTGAGGGCGCCTTCAAGAGCGTCTACGACGTCATGAACGCGTGGGGCGCCAACCACGGTGCGATCTCCTACGGCCACATCGGCGGCCAGCTCATCACGCTGGCGTCGATGCTGCGCATCCCGGTCAACATGCACAACGTCCCCGCGGAGCGCGTGTTCCGCCCCAAGGCGTGGTCGCTGTTCGGCACCGAGTCCCTCGAGGCTGCGGACTTCCGCGCCTGCGAGACCTTCGGTCCGATGTACCGCTGATGCAACCACCGGTCGGGCTCGGGTGTCCTCTCTCCCCGAGCCCGGCCGGGCTCGCCCCCATGCGGGGCACCAACACCGGGATCCGGCCCCGGCCTCGCCGATGAGGAAAGCCGCACGAGAACCCAACGACGGGACGCGCCGCGCGAGGGCGTTTTGAGCAGGAGACCTTCAATGACCACCGTACTTGCTGTTGACCTTGGATCCGCATCCGGACGAGTCCTCGCCGGAACGCTGCACGACGGACGCCTCGACGTCACCGACATCCACCGTTTTAAGCACGAGGCCCGCCGCCGCGAAGATGGCACCCTCACGTGGGATGTGGCAACGATGGAGGCCGAGACGATTACCGGCCTGAAGAAGGCCCTCGAACAGTTCCCGGACGCCCGCGCGGTCTCCATTGACACATGGGGCGTGGACTGGGCTCCCCTCGACGAGAACGGTGAGCTCGTTGGTGACGTTATTGCCTACCGAGACGAGCGCACCTCCCGCACCCTTGACGCTTTCCGTGATCGCATCGGCGACCGCGAGTTCTTCGACCTGACCGGCAACCAGCCGGCCACCATCAACACGGCGAACCAGCTGTTCGCCTACCTGCAGGAAAACCCCGCCGACGCGCAGCGCGTCGCTGCCGCCCTCTTCCTGCCCGACTACTTTGCGTACCGCCTCACCGGCGTCGTCGGCTGGTCGCGTACGATCGTCTCGACCTCCGGCCTGCTTACCCCGGGCGGCGGCGACTTTAACGACGAGGTCTTCAACCGTCTCGGTATCCCGCGCGGCTGGTTCGGTGAACTCTCCGCCGACCGGACCGTTGTCGGCCCCTGCACGGTCCCCGGCCTCGAAACCCTGACCGTCGTGCGCGGCGGTGCCCACGACTCCGCGTGCGCCGTCCACGGCCTGCCCATCGAGGGAGGCAAGCGCGCCTACTTCCTGTCCTGCGGCTCTTGGTCCGTCCTCGGCGCGATTGAGGATGAGCCCCTCATGAGCGATGCCGCCTTCGACCTGGGTATCACGAACGAGGGTCGCACCGACGGGGGAGTGCGCCCGCTCTTCAACATCACCGGCATGTGGATCCTTCAGGAGATTCAGCGCCAGTGGGAGCGCGAGGGCACGCCCACCGACACCGACGAGCTGGTCGCCCAGGCTCGCGAACTGCCCGCCGCCTCCGGCGTTTTCGATCCCGACGAGGAAGCCTTCGCCACCCCCGGCGACATGCAGCGCAAGATCGACGAGGCCCTGGACGCCCAGGGCGCGGCACGTCCCGACTCCATGGCCGGCTACGTGCGCGTCATCATCGAGTCCTTCGCCCGCCGGTACGCCCGTGCGATCGGCGAGCTGACCGAGGCCACGGGGAAGGCTCCCGACCAGCTCAACCTCGTGGGCGGTGGCGCACGCAACCGCCTCCTGTGCGACCTGACCGCCCAGATCTCGGGAGTGACCGTCGTGCGAGGCCCCATCGAGGCATCGACATTCGGTTCCCTCCTCGCCCAGCTCGAAACCATCGGTGCTCTCGCCGAGGAAGATCGCGCCACCGTCATCGCAGCCAGTGCAGCAACCCATGTCCACGTCCCGACCCGCAGCTAAGAAGGTCTCGCTCGCCGACATTGCGCGGCGCGCAGGCGTCTCGACCAACACGGTCTCGCGCGTCGTGCGCGGGGATCCTGAGGTGTCGGAAAAGACGCGCGCGCGCATTGCGAAGCTTGTCGAGGAACTGGGCTACGTGCCCAACTACGCGGCGCGAGCGCTCGCGGCCAAGCGCACCAACGTCCTGCAGGTCGTGCTGGCAGCCCCCATGTTCCACGGACACGGGCGCGTGCTGCTGTCGATCCTCAACGCCTCGTCGCAGGCCGGCTATCACGTGTCCCTGTCCTACGCCTACGGCCCGGATGGGCAGTTGCGCAACGACTTCGCTCCCTTCGACGTCGACGGAGTCATCATCCTGGGTGGTCAGGACCCGACGATTGACGTAGCGATCGAGGCGGGCAAGCGTTTCCCAACCGTCCTCGTCCTGACGAGCGAAAAGGGGCTCGACGGCATCTCCACCGTCGCGGTCGACAACGTGCGAGGTGCGCGCCTGGCGACCGAGCACCTTCTCGCCCAGGGGCTCACCGACGTCGTTCACATCTCGGGTCCCGTCGGCTGGTCGGACGCGCAGATGCGGCGCATCGGCTACGAGCAGGCGTGTGCGTCCTACGACATCGAGCCCGTCGTGCTTGAGCCCGACTCGTGGGACTCGCGTGACGGCTACGACGTCATGCGAGCGGCCGGTCGTCTGCCCCAGGGCATCCAGACCGCGAACGACCAGCTGGCCCTCGGCGCCATGCGCTACATCTACGAGCGCGGGGGAGTGGTTCCGCGCGACGTACGGGTCGTCGGCTTCGACGACATCGACGGCGCGGACTCCTACGCGCCTCCACTCACGACCATCCACCAGCCCTTCGACCGCCTGGGACGCACGGCCGTGCGCCTCGTGCGTTCTCTCATGGACGGCGGTCCCTCACAGGACATCGTCCTCGACCCCGAGCTGGTCATCCGGTCCAGTTCACACCTGTAAGAAAGGCACGTTCATGCTCTATGGACCTATGACGCACCCGCAGTTCCTGCGCGCGCTCGCGGCCGCCGGCCACGGCTCGAAGATTCTGCTGGCGGATGCGAACTACCCGCACACGACGGGTGTGAACCCGCGCTGCGAACTCATTTCGCTCAACCTCGCCCCGGGTCTCCTGGATGTCAGCCAGGTTCTCGACGTCCTCAAGCGCACGATTCCGATCGAGCGCGCAGAGATCATGACCCCCGCCCCCGACGCCGATCCGGTGGAGATCCCGATCCACGACGAGTTCCGCGCGGCTCTGCCCGGTGTGGAGTTCGGCGAGATTTCCCGCTGGGACTTCTACGATGCCGCGCGTGACGAGAACGTCGGCATCATCGTTGCGACGGGCGAGCAGCGCCTGTACGGCAACCTGCTCCTGACGGTCGGCGTGCGCCAGCCCGGGGAGTAAAACCCGTTTGCCGCCCCAGGGCGTGCCTTGTTGCATCGGTGACGAACGCTTTCGTTTCGTTTGCGTTTCAACTAGATGGTGGCTCCGGGGTAGAGAAGACAGTTTCATCGCTGGTGGGTGGCTTGTAAGAGCTGCCCACCAGCGCGTTTATCCTTGCAATATCTTTGAATAATGAAAAATGAACGGCGCTGTCCTGAACGTTTGTGCGCCCTGCGTGCACCTGCGTGAATCCTCTTCTCGTGATGTTGCATACTTTCGTTTTAGTGACTATTCTTTTCTTAACGAAAGAGAAAGCGACAAAGAATGTCGCTGATTCTGTGAAGAGGTGTCCCATGGGACGTGCAGAAGAACGCACGAACTACATCCTGGATCGCCTCGCCCGGGAGGGTGAGGTGAGCGTCGCGCAGCTTGCCTCCGATCTGGGAGTTTCGCCCGTCACCGTGCGCGCATCGCTCAAGTCTCTCGACGAGCAGGGCTACCTCGTGCGCACGCACGGAGGAGCGCGTCCCACCACCTTCCGCAACATTCACCTGCGCCAGAACGATCGTGTTGAGATCAAGGAGCGCATCGCTCGCGCCGCCGCCGACATGATCCACGACGACGATCGCATCATGATCGAGGCCGGCACCACCTGTGCCCTCATCGTCAAGTATCTCGCCGGCAAGCGCGGGGTTCAGGTTCTCACCAACTCCGTGCTGGTCTTCGCGAACGCCCGCTCCAACCCGAACCTCAACATCACGCTGACGGGTGGGCACTTCCGCGCCGAGTCCGAGTCCCTCGTGGGGCCGGTCGCCGAGCGCGCCATCAATGACTTCAACGCACGCGTCGCGTTCCTTGGGACCGACGGGTTCAGCGTTGATCGGGGTCTGACCACCCAGCTTGTAGAAGGTGGACAGGTCGGCTCCATTATGCGTACCCGCGCACAAGAGACGTGGCTGCTCGCTGACTCCTCCAAGTATGGGGAAGCCGGCTTTGTCAGCTTCATGGGGATCGACGAGGTCACCGGAATCATCACCGACGATGAGATCCCCGAAGAATCCATCAAGGAATTGGCCGAGCGCACGAAGCTGCGCATCGTCTAGGAGGAATTACATGGCCACCATCGTGGTGATGCCCCAGCTGGGCAACTCTGTTGAGTCATGCATCATCGTCGAGTGGATGATCGCAGAAGGCGACACCGTCTCCGTCGACCAGACGCTCGCGTCCATCGAGACCGACAAGTCGACCATGGAGGTGCCCTCGACCGCCGAGGGTACCGTCCTGAAGCTCCTGTGGGAGGAAGGCGACGAGGTCCCCGTGAAGGATCCGCTCATCATCGTCGGTGAGCCCGGAGAGGACATCTCCGGCCTCGTTCCCGGTGGCGACGCTGCCCCCGCCGAAGCCGACGCTCCCGCCGAGCAAGTCGCCGCTGCCCCCGAGGCTGGCACCCCCGCCTTCGCGACCGAGCGCGCCACCGGCG
>ERZ773054.1633-NODE-1633-length-13042-cov-9.095249_pt1 | contig 13042 bp, 8 predicted proteins | sample MGYA00580630_ERZ773054 | MGnify/ENA primary metagenome ERZ773054 (study PRJEB29015, sample SAMEA2737994) | human oral metagenome | biome: human oral; feature: human-associated habitat; material: dental | place: China | collected 2115 ... | reverse complement strand
TTTCGAGGCGAAAGAAAAAGAATCCTCACCCCGTCCCTCTCCCAAGGAGAGGGGGTGTAATGACGAGGGACGGGTGACGAATGGCGGAGGGAATGTGCTAAAAACTTCTCGCTGGCTATCCTCAAAGGGGGAGATGTGATGCAAAAGCGACAATTGAGACTTTGATGAATCTTAGGTGATTGTTATACAAAGGCTGTTGGAGCGTTTAATAATCAGTGAATTATATTTTAAGGTTTTAGATTTTAATTATTTAGTTTGTCAATTCGAAAAATAGTTGTACCTTTGCGCCCTGAAAAAATTACGTAATAAAATTAGCATTGCAATGAAAAAAGAAATTCACCCAGAATCTTACCGTTTGGTGGCTTTCAAAGATATGTCGAACGACGATATCTTCATCACAAAGTCTACCGTAGAGACAAAAGAGACTATTGAAGTAGAAGGGGTTGAGTATCCATTAGTAAAATTAGAGATTTCTCGCACTTCGCACCCTTACTACACTGGTAAATCTAAACTTATCGACACAGCCGGACGTATTGATAAGTTTAAAAACAAATACGCTAAGTTCCAAAAATAACATAGCAACTTTTAAAAACCTCCTCACGGAGGTTTTTTTTCTTATGAAAATACTTTCGGTCTCTCTTCATAATATCGCTTCTATAGAAGGTCCCTTTACGCTTAATTTGGAAGCTGAACCCCTTAAATCGGTGGGGTTATTTGCTATTACAGGAGCGACAGGGGCAGGCAAATCTACCATTTTAGATGCTATTTGCCTTGCGCTTTATAACGATACCCCTCGCTTGGCAACTACAAAAAACTCGGTTGCTATTGCTGACGGCTCGGCTGAGGTGCAGGTGAATAATGTGAAGAACCTCTTGCGCAAAGGGGCGATTTCGGGCTATGCCAAAGTGGTATTTCAGGCGGTAGACGGTAAGACTTATGAAGCGGAATGGCAGGTACGCAGAGCCTATAACAAACTTTCGGGGGCAATTCAGCCTGAAACTTTGCAACTTACTTGCCTGACGGATAACCAACTGATTGCTGAGAACCGCAAGACATTGGTGCTTGAAAAGATAAAGGAATGCGTAGGCTTGACCTTTGACGAGTTTACCAAATCGGTGATTTTGGCACAAGGAGACTTTACGTCGTTCTTAAAAGCGAATGATGATAAGCGGTCGGATATTTTAGAAAAACTCACAGGTACGGAGATTTACACACGCATTTCTAAGCAAGTGTACGAACTCAACAAGCAACATAAAAACGAACTCCAACTCTTAGAAAAACAGCTCGAAAACATTGTTTTTTTAACGGAAGAAGAGCGCAGTGCCTTAACCGAGCAACTTACAGCCGATGAAGAGAGGTTGAAAACCTTACAAGCCTCGCTCGCTACTTTAAAAGAACAACAGCAGTGGTTTGACAATCAGAAGTTGTACACTCAGCAATGGCAAGAGGCTATTGCCAATAAAGAAAAAGCCGAACAAGAGAAAACCTCGCAAGCGGAACGTTTTGGAGAGCTTGCTATCATAGAGCAATTACAAGCCATAAAAGGGGATATCCTCACCGAGCAAAGGGAAAAAGAACTATTAGCAACCGCTCAGCAACATTTGAAGGAAGCTACTACCGAAAAAGAACGGCTCACAGCTGATAAGACTAAGGTATCCGAGCAAAAATTGCTAACCGAAAACGATTTGGCTACTGCCAAAAAGGCTTATGAAACTGCCAAACCTGCTATTGCCAGAGCAAAGGAATTGGACGTACGACTTGCAGAACTAACGCAGATTTTTGAGCAAAAACAGCAGCAACAAGAGGCGAAAGAGAGTGCTTTGCAAGCTAAAAAAGAGTCGCTTGAAAAAGTAACTGAACACATACAGAAAGGGGAGAGGTACATTCAGCAAGAAGAGCAGTGGCTCAACACTCACCCTGATGAAGCGCAGTTGTACCGCAATGCGTTGTGGCTCAAACAGCTTGTGGAAGAACAGCAACAACTCAATGAAAAACTAACCGCCCATAGCCAAGCAGAAGTACGCCTTACACAACAACTCAATGAGCTGAAAGCACAATACCCTATACAGGCACTCCCTTCAACTGATATAGAGACGCTTGCCAAACAGCAGAAGGCTTATCTCACCGCCTTGCAAGTGTATCAGGCGGATAGAGAGATTGCCAAACATATCAAGCAATATACTGACGCAAAGGTTCAGGGAGAAGCGCTCTTAGAAGAGATGCAAAACACCCAAAACCAGATATTGGAAACATTGCAAGGTTTAAAAGCTGAGAAGATAGCCACCCAAATAGCTTGTGATACAGCGGAACGCATTTACCAAAAGGCACAAATAGAAAATACCAAAGATGTAGCGTTTTTGAGAGAACATTTGGTGGAAGGAGAAGCCTGCCCCGTATGTGGTTCGTTACACCACCCCAATGCTCATAAGGCAGTAGCTGAACACCTGATAGATACAGTGCAACAAGAATTTCTAACGGCTAAAAAACAATTAGAAACGCTTACCAAGGAGGTTATCACCAAAGAAACGGAGCTCAAAGAACTGCAAAAGCGTATAGAGAGTCAGACAGCAGAAAACGCAGAGCGTACGGATTTATGGCAACAAGAGAGCGAACGCTTGTCGCAATCGGTGTATTATACGACCTATCCTTCTGTGAAAATAGAAGAATATATCACGGATAAGATAGCAAAAACAGAACATCTTTTAGCAGAAAACGAGCGTCTTTTTGAAGTCCTCAACCGACTCAAATCACTCACCGATGAGCTGAATACCCTTGCGAAGGACGCTGAAAATTACGAGCAACAACGGCAAAAATACAGTCAGCAATTACAGAGTTTGCAACTTTCGGACGCTTGGATTACCCTTTGGAAAACCGATATTGTGCAATTCCAAAACCAAATTACCACTGCTAAAACCGACTGGGAAGCGCATTCGGCTTGTGTGGAGAAATACAAAAAGCGCCTTGCTGAACTCACCCAAGAGCGCACTGAGCTCGCTTCCTCACAACAAGTACTCCGTCAGGAGCTCACCGAATTGACAGTAACAATCGATAAAGAGCAAGCACAATTGCAAACGCTAAAAGAAGAACGTGTGGGATTGTTAGAAGGAAAATCGGTTCAAGTAATAGAAGAGAGTTACCAACAGCAGTTAGAACGATTAACAACTCTTTTAGAGCAAACGCAACAGCAATATAACGCTATTTTATTGGAGATGACGGCTAACGAAAAAAACTTAGAGACCTTAGCGATGCAACAACAGCAATCGCAAGCTCATATAGCCGAGGCAACTCACAAAATAGAAGAATGGCTTACAGCCTACAAGCCTGCTCAAATAGAGCATATAAGAAGGAAAATGCAAGAGTGGGCGAATCGTTCTCACGAATGGCTACAATCAGAGCGCCAAGCCCTTCAATCCTTAAATGACCGCATTGCACAATACAATACCATTGCGAATGAAAAACAGCAAGCGCTTGAAACACTAAAAGAAAAAAGACCACTCAACTTTACAGAAGAAGATATCGTCCAACAGTTGGCTGAACAGACAGCAGAAGAAGATACCTTGCGCGATACGGTAGTCACTCAAAAGAGTCGGCTTTTAAATGATGAGCAACAGCGAGCAATAGCAGTTGAGTTGCACACAGCCAAAGAAGAAAAGGAAAAACTCGCTCATCGTTGGAGCTTGCTCAACGACCTGATAGGAAGTAGTACAGGTAATGCGTTTCGCAAATACGCGCAGGAGTACACTTTGGATATGCTCTTGCAATATGCTAATGTGCAGATGCGCTACCTCAATAGGCGCTACACCCTGCAACGCATTCCTAACTCTCTTAGTCTGCAAGTGATAGACAACGATATGGGAGCTGAGGTACGGTCGGTATACTCACTTTCAGGAGGAGAATCGTTTTTGGTATCCTTGGCTTTAGCTTTGGCACTTTCGTCTCTTTCATCTACCAAAATGAACGTAGAAACCCTCTTTATAGACGAAGGTTTTGGTTCTTTAGACTCTGAGACACTTTCAGTAGCCTTAGATGCCTTAGAGAGTTTGCAAAATCAAGGGAAGAAAGTGGGAGTTATCTCTCACGTGCAGGAGATGGTAGAGCGTATTGCTGTGAAAGTAGTGGTACAAAAGGAAGGCAATGGAAAGAGTAAGATAGTGGTTAGTAATTGATTATGAAGAGAATATATACTATAGGACATTCCACACATACATTGGAAGAATTTATAGAAATGTTACAATCGTTTGAGATACAACATTTAGTTGATATCAGAGGGTTACCAGGCTCTAACAAATATCCGCAATTTAATAAAGAAAACTTAGAGGTAGTATTACCCGAAATTGGAATAGCCTATACCCATCTCACGTTATTAGGTGGTAGACGTAAAGTACATAAAGACTCTAAGAATACTCGTTGGCATAACGAGTCTTTTCGAGCTTATGCTGATTATATGGAGACTTATGATTTTGAGAAAGGTATTGCTCAACTCATTGCTATAGCTGAAAAAGAAACTACTGCCTATATGTGTGCAGAGGCTGTTTGGTGGCGTTGTCATAGGTCGATGGTATCAGATTATTTGAAAGCCAAAGGTTGGCAAGTAAATCATATTATGGCAATAGGTAAGGAAGAACCTCATAGATATACTGCTCCTGCTCGTATTATAGGAGATAGAGTAGTGTATTATGATGATGGAGAGATTTTAAATCTCTAACACAATAAATCAGATATAGAAAAAGATTAGAGAAAATCTTTATTAAAAGAACTGTGAAAAAGTATGTAAACATTAAAATAATACGATGAAAGTAAAAGACATAACTAAAGTTCTAGAAACTCTTGCACCACTTGATTATGCCGAGAGTTTTGATAATGTAGGGTTATTGGTAGGTGACGCCAATGCCGAAGTGACAGGAGTACTCATCACCTTAGATACATTAGAAGCTGTGGTAGAAGAAGCTATTGAAAAGAATTGTAATCTCATTGTTAGCTTTCACCCGATTATCTTTAATGGGCTGAAATCGCTTACAGGGAAGATCTATGTGGAACGAGTAGTGATGAAAGCGATTCGACATCAGATAGCTATTTACAGTATGCATACGGCTTTGGACAATCAGCTGTTAGGAGTGAATGCTTCTATTGCTGACCGTTTAGGATTACACAATCGCTCCATACTTATTCCACAGCCTAATGTTATTAGAAAACTTATTACCTATGTTCCGAAAGCTAATGCTGAAAAGCTACGTAAAGCGCTCTTTGAAGCAGGAGCCGGGAATATTGGCAACTATGCGGAATGCAGTTTCAATCTTGAAGGGAAAGGCACTTATAGGGGCAATGACTCTTCGCACCCAACTATTGGTGAACCCAATGTATTTCACACAGAAGATGAAATACAAATAGGAGTTATTTTCCCCAAGCACTTACAATCTCAAATCCTAAAAGCACTTCGCCAAAATCACCCTTATGAAGAGGTGGCTTATGAGATATATATACTCGAAAACGAGCATCAACATATAGGAATGGGTATGATAGGGGAATTTGAAATCCCGATGAGTGAGGCAGATTTCCTTGTTTATTTAAAAGAAAAAATGGAGGTAAGCTGTATTAGGTATTCAGCATTCAGGGGAAAAGAAGTGAAAAAAGTAGCTGTATTGGGAGGAAGTGGAGCTTTTGCAATAGAAGATGCTAAGCGAGCAGGAGCAGATGTTTTTGTGAGTGCAGACTTTAAATACCACGATTTTTTCAGGGCTGAGGAGGAAATATTATTAGCAGATATAGGTCATTTTGAAAGTGAACAATACATAAAATTTATTTTATTTGAGTATCTTTCAAAAAAAATTCCTACTTTTGCCCTCTCAATATCAAATGTAGATACAAATCCTATCAAATATTATTCATAGATATGGCACAAAAAGTGGATATAACCGTAGAAGAAAAATTAAGAGCATTGTATGATTTACAGCTCATCGATTCTAAGATTGATGAGTTACAGAACACTCGTGGTGAGCTTCCGTTAGAAGTTTCAGACCTTGAAGATGAGGTAGAGGGTTTAAAAAAACGTCACGTAAAGTTTAAAGAAGAGTTAGACGAATTGCAGGCAGGAATTGCTGAGAAGAAGGCAAAAATTGAAGAGGCAAAAGCCCTTATTAAAAAATATACTACCCAGCAAAAGAATGTACGTAACAATCGTGAATATACCTCTCTTTCTAAAGAGATAGAATTTCAAGAGTTAGAAGTACAGTTGGCAGAAAAACGCATTAAAGAAGGTAAAGCGCAAGTAGACCAAAAGAAAGAGGCTATCAAACAAGTAGATGAGCGCAAAGCCCAACGTGATGCGCACCTCAAGCACAAAAAAGCTGAACTTGATTCTGTTTTGGCAGAAACTGAGAAAGAGGAAGAATTTTTAAGAGAAAAAGCAGAAGAGTATGCGGCTAAAATTGAAGAGCGTTTGCTAAAAGCCTATCAACGCATTCGCAGTAGTGTGATGAATCGTTTAGCAATAGTGCCAATTCAGCGTGGAGCCTCTGGAGGTTCTTTCTTTGCTATTCCGCCTCAAGTACAAGTAGAAATTGCCTCTCGTAGAAAGATTATTACTGATGAACACAGTGGACGAATCTTAGTAGATGCAGCTTTAGCTGAAGAAGAAAGAGAAAAGATGGAAACTTTGTTTAAAAGTTTTAAATCTTAGAAGATAAGTAATGAGGAAACAAATTATATTAAGAAAAATGAGTCCAGCAATCACTGGACTCATTTTGTTTTTATTTGATATTTAATAAGCTTTAGCAAAAAGCACTCGTTTGCTTGAAGGCTTGCCTGAGTAGATGCAAGACCCTGATTCTTCCTTGATATCCAAAGGTATACAACGTATAGTTGCTTTGGTTTCTTCTTTAATACGCTCTTCTGTTTCGGGAGTGCCATCCCAGTGGGCTGAGAGAAAACCTCCTTTAGTTTCTAGCAATTCCTTGAACTCGTCATAGCTATTTACCTCGGTAATATGAGTGTTGCGGTACTGTAATGCCTTGTTGTAGATATTCGCTTGTATATTCTCTAATAATTGCTGGATATGTGCTACAATTTGGTCACTAGCTACCGTTTCTTTGGTAAGGGTATCGCGACGGGCTACTTCAAAGGTGTTATTTTCTATGTCGCGTTGTCCTACGGCTAAGCGCACGGGAACGCCTTTGAGTTCGTACTCGTGAAACTTGAACCCTGGCGATTGGGTATCGCGATCGTCGAATTTTACGCTGATATTGTGTTTTTTGAGTTCTTCTACTAAAGGTTGTATGTGTGTGCGCACTTTTTCTAATTGTTCTGCTCCTTTGTAGATAGGCACGATTACCACTTGTATAGGAGCCAATTTAGGAGGAAGTACTAATCCGTTGTCATCGCTGTGGGTCATAATCAAAGCACCCATTAAGCGGGTTGAGACCCCCCAAGAACTCGCCCATACATATTCTTGTTTACCTTCTTTGCTCACATATTTCACGTCAAAGGCTTTGGCGAAGTTCTGTCCTAAGAAGTGTGATGTTCCTGCTTGCAGTGCTTTTCCGTCTTGCATAAGGGCTTCTATACAGTAGGTATCGTCAGCCCCTGCAAAGCGTTCGCTTTCACTTTTTACACCCTTTATTACAGGCACAGCCATAAAGTTCTCTACGAAGTTGGCGTATACGTTCATCATCTTTTGAGCTTCTTCTATGGCTTCGGCTTTAGTGGCGTGAGCGGTGTGTCCTTCTTGCCACAAGAATTCCGCAGTGCGAAGAAATAGACGGGTGCGCATCTCCCAGCGCACAACATTCGCCCATTGGTTGATGAGTATAGGCAAATCACGGTAAGACTGTATCCAGTTTTTGTAGGTGTTCCAAATAATTGCCTCTGAGGTAGGACGTACTATCAGCTCTTCTTCGAGTTTTGCTTCCGGGTCTACCATTAGTTTTCCTTTTTCATTAGGGTCGGCTTTAAGGCGATAGTGGGTTACTACGGCACATTCTTTAGCAAAACCTTCAGCATTCTTTTCCTCTGCTTCAAAATAACTTTTGGGTACAAATAAAGGAAAATAAGCATTGGTGTGACCAGTTTCTTTAAACATACGGTCGAGCTCTGCTTGCATTTTTTCCCAAATAGCATAGCCGTAAGGTTTGATTACCATACAGCCACGCACGCCTGAACTTTCGGCTAAATCAGCTTTTACAACCAATTCGTTATACCATTTAGAATAGTCTTCACTACGTGATGTTAAATTCTTGCTCATATATTTTTTAAACTCTTTTTATAGGTTTTTTGGCTTTTCTCCTTACCACTTTGGTAGGATTTTCAGTGCCATTTTTAGGGTGTTTTTGTTTGTAGTAGTGTAGACAGCTTTCTATGTAAAAATCTCCTTGATTCCTGATAAGCCCTGCTACATTATCGTTAAACCATATCTCAGCTAAGTTAGCTTTTAGATATTTTGATATATCATTGCTGTTTCGTTTGAAATCTATGTTGATTTTACGCTCCTTTAAAAACTTTGAAAAGGCGTTGAGCATTTCTTTGGGCACTTTGTATCCCCCTATGAAATAAGACTTTTGTGGCTTATGGTTCTGAGAAGGGTGACTGTCTAAGTATTCAAACAAAAAGAAGTTCGTAAGTCCTGAGTTTAGCACTTCATTTACCATATAGGTTTCCGGTTTCATATCTATCGGTACATATACATCAGGGTAGATACCACCACCACCATACACTACTTTTCCTTTAGGAGTTGTAAACTTTAAAGAATCGGGGACTGTAGCATTATCTATTTGGAAGCTTCTGCGCTGGTGACGCAAGTTGTAGGGCTTTTGTATAGAACGTCCAGTGGGAGTGTAGTAGCGAGCGGTAGTAAGACGTACTGCTGAACCATCAGGTAAAGGCATTTCGCTTTGTACTAATCCCTTGCCGAAAGTTCTACGTCCTACTATTACACCTCTATCGTTATCCTGTAAAGCTCCTGCTACAATCTCACTAGCTGAAGCGCTATTTTCATTGACAAGTACAAATATGGGTTTATTTTCGAATAACCCGCCAGCAGTAGAATAGGTTTCTTCTATTTCTTTGCGATTGTTTTTGGTAAATACAATCATCTTATCCTTTGCTAAGAACTCATCGGCTATCTGAATTCCTACATTGAGAAAACCACCAGAATTATTACGCAAATCTAGAATTAAACTGTTAATACCTTCTTTTTCCAAAGCTTTAAGTGCTGAGGCAAATTCGTCATTAGTAGTTTCGGCAAACCTATTCATACGTATATAGCCTAAAGTATCATTTACTTTGTAAAAACAATCAATACTTTTAATAGGAATAAACTTTCGTTCAATACCTATCTTAAAAAGACTATCTTTACTTTTTCGGTAAATAGTCAAATCTACTTTTGACCCCATTTCTCCTTTGAGAACATTTTTGATTTTATCAGTATTTAAGTGTTTTTTAAACAAGGTATCTTTGCCTGCTATTAAAATACGATCACCAAAGCGAATACCTTTGTGCATTGCATCACTTCCCTCAATAGGTTTGATTACGGCAATGGTATCTTTGTACATATAAAAGCTAATACCCACACCTACGAACTTACCACTCATCGTTTCGGCTACCTCTTGGATATCACTTTTAGAGATATAAGTAGAGTGAGGATCTAACTTGCGCAAAATACTGTTTATTGTGAGGTCTACAATACTATCGGTATTTACTTTATCTACATAGTCCTCTTCTATATAATCAATAAGTCTGTTTAATTTCACTTTATAAGGATTCTCTTGCACCGTATCTATATCAGTAATAGGCATAGGTACAGGTGGAGGAGGCTTGGGAATGTAGAAATTCGCAAGCTGTCTTCCTAAAACAAGCCCTAATGCTAAACTTAAGCCTATAAATATGGGGAGTATGTAGTGTTTGTTTTTCATCAAATAATTTTATTTGCCAAAAGCAGAAACTCCTTGTTTTATCCATTGGTAAAACTCATCGGGGTCGTCGGTATCAAGGGTATATCCTATTGGGTCTACTAAGTTCTCTCCTTGGAGATTCATCAGCACATAAAAAGGCTGTGTATTGGCTTTGTAGCGGAGGGTTTGAAACTCACTCCATTTTTGCCCAATGGTTTTTATCATTTTACCTTCTCTAATTTGTGAAGGTCTTACTTCGTTTTTGGGTAACGGACGCTTATCGTCTACATACAACGAAATTAATACCACCTCATTTCTAAGAGCGTCGAGCACTTGGGGATTAGGCCATACGTTTTGTTCCATTTTACGGCAGTTTACACAAGACCAACCAGTAAAGTCTAATAATACGGGTTTGTTCACTTGTTTGGCATAAGCTAATCCTTTTTCATAATCATCAAAAGTAACGATATTGTGAGGTTTGAACAAGTGCGCTCCTTCAGGAAGAGTACCTTCATCTACACTAGCACTATCTCCCCCAGCTGTATAGCCTACACCATAAGGTGATTCGCTGTAATGTTGAGGAGGTGGGAAAGCATTGATAAGGTTGAGCGGTGCCCCCCATAAACCTGGAATCATATAAACGGTAAAACTAAGGGTTAGTAACCCTAATAGCAATCGACCTACAGAAATGCGGTCGGAGGCATCGTCGTGAGGCAAACGTATTTTTCCAAAAAGGTAGAGCGATAAGACACCAAAAACTGCAATCCAAATAGCGATAAATACTTCGCGTTCTATCCAATGGTATTGCAATACCAAATCGGCATTAGAAAGGAATTTGAATGCTAATGCCAATTCTAAAAATCCCAATACCACTTTCACGGTGTTCATCCAACCACCTGATTTAGGCAAGGAGTGCAACCAACCAGGGAAGGCTGCGAATAAGGCAAAAGGCAAGGCAATTGCCAATGAGAAGCCAAACATCCCGATAATAGGAGCGATACCTCCTTCGGAAGCAGCTTGTACTAACAAAGTACCTACAATAGGACCTGTACACGAGAATGATACGATAGCTAACGCCAACGCCATAAAGAAGATACCTATAAAACCACTGCGATCGGCTTGAGCATCTACTTTGGTACTCCACGAGCTAGGCAGAGTAATTTCGAACGCTCCTAAAAACGAAATGGCAAATACTACCAATATTAAGAAAAAGATGAGGTTAAACCAGAAGTTGCTTGCTAAAGCATTCAAGGCATCTGCACCAAAGATAGCAGTAATAGCTGAGCCCAACAATACGTAAATCACAATGATAGAAACACCATAGATTATCGCATTTTTGATACCTTTAGCTTTAGTTTTGCTCTGTTTGGTAAAATAACTCACTGTCATAGGAATCATAGGAAATACACAAGGAGTGAGCAAGGCAGCAAAGCCTGAAAGGAAAGATATAAAGAATATTGTCCATAGACCTTGATGTGAGATAGGAGTATGAACAGGAGCTTTCGCTGTTGTAGTTTGACTTACACTAGTTGTAGGAACTGGATTATTTCCGTCGGTATTATTACTAAAAGTAAACTGAGGAGTTGCTACTTTGCTTGCAACGGGAGCCCCCGAAAGGAGAAACTCTAAATCTACTGTGTCAGGAGGCAAACAGTTGCTATCGTCACAGCTCATAAACTCTACCGTTGCTTTTATAGAAGCTACAGGTTTTACTATTTTGATGCGTTGTTTGAAGATAGCTTGATTGTGAAAATAAGCAATTTCCATATCAAAAACCTTGTCGTGCTTTTGTATAGGTTTACTTTCTTCGGTCTTACCCATAAGCTCGAAGTTTGTACTTTTTTCAAAGGCAAAGGAAGTAGGAATAGGTCCTTTAGGCGGAATGTTTTGTGCGTAGAGCTTCCAGCCTGCCTCAATGGAAGCTGTTGCTACCAAATAATATTCGTTATCGCTGATTTTTTCAACCGCTGTTTTCCATTTTACAGGGTTATGTATTTGAGCATTTGCTATTGCTACAAGTACTACGAATATCAGTGTTATTATTTTCTTCATTCGTTATTGAGTTTATGAGTGATAAATTTTAGGGTGCAAAATTACAACAAAATAATGATATTTACAATTTTTAATAATTAGTCTAATCACTAATCATTAATCATTGATAAGCCTTGCCATATAGAAGCCATCATAACCTGATTGATGGACAAAAATTACTTCCTCAGCTTCTAAGCGAAACTCTTTTCCTGCTTCCGAAGCTAAAAATGTCTGTACTTGTTGATGATTCTCAGAAGGCAATATAGAACAGGTAGCGTATACAAGTTTACCTCCTTTTTTGAGTAATTTACTGTACTGTTGTAAAATTTTTTGTTGGGTAGCACGTATCTCATCTAAAAACTCAGGACGTAATTTCCATTTTGCATCGGGGTTGCGGCGTAGTACGCCGAGTCCGCTACAAGGGGCATCAATGAGTACGCGATCGAATGTGCCTTGAATACGTTTAAGCTGTTTGGGTTCTATGAGTTTAGTTTCTATGTTAAAAACCCCGTTACGGCGCGCCCTGCGTTTGAGCTCTTGCAATTTCTGCTCGTAGATATCCATTGCTATAATCTGACCTTTGTTTTGCATTAGGGTAGCGAGGTGTAAGGTTTTACCTCCTGCTCCAGCACAAGTGTCAATCATACGTTTCACCTTATCGTCTATCTGCATAAAGGGTGCTACTTTTTGAGAGGAAGCATCTTGTACCTCAAACAGCCCATCGGCAAAGGCTTGGGTTTTAAAGATATTGCTGCGTTCTACTAACTGCAAAGCATTGGGGTAATCGAGCAAAGGATAAGTTTCTACTCCTTCTTGTCGCAAAAACTGTTGCAAGTGTTCCAAAGAAGTTTTAAGAGTATTCACGCGCAATACTACGGGAGCTAAACTGTTAAGAGCGTGCAATTCATCTGTCCACAACGCTTCTCCTAATTCTTGTGCACCCAAAGTATCTAACCAGTCGGGTACAGATTCACGTAGTTTTCTCACCTTAGAGAGTTCGTCGAACTTGCCTTTGATACGACGTGCAGGAGTATCTTCAAAATAGTTTCCCCAATCCGGCAAGGTGATACTTTTGAGGGTTGCCCACACGGCAAACATACGGCGCAGGTTATGCACTGTAAAGGGTTCGT
>ERZ773054.1627-NODE-1627-length-13073-cov-28.504763_pt1 | contig 13073 bp, 23 predicted proteins | sample MGYA00580630_ERZ773054 | MGnify/ENA primary metagenome ERZ773054 (study PRJEB29015, sample SAMEA2737994) | human oral metagenome | biome: human oral; feature: human-associated habitat; material: dental | place: China | collected 2115 ... | reverse complement strand
ATAAGCGAGGCGGGCCGCCCCGGCGCGAGAAATTGGGGAAAATCTCGCGCCGGGGGTGGCGCTCACTGCAGTAGGTCAGCCCCGGAGGACCAGTCTACTGTAGCGCTTGACGGTAACGAGACGGGGCTCAAGCCCCGCCAACTTCCGCTCAATGTCGCTGAGAGCCATATCCGGCAAGGAGTCGACGAAGGCGTGATCGTTCCTGTCACGCTCATCAAGCACGAGCTCAATGTAGAGATCGAGCTCATTGAACTCGATGGTGATGACCTGCTGTGGGTTGTCGAGCGCGAGACGAACACCTCGCTCGACAAGGTCTCTGGCAACAAACTTATCGAAAGAAATCATCGTTCCTCCTAGAACGACATTCTCGCGTCAGGGGTGGTCGTCTGTGCCACCATGCGAGATATCTGCTCGCGACTAAATCTCGGGCAAGTATCTCGCACGGTGGGCCTCGCTTATCAAAAAACTCTTTTGGACAAGGATTCGCTCGACTTGTCAACAAAAGCTGATATATATATATCATACTAGAGCAGCAATGTCAACACTTTTTCGCAATTTACCGTAAAATCTATAAAATTTCAAAGTAAAATAAATAACTTAACAAAAACCTCACCAAAGAAAATAGCCCGCCGAAATTGGCTCAAACCGGAATTGGGTTTTATATCAACCCGGGAAACACTTAATGATTAAGTGTCTCAACCGTATTGAACCAATTCGGCGAGCTATTTTCGACGGGCTTTCAGCCCTTGAGGCCCTTCAGGGCCTCAATTGTGATGGATTTCAAGGTGGCCCGTTTCTGGGCCTCTTCAGCCTTGATCTCGGCCCCAGTCGCCGCTTGGGACACATCCAGGGCTGTACTGGACGCGTCACCGAGCGCATCCAGGGCTCTGTAGTAACGGCCAGGATTGTTTTCCCAGCCGTACTTGAAGGCGTCCCACGACGCCTCGAACGTTCTGTGGGCCCGATCTCGAGCCCAGTCTGCCAGGTCGGCCTTGTGTCTGGCCCAGGCGGCCGTCCAGGCCGCATCCCGGGCATCGCGCCGACGAGCTCGAAGCTCGTCGGCAAGGGCCGGCCACAGGCCGGCGAGGACGACGATGATGGTGATGATGATGGCGGTGGCGACGTGCATGATTCCTCCTCAGAAATCACTCACTCAAGGCAAAGGGCGACTTTCCGCCCTTTTGATTAACCTTGAGCGAAAAGCTAGTATTAATATAGCATAGAGTGGTGAAATTGTCAATACTTTTCGCAATTTTCCTGAAAACTAGTACAATAAACTTATGAATCTCGCGACCAGCCTCGACCAAATCAAAGGTGTCGGCCCGAAAACCGCAGCCGAGCTGCGCCGGGCGGGGCTCGAAACGGTTGGCGATATTTTACTGTTTTTGCCGCGCAAGCACGAGGATTTCACTAACGTGACACCGATTACCGAGTTGCAACCCGGTAAGGTAACAATCCGCGCTTGCTGCCAGCAAATCAGCACTCGGCCAGTCCGCCGCGGACTGCGCTTGACGACGGCGGTGCTGGCTGACGATACCAGCAAGCTTAACGCGGTGTGGTTCAATCAGCCATACCGGGTGCAGCAACTGGGCAGCAGCGATGAATGGTTTTATTTTAGCGGCGAGTTCGAGTATAACTACGGCCGCTACCAGCTAACCAACCCGACGGCCGAGCTCGCCAAAGAGCTGCCGGTACAAGCCGATCGTTTACTGCCAGTGTACCATGCGGTGCGCGGGCTAAAATCGCAAACGGTGCGCAAAATCCTCGAGCAGCTACGCCCATTGATGAGCGTTTTGCCCGAAACTCTGCCGCCAAGCGTCGTCAAGAACGAGAAGTTGCTCGACCGCGCGGCGGCAATTTCGGCGATGCATTTTCCGCGCGACGAGAGGGAAGTGGAGCAGGCTCGCCAGCGCCTGGCGTTCGAAGAGCTATTCGAGCTGGTTTTGGCTAGCCAGCTCAACAAAATTGACAACCAGAAGCTGGCTGGCTTCGCTATTCCGTTTGAAAAGTCTGTCGTGCAGGATTTTGTCAAGAAATTACCGTTCGCGCTAACCAGCGCCCAGCGCCGCGCCGCCTGGGACATCTTGCAAGATTTCGAAAATGCTAGGCCGATGAATCGCTTACTGCAAGGCGATGTCGGCAGCGGCAAGACGGTGGTGGCCGGATTGGCAGCGCGGCAGGCGGCGAGTGCTGGCTATCAAACGGCGTTCATGGCGCCGACCGAGATTTTGGCGCGGCAGCACGCCGAGACGCTAGCGAAGCTTCTCGAGCCTTTCGGCGTGACGGTTGGTTTGCTAATCGGCAGCGTCAAGGGCAAATCCCGCCAAACGCTCTACCAGCAAATTGCAAGCGGCGCGGTTGACGTGGTTGTCGGCACGCATGCGCTTATCCAGGATAAGGTGGAATTTCACCGCCTGGGCTTTGTAATTATCGATGAGCAGCATCGCTTCGGCGTCGAGCAGCGGCAGAGGCTGCTGATGAAGTTTAAGACGGAGAAAGTTGGGTCGGGGGCGCTTGATACACTTTCTGAACCTATGACGATTGCCGCTGGCTCGTCTCGAGAGACCGGGCGCGTAGCCCCAGGCTCGCGAGCGAGACACGGAGGTGAGGAAAGTATATCGAGCGTGCCGCCGGATAAGAAAAAATTATCAGTAGCCGCCATGCCGCACCTCTTAGCGATGACGGCCACGCCGATCCCGCGCAGTTTGGCGCTGACTGTTTACGGCGAACTAGACGTCAGCGTCCTCGACGAGCAGCCGCGCGGCCGCCGGCCGATTCTTACTAAGATTATTTCGCCGCCCTCGCGCGAGGCCGCTTATACTGCTATCGACCAGCAAATTGCCCAGGGCCGCCAGGCTTACGTAGTTTGCAGCTTAATTACCGATAGCGATTCTAGCGACCGCAAAAGCGTCGAAGCCGAATACAAGCGACTCAAAAATAGCATTTTTGGCCGCCGCCGCATCGCTATGCTGCACGGCAAGATGGCTGCTAGCGAAAAAGATCAAATCATGCAAGCTTTCAAAAATCAAAAATACGATGTCTTGGTTAGCACCACTGTTATCGAGGTTGGCGTCGACGTACCAAACGCTACGATTATGATGATTGAGGACGCCGACCAATTTGGCTTAGCACAATTGCACCAGCTGCGCGGGCGGGTCGGCCGCGGTCAGCACCAAAGCTACTGCTACTTGATGATGAGTACGAATAACAAACCGTCGCAGCGTTTGCGGGAAATAGAAAAATCCAGCGACGGCTTTCATCTAGCAGAGGTCGATATGAGCTTGCGCGGCCCCGGCGAGATTTACGGACGCATGCAGCACGGCGCGCTTAATCTGCAAATCGCTACGCTAGCCGACACGCAGCTGATTGCTCGCGCCCAGAAAGCCGCTAAACGCTTCATCGATAGCGGCGAAAGTTTATCGAAATATCCAGCACTAGAAGCACACGTCCGCCATAATCAGCGGTTAACGACGCTTAATTAGAATTATTTTCGAGTTTTTTAATTGTTTTTTCTAGATTGATTATACGCCTCGTGTGATTTTCGGTTATGTAATCAGTAGACCAAAACTTGTTGCTCTGAATAAAAAATATTACACCTATCAGAATCGTATTGATAATTGTCAATACGGCGATAATCGATATGACTATAGTTTGTTTGCTGGTTTTGCTGTTTCGCATACTTAACCTCCGAGGAATGCTGATGTTTTGTATCTGTAGGCTCTCCGTAACTTAAAACTAAGTATATAGCACAATGCTTATGTTTGGCAAATTCTATCTGTCTTTTACCTTTTGCTGAGCCGTTGCCAAACGGGCGTGCTATAATACAATTCATGTACAGCGGGACAACATTTCGTTCGCATTCGGGCAACTTTATCGGCGTGCATCAGAAAATCGACCGGATTGCTCGCCGCGATTTGCGCAAAATATCAAGGGTTGGCCGCGGTTTTCCTTCTGCCAAGGATATTTTGCATTTCGAAGGCAACAACGGCCCCGACGGCATCAAGCGCAAAAGTCCAGGCGTCGATGAGCCGTGGCATTTCATCGACCCCAGCGACCCCAGCGATACGGCGCTGGTCGAGATGATTATGGATCATTATGCCAATTTAGTGCAGGCGCTTAAGAAGCGTAATAATGTGCGGGCAGCCTTTGAGGCGGCTTGGATGGCTCATGCCATTACCGACGGTCTAACGCCAGCTCATCATTATCCGCTAGGCGAAAAGATTGAGGAGCTGTGGGGACGGCCTCAAAACGAGCGGGCGTCGATCGCCGAAAAAGGCATCATCAGAGGCTCGACCATGCGCGAGACTCTTAACAAAAACTGGGAGTATTGGGGTGCTAAGGGCGTGTTTGCGACACATGTGTTATTTGAGCTAGGTGTAGCGACCAGCATCAAGACGACTAAGTTTCCCGATTCGGCGCCAAATTCAATCTGGCTCAAACTAGCAGATGATAAGGATTTGCAGACGGTATTTCTCGATGCAGTGCAGCAAGTTTACGCGCTAGGCATGTACGAGGAATTCTGGAAGCGCGGCTGGACGACCCATCTAGCGCAGCAAACGCGGCAAACGCTGATCCCGCTAATTGCTAATGTCATCACGTATTTTTGGTACCGCGCCTACCGCGAGGCGCACCAGTGAGCTCAATCCGAGTAATCTCTGGGCGTTTCGGCGGGCGGCTGCTGGATGCACCTAAAGATAACAACACTCGCACCAAGCCGATGGGCGAGCGGATTCGCAACGCTATGTTCAATAGCATCGGCAACGAGATTAACGGCGCACAGGTTTTAGACGCTTTTGCTGGTACTGGCGCGGTTGGCCTTGAAGCTCTCAGCCGCGGTGCTGCCCGCGTAACGTTCATCGAACGCGATAAAATTGCTCAAAAAATCTTAAGCAATAATGTGTCCTCGCTAGGCGTTCAAAATGAAGCGAAAATTATTAGCGCCCCTGTCAATTCATGGATTGAGTCTGGCGGCGCAGGCAAGTATGACATAATTTTTGCCGATCCGCCATACAAAAATCCGCAGTTTTCCACAGTTAGTAAACTTTTCGGACTTCTCAAACCAGGCGGGCTTATGGTATTATCACATCCAGGAAGAGGTGAGGAACCAAATCTGGGAAACGAAATTGTTGTGGTGGACAATCGTAGTTATGGAAATGCTTATCTCACCTCTTTCCGCCGAAAATAGATTTCTTTTGCCATTTATATCAGCTTACAACTAGTAAGCTGGTTTTTTTATCAGCAGCGAAATACCCGTTGCCTGAATTATTGAAGAAAAAGAACGGTAGCTCTGGCAACGGGCTACCGTTCTTTTTCTTATAGAGCGTGTCTAGTGTGTGATTCACTGATACGCTGTTCAGAAAAAGAATCCGTACATTAACAATTCGGACAACAATAGCAAACTCTATCATCGTTAGAATAAGTAAACTGGCCGAAGAAATGATTTGTAGCGGCTGCAGAGAACATAAGCTAACGACGCGAAGTTAAAAAATATGACTTTCAGTGTTGTATAGGTGAGTGTGTTCCCACCTTTATATTCAAAATCTTTTGGCAGAATGTAAATTATACACTCACCTACTCAGCACTGAAAGTTGAAAAATGCACCTGTAAACAAAAATAACAAGCGAAAGCGAGGATAATAAGATGAATAAGAGATTCAATCTAAAGCAAATTGTAGAAACTATGAAAACGATTATTATCGTAATGCTTATTGCACTGCCTATTGGATTTTTTCTAGGTATTCAATACCAAGAGAGTAAATCCGATCAGCAGCAAAAAGCATTGACCAAAATAGTTCGCGAATTAAAACAAAATCAGTAGCTAATGTGGCGGCTACTGCATCTAAGGGTAAGCCACAGAAATCAGTGACTGTCGAACCAACCGTACTACAGCCAAAACCAGCTGTAGCAGCGGGCTGCGAATTGGTTCGACAAGAGCTGGTTAAATATCCAAACTGGAGTGTCCGGCTAATGATGGCTATCGCCAGAGCTGAGAATAGAAACTGCGACCCACTAAATCACAACCTAACTAATACCGAGAATCACAGAGTGTGCATCGGCAGTTACGGTGTGTTACAAGTTGGTTGTGTACATTTTCGCTCTGACGAAAACAGAAACGATACGGTAACTGTTGTAAAAGTTGCATATCGAGTTTGGCAAAGTCAAGGATATACAGCTTGGACTAACTACCGAAACGGTGCGTATAAGGAGTTTTTGCGATGAATAGTAAAACAACAAGCCTGTTAGATAGTTTTGAGTTGAAATATGAACGGCTAAAAAGCGAGGATTATCTAGCAAGCAGGCTAGTAACTGGCGCGCTCGTATGAAGCGGCGCAAGCAAAGAAAGGAGAGAGTGCGTGTACATAAGAGCAACACATAAGAAGTTCGACATAAACGACATACGGTCCACTGCGTCTTGTCCTGAATGCCGGTCAAAGCACCTGATGCTTTCCCGGGGGAGGCTATCCTGCCGTAATTGCGGCGTAGAGATTGGCAGAATCGGAAAAACCAACAAGTACGGTGCTAAGCGTACTGAAATGAACGGTAAGATATACGATTCAAAATTTGAAGCGCAAGTGGCTGCAGACCTAGAGGTCGAGAAAAAACTTGGCCAGATAAAGGACTACGACACGCAATATCGAATTGAAGGTTGGGTATACGATGAAAACGGTAATAAAGCATTCCCCTACCGGCATAAAGTAGACTTTAGAATCCATAACTTAGATGGCTCATTTACTTTACGAGAAGCTAAGGGAGTGGAGACCGACGACTACAAGTGGCGGCGGAAGATACTAGAGAATGTTTGGTTGCCTGCTCATCCTGATTACACATACGAGGTAGTATTCCAAAAACGCAACAAACGAAGTTTTAAGACTTCGCGACAATAACAACTAATAATCTGGTGCCCTATTCTATGCCAGTTTTTCCTATTCTATGGCATGGAAGATTGTAAAGTGAGCGGTTAAATGACTAAAATTTAAGATTCTTAATTACTTTAGATATTGGTACAGTTCTCAAATTCTAGTAACAGCCAGAGTCCACCCTAGGAGGTGAATAATGAAACTAATCGTGACGGTTGATTGTAAGGATAGAGAAATGTCACAGTATATTGATTCAAACACTGCAAAAGAGAACATGATGACAGAAGTCTGGAAAGGTATCCAAAAGCAGTTAGAAGAAAAAGGCTATAAGATAATCACTCTTTCGGTAGAGGAATATAAGGATAAATAAGACGAGAATCTATGAATATAGCAAAAGAACTAGACAAAGCTATACAAAAAATACTTGGCGGAACTAGAACGCCAGAACTATTACAATCCATAACAGATATTAATATAAAAGTTGCTGAGCTAGAAGGTAAAGTAAAAGGTATGCGCGATGCACTTCTCTATACCAGCACCGATAACGCGCCAGCAGAGAAAACCGAACGACCGCATGTTGTAGATGTTTGCCATTGTGTTTATAGAGATGTAGATAGACGAGAATTTACACAATATACCATAAGATTCTCAGACGACTCTGGTTGCTATTTTAGGAAACCTAAAACGGAGATATGTGATGAAACGATACAAACTACTTAAAGATTTACCAAACCTTAAAAAAGGTACTATATTGTCGGAAGGCGAGCCGATTTTTGGTGTAAGGACACTGATAACTAAAAATAATAGTGTAGGTCCTACTTTTATCGGTAATGAACTTTTTGAAGAGTTCTTTGAGGAAATACAAGAAGAGCCGACAGACAGTATTCACTGGAAACCTAGAATCGGCGATAGGTGTTTTATTCTTGCGAACACCAACATAAGACCAACATCTTATACCGGAATGCTACGTGATTACAATGCTTGGCGTACTGGCAAAGTATTTCGCACCGAAGAAGAGTGCGAAAAAGCCCTCGACCGTGAACTAGCCGAAGTCAGACTACGCCGAACTTCAACGTTTAAGCCAGACTTTGAGAATGACAATGGCGGCTGGGTTGTTTATTATGACCCTAGAAAGAAAAGGCTCGAGGTACAGGAAGTCTATCGCCTTGAATACGGAGAAATTGTACGCTACGAGACCGAAGAAGAGGCTAAAAAATCCATCAAAGAAAACAGAGGAGACTGGCTAATTCACTTTGGAATTGAGGAGGAAATATAATGTCAGCAAATAAATTCAAGGTCGGTGATAAAGTCAGAGTCCGCAAAGGGCTTATCGTAGATGAATATTATGACGGTGTGCGTTGTAGTAGTCCCATGGCAAGAATGGGCGGCAAAGTGCTTACGATTAATCACGTGACCAGCAGATATTACGGTGTCGATGAGTATGAATTTTACTGGTCGGATGAAATGCTGGAGCTTGTCGATAAAGCTTTAGATAATCTTTGTGTTGGCGACTTTATTCGCCATGGCTGTATCATGGGAAAAGTTTTGGTGGCAATCAATGGCTGCTATCTGCTGAGTAAGGATGGAATGTATGATGTCGCAGATGGGTGGTATACGGCTGAGCAGCTAAAGATGGACGGTTTCGAGTTTTTTGACCTACAAGTGAAGACCATTGAGATAAACGGCAAAAAGTACAAAAAGGTCGATGTTGAGGAAGCGATTAAAGATTTGGAGGCTGTAGAATAGAATGAACCCTAAACTACTAGTATATCTAGATTATTTACTAAAAAACTCAGCAGTGCCAATGAGGTTGAACTTAGACACTCAAAAGCTATCGCCAGATGAGATTTTAGAAATAAATAAAATGGTGGCTGATGGAGACCTGCGAATAGACAACGATACTGGTGATATGTTTATAACTAGTCATGAAGTATATGATAAGTGGCAGGATGTTATCTATAAACACTACGTAGACTTTAAGCCAGGACATAGAGGGCAGGCGAAAGAAGGGTAATAGGTAAACGCCGCTTGCTAATGACCTACCATACGTCAATAAACTGGGTGAACATTAACATCGTACATACACACCAGCTCCGCCCACAAGTGCCTTGAGCAAAGCATTCTGAGACAACTTGAGCGAAGTGGTATCAGCTGTATCCATTCTTGCAAGACTAGCCTCCGTGCTCACGGAGGGGCTGAGACGAGATTGTGGGCAGGCTTGTGTGTATGTACATCAACCGCATAACTGGACAGATGATATGCACGACCTCTATTTAGCCGCGCTGTATCAACCTCGCGCGCACAAAAAAACGTGGAACGTTGCTCTGATTACTAGAGTCTATGCAACGTGTATCGTCTGTTCAACTGGTAGCACCAGTACCTTCAAACGACCAACGCCAAAAGGCGCAAATACTGTAGCGCTGGTGCTATCAACTGGCTATATAAGTGGCGGAATAGATAGACGCACTGAATCGTAAGGTTAGCGATCCCGACGGTTAAACTCCGTACAGTGCTTGTTGCAAAAAGCATGTGATGTGACTATACGAGTAAAAATCCCCTCTGACTAGTAAGAATATGGATGCTTAGCACGTTCTGAAGGTTATGGAGCGAACGCGAGATGAGAACTCCTCGGCAAATCATCACCTTGTATAGCCGATACTGGCAATAGTTGAAGCATCTGCCGTAACGAGACAGCTCTGCGTGCGAGGTTGTGTACCAAAGTGTTAGCTTGACCGTCAAGAATTAAAAGAAGCAGCCTTAAAGTATCCACCGCTCTTGCCAGTACCAGTTATGCGGTTGAACCCGTAGGACGTTTTATCTAAAAAACACGCTCTACGGATAAAATATGTAAACAACATACATGTACTTTACATATATTTGACATAAGAACACGACTAAACTACACGAAATCGTGTAAATAAGGAAAGGAATATATGGGATTTAGAATAACATTACAAGTAGACGACGGACACAAGCTGTACTTAGCAAACAGCTACATGGATTTATCAATTGGTCCTCTGGATAAGTTAGCTTGTAAATATCGAAATACAGGTACTTACGACGGTGATGGCTTTGAGGTGAAGATAGACAATGTAGACGATCTCGCAGACGCGTTAGCCGAAATTCAGCAAATCGCTGAAGAAAAGCTTGGTAGCAGAGTGTGGAACTTGAAGCCTGATATACCGTATGACCAAGATTCTAAACAATATGTGGCTGATCAAATCGGGCTTGACGATGGCTGCTACGCCTTGGTTCTTGGCAGAGTGTTCAACTATCTATTTGAACAAAGATGTCTGCAGTTTAACAACACTACCAGAAGCGGCTTCAAACTCAAAGATGGCAAAAAGATTATTCTAAGGGGCAGTTAAGGAGAGCGCAATGACCCCTAAAATCGAATGGTGTAATTGGGTGTTTGATTATACAGACAATATGGACGCCAATAGGTGGATGGTGAAACGCGATTGTTGCGATGACGAGATATTGCTTATTCGCGGCGACAGCAAAAACTGGAAAGCCTACCAAGCATCGCTAAAGCCGTATCGTGTTGGAAGTTACCCTGACGCTGCCTCAATGTGTCCTAATTGCGGCAAGTTTGTAAACGGCGTTAATCCATATGACGATGGCGAGACGTGGATGATGTAACGAAATTAAACTAAGCCACCATTTTACTTTAATTTGAAAATTGAAAGTAAACCAAAATACACGATTTCGTGTAGATAAGGAGGATTATAATGGCATTAAAAAATTATACAACTAGCATATCTGTTGAAAAAACACTGAGCGAGATTCAAGGCAAGCTCGCCTATGTTGGCGCAAAGCGTATTATGACCGAGTATGACGATACAGGCAATGTTGTCGCTCTAAGCTTTCAATTGGAGCTCAATGGTCAACAATTGGCATTTAGCCTACCTACCGACTGGCGGCCAGTTGCTCAAGTGCTAGAGCGCCAGCGTGCTGTGCCAAAAAGTCGCCTTGAAGAGCAAGCACGTCGTACAGCCTGGCGCATTACTAAAGATTGGGTAGACGCTCAAGTAGCTATCATAGAAACGAAGATGGTAACGACGACGCAAGTATTCTTGCCCTACACAGTCACTAGCTCGGGTAAGAGTTTATATCATAGATTTTTGGAAGATGGGCATCTCATGGTTGGAAGCGGTGTGGACATAGAGAAAGGAGATGTCAATGATTTACGAAGCAGAAATTGAACAAACTGTCATGGGAAGAATTTTTATTAAAGCCGACAATCTTGAGCAGGCAAAACAAGTCGCCAAACGATGCGTGCAAGACGAACAAAACCTCGTAAATGTCGATTTTGACGAGATTTGGGGCTACGATGTTAGAGATGTGTCAGAGGCAGATTCCGCTGGTGATGCAGAGATTGTCAAGGCGGAGGACGTGCTATGACAAAACTAAAACTCAACGACGTTGTGCAGTTCAATGAAAACCACAAATGGTGCGGTGCTTTGGGAATTGTGAGTGAAATTAAAGAATTAGAAAATGACACAAAGTATCTGATTGGTGTGCCGATTCCCGAAGCGGCTAGTGTTAGCACTGCCTATGTTTTTGTTATGGCAAGCGAGATGGCATTAGAGCGAATTGGCATAGCAGATTTAGGAGTTGACTGATGCAAATCTATAACGTTGGCAGGGACTCTTTAGATGAATATGATTTAAAATATTTAGACAAAGAAGCCTATGAATATCTTATCTATAACTATGAAGCGGGTGATTACCAGGGTGATGGTGCAGCAGTTCTTAAAGATAACAATGGTAAGTTCATACTGATAGACCTAGGTCACTGTAGTTGCTATGGTCCATTAGAAGAGCGCAATCCGAAATGTATCTATTCACGAGAGGAAATAACCAAGTTGTTAGATAGGCGTTGCCAATATACATGGGGCGGTGAGTATATCGAAGATGTTGCTGAAAAGTTTAAAGAGCTGGAGGGGTTAGTTTAATGTATATTCCAATAATCACATTCTCTCAATCAGCAGCAAGGTCCGTATTAAAGAGTTTTGCGAGGGATATTATTGCTTCTCACGAAAAGCCACACTCTGTTCGCATCAAAATAGAGCGTATAGATTGGTATTGTGAACTATTGAGTTCTTTAATTGAGGAGGAACGATTAAACGCTATCGCGGGAGAATTATCGATTATTCTTGACACCACGGATAATAAGCACCTTCGTAAAGCGCTGAAAGATAGTCTAACACGTACCACCGCTGCCCGTCAGGTTTTATATGAGAAGCAATGTGCGTTAAAGCGGAGCAGGAGGAATGAGGAGAGGAAAAATAATGCGTGAAATAAAGTTCAGAGTTTGGGATAACGTAGAAAAAGCTTACCTTAACGAAAAAGACATAGCTATAGACAGTCTGGGCAGTATATTTATAATTGAGGGATACGATCACAATGACTCTGAGTTGTGGTATGCGCGACTTTTACCAGATTTAGACAACAAGCGGCATGTTATCGAGCAATACACAGGGCTAAAAGACAAGAATGGTAGAGATATTTATGAGGGAGATATCGTTAAATACTATCCCCGCCACAACGGCGTTCCGTATAGAGTTTATTGGGCGAATGAATCTGCCAAATTTCTCATAGGTCGCAAAGGTGTGGTTGGTCAAGAGCTATCTTCTGTTATGTACAACTTGGATACGGGTCGTATTTTATTAGAGGTTATTGGGAATGTTCACGAAAACCCTGAATTGTTGGAGGAGGAGAAATGAAAACTACCCCAACATCCATACTTGACGCTTGCTGCGGCGGTCGTATGTTTTACTTTGAGAAAAACCATCCAAACATTCTATATATTGACCGCCGCAGCGAGACCGTCGAGATGAAAGACAGAGACAAAATCAGAACACTAGAAATCAACCCAGACCTAGTTCTAGACTTTACAGATATGAAGTTCCCTGATGAGTGCTTTTATTTTGTCGTGTTCGACCCGCCCCACCTCATCAACTGCGGCAATAATAGCTGGCTTGCCAAGAAATATGGCAAATTAGATAAAGATACCTGGCAAGAGACCTTAAGCAAAGGCTTGAGCGAATGTCTGCGTGTCGTCAAACCTGGCTGCGTCGTCGCCATGAAGTGGAGCGAACATGACATTAAAACCACTGAATTACTAAAAATATTACCTCAAAAACCAGCTTTCGGCGACAAATCTGGAATGACACGGTGGCTGTTTTTTGTGAAAGGAGTTGAAGATAATGGAT
>ERZ773054.1623-NODE-1623-length-13108-cov-42.871830_pt1 | contig 13108 bp, 7 predicted proteins | sample MGYA00580630_ERZ773054 | MGnify/ENA primary metagenome ERZ773054 (study PRJEB29015, sample SAMEA2737994) | human oral metagenome | biome: human oral; feature: human-associated habitat; material: dental | place: China | collected 2115 ... | reverse complement strand
GTAAAACCACTCTGACTGCTGCTTTGACTACTATTTTGGCTAAAAAATTCGGTGGTGCTGCAAAAGCTTACGACCAAATCGACAACGCTCCCGAAGAAAAAGCCCGCGGTATTACCATTAATACCTCACACGTAGAATACGAAACCGAAACCCGCCACTACGCACACGTAGACTGCCCGGGTCACGCCGACTACGTTAAAAACATGATTACCGGTGCCGCGCAAATGGACGGTGCAATCTTGGTATGTTCTGCTGCTGACGGTCCTATGCCGCAGACCCGCGAACACATCCTGTTGGCCCGTCAAGTAGGCGTACCTTACATCATCGTGTTTATGAACAAATGCGACATGGTTGACGATGCTGAGCTGCTGGAACTGGTTGAAATGGAAATCCGTGACTTGCTGTCAAGCTACGACTTCCCAGGCGACGACTGCCCGATCGTACAAGGTTCTGCACTGAAAGCCTTGGAAGGCGACGCTGCTTACGAAGAAAAAATCTTCGAACTGGCTGCTGCATTGGACAGCTACATCCCGACTCCTGAGCGTGCCGTGGACAAACCGTTCCTGTTGCCTATTGAAGACGTATTCTCTATCTCAGGTCGTGGTACAGTAGTAACCGGCCGTGTAGAGCGTGGTGTTATTCACGTTGGTGACGAGATCGAAATCGTAGGTCTGAAAGAAACCCAAAAAACCACTTGTACCGGTGTTGAAATGTTCCGCAAACTGCTGGACGAAGGTCAAGCCGGTGATAACGTAGGCGTATTGCTGCGCGGTACCAAACGTGAAGAAGTGGAACGCGGTCAAGTATTGGCTAAACCGGGTACTATCACTCCGCACACCAAATTCAAAGCAGAAGTGTACGTATTGAGCAAAGAAGAGGGTGGTCGTCATACTCCGTTCTTCGCTAACTACCGTCCACAATTCTACTTCCGTACTACCGACGTAACCGGCGCGGTTACTTTGGAAGAAGGTGTAGAAATGGTTATGCCTGGTGAGAACGTGGCGATCACTGTAGAACTGATTGCACCGATCGCTATGGAAGAAGGTCTGCGCTTTGCGATTCGCGAAGGCGGTCGTACCGTAGGTGCGGGCGTGGTTTCTTCTATCATTGCTTAATTGAAGGATATCGATAAATGGCAAACCAAAAAATCCGTATCCGCCTGAAAGCTTATGATTACAGCCTGATTGACCGTTCTGCTCAAGAAATCGTTGAAACTGCAAAACGTACTGGCGCCGTTGTAAAAGGTCCGATTCCGTTGCCGACTAAAATCGAGCGTTTCAACATTCTGCGTTCTCCACACGTGAACAAAACTTCTCGTGAACAATTGGAAATCCGTACCCACTTGCGCCTGATGGACATCGTGGACTGGACTGACAAAACTACCGACGCACTGATGAAACTGGACTTGCCAGCCGGTGTTGATGTGGAAATTAAAGTTCAATAAATATTGAAATAAATGAAAGCCGAGTAGTGTTAGCTATTCGGCTTTTTCGAATCAGGCTGCCTTAGTTATCTAAGGCAGCCTAACCTTTCTGTAAAATGAAGGAATAGGGGGCAATTATCTAGGGTATTGATTAAGATAAATTTATCATTCCTTTTTATTTTCTATTCCTAAATTTCGGTAAGAGCATTTGAAGAAACTAATGCTTTTTTAGTGGAATATTTTCAGACGGCCTTTCAGTCGCTAATTTTTATTGTGCGCAGCGGAAGCCTAGGTTATGCACTGAAAATTTTGACTGTAGGCTTGTACGGAAACCATAGCGTAGGAACGCTGCGTAGTTTGTAGGATCAGTAGCTCCTGCTGCTGCACCACTACAGAACATGGCACTATCTACACCTCCGGAGTTTAACAGACTGCTGTTGAAATCTTCAGTCCATTCCCAAATTAGGCCGTGCATATCGTAGATGCCCCAATAATTGGGTTTCATACGGCCTACATCACGCAAACCTTGTCGACTGCCTTGTGCATACCAGTTGAGGATGGTGTCTTTATAAGCTTTTTCATTGGCCCCGTTTGGCTTGAGTTCGGATGCTTGTCCGGCATATTCCCACTGGTTGATAGTGGGTAGGTGCTTACCTTGGGCAGTACAATAAGCATTGGCTGCAAACCATGAAATAAATACAACTGGTTTGTTCAAGTCTTCTTTTTTTGGAGCAAAACCGTTACCATCTTTAATCCAGTGTGAGAGATAATGTTTGTCACCCTGTTTGCTGCTGAGTTTCCCGCGTTGCCACTGTGGATTTTTCTTTACGAATTCAAAGAATTGTGCATTAGTTACAGGTAGTTTGTCTAATTTATAAGAAGACACTTTAGTTAGCGGGGCATCAGCGGCCAAGTAAAGCGGCCGGTAGGTGCCGCCGCTAATGTCTGCCATATCTGCCGCTGAGGATAATGCTGCGCTTGTAAGTAATAGTGTATAAAAAATAGAGTTTTTCATAATTTCCTCATGTTGGATGATTTACATGTGTCCTGTCGAGAGGGAGAGATTATTTCCCTGCTCGGAAGGCGGCAATTTCTTCAACAGTAATTTCCCCACCTTTGTTGTCAAACATATTTAATACATAGGTAGAAACCGCTGCAAGCTCTTCGTCTTTCATAGGCAGGGCAGGCATGATGCCATCGTATGTTTTTCCGTTAACGGTAATTTGTCCGCGTATGCCTTTGGCGATAGAGGCTACCAATTGCATTTTATCTTCCGAAAAATAGTCTGATTTAGCAAGCGGAGGCAGTGAGTCGTTTGCCCCCATTCCGTCTGCACCATGACAGGCTTTGCATCGTTTATCGTAAATGTCTTTCCCTGCCTTTAGTCTCTCATCAACTTGGGGTTCACTTGCTTGTTTAGGTGCAACGGCAGGTTGTTCAGTAACGGTAGATACGTTTGTATTTTTTGGAGTTTCTGCAGTTGTCTGCTGGGTGTTGGTTTGACTTTGATCGTTACAAGCAGAAAGGAATAGACAGCTGACAATGAGGGTTAATAAGGTAGATTTCATTTTTTGCTCCTCAATTAAATTAGTATTTTATTATTTTAGCTGCACTAATCTTGCAATAAATTGTTTTATCTCAAAAAAGTATACTTATAATGATTGAGAAAAGGCATCTATACTACCTGAATTTCGGTTTGTCTGAATCATATGAATGTTTTCAGACGGCCTTTCATCCAAGAATATAGATGCCTAATAATTGGTTCTATAAAACCAAATTAACTATTAATGACCTTCTTCACCGCCATAAGGATTGGAAGAACCTGAGGCTGGTGCTGCAGGAGCTGAAGCACCAGAAGCACCAGAAGCTGCACCTGCTGCTGCGCCAGTACCTTTATAGGCTTCATCGCTCAGTCGTTTGGTCATCACTTCCGGATGATCTTCACCTTCTACAACCAATTGACCCAAAGCACCTTTGTTAAATGCACGGAAGATAGAGTGGTCAACGATGGTAAAGCTGCCAGGAATGTCAACTTTGAATTCGATAATAGCTGCGCCACCTGCAGGAATCAGGGTGCTTTGTACGTTTTCGTTAATCAGTTTGCCACCTTCGACATATACTTTGTCAAAGATTTCGCCAATAACGTGGAAAGAAGACACCAAGTTCGGACCACCGTTACCTACGTACATACGTACGGTTTCACCTACTTTGGCTTTCAGCGCGTTATCGCCGGCAATAGCACCAACGTGACCGTTAAATACTACGTAATCTGCATCTTCACGGATGGCTTTATCCATGTCAAAAGGTTGCAAGCCAGGCTCGCCGTATTTGCCTTTGGTGTAGAAGTCGCCTTGAACGATGTAGAACTCTTTGTCCACTTTCGGCAGGCCTTCTTTAGGCTCAACCAAGACCAAACCATACATACCGTTACCGATGTGCATGCCTACCGGGGCCACAGCACAGTGATAGATGTACAAGCCGGATTGCAGTGCTTTCCAGCGGAAAGTAGAAGTGCGGCCAGGTGCGGTAAATGTAGCAGCAGCACCACCGCCAGGGCCGGTAGAAGCGTGGAAGTCAACGTTATGCGGTACGGTAGAATTTGGGTTGTTGGAGAATTCTACTTCTACGGTATCGCCTTCACGCACACGGATCATTTGACCTGGAACGTCACCGTTGAATGTCCAGTAAGTGTAATCAACGCCATCAGCCATTTTCATGGTTTTTTCGATGGTTTCCATTTTTACTTTAACTAAAGCAGCGTGATCGCGGTTTACCGGGGGAGGTACTTCCGGAGCATGGGTTACAACTGCATCGATAACAGGCAGCCGGTCAACGGGAACATCTGCCTCTGCAGTTTGGGGAGCTACATCCGGAGCGGACGGGGTAGAAGAGGCTGTAGTCTGAGTTCCTTGTGCAGCAGGTTGCTGTGAGGCTTGTTGCTGACCGTTACAGGCCGCTAAAACAAATGCCGAAGTAATCAGGGCAGCTAAAGTTTGGCGTTTCATAAGGTACTTTCCTTTTACTAGGTTACGTTTACAAATTAAGCAATGGCATTATGGATTACCTATCTTAACATTTATTTGATATAAATCAAATAGGCGGCATTAACATTTTATTTCGTTAGTTTTACATGTTTCAACATAACATAACTAGGGCTTAAAATATAAGAAACCAATTTATTTTGCGCTTATATTTTAGAATTGTGCACGAATTTACATTATTTTCTGCTTGTATGATGTTGGTCAACTGCCACAGATGTTTCAGGCAGATTGCTTTATTTCCCGTGTTAGTCGTGCTACAATTTTTAACATTCATATTTCATGAATTTTAACACAACCACCCAAGGAGTTTATTATGGGACAATATAAGAAGCTTTGGTACCTGCTGTTTGCAGTGCTGGCAGTCTGCTTTACCATCCTGGGTTATATGGGTTCGGAGGTTTACAAAAAAGCTCCGCCATATCCCGAAAAAGTTGTAACGGCGTCCGGTACACTATTGATGACCAAGGACGATATTTTGGCCGGCCAATCGGCTTGGCAGTCTACCGGCGGTATGGAGGTCGGCTCTATCTTGGGTCACGGTGCTTATCAGGCTCCGGACTGGACTGCTGACTGGCTGCACCGCGAATTGGTTGCCTGGTTGGACTTCACTGCACAGGCTCAATTCGGCAAAAACTACGAACAATTGGATGTTGCGCAACAGGCGACTTTGCGTACGCAATTGGCTGACGAATACCGTAACCAGTCCAGAGTAAAAGAAGACGGAACGGTTGTCATCAGCGAAACCCGTCAAAAAGCCATTGAGGCGGTTGCGCCGTATTACATCAAGTTGTACGGCAATGATCCCGACATGGTTCAAACGCGTGATAACTTTGCAATGAAAAACAATACATTGCCAAGCGAAGAGGCGCGTAAAAAATTGACTAACTTCTTCTTCTGGACAGCTTGGTCTGCATCGACCAACCGTCCGGATAAAGAGTTTACCTACACCAACAACTGGCCGCACGAGCCGTTGATCAACAACGTGCCGACTACTGAAAACTATATGTGGTCGTTTACCAGTATCGTGCTGCTGTTGAGCGGTATCGGCTTATTGTTGTGGGGTTACTCTTTCCTGACCAAACATGAAGAGGTGCAACCTCCTGCAGAAGATCCGCTGTCTAAAATCCAGCTGACTCCGTCGCAGAAAGCTTTGGGCAAATATGTATTCCTGACTGTTGCGCTGTTTGTGGCACAGGTGCTGCTGGGCGGTTTGACTGCTCACTACACCATTGAAGGCCAGCATTTCTACGGCATCAACTTCTCTGATTGGCTGCCTTATGCCTTGGCACGTACTTGGCACATTCAGTCCGCAATTTTCTGGATTGCCACAGGCTTCCTGACTGCCGGTTTGTTCCTGGCTCCGATTATCAACGGCGGTAAAGATCCGAAATTCCAACGTGCAGGCGTGAACTTCCTGTATATCGCACTGTTTATCGTGGTATTGGGTTCTTACGGCGGCAACTTCCTTGCCTTGAGCGACAATATGCCTGCGGCCATGAACTTCTGGTTCGGTCACCAAGGTTATGAGTTCTTGGACTTGGGTCGTTTCTGGCAATTGCTGCTGATGGTCGGCCTGTTGTTGTGGCTGTTCCTGATGGTTCGCTGTACCTTTACTGCGTTTAAAGAGAAAAATACCGATAAAAACCTGTTGGCCATTTTTGTGGCTTCCATGTTCGGTGTGGGTGTGTTCTATGCGCCCGGCCTGTTCTACGGCGAGCATTCTCCGATTGCGGTAATGGAATACTGGCGTTGGTGGGTGGTTCACCTGTGGGTGGAAGGTTTCTTCGAAGTGTTTGCAACCGCATCCTTCGCCTTCATCTTCTACAACATGGGATTTGTCCGCCGCAATACTGCCACTGCCGCTACTTTGGCCGCTGCCGCCATCTTTATGTTGGGCGGTATCCCGGGTACGTTGCACCACTTGTACTTCTCCGGTTCGACTTCGGCTTCTATGGCCATCGGTGCCTGCTTCTCCGCTTTGGAAGTTGTGCCGCTGATTCTGTTGGGTCGTGAAGCATACGAACACTGGTCTTATCAAAACTCCGCTCCTTGGGCGAAACGTCTGCGTTGGCCGCTGATGTGCTTCGTTGCCGTAGCCTTCTGGAATATGATCGGTGCCGGTGTGTTCGGCTTCTTGATCAACCCGCCGATTTCCCTGTTCTACATCCAAGGTTTGAACACTACCGCAGTTCATGCACATGGAGCCTTGTTCGGTGTATACGGCTTCTTGGCTTTGGGCTTCGTATTGCTGGTTGCCCTGTACTTGAAACCGGAAGAACACTTCAACGACAAACTGATGACTTGGGGCTTCTGGATGCTGAACGGCGGTTTGGTCGGCATGATTGCCACCAGCTTGCTGCCGATTGGTGCGATTCAGGCTGCCGCCAGCATCTCGACCGGTTTGTGGTATGCCCGCAGCGAAAACTTCCTGCAACAAGACTTGCTGGAAACTCTGCGCTGGATCCGTACCTTGTCTGACTTAATCTTTATCGGCGGTGCGTGCTGCTTCGCATGGCAGGCTACTAAAACCGTATTCGGTTTTGGCAAAGCTAAAAACTAACCGTCTTGTTTAGATAACATCAGGCCGTCTGAAAGTTTTCAGACGGCCTTTTTTGTTTTTGCCGACATACCGGTGAAGCCTTTATTCCTTGCAACGGTTTTTACTTACCTTCATTCTTTTATCCGCACTTTTCGTTTGCCCGCCCAACCGACCTTCTTCCTAGGAACTTCGGCGGTTTGCCCGTCATCTTCTTGCTTACTCCTTCCTTTTACATCCTGAAAACCATGCGGCGAAGGCAGTCGAACCGTCCTGTCTGACTTGATTTCACCCTGAACCGTTTTTTCAGACGGCCTGTTGCAAAACCGCCCATCCTGCCGCATTCTCCGGCGGCAAAAACCGACGATTGCGGCCGACGGCTTTATAATAGCGGCCTTTTACCGTTTTCAGACGGCCTGCCGTTTTAATGTACGCGGCAGCCGATTACCCATTCATGATGCTCGAAACCTTGCTCGCCCTGCCGCGCCGTACCAAAAAAATCCTGTTCGTCATCCACGACACGGTGTTGATTTTCTGTGCCTTCTGGTTTACCCAAAGCCTGAAGGCCGATTACGACCACGAATGGTACGACCCCGCCAACTGGCAGGCTTTGGCGGCCACAACGGTGTTTACGGTCTTGCTGTTTGTGCGGCTGGGGCTGTACCGCGCCGTAACGCGCTACATCAGCCTGCGGATTTTGGCGGTTGCGCTGTTCGGCAGTTTTGCATCCATGCTGCTGTTTTTCTTTAGCGTCTTGTTGTTTGAAAAACAACTGCGCCTGGCTTTGCCGGTGGTGTTCTTCTTCTTGATGGTGGTGCTGATTGCCGGTTCGCGCTTGCTGTTGCGGCTGATTTTGGCCGAACGCAGCGAACGCAATGCCGCCGCGCCCGTCATCGTGTACGGCGCAGGGCAGTCGGGGCGGCAGCTGATTGAAGCGATGAAGCAGGTGAACGAATACCGCGCCGTGGCCTTTGTGGACGACAATCCGCGCCTGCAACATACCATCGTCGGTGATCTGCCCGTGTTAAGGCCTTCTGAAACCGCCGATTTGATTGCGCGCTACGGCGTGAAGAAAATCCTGCTGGCCATGCCCAGCGCGGGTGCGGAAAGGCGGCGGGAAATCCTGCAAAGCCTTGAGGCTTACCCCTGCGAAGTGCTGGCGATTCCGGGCATGAAAGATTTGGTGGACGGCCGCATCCACATCGGCCTGCTGAAAAAAATATCGGTGGCCGACCTGTTGGGACGCGAGCCGGTCGAGCCGATGGCCGAACTGATGGCGCGCGACATCGAAGGCAAAACAGTGATGGTAACGGGCGCGGGCGGCTCTATCGGTTCGGAACTGTGCCGCCAGATAGTCGGTCGCCGTCCGGCGAAGCTGGTGCTGTTCGAACTGTCAGAATATTCGCTCTACACCATCGAACGAGAATTGCAGGATTTGACACGGCGGCAGGGCGGCAATATTGAAATTTTGCCGCTTTTGGGTTCTGTGCAGGACAAAGGCCGTCTGAAAAACGTCATGCAGGCGTTCGGCGTGGAAACCATCTACCACGCCGCCGCCTACAAACACGTCCCCCTGGTCGCGCTCAACACCATAGAAGGCATACGCAACAACGTTTTCGGCACACTGGCCTGCGCCCGTGCGGCACAAGAATGCGGCGTGGCGACCTTCGTCTTAATTTCCACCGACAAAGCCGTGCGTCCCACCAACACCATGGGCGCGAGCAAACGCATGGCCGAACTCGTCTTGCAGGCCTTGGCGGCGGAAACGGGCTGCCAAACCCGCTTCTGCATGGTGCGCTTCGGTAACGTATTGGGTTCGTCCGGTTCGGTCGTTCCCGCCTTCAAGCAGCAAATCGCCGCCGGCGGGCCCGTTACGCTTACCCATCCCGACATCACCCGCTACTTCATGACCATCCCCGAAGCCGCCCAGCTGGTGATACAGGCGGGCGCGATGGGCAAAGGCGGCGACGTATTTGTTTTGGACATGGGCGAATCGGTGAAAATCATCGACCTGGCGCGGCAGATGATACGGCTGAGCGGCTTGGACGTGAAAGACGTGGCCAATCCCAGAGGCGATATCGAAATCCGCATCACCGGCCTGCGTCCGGGCGAAAAGCTGTATGAAGAACTGATTATCGGCGACAACGCCGTTCCGACAGGCCACCCCCGCATCCTGACCGCCAGCGAAACCATGCTTCCTTGGCCGCAACTGGAAAACCTGTTGGCGCAACTTTCGGCTGCCTGCGACAGCGGCAACCAAACTGAATTGCGCCGCATCCTGCTCGCCGCCCCGACCGCCTTCGCCCCGACGGACGGCATCTGCGATTTGGTATGGACGGCAGAAAAGGAAATCCATTAGCCTCCTATTTTTCAGACGACCTAATATACTATCTCTTACTGATGCGGACGGCACTTTCTTTGAAAGCCGTTTGGAAACATCAAACGCGCCGGAGGAATCGATAAGGCATTATCAGCCTTTGCCTTCCATGCGATTAGACACAAAATCCCCCGTACTTTTCAGACGGCCTTTACTTCGGTAAAGGCTTTTTTGCATCCGGAATTTTATATTTTTAATTTAATAAAAAATTCAGGCAATTAAATAATTGAATAAAATAAAAATGGTTCTTATTATTTAAATTGATAAGAAAATCTATTAGAATTTACATTCTCAAATAAAAATTAAAATCAATTATCATTTTGAATAATTAAATTTTAATTTTTTAACATGATGTTGTATGTCTTCTTAACGTTAAATAACTTGATTTGTTTAGAGCAGAAAAAATGACTCCGAATTTGAAGCAAAAAATATTACCGATTATGTTGTTAGCCTGTTATCAAAATACTTTTGCCGATGCGGTCGAGCCACCCGTATCGGAAGGCGGGTCACTCGAAAACGTAACCGTTACTGCCACGCGGCGGAACGACAAAACCGAACAAAGTAAATCCTATACCATAGGCAGCATGTCCACCGCCACGGGCCTGAGAATTTCAGGCAAAGACACCCCGCAGTCTGTGAGCGTCATTACCCGCCAGCAACTTGACGACAAAGCCATCCATACACTTGAAGAGGCGATGAGAAATACCACGGGAGTAAACGTTGTACGTGATTCGGGCTTGCAGACACGGTTTTTATCACGCGGTTTTTATGTGGATCAAATCGGCGAAGACAGCATCACCACCAATGTGGCCGGACGCTCCGGCTATACCGCAAGAATTGATGTTTCTCCCAGTACCGACTTATCGGTTTACGACCATATCGAAGTTGTACGCGGTGCAACCGGCCTGACGCAGTCCAACTCTGAACCGGGCGGCACCATCAACCTCATTAGAAAACGGCCGACTTCTGCCTTTAAACATACGGGGGAGATTTCTACCGACCAGCGGGGCAGCAAACGCCTGATGCTTGACGTTTCCGGCAGTCTTAACAAAGAACAGAGCGTGCGTGGCCGATTAGTCGGCGTATACGATGACCATAAATCGTTCAAAGACAAAATGTGGGGCAAAAAGAATATGCTCTACGGCATTGTAGAAACCGATATCGGCGACCACGGTATTCTCACTTTCGGCGGCATGCATCAGAAAAGCAAAGAAGTTCCTGATTTTGCGGGAGTGATGCTGCCATGCGAAAACCCTAAGGCATACAGCGTTTTCGAAAACAACTGCAATAATCCCGTCAGGCTGCCGCGAAACACCTACCTCGGTATGGATTGGTCGCGTTTGCGTGCCGATAAAACCAATCTTTTTTCCGGTTTTAAATACGATTTCGACAATGGTTGGCGGCTCAATGCCGAAGCGTCCTATACAAAAAACCGTTCGGATGCCAAAGTCGGACAGTTTTTCCTGCGCAACGAACACACTGCCGGCATAGCGGGCAGCCCCGCCACGGGAGCCATCCTGCCTAACGGCACCATCGTACCGTATGACACGCCTGATGACGAAGTCAGACGGATACTGGCCGAAGAGGCGCGAAAAGACAGAGAGGCATACGAACAGGCCAAAACGCAATACCGCGCCACACAATTCGACCGCAATGCCTATGAAGCGGCTAAAGCCAAAGCCGAAGCTGCAAACCCCTGGGCATGGTATACCGAAGACAGTTATATCGCCGAAGAACTGAGCAAAATGGGTATTGTCGATTACAGCTACGCTTATGGCATGTTCAATTACAATTTGGCCAAAAGAAAGCGCGATACCGACCACATTCAATTTAATGCCAGCACCATGCGGCATAAAAAGAAAGATGTCCAATACGGTTTCAAACTCGACCTTTCGGGTAAATACAGCCTCCTCGGCCGCAGCCACGATTTTTACACCGGCTATACCTATAATAATGAAAATATCCAGTCAGACTATTTGGAAATCTTCGATCGAAACTACCGTGTCAAAACTTCCAATCCGGGAGCGGGCGTATGTGAAGCCATACCTTTCCAAATGTCGCCGCTCGGCATGACAGGCAAAGAACTGGCCGAACCGGATTGGGATAAATACAATGACAGGGGCAACGTTTGGTTCAAACGCAGGGGCTGTGAAAACGCCACCGTGGCCGTCGCCGGGCAGACCGACCCTTCGGCAGCCAAGGCCGCATACAACTATTCCCGCTACATCAACAAAAACGAAACCCATGCCGTTACGGTCAGCACCCGCTTCAACGCCACCGACAGACTGCATCTTTTAGGCGGCATGCATTACACCCGCTACAAGTCCTCTCAATCGAAAGATATGAGCGTGCGCAACGGCGACCCCGCATCCGCCTTCCAAAACCAATCCTCGCTGGCTGCCGATGCCGACCACTACACCGCGCGCATGAAGGGGCACAAATTCACCCCTTATGCCGGCATTACCTATGACTTCACCCCGCAGCAAAGCCTTTATGCCAGCTACACCAAGATTTTCAAACAACAGGACGAAGTGGACGTCAGCAGCAAACAACTCCTGCCGCCGCTTACCGGCACCAACTACGAAATCGGCTGGAAAGGCAGCTTTTTGAAAGGCCGTCTGAACAGCTCGCTGGCAATTTTCGTCCTTGATCAGAAAAACCGCACGATTGTCGATTTCGGCTACGTCCGCGGCGACAACGGCCAGGGGCAATGGCAGACCATCGCCCGTCCGGCGGGCAGCGTCCGCAGCAAAGGTTTTGAGTTTGAATTGGCAGGCGAGATGACCGACAATTGGAAAATTTTTGCCGGTTATACATACAACAAAAGCAAATTTAAAAACGAAGATGAAGTAAACGCCCGGCAAATAGCCAATACCAAACGTGCCGACGATGCCTTCAATTTCAGCGGCCATACCCCCGTACAGATATTCCGGCTGGGGACCTCCTACCGCATCCCCCGCACCAAGCTGACCGTAGGGGGCGGCGTATCCGCACAAAGCAAAACCAAAAGCCTCTATAACGTCAAACAGGGCGGATATGGCCTGATTGACGGCTTCGTGCAATATGAATTCGGCCCGCATGCCAAACTCAACCTCATCGGTACCAACCTCGCCGACCGTACTTATTTTGAGAACAATGCCAACCGCACGCGGGGTATGAACAACTTTTATGGCGAACCGCGTACGGTCAGCCTGAAATTAGATTGGAAGTTTTAAATAAGGCACCTGCTTTGTTTGGAGGCCGTCTGAAACTGTACAAACAGTTTTTCAGACGGCCTTTTTACCTCTTGCGGCCTGCCTTCTGTCCGCCAAACCGGATTGCGCCGCATCCCGTCTGTTTTGCCTCACGGGGGCAGGGCATAAAGGGTCGAACGGTCAGACAAATAAACAGGCCGTCTGAAAAGCATTTCCCCGCTTTCAGACGGCCTGTTTGACCGGATTCGGCTGTGTTGCCGCATTTTCAGTCATGTGCGTGCCCGCATCCGTGCGAAACTTGTTCGCATGCCTGAACGCATGTTGTATCGGAGTCTGCCGGTTCGGTTTGCACGGTGATGTGGCCGATACCGTGCGCCTGCACCACGGCCTGCACCTGTTTGGCCAGTGCGTCGGCCTCCGCCACGGTCAGGCCGCTGTGCACAATCACATGGCAGGACATGGCGTGTTTTTTGCTGGTAATTGTCCAGGCGTGCAAGTCGTGCACGCCCAATATGCCGTTGATTTTCTGAATGTCTT
>ERZ773054.1622-NODE-1622-length-13126-cov-8.141994_pt1 | contig 13126 bp, 10 predicted proteins | sample MGYA00580630_ERZ773054 | MGnify/ENA primary metagenome ERZ773054 (study PRJEB29015, sample SAMEA2737994) | human oral metagenome | biome: human oral; feature: human-associated habitat; material: dental | place: China | collected 2115 ... | reverse complement strand
TGAGTTTGTAGCCGATCGGGATTTATCGTCGGAGCATGCCCCGGAGTTGGATGCGGCGGTGATGGTGTTTGGCTTCATGCCGCTGTTTTTCTCGGGCTTTTTGTTCACTGCGGGGCCGCGCTGGCTGGGCGTGCCGCCGCACAAGCCCACTCAAACTGCGCCCTGCGTGGTGCTGCAAACGGCGGGCTGGCTGCTGTGGCTGGCCGGGGCGCACACGCATGCGGGCGTGGCGCTGGCCGGCATGGCGCTGGCGCTGGCGGGGCTGGCGTGGATGGTGGCGCTGTTCTGGCAACTGATCTTCGCCAGCCAGGAAGAAGACCGCGTGCACGGCAAAACAGTGGGCTACGGCGGCATCGTCGGCGTGCTCAGCCTGGGCGGCGCGCTGCTGGCGCTGCTGGCGCAGCGGCAAGACCTGGCGCTGCTGCTGGTGCGCACGGGGCTGTGGGGCTTCATCGTGGTGACCTACGTGGCCGTGGCGCACCGCATGATTCCGTTTTTCACCTCCAACGTGCTGCCCATGATTCAAATTTGGCGGCCCTTCTGGGTGCTGTGGCTCATGCTGGCCGTGTGCGCCTGGCAGGCGCTGGCGCTGTGGGTGCAGGCGCTGCTGGCGCCCGGCGCGTGGTGGACGGCGCTGGCGCTGGCGCTGGAAGCGGCCGCTGGCGGCGTGCTGCTGTGGCTGGCCATCGTCTGGGGGCTGGTGCAGAGCCTGAAGATCCGCCTGCTGGCCATGCTGCATGTGGGCTTTGTGTGGCTGGGGCTGACGATGGCCTACGGCGCGCTGGCGCGCGGCCTGCTGCTGTTTTCGGGGCATGACGTGCTGGGCCTGGGGCCGCTGCACCTGCTGGCCATGGGCTTTCTGGGCTCCATCATGTTGGCGATGGTCACGCGCGTGTCGTGCGGGCACAGCGGGCGGGCGCTGGTGGCCGACTCCAGCGTGTGGACGCTGTTCTGGGTGTTTCAGCTGGCCGTCATCATCCGCACGGTGGCCGCCATTGACAGCGCGCCTATCTGGCTGATGTTCGTCACGGCGCTGATCTGGACGGCCGTCATGACCATCTGGAGCCTGCGCTTTGGCAACTGGTATGGCCGCCCGCGCAGCGACGGCAAGCCGGGTTGAGAACAAGCTCCGGAAAGCGGCGAAGCAAAGTGAAATGCGCGCGCTCCGCAAAGGCATGAAGGCCGGAGCCAGGCCGCTTTGCCCTCGTTCCGGCCTTCTCCCGCATCTGCCGGAGGAAAAACCCGGAAAAAGGGCTGCGGAAAATGGCCACTCACAGGCTTTGCCTGACCGCCGCCGTGCATTGACCGCATTGGCCTTCCTGGCGCGCAAAGCGCCCGCCAGCGAGGCAGAGAGGCGGGAGGCCCACGCAGGGGTGGAGCGCTGAAAAATAGGCTGAATGCGCTCTTTAATCCGTAGCATGATGTCCTAGCGGAATGGACGTCGGGGCCGTTTTAATGCACCCTAAATCAGCTCCTCTTTTTAATGCGCTGGTTTGCGGCGGACTGTCTCGATGCCGCCTAGAATCTGGCTGATTCAACCAGTTGGGCCAGGCCGTGCGCCTGGCCTGTTTTTTCGCAAGGAGACCACACATGACTGCCGCCATGCCGGCCGCGAGCGCGGCCACTGTGGGCTTGTTTGAGGCCAAGACCCGTTTGTCCGAATACGTCGCCCGCGCCGAGCGGGGCGAAGAAGTCATCATCACCCGGCACAACAAGCCCGTGGCCCGCATCGTGCCCATGACGGCTGAAGCGCCCGCGCGGCCCGTGCCGCGTTTTGTTCAGCGCACATTCAGCACGGGCGTGCCGCTGGTGGATTTGACCAAGGCCAACCAGCTGGCCGCCGAGATGGAAGATGCGGCCATTGGCGAAAAAATGCGCCGCTGCGCCAGCCGCCGGGAAAACGCGCCACGCCATGATGCAGCTGCCTGACACCAATTTGCTGCTGTATGCCGTGCATGCGGACAGCCCCAGCCACCCGCGCGCCCGGCAGGCGCTGGAGGCCATGCTCGACGGCCCCGGCATGGCGCTGTGCTGGCTGGCGCTGGTGGGTTTTGTGCGCCTTTCCACCAAGCGCGGCATCCTGCCCAGCCCGCTGACAGTGGCGCAAACGCTGAGCGTGGTGGACGACTGGCTGGCGCATCCGCGCGCCTGCGTGCTGGAGCCTGGCCCGCAGCACGCGGGCATTCTCTGGCGGCTGCTGCTGGAGTCAGGCACAGCGGGCAATCTGACCAACGACGCCCACATTGCCGCGCTGGCGATCGAACACCAGGCCGAAGTGCTGACTTTTGACAAGGATTTCACCCGCTTTACCGGCTTGCGCTGCCAGCTGCTGGATTGATCCGGCAGAAAATTTTCCCTGCCGCGCGCCATGACCCGCGAGCGCGCGGCTTTTGTTTTGAACGAACCATGAGCAAAAACAGCATTCCTCCCATGTCCGTGGCGCAAATCCGCCAGACTTTTCTCGACTTTTTCGCTGCGCGCGGGCACACCATCGTGCCTTCTTCGCCGCTGGTGCCTGCCAATGACCCCACGCTCATGTTCACCAACAGCGGCATGGTGCAGTTCAAGGATGTGTTTCTGGGCGCCGACAAGCGCCCCTACAACCGCGCCACCAGCGTGCAAGCCTGCCTGCGCGCGGGCGGCAAGCACAACGATCTGGAAAACGTGGGCTACACCGCGCGCCACCACACTTTTTTCGAGATGCTGGGCAACTGGAGCTTTGGCGACTATTTCAAGAAAGAAAGCCTGCAATGGGGCTGGGAGCTGCTCACGCAGGTTTACAAGCTGCCGCCCGAGCGCCTGCTGGCCACCGTCTATCACGAAGACGACGAGGCGTATGACATCTGGACGAAAGTCATCGGCCTGCCGCCCGAGCGCGTGATTCGCATCGGCGACAACAAGGGCGGCAAATACAAGAGCGACAACTTCTGGATGATGGCCGACACCGGCCCTTGCGGCCCCAGCAGCGAAATCTTCTACGACCACGGCCCTGACGTGCCCGGCGGCCCTCCCGGCAGCCCTGATGAAGACGGCGACCGCTTCATTGAAATCTGGAACCACGTGTTCATGCAGTTTGAAATGCATGAAGACGGCAGCGTCACCCGCCTGCCCGCGCCCTGCGTGGATACCGGCATGGGGCTGGAGCGCCTGGCCGCCATCTTGCAAGGCGTGCACAGCAATTACGAGATTGATTTGTTTCAGGCGCTCATCCGCGCCGCCGCGCGCGAAGTGGGCGTGCCCTTCAGCATGGACGTGCCCAGCCTGAAGGTGATTGCCGACCACATCCGCGCCTGCTCTTTTCTCATTGCCGACGGCGTCATTCCCGGCAACGAAGGGCGCGGCTATGTGCTGCGCCGCATCATCCGCCGCGCCATCCGCCACGGCTACAAGCTGGGGCAAAAGCAGCCGTTTTTCTACAAGCTCGTGCCTGATCTGGCGCGCGAAATGGGCAGCGCCTATCCCCAAATCAAAGAGCAGCAAACCCGCATCATGCAAACCCTGCGCGACGAAGAAACGCGCTTTGGGCAAACGCTGGAAACGGGCCTGGCGCTGTTTGACGACGTGCTCTCGGGCATGAAATTCCTCAAGCTCGCCAGCTTGCTGCCGCTGGAAGGACAAGGCCAGCCGCTGACGCTGAAAACCGCCGAAGGCGTGGAGTTCTCCGCCGCCGTGCGCCCTGACGGGCACAAAAAGCGGGTGGCGCTGCGCCCCAGGCAGCCCGGCCGCCTGAACGAAGTCATCACCTTCGATCTGGAAGACGTGCTCACCCGCCAGCCGCCCGAAGAAGGCAAGCCCTACGGCCTGGCGCTGGAGGCTTACCTGCAAGCCAATCTGGCGGGCAGCAAGCTCATCATCCCCGGCGAGCACATCTTCAAGCTCTACGACACCTACGGCTTCCCGTATGACCTGACGGCTGACATGGCCCGCGAGCTGGGCATCGAGCTGGACGCTGACGGCTTTGAGCGCGAAATGCAGGCCCAGCGCGCCCGCGCACGCGCCGCCGGCAAGTTCAAGATGGACAAGCTGCTCGACTATGAAGGCCCAGCGGGCCTGTTCACCGGCTACGACGAAATGGCCCATGCCGCCTGCCGCGTCACCGCCCTGTATGCCGACGGGCAAAGCGTGGGCGAACTCAAGGCGGGCCAGGCTGGCGTGGTTGTGCTGGACGCCACGCCCTTTTACGCCGAAAGCGGCGGCCAGGTGGGCGATGCCGGCTGGCTCACCGCCCCCGGCGTGGTGTTTGAAGTGGCCGACACGCAAAAAATCAAGGCCGGCGTGCACGGCCACCACGGCGCGCTCACGCAAGGCGCGCTCAAGGTGGGCGACGCCGTGCAGGCGCAAGTGGACGCGCTGCGCCGCCAGGCCACCATGCGCAACCACAGCGTCACCCACCTCATGCACAAGGCCCTGCGCGAAGTGCTCGGCAGCCATGTGCAGCAAAAAGGCTCGCTCGTCGATGCCGCCAAAACCCGCTTTGACTTCACGCACGGCGCGCCCGTCACGCCCGAAGAAATCGCCGAAATCGAACGCCGCGTGAACGCCGAAATCCTGGCCAACACCGCCACGCAAGCGCGCGTGATGGACATCGACAGCGCCCGCGAAACCGGCGCCATGATGCTTTTTGGCGAGAAATACGGCGACACCGTGCGCGTGCTCGACATCGGCGCCAGCCGTGAGCTGTGCGGCGGCACCCACGTGGCCCGCACCGGCGACATTGGCCTGTTCAAAATCGTCATGGAAAGCGGCGTGGCCGCCGGCATCCGCCGCGTGGAAGCCATCACGGGCCTGAACGCCCTGAACTGGGCGCAAGCTACCGAAAACGCCGTGCAATCGGCCGCCGCCGCCCTGCACGCCCCCGCTGCCGACCTGCAAGGCCGCCTGCGCCAAACGCTCGATCACATCAAAACGCTGGAAAAAGAAGTGGCCCAGCTCAAAGGGCGCCTGGCCAGCGCCCAGGGCGGCGAACTGGCCAGCCAGGCCGTCAGCGTTCATGGCGTGCAGGTGCTCGCCGCCCGCCTTGATGGCGCAGACGCCCAAACCCTGCGCGAGACGATGGACAAGCTCAAAGACAAGCTCAAAACCGCTGCCATCGTGCTGGCCGCCACATCCGAAGGCAAAGTGCAGCTGGCCGCAGGCGTCACGCCCGACACCGTGGGCCGCATCAAGGCGGGCGAACTCGTGAACTTCGTCGCCCAGCAAGTAGGCGGCAAAGGCGGCGGCAAGCCCGACATGGCCATGGCCGGCGGCACGAACGCCGCCGCGCTGCCCCAGGCCCTGCAAAGCGTGCAAGAGTGGGTGGCCGCCAAACTGGCCTGAGAGCCTGCTCGCATCGTGGGAGCGAAAAGCGCGGCCTCGGGCGCGGCTTGCGGCGTTGCGACCCATCCCAATCCGCTCTTTCGCCCCTCACGTTCAAATCATGAACTGGTTCTGAAAGCCAGCGCCCGGGGCTGCCAGGTCCGGGCGGCAAGAGAACGGCCAGAAAGGGAAGCCAAAAGAAAAAGCCCAAAAGGAGCCAAAAAAAAAGGAGCCGTTTTCGCTCCCTTTTTTTCTGAAATGCCGCTCCTCAATCCATAGCAACAGGTCCTAGTGCAATGGGCGCGAAAGCCACTTTCTACCCCTCGCATTCGCTCTTGTTTTTGATGCCTTCTGGCCTTCTCCATCACCTGGCCGCAAGGGGCGGGCCCCCATCCAGTCAAGACGGATTTGCCCGCGCGCGTCAGGCATTCGTTCTTTGACGCTGCCCGGCGCCCATGCAAAGCAGCCCGCACGGCTGTGGCGAAGCGGGAAACAAGCCCTGATTCGCTCCTTGATTCATAGCGTGATGTCCTGGTGGAAAGGGCGCAAAAGCCATTTTCAGCCCCTTGAATCCGCTCCTTTTTCAGAAGCGAAAAGCCGCCTGCTCCAGCCTGGGTCAGTCTTGGGTCTGGCCCGCTTGCTGGTGGTAGCGCGTGACGCGCTCCACTTCGTTTTTGCTGCCGAGAATGACGCTCACGCGCTCGTGCAGCTTTTGCGGCTGCACGTCAAGAATGCGCTGGCGGCCATTGGTGGCCGCGCCGCCGGCCTGTTCAATGAGCCAGGCCATGGGGTTGGCCTCGTACATCAGGCGCAGCTTGCCGGGCTTGTCCGGCTCGCGCTGGTCCCACGGGTACATGAAGATGCCGCCGCGCGTCATGATGCGGTGCACGTCGGCCACCATGCTGGCGATCCAGCGCATGTTGAAGTCCTTGCCGCGCGGGCCGTCCTTGCCTTGCAGGCATTCGTCGATGTAGCGGCGCACGGGCGCGTCCCAGTGGCGCATGTTGCTCATGTTGATGGCGAACTCGTGCGTGTCTTCGGGAATGCGCAGGTTGTCTTGCGTGAGCACGAAGCTGCCTTGCTCGCGGTCCAGCGTGAAGGAGGCCACGCCGTCGCCCACGGTGAGCACCAGCGTGGTCTGCGGGCCGTAGATGCAGTAGCCCGCCGCCACCTGGCGGCTGCCGGGCTGGAGAAAGTCTTTCTCCTGCACGCTGCGGCTTTCTTCGGGCATGTGCAGCACGCTGAAGATGGTGCCAATGCTCACGTTCACCTCGATGTTGCTGGAGCCGTCCAGCGGATCGAACAGCAGCAGGTATTCGCCCTGCGGGTAGCGGTTGGGCACCACGTGAATGCTCTCCATTTCTTCGCTGGCCATGGCGGCCAGGTGGCCGCCCCATTCGTTGGCCTCAATCAGCACTTCGTTGGCGATGATGTCGAGCTTTTTCTGCACTTCGCCCTGCACGTTCTCGCTGCCTGCGCTGCCCAGCACGCCGCCTACGGCGCCCTTGTTGATGGCCAGGCTGATGCGCTTGCACGCGCGCGCCACCACTTCGATCAGCAGGCGCAAATGCGCGGGAATGTGCCCGTCCACCCGCTGCTTTTCAACGAGATAGCGGGTCAGGGAAATGGTCTTGCTCATGGTTGGGATTCCTCGGAGGCTGCCCTCAAAGAGAGAATTTGCAGCGAACTGTCGTCATACATCCAAGCGGCAGGAGCGACGCGTAGCGGGAGATCGTGCGCAAGCACTTTCCGGCAGGCATACGCGCAAGCAGGCCGCAGGGCGCGGCATCAGGCAAGCGCCTGCCGCTGCTCATCGCGCTTGGGTCCATGAGGGAATTTTGCTATTAATCCGGCTTGAGGGCAGTCTCTCAAAACTCCGCCTTCACGCCCACGCCAATCTGGCGGGGCGGCATCATGGAAGAGACGATGCCGCCGGCCGTGCGGTCGTCGTGCATCCAGATGGGCAAAACGCGGTCGGCCAGGTTGTTCACCCAGGCGAAAAGCTGCACATGACGGTTGATCTGCCAGCTGGCGCGGACGTTGATCACGGTGTGGCCGCCCACTTCATAGCCGGGCAGGTTGTCGTCGGCGGAGTGAAAGCGCGCGGTGTGGCGCGCGTCCAGCGCCAGGTTCAGGCTGGGCGCGGGCGTCCACTCGGCGCCGAGCGAGAGGGTGTGGCGCGGCGCGCGGCCAAATTCATTGCCTTGCAGCAGCTGCCCGCCCGTGGCCTGAAAGCGCGAGATGCGCGTGTGCAGCAGCCCCAGCGCGGCTTTGAGGCGCCAGCGGGCGTTGGCCTGCCAGTCGGCCGACACTTCCAGCCCACGGGCGCGGGCGCGGTCGGCATTGACCACCACCGCGCCATACAGGCGTCCATTGAGGTAGTCGGGCAGCAGGCGCTGGGAGTGGCGCAAGTCGCTGAAAAACACGTTGCCCGTGAGCAGCATGCGCCCGCCCAGCAAGCTGGCGCGGCCAAACAGCTCGTAGTTCCACAGCGTTTCAGCGTCAAAGCTGTAAGCGCGCGATTGCGCGAAGCTCACGCCCGCGCCGCCGGGGTTGTAGCCCTTGCTCACCAGCGCGCCCACCGTGGCCGTGCGCGAGAGGTCATACGCCAGCGAGAGCTTGGGCAGCACGGCGTGAAAGCGCTGGTCATACGCCATCGGCGCGCGGGAAAAAGGCGTTTTGCCGCTGCGGCGGATGTGGTCGCTCTGGTAGCGCAGCCCGCCCGTGAGCAGCCAGCGCCCATCTGCGCCCAGGCGGCGGCTCAGCTCGCCATACAGGCCCAGATTGCGCTTGCGGTCGTCAAACCGGGAGATGCCGCGTGTGTAGAGCAAATCGTCCGAGCGCGCATGGTTCACGAACAGGCCCGCCGCGCCGCGCCAGACGGACTGGGCATCGCCAAAGTCCAGCTTGGTTTCGTGCGTGACGGTTTTGAGCGTGATGAGCGCGCCGCCGTTGGAAAACGGCTCAGCCACGCGCCGCACATTCAGGTGCGAGAAGCTGGCGCGGTGCGAGAGCGTCAGGTCATTGGCAAAACGCCAGGCCACATCGGCCACCACGCCGTTGTTCCACTGCCTGAAGCTGGGCATGGCCAGCGTCAGGCTGTCGTACCGGCTGTAAGGCGCATTGGCCGATTCGTTCGTGGGGCGGCTGCCTTGCGTGTGCGTGAGCGCCAGCCGCGCCGTGAGCTGGCGCAAGGCGGCGGGCTGCCACAGCAGCTTCAGGCGGGCGCTGCGCGACTCGAAGTCCTGATCCGTGTCGCCCTTGGCAAAGCGCGGGTTCACGTAGTGAATGAAGGTGTCGCGCTGGCTGGCATCCACCGCCAGGCGCGCGGCCAGCTCGTTGGACACCAGCGGCCCGGAAATCACTGCCGAAGCGCGCCGCGCGCGCATGCCGCCAGCAGATACCTGCGCCGCGCCTTCACGGTGAAATGTTGGCTCCTTGGTATGCACCACAACGGCCCCGGCAATGCTGTTGGCCCCTTGCGAAACCGTTTGCGGGCCGCGAAACACCTCGATGCTCTCCACATCCCACAGCGGCTCGGCGCCAAACACCAGCTCGTTGTAGCTCAGGTAGCGCCCGTCCACATTGATGGTGGCGCGCGGCACTGTGCCGCCCAAAAAGGCGCTCGCGCCAAAAATCGGCCCCTGCGCGTCTTGCCCGCGAATCACCGGTGCGGAAACCGTGCCCGCAAACACCACGTTGGGCACGTGTTCCAGCGCCTCCTGCACCGAAGAGCGCCCCGGCAGCGCCTCGACATCCTGCGCGTCCATCTTGGAAACGGATGAAGCCGTGTCGCGCAAGCTGCGCTCGATGCGCTCGCCCGTGACGGTGATGGCCTCCAGCGTGCGCTCTTTTTCCTTGCCTTGTTCAGGCTCTGCCGCGCGAGCCTGCTCTGCGGCCGATACGGCTGATGCAGCGCAAGCCAGCGCGGCCGCGCAAGCCAGGGCATGAAACCAGCCCGGGCGCAAGCGGGCCAAAACACAAGAAGAACCAGGGCGGCGCAAAAACAGAGCGGGCATCGACATCTCCAGCAGACAAACAAATGTCAGCAAGTGTCACGCGCCCCTTCGCGCCGCCAGCCCCTGGCCGGGAAAAGAAAGCGCCCAAGGCGGAAAAACGAAGAAAACAGCCAGACCGCCAAAAGAAAACCGAAATCAAGGCAGCCCAGCAGCAGGCGCCTGCACACCGCTGGCCCAATGGGTCACTGCTTTCATGGCGATAGGCGGCCAGAAATCATCGCGCGGAACAACGCCAAATGCGCAAGGCGGGGCTATCGCTTGCTTAATTCACGCCATAACCGCAGCTGTGAACAGGCGGACTCGGATGGCCTGCAATCTGCGCCTTGCAGCCCAGCCCGATCCGCCGCTCCTCGCGGCCAGACAACAGCAGCTCGCGCAAACAGACCGCTTTCTTGCGGGCTGAATGAAGCCCCAGAACATCAGAAACAGGAGCTAATTTGACGGGGCAAAAACCGCGCTTGCGCAGTTTCTACTAGGACCTCATGCTATTGAATGAGGAGCAAATAGAAGGCTACAGAAAGGCGGCAGCGCCCTTTCTGGATGGACTGCATGAGGCGGCACGGCTTGGTCAGACAAGAAAGCGGGAGTGGCCTCCGGCATGGCTGGCGCAGCCAAGAGCCGCTCAGTCAGACAGTCCAATCAATATGGTCAAGCAAGCCCTCAACCACATTTTCTTGCATGTTTTCCTCTTCTATCGTGAATCAGGGCCTCATTTATTTCATTTACCAATGCGGCACTGATTTTTCTGACATAGGCAGAAAAATCTTCCTCATTTAACTTGCGGAAAGAATAAAAAGGAATGGAAAACCATCTTCCTGTAAACAGTATCGCATAAAAAGAATAATAGGGAATCAAATATCCAACCCATACATCCTTTGCTGCGATATGTCCAAAAATCTGATGTTCATACCCGCTCTTCGCAACCGTGCCCGCACCAATGCGAAACTCTGGATATCCATATTGCGGAAATTGAATCCCAAGAATATCAACAACATCTCCCCTGAACCTTTGAAATTTCCCGAATGGATAAAATTGCTCCAATTGCTTTTTCTCTTCTCCCTTTGAAAACACGCGCTCAAATTCCTGCTCCCGAGCCTTGGAACAAGCTCATTTTTCACGGCATTCAGCATCCACCTGCGGTACATTTTGTATTTTTTCTTGTCAACCAATCGCAATCATCATTGTCAGCGGCAGTTCTCATGGCTTTAATGCCAAATAATATAATACTCTGTCACGAGAAAGCCATGCCCCATCCAATTTTTCACTCAGTCTGCCCGCCGCGTTGTAGAGCAGTTGCCTTTCTCGGCCTGCTCCGGCCTGGCTATGCAATGATTTAGATATTCCATCCCTATATTCTTGTGGCATTGATATATTTGGCAGTCAAAAAATCATATGCCCTACAACACATCACGCCTGCGCACATTTCAAGAAATCCGAAAAACAGACAATACACGAAAACAACCCTCCCTCCGGAAACGCCAGGAAAATCAGTCTCGCGGCCAAAGGAAAAATTGCCCAGAACATTTGTCACGGCGAAAAGAAGTGATATGCAAATGATAAGAATATATAAATATCGCCCATGCAAATTGCCAATCAGAAATCCGGCAATCATCATGCAAAACCACAGCAAGGACATCATTATCCATGAAAAAATGCCCATATGAAGCAAAAGAAACCAGAACAATGGAACCAGGCAGGCAATTGCAGCGGAGCATATTATCTTCTTGTGCATCATGATCAAATCTCGTCAATGTAAATCTTAGCGTGGATCCAGATTAATCAGATAATCTGGACGCATACTTGTTGGCAGGCGCACGTTGCATGCATGTAATGCAACTTCAGCACGATGTTTTAAGACAAGCATATTATATACAGTTTATCTCAAGATATTATTTATTCCTGTTTATCATTCTCCTGATCCAGCAAACAATGTCTGGCGCCAGAGTTCGCCAATGAAGAATTATCAAAACACAAATAAGACACGGAATGGAAATGATTAATGCAAACGGCCACCAAAAGGACTCTCTTAAAAAACCAAAGATTAACCACCATATAAATACATGAAATATGAAAAACAATAATTCAATCAGCGTCATTTATAAACCCATTCTGCAATCACAGTTCTCATTACTCTTCACGGAAGCATGGAGATGAGTCACCCCGAACAGGACCCTATTACTGTAAAAGCCGAAATGCCTGTCGCTATTCTTGACATAAACCAGCGTCCAGCCGGGGTTGGTCCGTCCTAAACATACCTGCACCCAAACCTAGTAAAAATCCGCCTGTTTCAGATTTCAATGCCGTTATTCATTCCTTATTTTTTACGATTTTTCTCTTGCCCCAATTCTCATTGGGGAATATCCAATACAGTCTCTTATCGTCTTCTGTTTTACTGTTCTTGTTATTTTTCTCTTTCAATGGCCTCTTCAAGAGTGACTCCTCGTTGAACACTAACGAAAGTTGCCAAATCCAAAATAGATTCGCAGTATCGCCAATATGTCTTTCGGATTTTCATTAACGTATAAGCAAACATTAATTCATCCTGCCAGCCCGATCGGATCAGTCTGTATGTATCGCCCAGACCCGGCGCATAGCCCCTGCTCCAGTTCTGATGCAGCCCCGTTTCCGCATCAAAGTACTGTGCCCCCGGCAGCCTCAAATTGGTTTGCGCCATTGAAGCCGGATTGATTCTGGCCTTGCCGAAGACGCCACATCTGGCTCTTCACCTCGTCCCTCCCATTCAGGCTGATTTTCCGTTCAAGTTGCCTGCCCTCACTTATCGGGCCTGCGACCAACGCCGCATGGCAGTCTTTCGCCGTGCTGGCTTTGCCTGCCTCTGCCGTGACTCACTGGTAGGTGCGACAACACGCCGATGGCGATGATGGACTCAGCCCCGCCTTGACGGCCAGTTCCTGTGTGCTTTCCGTACAGTCCTGGTGGGGCAGGCTTGCTTGCCTCTGACTTTGCTGCGCTTGCACCAGCAACGACGCCAAGGCCAGTACGCGGGCACTGTCAGCGAAGGCAAGACTTTGGCGGGCGCAGCAAAAACATTGCAGGGCGTGAAGGGCTTCAGTTTGGCGTCAGCAGCAGGCAGAGACTGGCAGTGGCGGGGTGAGGGGCTGCCGCGTCAAAAACAGGAGCGAATCTGAAAGGGCTAAAAATGGCTTTTGCGCACGTTCCACTAGGACCTCATGCTATTGAATGAGGAGCAAATATAAGCAAGCCGGGATAATGCCTTAAATTTAATACAGACCTTCGCTCAATAAATTTTCTCCGAGTGAAGGATCATTTCCTAGCTGATCACTAGAAATCTTCATGGCATCAAATATATCCGTCAACGTTTTCGCATTCATTATCTCACGTTTGATGCACCTAAGCGCTTCAGCATCAAACTGGGCATCATCGCCAAAAACAAAATTCTTATCAAACGTATCCATAATCGCATCTTTCAGTTCCTCCATGTTAAAGTTCATCTTTTCAAGAACAACTTCCACCTTCCAGTTCAAATTCATGAAATAAAACAACTTTTCAACAAAGGAATTTCCGCGTACTCCCGTGAATCTTAACGACTCTATATTGTACGACTCCTTTTCGGTAAAAACCATTGCATTCCCATACTTTTTTCTTATATGACGCGGCCATCCGTCTGCAAATAGCAAAGCTTCCTTGCAGAATAAACCAAAGTTTTTATCCGCGTACAAGATAATTATTGCCTCGGTTGCATCCATATTTCGAATTTTCATTTCCATTAATACCCTTGGGGCTTAGGAAGCAAACGCTTCGCAGAGGCTCATTCCTGAGCAATTCAAGCA
>ERZ773054.1619-NODE-1619-length-13137-cov-5.323727_pt1 | contig 13137 bp, 17 predicted proteins | sample MGYA00580630_ERZ773054 | MGnify/ENA primary metagenome ERZ773054 (study PRJEB29015, sample SAMEA2737994) | human oral metagenome | biome: human oral; feature: human-associated habitat; material: dental | place: China | collected 2115 ... | reverse complement strand
CGCGATCTTTAAATTTACGCGACTAAAACTTGCCGACTTGCGCGAGCCGCCGTTTGTCGCCAATCTTTTGCTAGTTTAAATTTTACAAGGCAAAATTTAAACTAGCAAACTTAGCGGCGCAGCAAAACGGCAAATTTTGCCTCACAAAATTCGAGCCACAAATTTAAACCGCGATCCGTGCGTTAAAATTTAAAAACTAAATTTGAAGTCTAGTGAGCGGGTCCGCCGCACGAATGCTCGTATAAATTTCAAGCACATAATGCTCATATTGAAATTTTGCGACTGAGCGTGTATGTGAAGCGCTCGTTAAATTTCAAAGTCGAGGCGCATGCAAGTGCACACGTTAAAAATTTTAGAGCCGAAGCGTATGCGACCGCTCGTGTTAAAATTTTAAAGCTAAGACGCGTATGGCGGCGTTTGCGTTAAATTTAAAACCGATCGCAGGTCGCGCGAGATTTCAGATTGGTCTATTCGCAAAGCCGCGTCCATAGGTTTTTTCGCAGCATCGCATGCCGAAATTTTAGAGCAGATCTGAGGAGTATAAGCAGAGGATGCAGTCGTTCATACAAGGGGTTTTGATGGGGCTGGGCGTTAGCGTGCCGATCGGCCCGGTAAACGTGCTGATAATGTCCTACGCGCTGCGAAGCTACACCAAGGCGCTGTGCCTGGGCCTCGGCGCCATGAGCGCGGATATGCTCTATCTGGTGCTATCGGCGTTTGGTATATCGCAGTTAGCCAAAATCCCGATCGTTTTTGCCTGCATATCGGTATTTGGCGCGTGCTTTTTGCTCTACACGGCGTACGCGATCTGGCATGGCGCGACTAGCTCGGTGCAACCTGCAAGCGTCGAGGCTTCCTCAGGCGCGGCGCTTTATGGCAAAGGCTTTTTGATAAATTTACTAAATCCATACGTCATTATGTTTTGGCTCAGCGTCTCTGCCGGCACTGCGCGAGCAGATTTTGTGCTTGCTCTTGCGGGGCTTGTAAGCGGAATCTTAGCTTGGATCACGCTTTTTCCGCTTGCGATATATCTAGCCCGCAGCAAGCTTCCAAACATTGTAGTGCGGGCATTTGCATATATCTCGGCGTTTATTTTGGTATTTTTCGCACTAAAGCTTTTATACGCTATAATTTTCGGTAAAATTTAAACCAAAGGAAGGCTTATGAAACCGATTGAAATTCTAAAAGAGCTCATCAAATTCCGCTCGCTCACACCTAGCGACGACGGAGCTTTCAACTACGTCTCAATGCTGCTGGCGGACTTTAGTGAGGATAGATTCGAGCTAAACGGCGTAACTAACGCGATTTTTACCAAGCGCTTCGGACAGGGTCCGCATCTATGCTTTGCCGGACACATCGACGTAGTCCCGCCGGGCGAGGGTTGGGCGAGCGATCCGTTTAAGCCGGTGGAAGTGGACGGCTTTTTATACGGGCGCGGCGCGCAGGATATGAAAAGCGGCATCGCAGCGACGATCTGCGCGCTAGCGGCGGCACACGATTTTAAGGGCACGCTAAGCCTACTACTAACCAGCGATGAGGAGGGTGACGGCATCTACGGCACGCGCGAAATGCTCTCTAAATTGCGCGAGCAAGGTGCCCTACCCGACTTCGCAATCGTTGCAGAGCCTACATGCGAAGTGCGCTTCGGTGATACCATTAAGATCGGTCGTCGCGGCTCGATTAACGGCGTCCTCACACTCACGGGTATCGGCGGGCACGCAGCCTACCCAGATAAATGCATCAATCCTGTCCACATTTTAGCGCCGGTGCTTGCAAGCCTCGCGGGGCATGATCTGGACGCGGGTAGCGAGGATTTCGCTCCAGCCAAGATAGTCATCACCGACATTCGCGGCGGTTCACAGGTAGTAAACGTAACACCTAAGGACGTACGCGTGATGTTTAACGTACGCGGCGGCGTAGGGCTGGGGCTAGAAGACGTGCGAGACTATGTACTGGGGTTATTTGAACTGGACGCTAAAGACGCGCTATGCAACGAAAGCGAATCCTGCGGCAAGCTAGAAATGAGCTGCACCGCGCAGCTGCGAGCAGGCGCGTCGCTACACCTCGCGTTAAAAAGCTCCTCAAAGCCTTTTTTAACTCAGCGAAGCTCCAAAATTGTGCAAAAACTAAGCGCTAGCGTGCAGAAGATCTGTGGCGCAGCAGCCGAGCTAAACACCGCAGGCGGCACGAGCGATGCGAGATACTTCGCGGAGTTTGGCGTGGAGACGGCGGAGTTTGGCGTGCGAAACGATACGATCCATCAGATCAACGAACGAGTAGAGATTAGCGACGTCGAAAATTTAGCTAAAATTTTTAGCGATCTGATAGAAAATTTCGGCTAATTTAAGAATTTGGTAAAGATGCGTAGATGTTCTGCGTTCTGCCAAGCTTCGCCAAATTTGCCAGGGTTTTCGCTCGTAGTTGCTTGGCAAATTTTATCTTTGCCGTGCGTATTGCGTAGAAATTTTGCCCTGCTACGCCGCTTTTGCCAAGAATTTTATCTACAGCACGCTTGCCGCTTTTACAATTACTTTGCTATGCAACGTCGCTTTAGCAAGAAACCCTAGCAAAACGTCGCTTTCAAAGGCGAGCTTCGCCGACGAACGCTACCACTGCTAGGAATTTTTTAAAAGAATATTGCTTTTGCGCGAATTTCAGCAAATAGCGCGGTCTTTGCGTAAAATTTCCCTCGCTCTCTTCGCGCAAAATTTCATCTTCGCTAGGTGTCTCTAGCAGCATACTGCTGTACTTTGCCGTCTCCGTGAAAAATTTTATCTTTGACGCGCCCGCTGCTTACGCAAGAAGCTTGGCTAAGACAATGCTGCTTCTGCCCCCCCAGGATACCGCCCGCTTCGTGGATTTATAGAATTTTATTTAGTCACGTTGCCGCTGAGATAAATTCTGCCCCGCTTACCGCTTCTGCGCGGATTTTAACCATGCCTGACAAGCGCAATTAAAATTTTTACTTTGCTTTGATACGACGATGTGAAATTTTGCCCGTACGGCGCGGCAGCATAGAATTTTTAGCCTCTGCAAAACTCCACAACAAAACCTTACTATCCTGCCTTATTCGCACGAATGGCTGCAAAATTTTGCTGCCTCGCGTGCTGCTACACTAAATACACGCAAGACGAAAATTTATCGAAGGATTTCAGAGCGGAATTTCGCGAGGCTAAATTTTATCACTGCGAAAAATTTCAACCACTCATAGCAAGCGTCTAAGGCGCGATAAATTTAAAATTAGGGCTTTAAGTCAGCATAGCAAGTTTCGCTTCTTGCAAAATTTTAACTGCCTTGGTCGCCGCAAAACTAGAAATTTACAAAATCGCTTTATGAAATTTCGCAGCGTCTCGCGGTAAAATTTTAAAATCAGCGCCGTGCCTGCAAGGCATAATTTAACGGAATTTTACTTGCCCAATTTGGCTAAATTTTCTCTTTCGAAGTTTAGCAGCCACGCTTTGGTCGCTACGCCGCCCGCGCCGCTGTATCCTCCGAGCCCGACCGCAGCTACGACGCGGTGGCACGGCACGATGATGGGGATTTTGTTTTTGCCGTTTGCGCCGCCTACTGCGCGGCTTGCGTGCGGTCTGCCGATAGCCCGGGCTAGCTCGCCGTATGTTACGACCTCACCATAAGGGATCTCTAAAAGCGCGCTCCACACGGACTTTTGAAACTGCGTGCCATTTTGGCTCAGTTTAACGCTAAAGCTCTCAAGCTCGCCCCTAAAATAGGCACTAAGCTCATCGGTGCAAAGAGTCAAATTCTTTCTTAAATCGCTAAGCCTTAAATCGCGTCCTTTATCATCCGCTGCACGCACAAAGCCAAATTTAAGCTCTGCGTCGTGCTTTTTAAAGATCTCATCATTGGGCCCGCAGACAGAGCTTTTGACCCAGTCGATACTGCAGATCCCGATCTCGTCATCACAAATTTCAAGCATTCCAATAGGCGAATTAAAAAAGGCTTTTTGCATCTCAATCCTTTCAAATTTTTACTGGTTTGATCAAAAAAATTTTAAAAAGCGCTTGTTGCGGTGCGAGCTAAAGCTCGAAAACGATGGAATTTCATGCGGTAACGCGAATTTTTTAAAATTTATACGCAAGGCGCCGCAAAGCCTCTACTCAAACCGCATGATGTTTACTAAAACCCCGTCGAAAACGTCTTGCTTAAAAAGCTTGATCTCGCGCACGATGTCTGCGTTGTCGTCGTCGATGACGCCGTTTTTGACGAGGCTGTCCTCGATGAGCTTGAAAATAAAGGCGTGGTTGCTGACGTCAGAGATACCGCTTTTAAAGCCCATTTCAAGGCGCACCGGCACGCCTATGTGCACGCCGCGCAGATCCTTAGCGATGTAAAGATCGGCGATCGTGCGCACCATCTTTTTCGCCGTTTGGTAGTTCGCCGTGGATGACAAAATATCATTAAGACCGAAATTCTCCATCAAAAGTGGAATACGAACGCGCGCCAAAACCCCTTCGCCAGGCTCGCTCGCGCTCTTTTTCAAAAACGAAATTTTAATCCTATGCGTGATGCCTATGAAGCGCGGCTTAAGCTCGATGAGCCTAGCTCTAGGCGCTTGCGATAGCGAGATAGGACGCGAAGAGCTCGCAATAGGCAGAGCCTGCAGACGCCCAGACAGGCTCGCGCGATCTTTCGTAGGCGCTTTGCGCGCAGGCTTGTCATAGAAATTTACGGGCTTAGTCGCAAAAGTTGATTCGCTCCCAAAAGCAGCAGACGCGGGCTCATCACCAAGCGCCCCCTCCGCCATAGAAGAAGCAACCGTAGAATTCTCACCCGTTAACGCAGGCTGCGTGGGTTGCTCAAATTCGGGCGCAAATTTATTTCCCGCTTGCGGCGGCAAATTTGAAGGGTGCCGCTCTTGTGCGGAGATTTTCTGCTCTAAATTTTGCTCGTCGGAATTTTTTAGCGCGTAATTTTGCCCTTTTGCCAAGCACATTGAATCCTCACCGACTAAATTCTCATCTTGAGGCGCGAATTCCAAGGCATTTTCTAAGGCAAAATTTGCGGCACGGCAGCTAGCGGAATTCGCGATTTGCCCCTTAGAAAACTCGGAGCCTTGAGGCCCACAATCATTTGCGCACTTTATATCAAGCGCAGAATTTGCAAAAGTGGAATTTTTTGATGCAGAGCCTTGCGCCGTAGAATTTTTACTTTGTAAGTCCGCGCCCTGCTCTGCTACAAACGAATTTTCAGCTGCAAAATTCTCCGTTTGCGCCATAAAATTAGAATTTTGCGCCTCAAATGCGGAATCTTTCACGAGCGCAGAGCTTTGCGCAGAAACAAAATTTCGCGATGTAGGAATGAAGCTTTGCCCTTTGGCAGAATTCGCAGGCGCAGAGCTTTGCGGCATAAAATTTTTACTCCTCGCATTTGCGCTCTCTTCGAAATTAGCAGCAAGCCCCACGCTCACGTCATCCTGCGTAGCATCATTTTGCGAAATTAAATTCTCGCACGCCGTATTCCACGCGGTATCTACGCAAAATTCCGCCCGAGCCGCACCATAAAATTCTGCTTGCGAAACATCTTGAAATTTTGCCTGCGAAGTAAAGTCTTGCGCACTCTGAGCGCTGCGCGCAGAAAAATCGCCACACCTTGCGTTTGTGGCATACGAAGTCTTTGCCAAGCTGCCGCCAGCCTCGGGCGAAACCGCGCTTAAATCTCCGCCGTAAAAGCTACCAAAATCGAAGGCGTCGCCAAACTCTGCATAGCCATCTGCCGCGCGGAGACGATCTGCGCGGGCTTTCTTTTTGGGTGTAGAAGAGAGCGTGAGCCTGCCTGCAAGCTCGCGTCCGCCAGAGTTTAAAATCCCAAAAATTCTAGCTCTAAAACGCTCGAACTGCTCGCCACTGAGCGAAATTTTGTCGTTTAGGCTCTGCACGCCGAAGTCTGCGGCGGTAAAATTTACGATCGCTCCATCCCTACTCGCGACGCGCACGCGACCCTTGACCGAGCCTTTTAGCTTAAAATCGCTGCCTGCGAGAATTTTTTTCATTAATTCCTTCGGATTGTAGGGCATTTTAGCGCTCGCCAAAAACCACTTTATTAAATTTAGCGACGAAGCTTAGCGGATTGACACTCACGCCGTTGATCGCGATGCCAAAGTGCAGATGTGGGCCGCTAACTCTACCGCTCTCGCCCGAAAGCGCGATTTCATCGCCTTTGCGAACGTGATCGCCAAGCGTCACTTTGATCTCGCTTAGATGATAGTACTGCGAATAGATGCCGCCGCCGTGATCGATCACGACTGAGCCGCCCGCGTAGTAGCGGTCTTTGGCGATGACTACGACGCCGTCGTTGGCAGCGCGCACCACAGTGCCTACTGCGGCGCGATAATCGGTGCCGCTGTGATAGCTTTTAAGCTCGCCATTAAAGGTGCGGGCATTGCCGAACGCAGAGGTTATTTTGGAGTTTAAAGGCAGCTCAAACGGCGTGGAAAAAAGATAGCGCGGCGTGGTAATCGCATAGATCGCGTTGGCTTCGTCGAGCTCTTTTTTGATACGCGCGGCGGCTTCTTTGGGTGGTTTAACTTTACCAGGAGCGACACTTAGAGCCTCTTTTTTATACTCGCCCTTTTTCAAAGCGACGATCTGCTCGTGACTGCCGCTTTGATCTACTATCCGCAGCGCGAAATCTCCATTAGCGCGGTAATTCGCCGCCAAAATGGCGATTTTATCGCTAGAATTTGGTGCCTTGATGAGGGGGATTTTCTTTGAACCAAAGCTCAACTCGGTTGTGCTTTTATCTAATTTTAAGATAACAACATCGCCGTTTACTATGTCTAAAGCGAAAATTTTGATCGCCAAAAGTGCAAAAATAGCTAGAAATTTCATAAATTTTCCAAAATTAGTTATTTTTCATCAATTTTTTGTTAAAAATTAGCTAAAACAAATGAAATTGCTGTTATAATAACGAAAATTCAATTTTAAAAGGATTAAATGATGAAAAAGTTTTTGCTTCTAGCATCTGTTGCACTTTGCGGTCTTTTGCACGCGGACGTCGTGGCAAATCAAGAGGTTATAGCGGCGACTAACGTCGTTAGATCTTTCGTAGCGGCTAATAACTTCGGCACCGATGAGCGCTATCTAACCAGCGCCAAAGCCGTCGCAATCCTAACCGACGTAAAACGTTTAGCTGCGGGCGCATCGCTACAATACGGCGATGGAATTTTTAGCGTCAAAGGCGAGAACGGCGAGTGGAGTTCGCCGATTTTTATCAAATATAAAGGCTACGGCGTGGGCTTACAGGCAGGCTACGAGACGAGCGACATCGTGATGATCTTTCATACTACGAAGTCATATCAAGACATTTTTACCGGCACAGACACCCTTGAGATCAATGTAGGTGCTGCAGCAGGCGGCGTAGGTAGAAGAACTGGTCGCGCAACCGATCTACCTGATATTTCTGCATGGATGGTAAGCCCGGGCGAGCAAACAGGCGTCTACCTAGGCGTCTCGATCGACAACGGCAGAATCACCATCGACGACCAACTAACTAACGACTTCTATGAGAGAATTTACGACTACGAGGATATTTTAAACGATTCTCCGCGCGCAAATAAATACGCGAAAAGATGGAAGGAAGTAATGAGGAAGTATTTCACAAACGGCGAGAAATACGGTGCTAGCAGCAGTGCGGCGATACCTGTAAATCACGTGCAGAAAAAATATCCTGACGGTAAGCCGATCATCTCAAACCACTCTCCTAGAACTCATGCTAAGGCTACGCGAAGCAAAAAGGCTAAAAAAGCAAAATAAATTATCGAGCCAAGCCCCGCTTATGGGGCTTCTTGCTTTGGCTTTGCGTTGAGTTTGTGCAGAGCGCGCAAGCGTGAAATTGAAGCGCATAGGTTATTTTAAAAAGATTTATTGGTTCTTTACTAAAATATTTTATTTAATTTTTATGAGTTATTAGATATATAAGGACCGAATAAAATTTTATGAAATTTAACGAAATTTTTATAAAATTTAATCAGTTTTTTATATTTTTATCACTACAATTATGTTTCTTGTCTCGTTAGCTCAGTTGGTAGAGCATCTGACTCTTAATCAGGCGGCCGTAGGTTCGAATCCTACACGGGACACCATTACTTATTTTTACATCTATTTATATCAATGTATAACCCTTTACAAAGCTTCGACCTTAAGGCATTTTGAAGCTATTTTCAATTTATATTAATTTATATCGATTTATAATTATTTTTGTAAAAAATGTATAACTTTTTGTATAACAAGGGTATAAAATGGCTAAAATTTTAACCGCGACGCAGGTGAAGAAGCTAAAATTTGAGGGCAAGGGTAAGCTCAAGGCGTATTCTATAGATAGCACGTGCGCGTTGTATCTGGTGTGTTTTGCAAACGGCAGCAGATACTATAAACTACGCACAAAAAGAGGCTACACTACGTTAGGAAGTTTCGATGATATAAGCCTTGCCGAAGCTAGAGAAAAAGCGATGGGCTTGCGTAAATCGGGCGCGAGCGACGAGCTACAAAAGCAGAAACTCAAAGATATCTTTTACGCGTGGCTGGATATTAAAATTCCGCCCGAGGATAGTGAGAAAATAAGGCAATCCCGCCGTAAAATGATAAATCGCGTAAATAAACATCTGCTGCAACCTCTAGGCAATATGCCGATAGATGAGATTGGTACAAAGGAAGTGATCGCGGCAACCAAAGGCGTGAATTTTGCAAGTGCTAAAAAGATAATACCGATCCTGCGCGACGTGCTTAAATTTGCTCGCGCCCAAAACGCGGCAGGCGATATATCGTTTATTTATGAGATCATCGATGATATGAGTGAAATTTATCCTAAGAAAAAAGTAGAGCACAGAAAGGCGGTGACGGATCCAAAGCGGCTAAAAGAGATCATAGAAGCGGTCAGAGACGCCCGCATAGAGCCGACGATTAAAAATCTTTTCTTTTTCAATCTGATTATGGCGCAACGTCCGCATCAGATCAGAGAGCTTTGTTGGGAGAGGGTAGATGGGGATTTTGTGTATTTTGGAGAGTCAGATAATAAAACGGGGGTAAATGCGCGCTTGCCGCTTCCGAGGCAGGCAAAGCAAATTTTAGAGGATCAAAAAAGGATAAGCGCGGAGGGGATAGTTTTCAAATCGAGCACCTATTCTAAGCGTAGCGGCTGGGCTATCTCGGACGGCACGCTATTAAAAACGCTAAGGCGCTTGGGTATAGCCGATCTGCACGCACACGGCTTTCGCTCGATGTTTGCTACCTTTGCTATTCGGGCAACCGACGGCGAGCGGGCTATGTTTGAAAAGCGTATCATTGATGAAGTGCTGCTACACGCGCCTAGTAGCGAGGTGGATAAAGCGTATTTTAGGGACTTCAACTCGCGGGAGCATTTGCGGGTATTGCAGTGGTGGGCGGATTATTTAGAGGGGTTGATGGGCTGATTATTTCTTTTTAAGTCGTTTATACCCTATAAGTCCTTTCGCAATGACCGCTCCTATGCCAAAACCCATTAAAAAATGAATAAACCAAATCATATTTGCTCCTTAAATTTAGGTATAATTCCGTATGGAATTTTTAGATTTTTTAAAAAACATTTTTGGCTCCGATGTTTCGGCTTTCTGTCTCGGAGCTTTCGGGGGTTATTTGTTTGCTATAAAATTTATATTGCCGCAAAAAATTCGCGATATAGAAAATAGCTTGGAGACAGAAACCTTTTCTAGAAACTGTCCGTTGGTATACTCCGCTTATGGAGGATATAAGAACGAGGTCAAAGTAGCTATCCGCGGCGAGAAAGTAATACATTGTAACTGCCCCGAGTTTGACTATACCGAGCGACGCTGCCGTAAAACGCACAAACCCTGTCCGCTTATGGTCTTTTAACGCTCGCATCAATATCCAACCCTGCTTGTGGCAAGAGCTAGCACCCCTCTTTTAGCTTTTTAATATCCTCGTTTAGCCAATCGAGGGGGTAGCGAATTTCGCCGTTAAAAATTATGAAGCGCGGGGTAAACTCCCATTTGCCCTTATTTTTCGGCATTCGCATTTGGGCTAAAATATTGCTGTTTTGCGAATATCCTAGCATAACCGATGCCTCTTTTTGCGTCAGCAGCCTTTGATTTTCGGCGCCAACTCCTGCTACGATGCCGCTGTTTTCAAAACGCCCAAGCGTGGACGATACTTCTTTTGGTTTTTGGTTTTCAGTAGTCATCGTCGATCCTTTTTAAAATTTCTTTGAGTTGCTTTACATTCAGCTCAAACAGCTTTTTATGGATTTTCTCCACGAGCGCGCCTTTTTCATTATGCTGTTTTGAAAATTCATCGATTTTTCGCAGCATCTCGCGCTCTTTTTCTCGGTCGGGGCTACTCATCGTCTTTTCTCCAATCTCGCTTCTATCTTGTCGGCGTCAAATTTGTAGTATGCCATTGATAGAAAGATTGCGACTCCTAAGACAAATGCAAAATACGGCGTGAATGTAGCGATCACCATAGGCAATAATTTTGTCTCGCTCTTTTTTCGAAGCCCGTTTGGAAACAGAGCCCTCACTATAAGAACAAGCATTGTAAACGCGTAGCAGCTGAGCGTTACGCCCCAAAATATGAAATTTAGCATTCTATTCTCCTTTCAATCCACTAAAGAAATTTAAAACATCGCCTGCTATATACCAGCACCAAATCGATACGCCGATAATAAGAAGCGCGGTTAATATGCCATAGATCGGCATTATGATGTTATAGTTTTTTCAGGCAATACATACTCCCCTAGGGTAGTGTTCCATTCTGAAAAATGAACCTTAATGAGCGACCACGCTATAACCCAAATAGAAAGTATCGGTGTCATAAGAATACCCCATGCTTTGATATAAGTCAGTATAAACATATCAATCTCCCGTCAGCCCAGCCAAAAAGGCCTTAAAAATATCGCTCTTAAAAACAACCTCAATAAGTCCCAAAATTATGATGTAGAGAATTATAAAGTCTAGTTTTTTATTAATTTGGTCCATTCCTCATCCTTTTCTCGCGACAATCTAAATCCGAGCGCATAAAGAGGTATAGCCGTTTCTCTTTCGTTGGGGCCGAGCGCTTCTTTGCTAAGGTCGCTTTTTGTGTATCTAGCATTTGTCATCTCCCACTCGCCAGATACGTTTTGATATTCCCAATACCAAAGGACGTCATCGGCTTTGATAAAAATTCGCTCGAAATGTTCGTATTTCCCAGTGCATCTAAACCCCATTTCGTCTTTTGCCACATATTCTCCATCTACTAAAATTACTCGAAAAATATCGCCCCTATAAAGAGACTGCCCCTCTTTTTCCAAATGGACGAGCACGTCGCCTATTTTAAATTTCAGCTGTTTTTCTTTGGGCTTAATACGGAGCTTAAAATTTCCCCAAACCCAAAATGGACATTTTACTTCCCTCCAGCTCTCCTCCTCGTTTTCTTTTATTTCTATATCTTCGCCCGCTTCATAAGCTTGTAGAACCTCGATCATTTCTTTTGTCGTCATTTTGTATCCTTTAAAATTTCTGGGTTTTCGTAGATGTTACCGACGACGATCCAATCGCCGAGCTCATTGAGATTGAATCTGCAGGGGGATTTGGCCTCAACATAGTAGTCGCAGAAGCCATATTTTACAACACCTATCTGCCCCTCTTTCGGGTAATCTGGGCCCTCTGGTATCGGAACACTTGATTCAAATTTAACAATATATCCATCGTAAATTTCCACGCCGTTTTTGTCATTTACGCCTGTATATTGCATCAGCTCGATTTTGCGGAAAGAAACCTCGAAGCAGGTTTGCTCTTTTTCGCTCCAAAGAGTGGCTGTTTCATTTGCAAAATTTAATTCCATCACCTCGTATATCCCTTTTGGATATTTCTCATATCCTAACGTTATTCCATTCGGCAATCTTTGATTGGAACGCAAAAACGCCATAAATTTAATCTCTCTCATAGGATGCTCCTTCATATAATTTCTCTATTATTTGTTCTGCTTTTTTAACCTTTTCGGTTTGCCCCTTTTCGTGATAAAGCCTAAATGTAATATCGTCTAAAAATAGATTGCTATAGGTCATCGTTTTGGAACATTTAAATTTCCCATTCGTCGAAAGGTAAAGTGCCATGCTCTCAAAAATATTTTTGTGCAGGCTATGGAAAGGGAAGTCGTCTTGTATCCGCTCGCCGGCAATTTCAAAAAACGCCTTTTGCACCCGCTTTTTCTTGTCCTTGATCTCCGCAAGCTCTCTTTGAAGCTCTTGTAGCTCGGTTTTATAGTTCATCGTCCTTTCCTTACTACGTCGCCGTCGTTATCGAGCCAGCGGATAACCGGCTCGCCCTCGTATGCAGTATTGAAAATATACCACGCATACACCATCATCCCCGTTTCGTGTCTACCGTCAGCCCTGATCTCGCGCAATAAAAGCGGATAGCGCGTAAAAACGTAGATTTTCTCTAAAATTCCTCGCGTATAAATCTCATCGTGTCGCTCTTTGCCGTGTAGATAGCTAAGCGGCAACAAAAATGCAAATCTAGGCGCGACCTCGCAAGCCTTGAGGATAAATTCCTTTGCCAAACTAAACGGCGGATTTGTAATAATGGCGTCAAATTTACGCGTTTCGTCTAAAAAATCCTTACCGTCTATCAGTAGGTCATAAGCCGTTATATCCCTATACCCCGCCTCCTCCAAAATGGTAGTGATCGCGCCGCCTCCACAAGCGGGCTCTAGTATGCGCCCTTTGAATTTCTCAACTTCTAAAAGTCGCCGCGTGAGATTATAGGGCGTTTGGTAGAAATCGGATTTTGAGCGCAATTTATTCGTATTGCCGCTGAAATTTTTGCCACTCGCTCTTTCTTCTGTTTTCATACTATATCCTCACAAGCAAAACCGCCATAATGAGAGAAAAATAGAGCGCCAAGCAAAGCGCGATTAAAACAATTTGCTTAAATTTCATCTTATCCCTCCTTTTGTTTCTTTGCTTCTCTCATAGCTTCCCGCTCACGAGCCAGAAACTCTGTGCGCGCTTCCTCGCTCATTGCCAAAAGCGCCTCTAGGTTCTCGCACATTTTCTGCACTATTTTTCCGCCGCGATGCCACCGAAAGCGTATAAAGCGCTGAAGCACATTTAGGTGCGGCGAGCCCGTGCCCTTATGCGCTA
>ERZ773054.1617-NODE-1617-length-13146-cov-5.990757_pt1 | contig 13146 bp, 10 predicted proteins | sample MGYA00580630_ERZ773054 | MGnify/ENA primary metagenome ERZ773054 (study PRJEB29015, sample SAMEA2737994) | human oral metagenome | biome: human oral; feature: human-associated habitat; material: dental | place: China | collected 2115 ... | reverse complement strand
CCTTAGGCACCGTCATCGAGCCAAACGGCAGGATGATGATTTTAGCGTCCGCGCCCTTTTGCGCGAGCGCGTCATCCACGGCCTTTTGGATGTCGTGATACGGTTTTAGATGCACGGCGCGCATCTCATCGTCGCTAAGCTCGCTCACCGCCCAAGTCTGCGCCCAGAGTGAGATTTCGGCCATTTTGGCGGCCTTGTGATAGCCGAGCTTAAAGCCCGCGCTAATCTTTTCTAGCACCTTTTTAGGCGTATCCGCGGAGGCCATCAGATCAAAAAATGGCTTTGGTCCGATGCCCGTGCGGCATTTTGCGACCATTATTAAAATTCCATCCTGCGCAAGTGCTAGTTTGCCGTTATCTAGGGCTTTTTGCGCTTGGTAGAGATCAACGTCCATCGGATATGGCGCGACCGAGATCACGATGTCGGCCTTGCGCGGGATATTTACGCAAAACACTTCGTCTGCCTTTTTCACGCAGTCGTAAAAGCTGTCGTTGAGGTCGCCCGCGCTCGCGTAATACACGCCGTGCTCGCTGTCAAGTACCGTCTGGATCGAAAAAACGTCGATATGCGCTAGCACTTTCATCGCGTCGATCATATCCTCGTGCACCGGGTTGCCCTCTAGTCGCAGAGCTTGCGCGTCGGCGCTTAGGGCTAGCTTGTGATTTTGCGTGATGCTCTCATACGACGCGGTGCCCGGCAAAAATGCCTTTCTGCCGCCCGTGTAGCCAGCGAAATAGTGCGGCTCGACCGAGCCTATGACGATTACTTTTTTGGCTTCTGCTACGATTTTGTTTAGATACATCTGCGTGCCGTTTTTGGACTCGCCTAAAAATACCATCTCGTCGTGCTTGGAGTCGTGATCGTGAACTTCGTTTTTGGCTCTGATTTCCGCGTAAATTTCTTTGCCGAAGATCATCTCGTACTCATCAAGCGTGCCTTCTCTGTGGCAGCCGGTGGCGATGATGAAAATTTTATTTTTCTCGCGGATTTTTGGGTAAATTTGCTTTAAAACTTTTGCCGTAGGCGTAGGCCTGGTGCCGTCGTTTACGATGACGACGATCTTTTCATCGCCCGCTATGAACTCGTCAAAGCTTTTTTGATTTATCGGATTTGCCAGAGCCTTTGCGATGAGCGCCGTTTCGTCAAATTTAGCCACGGGGTTTGGATCGAAAACGCCGAGTAAATTTTTCTCGTTTATCTCTAAGCTTAGATGATCATCTTTGCCGTATGCGATAGGGATTTGCATATCTGCCTCCTATGTGGAATTTGGCGGGATTATAACGTAAATTTTATTTAAAACGAATTAGCCTAGAGCGGGTTATGAACGGAATTTAGAAAGCTTTAGAATTTAAAAATTTAGAGTATTTAAAATTTCAAAATTTCATAAAGCCGCTGGGATTTGAAATTTAAAGCTCGCGAGCCATATGCCCGCGAGCGCAATTATTATAAATAGCCGTAAATATGAGCGAAGATAAAGCCCATCGCGCATGAAGTAAGAACGCCTATTAGCCCAGGGAAAATGAAGCTGTGGTTGATGACGAATCTGCCGATGTGCGTAGTGCCGGAGCGGTCGAACTGGATCGCCGCAAGATCGCTCGGATAGGTAGGTAGGATATAGTATCCGTAGCAAGCCGGTGCAAACGCAATAATAAGGCCTGGATCAATACCGATGCTAACCGCTAGCGGTACGAAAGTAGCAACCGCTGCCGCTTGAGAGTTAAGGAATTTACTAATCAAAAGCGAAACGATGACATACGTCCACGGATACGCCATAACGACCTTACCTAGCGACGCTTTTAGCATTTCGATATGAGCAGTAAACATAGTCTCTGCCATCCATGAAATTCCATAAATGGCTACGAGCGCGATCATACCGCTATGAAAAATTTCGTTTTTAGCGATATTGCCCGCTTTTATGCCCGAAGCGATCATCATGATGGATGCTGCAAGAAGCATGAAAATTTGAATGGTTAAGACCATATTTAAATTTGTGGTCTTTTTCATAGTATCTTTTACGACAATGCTTGCATTTGCGATACTTTCGCTCTTATCGCCTGTCGTAATTACTACATTTCCGTCCTGAGCGACGATGCTTTGAGCAAGTTTTTTATCTTTGTCGTAAATTTCGACGCTATTAAATTTCGTCGCATCTTTGGCTTTAGACTCTTTGACGTTTGAGACGACCTTACCGCCGTCCACCATAGAAATGACCTGACCATCTTTGATCGTGATATTTTTGACCGTTTTTTTATCGACGATGATCTCTACGGATTTGCCAGGGACATTTTTAGTCCACGCAGGGCGCAAGCTTTTTTCGTAACCTAAAACCGCTACTAGCGCAATAGTGGCTAAGAATATCCACATGCAAACCCACTTAATCCTAGGAAGCTTTTGACCTAACAAGGTCGTACTTTCGCCGTAGATATATTTTTTCTGCTCTGGATCTTTGATCTTTTCTTGGAATTCAGGGTCTTTATCCAGATCTTTACCTCTAAAAATCGACCACGTTCCGATCGCAAGCATACCGATGAAAGTAGAAGGGATAGTGAGTTTTAGCAGATCCAAGTACGTACTAAAGCCCTCGATATGCACGCCTTGACCTAGCAAGATCGCGACCATCGAAACGCCGGCAACCGAAACGGGGCTAGCGATGATAGCAAGTTGCGAGGAGATCGTAGAAGCAGCCATCGGGCGCTCAGGGCGAATCCCATTTTTAATAGCTACGTCATAGATGATCGGAAGCAGCGTATAGACGGTGTGTCCCGTTCCGCATAAGATTGTAAGCGTCCACGCCACAGTTGGAGCGATGATACATACCATCTTCGGATGCTTACGAAGCAATTTCTCCGCTATTTGAAGCATTACATCAAGCCCTCCCGTAGCTTGTAGCGTTGCACTTGCTACGACAACTGCGAGGATAGTTAAAATAACGTCCACTGCCGGCTTACCCGGCTCTAATCTAAATCCAAACACTAAGATCACTAAGCCTATACCGCCTAGAATTCCCAGCGCCATACCACCTTTTTTAGCACCATAAAACAAACAGCCCAAGACTATAATGAGCTGCAAAAAGAATTGAGTGCTTTCAGACAAACTTGTCAGAAACTCCATAGTTTCTCCTTCAGTAAAATTTAAAACAAACTTTGGCGATTATACTAACTTTTTATTTAAACAAAATTAAAGGAGCGTTACAAATTGTAAAAATCTATCAAAATAAAAATTTACTGAAATTATAATTTTAAAGCGGAATTTATATAGCGAAATGTGAAAAATAAAATTTCACTTAGAGCTGTTTTTATATCATAGAATTTCGCAACTTTTAAGAAAACTTAGAATTCCATTATAGCTCAAGCTTTAAACCGATTTTTAAGCCTTGGGATAGTATCATTTCGCAAAGAGCGGATTAAGATGAATTTTATAAAATTTTGTATTGCCTTTTTGATTTGTTTATCGCAGATGGCAGCAGCTGGTAGCTTTGATCTAAACTCCACGCTGCGTCTGGGCGCATTCGACGCAAGCTCGCACCGACTGCTTTTATGCGGCAGTGGCGGCGAGCTTAGGATGTTTGATACTGCTAAATGGAATGTGGAGTTCGCGCAAAAATACAGCGATAACGAAATCACGGCTCTAAATTTTAAAAACGGCAAAATTTATCTAGCTTGGGGCGGAGCCGAAATCGCGGTGCTAAACGATAGACTAAAGTTTTTACGCACGCTTAAGACGGGGCGTAGCGGCACAGCCCAAATAGATGCGATCTATGCCGCAAAAGACGCGATTTACGCGGTAGTGGATAAGAATCAACTAATAAGATTAGACGAAGACCCTGATAACAGCGCGGATGGCGGCTACGCCTCAGGCGAGAATTCCACCGCGAACGGGCAATCTTTAAATAGAAATTCCGCCCCAGATGGGCTGCGCGGAATTTCGTTTCATTACGGCAGGATCAATGCCGTTAGCCTGGGCGCTAACGGACTTTACGTCGCAAGCTGGAACGGCGTAGCCTGTTTTAGCGCAGATCTTGTCGCGACTAAATTTAGCGGCATCAATACAGCGCCTAATCGAGCCGCGCAGGGAGAGCTTGGTAGCGTGAAATTTAAAGATGCAGAATTTAATAATGCGAAAAGCGCGCAAGGCTCCGAGCCAAACGAAACGAAAGCTGGCGGCGCAAAGAGCGCGGAATTTCAAAGCTTAGAATTCAAAGGCGCAAAATTTCAAGACGAGGGGCTTAAAACTCAAAGCGAAATTTCAGCCGAAGCTGGCGATAAAAATTTAAGCGGCTCTATCGCCACTGCGCTTGCAGACTGCGACGGGACGCTGTTTGTGGGCGATATAGAGGGGAGCTTTATAAATTTAAAAAGCGGTGAGCGCAAAAGCGTGGGCTCTTGGATCAAATCCATCGTGTGCGCCCGCGGCACGCAGTTTATCGCTACTAAAGATAAAATTTACGAAAATCAAAAAGCAGGATTAAAGGAGGTTATGGATTTAAAAAGCGAATTTTTAGCGATGTACGCAGACGGGGAAGCGATCCTCGTAGTCAGCAAATCAGGCAAAATTTTAAAATTCTAAGAAAGGATTAGTATGTTAAAAAGTTTCAAACCCGTGCTTTTGGGCTCGGTTTTGTTCGCCGCAAGCGCCCTGTGTGCCGCAGATAGCGACTTAGAGCGCGTGATGAAAGAACGAAATTTAAGCGAAAAAGACGTTTTAGCGGCGGCTAAGACCTATCAGCCGACCGGTAGGAAGGACGATTATATGGTCTTCTCTTCCGGCGGTCAAAGCGGACAGGTGATCGTTTACGGCGTGCCGTCGATGAGGATCTACAAATATATCGGCGTATTTACCCCGGAGCCTTGGCAGGGATACGGCTTTGATGAGGAGAGTAAGGCGGTCTTAAGATCGGGCTCCATTAACGGCAAAGAGATCAACTGGGGCGATACTCACCATCCAAATTTCAGCGAAAAAAACGGCGAGTATGTGGGCGATTATCTCTTTATCAACGATAAGGCGAACCCAAGAATCGCGGTTATAAATTTATCCGATTTCGAGACTACTCAAATAGTCGTAAATCCCGTAATCAAAAGCGATCACGGCGGCTCTTTCGTAACGCCTAATACCGAATACGTCATAGAAACCAGCCAATACGCAGCCCCTTTCGATAATGACTGGCACCCGATCGAGGAGTATCAAGCAGTCTATCGCGGTGCAGTAACGCTATGGAAATTTGACTACGACAAAGGCAAAATCGACGTAAATAAATCCTTTTCTCTAGAGCTTCCTCCATATATGCAAGATCTAAGTGACGCAGGTAAGGGCGAGAGCTTTGGCTGGGCGTTTACCAACAGCTTTAACTCCGAAATGTACACGGGCGGCATCGAAAAGGGTCTGCCTCCGATGGAAGCTGGCATGAGCCGCAACGATACTGACTACTTGCACGTTTACAACTGGCAAATTCTAGAAAAACTTGCTCAAGACAGCAAAAACTACAAGGTCGTAAACGGGCACAGAATCGTTACGATAGACGCCGCCGTAAAAGCGGGAGCGCTATTTTTGATCCCTGAAGCCAAATCCCCTCATGGCGTTGACGTTAGCCCTGATGGCCGCTACATTATCATCGGCGGTAAACTAGATACTCACGCTAGCGTTTATGATTTCAAAAAGATCAAAGAGCTAATTGATAAGAAAGAATATGCAGGCAAGGATCCATACGGAATTCCGATCTTAGATATGCAAAAGACGCTTCACGGACAAGCAGAGCTAGGTCTTGGACCTTTGCATAATACCTTCGATTCGCAAGATGGCGTAATCTATACATCGCTTTACGTCGATAGCCAGATCGTAAAATGGAACTACAAAACGCTAAAGGTTTTAGATAGGATCAACGTCCACTACAATATCGGTCACCTCGACTCCATGGAGGGCAAATCCTCTAAGCCTGTCGGCAAATACGTAATCGCGCTAGATAAGCTTTCGATCGATAGATTTAATCCTATCGGACCGCTTCATCCGCAAAATCACCAGCTCATCGACATTACAGGGCCTAAAATGGAGATGCTTTACGATCTTCCTATCGGTCTTGGCGAGCCACACGACGTAGTTTCTATCGCAGCCAGTAAGCTTCATACGAAACCTACCTATACTATGGGAACGAACTCTCGTACCGGCAAGCAACACCCTGCTATGACGCTAGCAGGTCAGGAGCGCATCGAGCGCGACGGCAAAAACGTAAAAGTCTATGCTACAGCGATCCGCAGCCATATTAATCCTGAGCACATCGAGGTTAATAAGGACGATAACGTAACGATCTATATGACAAATTTAGAGCGTGCCGAGGACGAAACTCACGGCTTTACGGTTGATGATTACGATCTGCATATGTCGCTTGAGCCGGGTAAGACTGCGAGCGTAAATTTCATCGCAGATAAAGAGGGCGTATTTCCTTTCTACTGCACGGAATTCTGCTCTGCGCTGCACCTTGAGATGTTCGGATATCTATACGTAAAAGATCCGAATAAAAAATACACTTCAGCTAAAGCGTCTATGCTAAAAGCTCTTAGCCCAGAAGCTCTAAAAGCCGAATACGACAAGGTAGTAGCTACGAATAAAGCCACCGACGATGTTATTCAATCAGTCGTTAAATTCTTAAAAGAGAAAAACTACGAGAAATATCCTAAGGTCAAGGCTTTAGTCGATGACGCGCTGGATCAATACGGCAAAATTCCTGAAACCAAAGCCAAGGCAGACGCCGCGGTAAAAGCCGGCGATATGAACGGCGCGATACTTTGGGAAGGTCAAGTTTGGCAGTATCTAGTAAAAACCGCAGATGTCGGACTTCGCGCTAAAAATAACCTAATCCGCGAGCTCTCCACTCCTATGAGCGAGGCTGCGTCTAACGGCGAGAAGGCTTACCTACGCGGAGGCTGCAATGGCTGCCACGTCATCGGTCAAGTAAGCTCCGGTCCTGATCTAACGGGCGTCCTACTCCGCCATGAAAACGGCGAAAAATGGGTAGCCGATTTCATCAAAGACCCTGCTAAATTCTACGAAGACGACTACGTTAAGGCAATGATAAATTACTTCAACCTTCGCATGCCAAATCAGCATATGAAAGATGAAGAGATCAAAGACATCATCGAATACCTAAAATGGGTCGATGAGAACGCGGGTCTTAATTAGCCCCACTCTCCCCCGCAAGGGGGAGAATTTAAAGGAGATGAAATGCCAAAGTATAAAATTTACGCGATTTTAGCGCTGCTTATTATGACGGTCGCTTTTACCATCCCTACGCTCGGATTTTTCAAAGTCCAAGGCAAAATCGTATCGGGGCAGGTTAGCAGCGTCTCGCAGCTGCCCGCATACTCCGCACCGATATGGAATTTTTATACAAAAGCATCGTATAAAAATCACCTAATTCCTAGTGATGTTAAAAATGATCTAGGCGCGATGCTGGAGCATAAATTTGAAGTGGGGGTCCCTAGCATACCAGTGTGGAAAATTTCACTCGAAGCGCCGAACTATCCAAAAGAGGCCTTCCCCGACGGAATTCCACTTTACGTCCACGTTGACGGCTTTAGCGGCGATGTCGGCGAGATGAATACCCTAAATCACTATATCGGCATGTATCCCGTCTGGCGCGGCGGTACGCTCGAGCACTCGCTATCGCCGTATTATCTCATAATCGCTACGATCGGTATGCTTGCGTTTTTGTACTATGATGGCAAGGGGCAGACTCTGCTTATGATCCTGCCGATCATTGCGCCGCTTATCTTCATCGGCTGCTACGTGGGTTGGCTGTATTGGTTCGGGCATAACCTGCAAGACTGGGGCGCGTTTAAAATAAAGCCTTTTATGCCTACGGCGTTCGGCGACGGCAGCGTGGCGCATTTTACTACCCATTCATATCCCGCTCTTGGCTTTTGGTTGATGCTGGCCCTGTCGCTGCTATCGGCGTTAGCTCTACTATCTAAGAAAAAATTCCTACGAGAGCATAGATGAGGCTTTTGCTTCTAGCATTCTCGCTCGCGCTAAGCTTAGGCGCGGGCGAGCTTCAAGACGCGATCGATAGCGCAAAAGCGGGCGATATTATCGAACTAGCCACAGGCGAGTACCACGGCAATATTTTAATCGATAAGCCCCTTACTATCGACGGACTAAACCGCTCCGCCGTGATCATAGGCGATCGCAACGGAACGGTCATCCGCGTCCGCTCTCCGCATGTTACAATCAAGAATTTAACAATTCAAAACGGAGGCTTCGAGCATCTTAGCGAGGATGCGGGCATCAACGTAAGCGACGTAAACAGCGTAATCATAAAAAATAATCTCATCAAAGACGTGCTCTACGGCGTCGTGCTAAGCAAGGCAAACGACGTAACGATCGAGGGCAACGAAATTTCAAGCAATACCTACCGCACGAGTTTCAAGGGCGACGGCATCAAGCTTTGGTATTCCAATGCCAATAAAATTTTAAATAACGACGTCCACAACGTCCGCGACACCGTTTTTTACTTCTCTAATGGCAATCTCGTCGCAGGCAATAAAGGCCACAACTGCCGTTATTCATTGCACTTTATGAACTCCGGGCACAACGTCGTGGAGGATAACTACTACGACGGCAATAGCGTGGGATTATTTTTTATGTTTTCAAGCGATAATATCGCCAGACGTAACATCGTGCGCAACGCAGACGGCGCTTACGGCGTAGGCATAGGTATGAAGGATAGCTCAAATTTCAGGGTTACGGATAATAAAGTCGTTTACAACGCCCGCGGATTTTATCTGGATCAATCCCCCTACCAGCCGGGCTCACTTAACGTTTTTGAAAACAACGATATCGAATATAACAGCATCGGCGTGCAATTCCACGCCACGCAGCTAAAAAGCGTATTTAAAAACAATAAATTTAAAGGCAATATGGAGATCGTGCTAAACGATACGCCCCAATCCAAGCTTTTACAAAACGAGTGGATCGGCAACTATTTCGACGATTACGACGGATTTGACCGCGATGGTGACGGCTACGGCGACGTTAGCTACAGCTCATACGCCTACGCAGACAGACTTTGGGCGTATAAACCGAACGTGCGGTTTTTTTACGGCTCCAGCGGGATCGCGCTTTTAAATTTCATCTCCAAGCTCGCTCCGTTTTCAGAGCCTGAGCTACTGCTAAAAGATCCAAAACCTAGGATGAAGCAATGATAAAGAATAGACGCGAAGCGATAAAACTACTCGGCGGAGCGCTCGGAGTACTCGGGGCAGCGAGCTTATTTGCGGATGAGAATTCCACAAATTCCGTAAATTTTACGGGCGGCGAAGCGCAGAATTCCGCGCCGAATTCCATAAAGCAAAATTCTACAAAAAATTCTAGCGGGGATTCCGCCTCTTTATATCTGCGCCCGCCGGGAGCGCTGGCGGAGCGTGGCTTCCGCAGTAGCTGTATCAAGTGCGGCCAATGCGTGCAGGTCTGCCCCTATCACAGCATCTATCTGCTGGATATTACCCATCTTTTTGACATCGGCACCCCGGTCATCGACGCGAAAGAGCGGGGCTGCTATCTTTGCGGCGCGCTTCCTTGCGTGCTCGCCTGTCCAAGCGGCGCGCTCAGCCACGAGACGAACGAGCCTAAAAAGGTCAAAATGGGTATCGCCGTGATCGAAAATTTAGACGCCTGTTTGGCTTATCGCGGACAGGTTTTAAAATCTAGCGATCTGCGCCTAAAGCCCGCCAAGACCGAGCAGGAGCGCGAGCTAAACTCAGCGCTGGCGGCAAAAGAGGGCAAGCCCTGCGATCTGTGCGCGTCGCTGTGCCCTTACCCGCAGCCGCTTGAAGCTATTGCGATGATAAAGGCGAATGAACATTTCGCTCCGCAGATCCGCAGCGCTTGCGTCGGCTGCGGCGCGTGCGCAGAGCTCTGCCCGGCGCGTATCATCGAGATAATCCCGCGGGCGGATTACAAATCAATCTATGAAGGAAAACAATGAAAAACTCTATTAAATTCCGCCTCTGCTCGCTAGCTGCGGCGCTTTTGCTGTGCGGCTGCGGAGATGACGGCGATTCAAGCTCCGCCGCTGCAAATTCCGCAGGGCAGAATTCCGTTTCGCAAGGCTCCGCAGGGCAAAATTCTGCGGATCAGAATTCCGCGAGTTCAAATTCCGCATCGCAGAAAGCGGATCAAAATTCCACCGCCAAGCCTCGCATCAGCGTTAAAAGCGGCGAGGCACCTAAGAAGGACGATAAGTTCGTAAGCTACGATTTTTATGGTGAGCGAAATGTAAATTTTAACCTCAACGGCGATGTGAACGAAACGACTAAAAATATCGTGGCGTATTCGAGCATCAAAAACCAATACGAAAAGCTAAATTTCGACCTGATGAAAAAGCGCCTTGGGCATGATTTTATCCTGCGCTGTTCGGCGTGCCACGACGACTACGCCAACGGCATCATCGGTCCGTCACTTCTGGATAAAACCGACGCGCAGATCGTGGATATGATAAAAAAATACAAGTTCAAAGAAAAACCCAATCCTCTTATGATGCAGCTCGTAAACGGCATGAGCGAGCAGCAGATAGAGACGATAGCGAAAGAAATTTACGAGTTCAACAAACAATTTAAGGAGCAGAAATGAAACCGGGCAAAATTTTAGCTTTGATTTTGGGTGTAGCACTGATCGCGCTGATGATCTTTATGGCTAGTTCGGACGATTCTAGCGCGCCGCAGCAAGAAGTCAAGCCGCAGGTGCAAGCAAAGCCTGCGCCGCAGAGCAAAAGCGTCGATCTCATCGACGATAAGGACGTAAAAAATATTAAAATTTTGCAGCAGAGCGTCAAAGAGCGCGACTTTGAGGTAAGCAGCTCATATCTGGTAAGCTGCGCGCCCTGCCACGGCGATGACGGACGCGGCAAGATCGCTCCGCCGATCGGCGGCAAGAGCAAGGATCAAATTTTAGCAAGCCTTAAAGATTATAAGGCGGGTAAGATCAAAAACAGCCTGATGAGCGGACTTTTAACCAACGTAAGCGACGAGAGTCTAGATAAGCTCGCGGATGAAATTTCAAAATTTAAAGAGTAAGTCTTGGATAAATATAATTCGCGATGCACGATCAAAAATACGAGCTTTTTCTCGACCTTCGCGCTTAAAAATAAAAGCGGCAAACTGCGCCCAAGTATTCGGGCGCTGCGCTACGCCACGGTATTTTTGGTGCATCTACTTTTCGTGCTTTCCTTTCGCGCCGATATTCAAATTTTAGAGGGCGACATCAGCGGCTCGCGGATACTTGGCTTTCACCTAGCAGATCCCTTTGTCACCCTTGAGGTGATCGCCGCGCACAAGGATCTGCCGATAAATCTACTCATAGGCTCGGGCACCATTTTGCTGTTTTATTTCATCGCGGGCGGCAAGGCGTTTTGCTCGTGGATCTGCCCTTACGGAGCGCTTAGCGAGATCGGCGAGAAGCTGCATAATACGCTAATCGCTAAGCACGTCATCAAGGAGCGCTCATTGCCTCGCGGTATGCGATATGCGATCTGGGCGGTGTTTTTAGCGCTAAGCGCCATTACAGACCTGCTCGTTTTTGAAATTTTTAACGTAGTTGGAATTTTATCGCGCCTCATCATCTATGGCTTTTCGCTGGCTGGGCTTTGGATCGTTTTTGTATTTTTGCTCGAAGTGTTTTTTAGCAGGCGAGCGTGGTGCGCGCATCTATGCCCGCTAGGAAGCACCTATTCGCTTGCGGCAAAAGCAAGCCTAAGCAAGATTACTTGGGATAAGAGTAGGTGCGATCACTGCGGCGTTTGCCAAGACGTCTGCTTCGTCTCGCACATACTGGATATCACTAAAAAAAAGGCGTCCGAAAACCTGGGCGATAAGAGCAAATTTATGTTAAAAGGGATCGACTGCACGCTGTGCGGACGCTGTATCGACGTGTGTCACCAAGACGCACTGAGTATCGGCAATAAGCTAAAAGATATGATCTAAGGAAGCCTATGATAGAGATTAAAAACGTAAGCAAGAAATTCGCAGATCAATTCGTTTTAAAAGATATCGATCTAAATATCGCGGACGGCGAGCAGGTGCTTTTCGTCGGGCAAAACGGAGCGGGCAAAAGCTCGCTGATGCGGACGATTTTAGGCGAATACATACCCACAAGCGGCAGCGTCGCTATCGACGGATTTGATTCATTTAAGCAGCGCAGCCGCGCGCTACGCGGTATCAGCTTCGTGCCGCAAACCCCGCCGCCGCTTAAGCTGAGCCTAAATGAGCTCATCTACTTCGCCGAGCGCACGGCGGACGCAAGCAGAGCGGATATAGTAAAATTTTGCGGTGAAATGGAGCTTGATCTGAGTTCAAATTTAAACAAACCCTTTCATAAGCTATCCGGCGGTATGAAGCAGAAATTCTTAATTGCGCTAGCATTCGGCAGAGCTAGCAAGGCGATGATTTTCGACGAACCGACCGCCAATCTCGATCCGAGCGCGCGCGAGCGTTTTAAGACGCTTTTGCACAACCACGCAAAAGATAAGAGCTTGATCTTTATCTCGCATAGGCTCGAGGAAGTGGGAGGACTGGTAAAAAGAATGATTTCAATGGATCTAGGGAGGATCGTAGATGACAAAAATGTTTAAAGCTTTACTTTGCGCACTTATTGCGCTTACGTTTTTAGGCTGCGGCGACGAGAAAGACTACGGCAACGTCCATTACGACAGAGACGTATGCGAGCACTGTCAGATGGCGATCAGCGACAACCGCTTCAGCGTCGATGTACGCGTGGACGGCAAAAACCACTACTTTGACGACATCGGCTGCTTGGTGGATTTTATGGTTACCAACGACAAACTAAACTGGCTAAAGGACGCCAAAATTTACATAAATGACGCTAGCGGCAACGGCGAGTTTATCAACGCACGCACGGCGCATTTTTACAAGGGTTTTAAAACCCCTATGTCGTTCGGCTGGGGCGCGTTTAAAAACAAGCAAGAGGGCAAGCAAGACTTCAGCTTCGATCAAGTAGTCGCAGCGCTTAAAGCAGGCGGCGGCTCGCACGGCATGGGAATGGGCGATATGGGTCGCGATGCGCACGGCGATCTGGGAAGTATGCACGATCATGGCGATATGGGCGGCATGAAAGACCCTCACTCCGCAGAGCACGGCATGAGCG
>ERZ773054.1614-NODE-1614-length-13157-cov-21.062510_pt1 | contig 13157 bp, 10 predicted proteins | sample MGYA00580630_ERZ773054 | MGnify/ENA primary metagenome ERZ773054 (study PRJEB29015, sample SAMEA2737994) | human oral metagenome | biome: human oral; feature: human-associated habitat; material: dental | place: China | collected 2115 ... | reverse complement strand
TTGTACGCCTTGCGGCTCGCCGCCTTGTCTCATTTTTATTTTAATCCACTATAAATGATAATGGGCGGATTATAGCATTTTCAATCAGGCAAAAAGCAGCCTGCACTCCATTGGGGAAGTGCAGGCTGCTTTTGTGTGGTCAATCGGATTACCAGATATCGCTTTTGATTTTGCGTTTCAGCACGGGGTGTTCGCTCAATTTGAATTCAGGCTCGGCTTTGCCCATGCGGATTTTGACCGTGTAGTCTTTCAGCACCAGCAGCACCACTTTATACAGCAGCACAATCGCCACCAAATTAATCAGCGCCATCACGCCCATGCTCAAATCGCCCATGTCCCACACAATCGCCACTTTGGCAATCGAACCGAAATACACGAACGCCAGCACCAGCATACGGAATACCGCCAGCACGAAGCGGTTGCTGTGCAGATAAAGGATGTTGGATTCGGCATAGGCATAGTTGCCGATAATGGACGAGAAGCAGAACATGAACAGCACCACGGCCAAAAAGATTTGCGCCCAAGGGCCGATGTGCGTTTCCAAAGCAGCCTGCGTCATTTGGATGCCGCTCAAATCAGGGTTGTGCGGCATTTGTGCCAGCAGCACGATAAACGCCGTGGCCGAGCACACGATAATCGTATCCACAAACACGCCCAGCATTTGAATTAGGCCTTGCGATGCAGGGTGCTTCACGTCGGCAGAGGCGGCGGCATTCGGCGCGGAACCTTGACCTGCTTCGTTGGAGAACAGGCCGCGTTTGATGCCGAGCATCATGCTTTGCGAAACCAAACCGCCCAGCAGGCCGCCGCCGGCCGCTTTGAACGTGAACGCGTCTTCAAAAATCAAGCTGATTACGCGTGGAATTTCGCCGAGGTTGGTGGCAATCACATACAGCGCCACGCCGATGTACATCAGCGCCATCATCGGCACAATCGCCTCGGAAACCCTGGCCACGCGTTTAACGCCGCCGAAAATAATCGGCGCGGAAGCAATCACCAAAACCGCCGCAATGCCGTGTTTGTAGTTGTCCCACACTTCTTCGCTCACGCCGTGCACCGTGGTCATGCCCGCCGCCGATTGGACAGCCTGCACAATCGTATTGGCCTGAATCGAGTTATACACGAAGCCGAAGCAGAAAATAAGGCTGATGGAAAACAGGATGGACAGCCAGCGTTGGTTCAGGCCGTGGGCGATATAATACGCAGGGCCGCCGCGAAACAGGCCGGTTTCTTTGTCGCGCACTTTATAAACCTGCGCCAAGGTGGATTCGGCAAAGGCGGAACTCATACCAATCAGCGCCGTCACCCACATCCAAAACACGGCACCCGGGCCGCCGGACGCAATGGCCAGAGCCACGCCGGCAATATTGCCCGTGCCCACGCGGCTGGCCAAACCGGTCACAAACGCCTGAAAAGACGTGATGCCGTGTGGGTCGTTCGGGTTTTGGCGGCTGCCGCCGATTTCCTTAACGCTGCGGCCGAGCAGGCGCAGTTGCACAAAGCCGGTTGCCAGCGTGAAAAAAACGCCCACGCCGATTAACAGCCATACCAGCCACGACCATAAAGGCGAGCTGATGGCGTTTACCGTGCAGTGGACGGCTTCGACCGCACCTTCTTTGGCCAGGCAGCCCGTGATTTCGTTAAACATAAGTCCCTTTCCTTGTAACAATTCTGTCAATGCACATTAACAATAGGTTAGCGATTGTTAAGATGTGAAAACGGCGATTGTAATATAAAAATTCCGTATGCTTGAAATTTTTTGCATGGCCAAAAAGCAGCCTGCACTTCAAAAACCCGCAAACTGCGCACAAAACGCTTTACATTTGCGCCGCAAAGGATTAAAACCACGCCTTTACGCTTAACATTTTATTGACGGAGATTTGATATGAAAGTAGGTTTTGTCGGCTGGCGCGGCATGGTCGGTTCGGTATTGATGCAACGCATGCGCGAAGAAAACGATTTTGCGCACATTCCCGAAGCGTATTTCTTCACTACATCCAATCCGGGCGGTGCCGCACCCGACTTTGGCCAGGCAGCCAAAACGCTGCTGGATGCCAACAATATTGCCGAATTGGCCAAAATGGACATTATTGTTACCTGCCAAGGCGGCGACTACACCAAAGCCGTGTTCGAGCCGTTGCGCCAAAGCGGCTGGAACGGCTACTGGATTGACGCGGCTTCCACTCTGCGCATGAAAGACGACGCGATTATCGTGCTCGACCCCGTGAACCGCAACGTGATTGACGCAGGCCTGAAAAACGGCGTGAAAAATTATGTGGGCGGCAACTGCACCGTATCGCTGATGCTGATGGCGTTGGGCGGGCTGTTCCAAAACGGGCTGGTGGAATGGGCGACTTCCATGACTTATCAAGCCGCATCGGGCGCGGGCGCGAAAAATATGCGCGAACTGATTGCCGGCATGGGCGCGGTGCATAGCCAAGTGGCCGCCGAATTGGCCGATCCTGCCAGCGCCATTTTGACCATTGACCGCAAAGTGTCCGACTTCCTGCGTTCGGACAGCTATCCGAAAGAAAACTTCGGCGTGCCGTTGGCAGGCAGCCTGATTCCGTGGATTGACGCGGACTTGGGCAACGGCCAGTCCAAAGAAGAGTGGAAGGGCGGCGTGGAAACCAACAAAATTTTGGGCAACAGTACGCCTGTGCCGATTGACGGTTTGTGCGTGCGCATCGGCGCCATGCGCTGCCACAGCCAGGCTATCACGCTGAAATTGAAAAAAGATTTGCCGTTGGCCGAAATCGAGCAAACCATTGCCAACGCCAACCCTTGGGCAAAAGTGGTGCCGAACACCAAAGAAGCCAGCATGCACGAATTGACGCCTGCCGCCGTGACCGGCACGCTGGCCACACCGGTGGGCCGTATCCGCAAGCTGGCCATGGGCGGCGAATACATCAGCGCGTTCACCGTGGGCGACCAACTGCTGTGGGGCGCAGCCGAACCAATTCGCCGTATGCTGCGGATTGTATTGGGCAATTTGGATTGATGTTGTCCTGAATAAAATGCAGGCTGCTTTTGGAATGTGTTTCAAAAGCAGCCTGCATTTTTTATGGATGAAGATAAATGCCATAGGCAAAAAAATAACTCTTCGGCGAACCAAAGAGTTTGTGTGAAAAGGTTATTGGCGCGGTGGACGGGGCTCGAACCCGCGACCACCGGCGTGACAGGCCGGTACTCTAACCAACTGAGCTACCACCGCGCAGAATATCTGACGAATCAAATATCCAAAAAAATGGTGGGTGATGACGGAGTCGAACCGCCGACATTCTGCTTGTAAGGCAGACGCTCTACCAACTGAGCTAATCACCCATTCGTTTTCGTTGTGCAACGAAAGTCGGCATTAAACCAAATTTTGCACCGCCGCGCAATCAAAATCGGCAAATATTTTTTATCTAATTGAATCTCCGAAATATTATTTTCGTTCAGCAGCATTCAAAAGCAGCCTGCACTTCGGATTACGAAGCCGGCGTTTGGATTTTCGGTTCGCGAATCATTAAATGCAGCACCACCGCCAGCGCGGCCAATGCCAAATCGGCATACCACATCCAGCCGTAATCGTTGAACGCCATGATGGCCTTGCCGCCCAAATATGCGCCGAAAAAACCGCCGATTTGGTGCGACAGCAGCGTAAGCCCGAACAGCGTAGCCAGATAGCGCGTGCCGAACAACCGTCCGGTCAGCGCGGCGGTGGGCGGCACGGTGGCCAGCCAGGTCAGCCCTAATCCGGCGGCGAAAATGTAGAAATTCACATCGGTGCGCGGCATGAACAGGTAAGCGGCAATCAGGACGACGCGGACGGCGTATAAAACGGCCAGAATGGATTTGTTGCGCCAGCGCCCAACGCACCAGCCAACCACCAGGCTGCCGACCAAATTGGCGATGCCGACAATCGCCAGCGACGTGGACGCGACCGACACGGGCAAGCCGCACAGGGCGATTTCGTTCGGCAGGTGCGTTGCCAAAAAGGCGACGTGGAAACCGCAGGTGGCAAAACCCAAATGCAGCAGGATATAGTTGCGGTTGCGGAAGGCTTGGCGGACAACGCGCGCCATCGGTTCGTGCGTATGCGGCGCGTGCAAAGCAGCCTGCACTTTATGCGTGCCGTGCGACAGCCAGCGTGCGGCCGGCAAAATCAACACCGCCCACGCCGCCAGCACCCACATTGCCCCGCGCCAGCCCAACTGGGGCAGAGACATCAGCCATTGCAGCATGGGCGCGAACACAAACTGCCCGAACGAACCGCCCGCATTTGCCACGCCCGAAGCCAGCCCGCGCATTCTTTCGGGCAGGCGGTTGGCAATCAGGCTCATCAAAATCGACCAACTGCCCGCGCCCATGCCCCAAGCGACCAGCAGCCCCATGCCCACCAATAAACCAAACTGCGTGGGCATAAACGACACCAGCAGCCAGCCGGCCGCCAGCATCAGCGACCCCATCCACAGCACACGCCATGCGCCGAAATGGTCGGACAGCGCGCCCGACAAAGGCTGCGACACGCCCCACATCAACTGCGTTACCGCAATCGCCAGGCTCACTTCCGCAATCGACAGCGCCGTATCGTTCACCAGCGGCCGCACAAACAGCCCCAGCGTCATCCGCATGCCGATGGTTACCATTAAAATAAAGGCGGCCGCCAAAACAAAAAGCCACAGCTGCCAGCGCGGTGCGTGTGAATGTGTCATACTTGATCCGAATCGTTATTATTGGGCGCAGCAGATTAACAGACAACACCGCATTTCCAAAGACTGTTTTCCTGTATGGTTCATGCGATTTGGTTATATGCAGACATGGAAAAGCAGCCTGCACCTTCCAATCTTCAAAGTGCAGGCTGCTTTTTAGGACGCAGGATTAAAAACCGCCGTCACACGCCAATACGGCTTTCCCTTTCATCTCTTCCCCGTAATCATTGCCGTCGTAACTATCGACATACGCCTGATAGCCCTTTAAGAAACTTGCTACTTCATGAGCATCCGCTTTCCCGCCACCCATTTCTTCAAACAGTTTCAACGCTACTCGTCTGTCGGCCGACAGTGTTTTCGGTATGGCATAACGCACGCGGCGCAATTTGTCTTTGGCCTCGGCAAGCGGCACATCCAACACCAAATAATGCGTTATGGAATCCCCTATTGCCACCAACACCAATTCTTTCACCGGAAGCCCATGATAAGTCCCGCGGACAGATAGTTTGACGAAGTCGCCCGAATGATCGTCCATCACACGCCCGACAGCATTTTCATAACCTTTCGGCACGGCAACTTTACCTGAAGGAATAGTACGTCCGGTTTTGGGGTCCGTTGTTACGGCTTCCATACTTTTTATCAACCGCGCTAATTCCGGCGGGCGGTTGTCTGAAGCGCATCCGTCCGTTTCCAAATACTTAAACAGCGGCGTCCAATCCGCGGTTTTCGGCGTGCTCGGCTCAATCGAAGTGTGCAGCGTGGCGGACTGCTTGACGGGATCAACGCTGACAGAGTTGCTTGACGGGTTCTCATCTTTAGGGCGCACGGTCATATTAACCGACAACCCATTGTCGCAGGCGGCAATAAACAATGTCAGCAGAGTAGTAAAAATCGGTCTTGTCATGATGAAAATCCTTTGTTGATGAGGGACAACACGGTGCAGTATATTGTTTTTCTTTTGATTTGTTAATATTCATTGAATTGATTGATGATTTGCCGTCAATGAAAAGCAGCCTGCACCTCCCAATCTTTAAAGTGCAGGTTAAAGTGCAGGCTGCTTTTATTCATTCTTCCGCCGCCGCTTTGAGCCGATATAGCACGTCCAGCGCCTGCCGCGGCGTGAGCTCGTCCGGATTCACGGCGGCCAGCTGCTGCAACACAGGATTTTCGGCAGCAGGTGCATCTGCTTCTTCCAGCGGCGCGGCAAACAAATCCAGTTGGCGGTCGGCGGCTTGCTGTTCCAGCTGTTTGAGCTGCCGTTGCGCCGCCTTCAACGCGCGCGCGGGCAATCCGGCCAGTTTCGCCACGGCAATGCCGTAGCTTTTTTCAGCAGCTCCGTTTTGCACATTGTGCAAAAACACGATGTCGTGCCCCTGCTCCAACGCCGACAAATGGCTGTTGAACGCGGCGGAATATTGGTTGGTCAACTGGGTCAGCTCGAAATAATGCGTGGCGAACAGGCTCAAAGAGCCGTTTTTCTGCAACAAATGCTCGGCGGCGGCGTGCGCCAATGCCAGCCCGTCGAACGTGGACGTGCCGCGCCCCACTTCGTCCATCAGCACCAGCGATTGCGGCGTGGCGTTGTGCAGGATATAGGCGGTTTCGGACATTTCCACCATAAACGTGGAGCGGTTGCCCGCCAAATCGTCGCTGGCGCCGATGCGCGTGAATATCTGGTCGATGCTGCCGATTTTGGCATGCGCGGCCGGCACAAAACTGCCCGTGTGCGCCAAAAGTACAATCAACGCGGTTTGCCGCATATAAGTGGATTTGCCGCCCATGTTCGGTCCTGTGAGCAGGCAGAGTTTCCGCGCTTCGTCCAAATCCGTGTCGTTCGGCGTGAAATGCGCCACCTGCCGCTCCACCACGGGATGCCGTCCGGCGCGGATATGGATTTCATTGCCGCTGCAAAATTCGGGCATGGCGTATTGCCGCTCCCGCGCAGTGCGGGCGAAACCGTCCAGCACATCGAGCGTAGCGGCGGCTTTGGCGGCTTTCTGAATGCGGGACAACTCGGCTTGCAGGCTGCCCAAAAGTTGCTCGAACAAGGTTTTTTCCAACGCCAGCGCGCGCTCCTGCGCCGCCAGAAACTTGTCTTCAAACGCTTTGAGTTCGGGCGTGATGAAGCGCTCCGTGTTTTTCAGCGTTTGGCGGCGCTGGTAATCGGCCGGCGCTTCTTCCGCCTGATTTTTCGACAATTCGATATAAAACCCGTGCACGCGGTTGTATTCCACTTTCAATGTGGACAACTGCGTGCGCTGCCGTTCGCGCTCTTCCAGTTCGCGCAACGCATCGTCGCCGTGCGTCTGCAAATGGCGCAGTTCGTCCAGTTCGGTGTGGTAGCCGTGGTTGATGACGCCGCCGTCTTTCAGCCACACGGAAGGTTCGGACAACAAAGCAGCCTGCAACAGCTTGGCAACGTCCTGTGTTTCGGGAAAGCAGCCTGCAAGCGTGTCCAGCAGACTGCTTTGCGGCAGATGAATATCCTGTAAGACCGACAGACTGTCGCGCAGCGCCGACAAATCGCGCGGCCGTGCCGAACCCAGCGCAATCCGCGCGGCAATGCGTTCGATGTCGGCAATCTTTTTCAGGCAGCCTGCAACGTCATCGCCGCCGTGTCGGCGCAAGGCTTCCACCGCATCCAGCCGCGCCTGAATGTGCGGGCGGTGGCGCAGCGGATGGTGCAGCCAATGCGCCAACAGGCGGCTGCCCATGTTCGTCATGCAGTTGTCCAACACGGAAAACAGCGTGGGTGCAGGCTGCCCCTGCAAGGTTTGCGTAATTTCCAGATTGCGCCGCGTGGCCGCATTCATCGCCACAAATTGGCTTTCGTGTTCCAGCACCAGCGCGTCCATGTGCGGCGGCAGTTGGTTTTGCGTGGTTTTCAAATAATTGAGCAGCGCGCCGGCCGCCGAAACCGCTGCTGAATGCTGCGCCAAATCCAATCCGAACGCGCGCAAATCCTGACAGCCGAAATAATCGGTCAGCAAGGCAAACGCCGCATCGGGCGCAAACTGCCAATGGTGCAGGCGGCTCACGGGGATTTTCGGGCAATTTTCGGGCAACTTGAACGCCGCGTCCGCCAAAAGCTCCGACACTTGCAGCCGTGCCAATTCGTCCGCCAGCCGTTCAATCGAAATGATTTTGACGCAGAATTCGCCACTTTCCAACGCCGCCCAAGCCAGTGCAGCCTGCTTTTTGCCGACAAACAGCGCGGCGATGCGGTTGGTCTGCTTGTCTTCCAGCAGGGCGGAATCCGTCAGCGTGCCGGCGGTCACGATGCGCACGACTTTGCGCTCCACCACCTTGCCCGCACCCACTTCGCCGACCTGCTCGCAAATCGCCACGCTTTCGCCCAGCTTCACCAGTTTCACCAAATACTGTTCCGCCGCGTGATACGGCACGCCCGCCATTTTGATGGGCTCGCCGTTGCACTGTCCGCGCGTGGTGAGCGTGATGTCCAGCAGCTTCGCCGCCTTCACCGCGTCGTCGAAAAACAGTTCGTAAAAATCGCCCATGCGGTAAAACACCAGTTTGTCTTGGTGCTCGGCTTTAATCGCAAGGTATTGCTGCATCATGGGCGAAAGGGGTTTGGTCGTCATAAATTTTCCCGATATTTCGTGTCGCCCGCAGATTTTAACGGTTTTTGCGCCGCCTGCACATTTTCCGTGCAGGCTGCTTTGCGGCAAATCGGGCACAAAAAGCAGCCTGCACCTCGCCAAACAACACAATAGATTGACAAACTGTTTGTTATAGCGCGATAATATCCGGCTTGCTGGCATGGTGCCGGCAAGATATTTTTTCAACAGGAATAAAAATATGCCAACGATTAACCAATTGGTTCGCAAAGGCCGTAAAAAGCCCGTTTATGTGAACAAAGTTCCCGCGCTGGAAGCGTGCCCGCAAAAACGCGGCGTGTGCACCCGCGTGTACACCACAACCCCTAAAAAACCAAACTCAGCTTTGCGTAAAGTCTGCAAAGTGCGCCTGACCAACGGTTTTGAAGTCATTTCATACATCGGCGGTGAAGGCCACAACCTGCAAGAGCACAGCGTGGTGCTGATTCGCGGCGGTCGTGTAAAAGACTTGCCGGGTGTGCGCTACCACACAGTACGCGGTTCTTTGGATACGGCCGGTGTTAAAGACCGTAAACAAGCGCGTTCTAAATACGGTGCCAAACGCCCTAAATAATCCCGCACCGAGTAAATTTGTAAACCCCAATTACTGGCACGTCGGTTTTCAGGCAGCCTGCACTTAAACGCAGCTGTGCCGAAGCCGAGTAAGTGAATGTTTTTATAAACATTCATGGGAATGCCCCAACTGAATAGATTTAAGGAATTAAAATGCCAAGACGTAGAGAAGTCCCCAAGCGCGACGTACTGCCCGATCCTAAATTCGGCAGCGTTGAATTGACCAAATTCATGAACGTGTTGATGATCGACGGCAAAAAAGCCGTTGCAGAACGCATTGTTTACGGCGCATTGGAACAAATTGCCAAAAAAGTGCAAGGCAAAGAAGCCATCGAAGTATTTAACGAAGCGATTAACAATGCCAAACCATTGGTAGAAGTGAAAAGCCGCCGCGTAGGTGGTGCGAACTACCAAGTTCCTGTTGAAGTGCGCGCGACACGCCGCTTGGCATTGGCAATGCGCTGGGTGCGCGATGCAGCACGCAAACGCGGCGAAAAATCTATGGATTTGCGCCTGGCGGGCGAGCTGATTGACGCGGCAGAAGGCCGTGGCGGCGCAATGAAAAAACGCGAAGAAGTGCACCGTATGGCAGAAGCCAACAAAGCATTCTCTCACTTCCGTTTCTAATCTAGAGAGGATTATCAAATGGCTCGCAAAACCCCCATCAGCCTGTACCGCAACATCGGTATTTCGGCTCACATTGACGCCGGTAAAACCACCACAACCGAACGTATTCTGTTCTACACCGGTTTGACACACAAACTGGGCGAGGTGCATGACGGCGCGGCAACCACCGACTACATGGAACAAGAACAAGAGCGCGGCATTACCATTACTTCCGCCGCCGTAACTTCCTACTGGTCCGGTATGGCGAAACAGTTCAAAGAACACCGTTTCAACATCATCGACACCCCGGGACACGTGGACTTTACCGTTGAAGTGGAACGCTCTATGCGCGTTTTGGACGGCGCGGTCATGGTGTACTGCGCGGTAGGCGGCGTACAGCCCCAATCTGAAACCGTGTGGCGTCAAGCCAACAAATACAAAGTGCCCCGTTTGGCATTTGTGAACAAAATGGACCGCCAAGGCGCGAACTTCTTCCGCGTGGTAGAACAAATGAAAACCCGCCTGCGCGCCAACCCCGTGCCCATCGTTATCCCCGTGGGTGCGGAAGACGCATTTGAAGGCGTGGTGGACTTGCTGAAAATGAAAGCCATCATCTGGAATGAAGCTGACAAAGGCGTTACCTTTGAATACGGCGATATTCCTGCCGATTTGGTGGATACTGCGGAAGAATGGCGTCAATACATGATTGAAGCCGCCGCCGAAGCCAACGAAGAATTGATGGACAAATACTTGGGCGGCGAAGAGCTGACCGAGGAAGAAATCGTTGCCGCGCTGCGCGAACGCACACTGTCCGGCGAAATCCAACCAATGTTGTGCGGTTCCGCATTCAAAAACAAAGGCGTGCAACGCATGTTGGACGCAGTGGTTGAATTGCTGCCTGCACCGACTGACATTCCGCCCGTACAAGGCGTGAATCCCGACTCGGAAGAAGCCGACAGCCGCGAAGCCAGTGACGACGCTCCGTTCTCCGCTTTGGCGTTCAAAATGCTGAACGACAAATATGTGGGTAACCTGACATTCATCCGCGTGTATTCCGGCGTATTGAAATCCGGCGACACCGTTATCAACTCAGTAAAAGGTACGCGCGAACGTATCGGCCGTTTGGTGCAGATGACTGCTGCCGACCGTACTGAAATCGAAGAAGTGCGCGCAGGCGACATTGCCGCTGCCATCGGTTTGAAAGACGTGACCACAGGCGAAACCCTGTGCGATGACAAAGCGCCTATCATCTTGGAACGCATGGAGTTCCCAGAGCCCGTTATCCACGTGGCCGTTGAACCCAAAACCAAAGCCGACCAAGAAAAAATGGGTATCGCTTTGAACCGCTTGGCAAAAGAAGACCCTTCATTCCGCGTTCGCACGGACGAAGAATCCGGCCAGACCATTATTTCCGGTATGGGCGAGCTGCACTTGGAAATCATCGTGGACCGCATGAAGCGCGAATTCGGCGTTGAAGCCAATGTGGGCGCACCTCAAGTGGCATACCGCGAGACCATCCGAAAAGCCGTTAAAGCCGAGTACAAACACGCGAAACAATCCGGCGGTAAAGGTCAATACGGCCACGTTGTGATTGAGATGGAACCGATGGAACCCGGTGGCGCAGGCTACGAGTTCATCGACGAAATCAAAGGCGGTGTGATTCCTCGCGAATTCATCCCGTCTGTGGACAAAGGTATCCGCGACACCCTGCCAAACGGCGTGGTAGCAGGCTTCCCTGTGGTGGATGTACGTATCCGCTTGGTATTCGGTTCTTACCATGATGTGGACTCTTCGCAACTGGCGTTCGAATTGGCTGCTTCGCAAGCGTTTAAAGAAGGTATGCGCCAAGCATCGCCTGCGCTGTTGGAGCCGATTATGGCGGTTGAAGTGGAAACTCCGGAAGAGTACATGGGCGATGTAATGGGCGACTTGAACCGTCGCCGCGGCATCGTACTGGGTATGGACGACGACGGCATCGGCGGTAAAAAAGTCCGCGCCGAAGTGCCTTTGGCTGAAATGTTCGGTTACTCAACCGACCTGCGTTCTGCCACACAAGGCCGTGCAACCTACTCTATGGAATTTGCGAAATACGCAGAAGCACCTGCACACGTTGCAGCGGAAGTTACTGCGGCACGCAAAGGCTGATAGAATCGGCATATAAAAAGCAGCCTGCACTTTCTTTTGAAGTGCAGGCTGCTTTTCGCATATACTGGCAGCCCCATCGTCAAAACAGGAGGTTTGTATGAACGCATTGATTCGCACTGCCGCAGCCACCGTGCTGCTGTTCAGTGCATTGGCAGCGAACGCAAAACCGACATCCACGCCGACACCACAACAGCGGCAGGCCGCACAAAAATTGGCAGGTATCTCGGTAAGAATGCTGGATTTGAGCCGATTGTTCCGCTACAACGGTTCTGAGCATTCGTGGTACAAGCAGTTTCAGGCAAACATGACGGCCGAAGAATTCCGCTGCTTCACCACGAAAATGGGCACGCCGCAAGGTTTCCGCGCATACAAAATGGACGAAGCGTTGGATTATGTGCAACATCGCTCGCCACAGGATTTGCAGCGGGATTTCGCCCTGCTGACACCGCAAACCGTGCAGGCATTGTCGCGTCTGATGTCGGCTTGGGAGGATGGAATCACCCACAATAACAACGACAGGTACATACGGGAAATGGACCGGCTGCAGCAAAATCCCCGTTTGTTCAATGCCGTCGGCCGTTTTATGGAGTCGGCGCAGCATCATGATTTGCGGCAACTGCTGCTTTCGTTCGCATTCGACACCGCGCCGATTGAAGATGGTGCCCGCAGCCTTGAACGATATGTTTTGTGGTCGCTGCGGGAATGCCATATTTCAGCAGAGGAACTGCGGGCACGGGCCCGTGGCGGGTCGGGAAAATAGCCCCAAAAGCAGCCTGCACCTGCCCAATCCAAAGTGCAGGCTGCTTTTTACCTGCACCGAAACCCTTCCCTCCGATAGGATATTGCTATGAAAAATTTTATTCGCACCGCCGCATCCGCCGTGTTTCTGCTTGGCACATTGGCCGTGCGTGCAGAACCCGCCCCCACACCGCAACAACAGCAAGACGCACAAAAATTGACCGAAACCGCCGTGCAGATTCTGGATTTCGGCCAATTTCTGGGCAGCGGAAAAGAATTGCCGCCCTGGTATGAATTGCAGCCATGGCAAGAAAAAATGAAGATGACGGACGAACAATTCCAATGCTTTAAAACCAAAATGACCACATCGCAAGGTTTTCGCGAATACAAAGCGGAAGAAGCGTTGCATTATGTGCAGCGCCGCTCGCCGCAGGAATTGCAGCAGGATTTCGCCCTGCTGACACCGCAAACCGTGCAGGCATTGTCGCGCCTGATGTCGGCATTCACGCAAGAAGACCGCAGTCCCGGCCTGTCCCTTCAAGAAGTTGAAAAACTTCAGCAAGACCCGCCGCTGTTCAATGCGGTCGACCGCTTCATGAGAGGGGAGCAACACCACGATTTGCGGCAACTCTTGCTTTCGCTCACATTCGACAGTAGCCCTATCGAGAACAGTGCTCACAGCTTCCAACGGTATGCCTTCTGGTCACTTAAAGCCTGCCATATTCCTGTCGAATAATATAGTGAATTAAAATCGCAATGATACGGCGTTGGCTCGCCTTGACGT
>ERZ773054.1613-NODE-1613-length-13161-cov-9.521288_pt1 | contig 13161 bp, 14 predicted proteins | sample MGYA00580630_ERZ773054 | MGnify/ENA primary metagenome ERZ773054 (study PRJEB29015, sample SAMEA2737994) | human oral metagenome | biome: human oral; feature: human-associated habitat; material: dental | place: China | collected 2115 ... | reverse complement strand
TCGGCGCAGGACTCAACGAAGCACTCATCAAAGCTCTTGACGGCAAAGACCCCGGCACAGCACAGCTCATCAGTGCCATCATCGGAGCAGCTGCGGCGAAAGTCGCCGGAGGAAGTGCCGCTGCAGGTGCGAGTGCGGCGGCGGCAGGAACGAAGTGGAACAAATATGAAAAGTTGCCGAGAATCAAAGAGCAACTTGAACATCTTCCTGAACAGGAGATTTATCAGTCTTTAAGAGATGGAGACTATATTCTTCTTTACGATTTTGAAGAAAACAGATACAGCGTCTGCATTGCGGTGAATAATAATGGCGAGGCTTGGGATATCCCTCTTGGAGATCATGGTTATAAAGTCAAAATACCTGAATCAGGTTATGTACCTTATACTGTTTATGATGGAAATGTAACTGGTGCACAACAAGATGATATGTTTCGAGACAGAAAATATATCGGTAAACTTATACCAGCAACAGGAGAATCTGTCCCATTAAAGGAACAAAAGGATCAAACAAACTCTTTCAAGGAGTTTGCTGCTGTTGCACATGAAGGACTGGATTTGGCAGGATATGTTCCCGGTTTTGGTTCTGCAGCGGGAGCAGCAGAAACGGTCCTATATCTTGCAGAGGGAAATTATAGCGCTGCGATACTATCTGCCGCAACAATCATTCCCGGAGCAAAATATATTAAAGCTGCAAAGAAGCTTGCTGATGTGCCAGGAGTTTCCCGCCTCATAAGGACCGAAAAGAATGTTCCAGTGCGTTTGTCGGCAGGAAAACCGGCCTCTTCTTCTATACCGCTGGAAGATCTTGGAAGGATAAAGCCTGGCTCAAAAGACATATACATGCCGGATGGCAAGTCTCTACGCCCCAATATTCAATATAAGGCGGGAGAATTCGAGTATTTGTATAAGACCGATGAGGCAGGGCGTCTCAGCCAATTCAAGACAGACAATCTTCAGCTTACAGAACGTGATAAGAGGCTCAGGCACAACCCGAATACTCCTGGCAAACAAGAAGGAGACCAAGCAGCTCATCTTGCGGCAGATCGTTTCGGAGGTTCACCAGAGCTCGCGAATCTGGTATCTCAGAGTTCACATGTAAATCTGAGTGAGTACAAGAAACTAGAGAACGAGTGGGCGAAGGCCATTAAGGAGGGAAAGAATGTACAAGTTGAAGTAAATGTATTGTATGAAGGATCTAATGCAAGACCATCGTCATTTGATGTTGCATATTGGATAGACGGTAAATTAAACCATAAAACGATAACGCAATAGGAGAATTATTATGAAAAAGATATTTGAAGATTATTTTACAGAATTCCAAGCAGATATGGTCTCGATTTGTTTAGAATACGTTGAAGACAGAGCAGATAAGATCTATATTTATTGTGCATATGAGGCAAATTCGATCTATGGTGACTTCTTTTATATGATTTCCGGAAAAATTGTTGAGAGGGATCAGCTAAATAGCAATCTTGGATGCACTGATCTATTATATGACACATCAGATGATCGTCAGCTTGCAGTACTAAGGATTCTAACAGAAGATATGGAAAAAATCGCTAAATTATGTACGGAATATGAACGATCTGTACCGACAGAAATGAAATTGATATATGATGTAAAATCGAACGCATTAGAAGCCAATTACAACTATGAGAACGTAATAACGGGAACAGAATTTATCTCAGAACACATCTTTGATAAATGGTTCCAGGAGGTAAAAGCGAACAAAAATAATAGTTGAGTTCTCTATAAACTCTGTGGCAGTACCCGGAACCATATCCACATCCGCGAGAATCCAACGCAGGATATATCTCGGCGCTGAGCCGTGACACGGCAAACTCGCTCAACGAACTCGGCAAAATCTTCGACAAGAAGACCATCGAGGAACAGCAGGAACTTGCTGCCCTATTTGGTGAAGAGGCGTTCCGTCTCCTGCACAACATGAAGGATGACGGCAGCGGACGCAAGATTGCCGCGCATGCCATCATCGGCGGGCTCATGAGCCAGATTACGGGAGCCGGCTTTGCTTCGGGTGCAATCGGCGCAGGACTCAACGAAGCACTCATCAAAGCTCTTGACGGCAAAGACCCCGGTACGGCACAGATCATCAGTGCCATCATCGGAGCAGCTGCGGCGAAAGTCGCGGGTGGGAATGCTCTCGCAGGGGCGAGTGCAGCGGCAAGCGGGACGAAGTGGAACAAATACCAAAAAGAGCCCGCAATCAAATTTCAGTTAATGCAACTCTTAGAAAAAAAGGACTATGAATCCCTCGATGAAAACGAATACCTTGTCCTTTACACAACATTGAAAGACGGAAACGTTGTTGGGGTCCTTGTGAATCATGAAGGAGAAGTACAGGACTTTGACAGCGAGACCGCACAGTATCTAAGCAGCCGTTTTCGCATCGATGCGCCGTTAAAGGAAGGCGAAGTAAAAACCATCACCATCTACAGAGATTACTATCAAACCAATCAGCCCAAGGATTCTACGCAAAAGTCATGGAACATCAAAATTGGAGAAAGTGACGGAAACATAACCCATGCGTTAACTTTTGGCGATGGCGTCAGAAAAGCTCTCTCGGATACCGTCAAGGATGTTACGGGTATCGTATACAACGTACTCTTTCAGACCGCAGATACATTCTCTGCCGTAAAAGACATGCTTGATAGTCTCATCGAAAACCGTTCAGAAGTACCAGCAGCTGTAAGGCAAAAAGCAAAGGAGTATCTGGAAAAAGCAAACGATATCTCAAAAAATGGGACAGCGTATGAACAAGGAAAATTGGCAGGAGAAATAATCACAACGGTCATTCCTGTCGGAGGTGGAGCAAAAGCCGGAATCTCAGGAGCAAAGGTACTAAAGAACCTGTCAAGGTTCGAAACATTTGCCAAGATGACGACCCGCACCTCCAAGATTGCCAATCGAACCATTTCGATCGGAGACAATGTGTGGAAAAAGGGGCCGGCTAAAAGAGGGGAGATCATAGATGATGCTTTAGGGAACAACCTTGGTCGGAATTTCCCTGTCATAGACAAACTGGAGAACGGAGTCATCACGAGCATCAAGAGTATAGATCTGAGTTTACCAAGCTACCAGACCGCAAAAGGGATCTATAACAAGTTAAGGAGAGATGTGGATAATTTAGATGATTTTACATGGAAACAATGGGGAGGAAAAAAAGTGGATATGAAAGATTATTCCTCTAAAAAACTAGAAATTGCGGTGCAAGACATGAAGATAACAGCAGAACAGCGAAGTGGGATCGAAATGGTCAAGGCGTACGCAAAAGAAAAAGGGATTGAAGTTATTATTACTGTTGTAAAATGAAAGGATCTCAAAAGTGAGAGGATCAGTTGATATATATGTAAATAAAAAGAATAAGGAAATTTATTTACTTAAATCACATAAAACAAAGGTTGGATACTGGAAAGGCATGGGTCATTTAATTTATACAAAGCGAGAGTTGTTAAAAAAAGAGATGCTCGTTTGTATAAGAGATAGTTTATCTGCTTATCAACAAGATATAGAGGATACACAACCATTTAAAGCATCTTCATACAAGACATGGAATAACTTTTTCAAACACCATGATTATATATCTGTTGATTATGATACAAAAGATAAAACCTATTCGATAACTATGGGTGAAAGAGACGAAAAAAGTCATTCTTATGGAGGCTCTCTACCTAATTGTGAATTCACGCTAACAGAAGAAGAGTTCGATGAAAGATTCGACGAGATCATGGATTTTCTGATCAGCAAAGTAGAAATGATTAAATAACATTTACCGCAGTGCACGCGAGCAGACAGGATTCTTTGCAGGAAGCAAAGGCTTTGACATCTACGTCGAGAAGAATACCGATCTCAAGGGCGGACTCATCGCAAGTGAGGCAAGTTCCGACAAAAACAAACTTTCAACAGGAACATTCTCTTTCAGCGACCTCCATAATGAAGCGGAGTACAGCGCAAAAGACACGGGGTCTTCTGCGCAGATAAAACCGACGCTTGTCCAAATAAAAGAAAAGAATCCTGACGGAAGCAAAAACAAGACACTGAAGGTAGTGCAGGCATTGCACCCCACGCCTTCAATTCCCACCGTAGTACAAGGAAGTGCAAACAGCACGACAAAATCTGCTGTCGCACCGGGAACCATCGACATCCGCGAGAATCCGACACAGGACATCTCTGCCCTCAGCCGTGACACGGCGAACGCACTCAACGAGCTTGGCAGAATCTTTGACAAGAAGAGCGTCGAGGAACAAAAGGAACTCGTAAACGTCTTCCGTGAAGAGGCGTTCCGCCTCCTGCACAATCTTCCCGACGATGGCAGCGGACGTAAAGTTTTGCTTCATTCCATTGTCGGAGGACTCATAAGCCAGTTCGCAGGAGCGGGCTTTGCTTCGGGTGCAGCAGGTGCCGGTCTCAACGAAGCACTGATTAACAATTTGAAAGGTCTTGACCCTACTATTGCCCAGATAGCTAGTGGAGTCCTTGGCGCAGCTGCAGCAAAAGCTATCAACGGAAACGCTACAGCAGGAGCAATTTCGGCGGCGAGCGGGACGAAGTGGAATAGTTTGCTTACAGAAAGTGATTTTGTAAGAGAATGTATTCGAGATGATGATTTAGTAAAAAACCTACCAGAGGGAACGTGTAATCTTATTGCGGTTTCTGGAGGAGATGTAGTTTCTCTCAGTGGAATGGTTATGGTGTTTAATGTTGAAGGCACTCCGGTTTATTCTTCTTATAATATAGAGGGTGGGGTTTCAGCCTTTGTTGGAGCCTATACCATGGGACGGGGATATCTAGAAGACCCACAAGGAAATATTGTTACAGATCCAGAGATATTAAAGGAACAACTAACGGGTTTTTCAATGGGATGGTCTGCAGGTTTTGGTTTAGAACATGGACGATCCACTAACGTCAATGGATATTCCTTTATATACAATGCTGTATCCTCTACTCCTACGATAAGTTTATCAGCTGGCTACGTTTTCTACGAAGGTAATCAGAAGGATTTCTAATCATGAAAAACACACATATTTTATTTATCATATGTAGTATAGCAATTGTTGGAGGTGTATTACTTTCAATACATGAGAACTTTGAAAACAAATCTGATAATTGGAATATTTTCACAAAAGTATTCCAATCAATAAATTTTCCTCCACAAGAGGATATTATTCACTCAGAAATTTTAGATGTCGTCGGTAAGCCATTTCGTATCAAACTTGAGTACACCTCTACGAAATCATTTGATGAGGATTTGGAGTCTTATAAGGATATATTATATAAGCATGGCTTTCAAAGCCACTCGAATGAACGAGGACATTTCTCTACATCAGATGGATTATGTCATTTTTATTTGAGTGAATCGAAAACTGGAACACATAAAATGATTCTTTCAAATGGAGCTTGGTAAATTTATGAAGATACTCAAATACTTAGGAGTTCTTGTTTTTATATCGGTGTGGGTCTATGGATATTTTTATTACCCTTTACATACAAGTAATACATCTTCAAACAATGATTTACAGCTGATTTATGCTTTGCATGATATAAAAGAGATGCAAACACTGGATATCCTCAATATAAAAAGAGAAGAATACATTGGTGGTATGAGAAAGTTTCAGATTTATGCCAAAGGAGATATCGAAAGCGTATTTAATAAACAGACTATGGAGCAGGGAGGTTGGCACAATATAGAAACAAACAGAAATAACATTACAGCACATAAAAAAGATTACTGTATAGAAGTAGAAAAAAACACAAATAAATGTATTATTACGATTATCATCGAAGATGATACACTATAATATACATATTTTATATCTGTAAAGTAGGTGACTCCACTTGAAAACACTCAACCGCCCCTCTTTACTACTCCTCATCCCCATCCTCTCCTTCTCTGCTCCTCCTGCTATCGCTGCCCCTGCACAGCAGGAACAGCTCGATCAGTCGCGAGCGCAGGAGTCTGAGCGGCAGGAGCGACTCGGTGAGGAGCGTGTGGAGACGATTGTCGCCCCTCCCCCGTCTGCTGATCTTCCCACAGATGAGAGCGTTCGTTTCCACATCTCTCAGATTACGATTGAGAACCAAGTGGAGCGATTCCGCTTCCTCGAACGTATCGCTCGCCCTTACAAGAATAAGGAGCTGTCTCTCAGCGACATTAACAAGCTCATCAATACGATGAATCAGTCTCTTATGATGTCTTTGCGGGGGCGATGCCCATAAGAAAACCCGAGGGATTCCACACATCGGATGTGACGAGCGGATTCTCCCTCGGGGTGAAGTTCTAAATAGGTCTGATAGAGGGGCACCGCCCCTCTTTTATTGTTTCATCAACATAAAGTTTAAGCTATATCTGCTCATCTAGGGTGTCAAAATCCAAACTTACGAAAATGCTCGTGAAACCAGTTCCGGTATAGCTTCTGTTTCATGCAAACACGAAAAGAGTTCCTGCCGCAGCAGGAACTCCAGTGTGTCGTATGTAACTCAGCTCTCGATCAGCTTCAAGAGACCCGGCTGCTCGATGTGCCATTTATCCTTGTGCAGGGAGAAGAGCGCGGGCATATCGACAGTGAGTTTGTCGTAGCTCTTGCCGGCCTCGTATCGTGTGGCAAAGGTCTCTTTCATTCCCGCTTCATCATGCATCTTTTGATCGTATGGGAACATGGGGCTCGGGATCACAGCAAAATCGTTCGGCTGGCCCGGGATGTCATACGCCCAGAACGTCGCCTCGTTGATATCCTCCACAGTCTCAAACTTCGGCATGGTCTTGCCGTTCTCCGTCGCGGAATGATCCGAGCAGATGAGGAGGTGCAGCGCATACTTGTCAATAAGCGGCTGACAGAGCTCCGCTCCTCGCTCGGGTGAGAAGGTCTCACGCAGCGCATGATAGTCGTCCAAGAGATCCTGCCAGATCGGCTTGCTCTCAAGCAGCGCATCGAGATCAATCTCATCTTCCTCTGGCTCGGGTTCCGGTGCAGGCGTGGGCTCCGGTTCCGGCTCCGGCGCGGGAGCCGGTTCAGGTTCCGGCACAGGCACAGATATTGGGGATACTGCTGCAGGGTGCGCCTTCAGCTCATCCATGTCCGCAGCGAACTGCTTCACCTGTTCCTCGAGTGCCTGGATCCGAGCATCAAATCCCTGCACCTGTTCTTTGAGCCCGGCAACATGGAGCGCCGTTTGGCTGTCCTTTGCAACAGATGCCTGAATCTCCGTCGAAAGGCGTTCTGCCTCCGTACGCAGCCACGAGACATGCCCCTCGATGACATCAACGGTACCACCCGTCTGCCGCCATGCATAATGTGTCGCAACACCGGCAATCGCAACGCTCGCTACGACGAGGACGAAGGAGAGCAATGTCATCACATCCGCCATCACGGGGTGAATGAACCCCACCGCCTGTGCGGCACTTGCCGCTGCCTCAGTTTCCATCGATCATCAACCCTTTCCACTCCCTATTCTATGATATATCCAAGCAAAATCACGCCAGACACATATCTTTATAAATTCTCTGCCCTATCCCTAAAATCCTGCTAAAGGACTGCTTCACATATGGAAAAAGAGCCGCCCCGCGCGAAGCGACTCTTTTCTTTGAAATCAGCTTACGACGTAACCGATCAGCATGCGCCGACGAGGGCTGCTCCGAGCTTCTTGCTGCCCTCGAGCCCATCATCATCCGGCTCGTTCTCGACAATGAAGGTATCTACGAGGTTGGCACCTGCATCCTTCGTGCGCTCAGACCATGTCTCCATCCACGCACCTGCGCCCCAGCCCCACGAACCGAAGAGCACGACCGGCTTGCCCGAGAGCTTGCCGCTGTCGACGGCTGCTGCGAAGAACGGCTCATACGAACCCTCCTCGAGCTCCTCAGCACCCATCGAGGGGCAGCCAAGCGCAAGCCCGTCATAGCCATCAATCTGATCCACGGAGAAGCTGTCCACCTCGAAGCATTCGACGTCGGCGCCTGCTCCCTGCGCGCCCTCGACGACAGCCTCTGCCATCTTCTGCGTGTTGCCCGTGCCGGACCAGTACACAACTGCTACCTTTGCCATGTGAAATCCTCCTCATAGAATCCCGAGAGAACACGTCTCTCTTTACACTGCCTGCACCAACTCAGCAAGGGGGCTTCCAGCCTCCAGCCGCGTACAGAACTCCTGAGTACAGGCCGAGTACTGCTCAAAGAGCGCTCGTGCCTCAGCCTCGTTCGTGTAGACCTTCCAGTATCCGCTGTAGACAAAGTCCTGTCCCCGCCGTGTGATAAAGCCGCGCACGTCCTCCGGCGGATAGCCGAGAAAGAGCCCGATCTCGGGCGGGAGCGTTTTGCGCACGCGCATGCGCAGACGTAGGAATTCAAGGCGCTCCTCCATGCTCTCCGCAATTCGGTAGCCTGCCTCACACAGGATGTCCTGCGCCTGTGGCGCTTCGAGTGCACGTGCAACGAGCTCCGCACGATAGAAGAGCAGGAGAACGTACTCCTCTCCCTCCGCTACGCAGAACATCGAGATCCCCTTACAGGAGAAACATGGCTCATAGGCCGCGAGCAGTGCATCAAAATCCTGAAATCGGCTCTTTTGAAACGACAGCAGACTACCTGCCGTCAAACCCGCAAGCAGGGGTGCAGCATGATAGCCGAGCAAATGCTCAAAATCTGGACAACGCATGATAATATCCCCTCCGCGATGAGGCACAACAAGTATATCCCTGAAAATCATTTGGCTCTTCATTATATCGCAAACGATTCTCATTAGCAAGAGTTTTTCTCATGGAGGAGAATATTCTACTGTGGTCTGATTGTATTATAGCCGAGATTCTCCTCAGTGACAACAGAATCTTTTCTATTTATCAATAGCCGCATCTCATACGCGCTGTGTGGTTGAAAACATTGACAAAAGGCTGTGCGTGTGCTACGTTTAATCGGAATCTCAGCCAAAGGAAGGCTACCATATGATATACCTAAAAAAAATTGTCAAAACTTACGAGGGCGGCATTCACGCACTGCGCGGAATTGACCTCTCCATCAAGCGCGGAACAATCTACGGGATCATCGGTCTCTCGGGCGCAGGCAAGTCCACGCTGATCCGCTGCATCAATATGCTTGAGCGTCCGACGAGCGGCGAGGTGCTCATAGACGGACGCGACCTGATGAAAATGAGTGAGAGCGCGCTGCGTGAGGAACGCCGTCACATCGGCATGATCTTTCAGCACTTCAACCTGCTGTCCTCCGCGACGGTCTACGAGAACGTCGCGTTCCCGCTGAAACTCGCAGGGAAATCGACGGGCGAGATCAAGCCGAAGGTCACGGAGCTGCTTGCCCTCGTGGGGCTCGCAGACAAGGCAGATGCCTACCCGAGCCATCTCTCGGGCGGTCAGAAGCAGCGCGTCGGCATCGCGCGCGCACTCGCGAGCGATCCAAAGGTGCTGCTCTGCGATGAGGCGACCTCGGCGCTTGACCCGCAGACGACGAAATCCATCCTCGCGCTCATCCGTGACATCAACCGCCGCATGGGGCTGACGGTCGTTGTCATCACGCACGAGATGCAGGTCATCAAGGACATCTGCGACCGTGTCGCCGTCATCGACGGCGGCATCATCGCCGAGGAGGGCGATGTGGTGGACGTGTTCACCGCGCCGCGCGAGCCGATCACGAAGGAGTTCATCAGCGTTCTGCTCTCGAACGAGCTGCCGACCGCATTTCGCGGCAACCCCATCACGAAAGAACCGTCCCCCGACAGTTATATGCTGCTGCGCCTCACGTTCCTCGGCGAGCGTGCGGACGATCCCGTGCTCGCGGACATGATCCGCCGCTTCCCCGATATTGAGGTCACGATGCTCTTCGGCACGCTCGATCAGATGAAGGATCTCCCGTTCGGCCGCATGATCATCGGCATACGCGGCGAGCGCAGAGAGATTGAGGCAGCGATCACCTATCTTTCCGCACAGCATTTGAAACAGGAGGTGATCGGCTATGTCCGCCGAAATGATGCCCCTGCTGACTAAGGCACTGGGCGAAACGATCTACATGGTCATTGTCAGCATGGCGATCTCAACCGCCATCGGCATTCCACTCGGCGTGCTGCTGCACGTCACGGGACGGGGAGAAATTCTCGACGCACCGATGGTGAACCGTACGGTCGGTGCAGTCGTGAACGCCGTGCGCTCCATCCCATTCATCATCCTGATGGTGGCGATCATACCTCTCACACGCCTCATCGTAGGCTCTGCGATCGGTACGACGGCGGCGATGGTGCCGCTCGTCATCGCCTCCGTCCCGTTCATTGGACGGCAGGTGGAGACATCGCTGCGCGAGGTGCCGCACGGGCTCATTGAGGCGGCACTCGCGATGGGCGCGACACCGATGCAGATCATCACGCGCGTCCTGCTCCCCGAGTCCATGCCCGGCATCGTGAGCCAGCTCACGACCGTCATCATCGCCCTCGTCGGCGAGTCGGCGATGGCAGGAGCCATCGGCGGCGGCGGCCTCGGCGATCTCGCCATCCGCTACGGTTATCAGAGGTTCCGCCCTGATATCATGATCGCGACCGTCGTCATTCTCATCGTTCTCGTCCAGCTCGTGCAGTTCATGGGCAACGCCCTTGCCGCACGACTGAATAAGAGATAACCGTATTGTTATCAAGGGGTATGATGCCCAAAGGCGAATCCTGGCGAAGCAAGTGTGCAAAGAGGGCGTTTCGCCCCCTGTGGATTTCTTTCGCTTAAGCGAAGCGCGTTTAAGAAGTCCGCAGCTATTGCGGCGCATAAACGCACGATCACTTGTGTAACGAGGCGTTCACATGGGACATCATACGACAAACATCAAGGAGGTTCTTATGAAAAAACTACTCACCCTTGTCCTCGCTCTGAGCACGCTTGCTCTCATCGGCTGCGGCGGCGGCGCGGACAACAGCAGTGCAAAGTCGGAGAAGGTCATTAAAGTCGGTGCCTCTCCCGTGCCCCACGCCGAAATCCTCGAGATCGTAAAACCCGAGCTCGAAAAGGACGGCATAAAGCTCGAAATCGTTGAGTTCAACGACTATGTGCAGCCGAACCTTGCGACGAATGACAAGGAGATCGACGCAAACTTCTTCCAGCATGAGCCGTATCTCAAGAACTTCGTCACCGAGCATCCCGAGCTGAAGCTCGCGAACGTCCTCGGTGTCCACGTCGAGCCGATGGGCATCTACTCGCACAAGATCAAGAACATCAATGAGGTCAAGGACGGCGCACAGGTCTCGATCCCGAGCGATCCGACGAACGGCGGCCGCGCCCTGCTCCTCCTCGAGCGCGCAGGACTCCTGAAGCTGAAAGACGGTGTCGGTGCTGCCGCGACTGTACAGGATGTCGTGGACAATCCGAAGCATCTGAGCTTCAAGGAGATCGAGGCACCGCAGCTGCCGCGCACGCTCGACGATGTGGACATCTCCGTCATCAACACGAACTGGGCGATGCAGGCGGATCTCGTCCCGACGCGCGATGCTCTCTTCATGGAGGACAAGACCTCTCCGTACGTCAACATTCTCGTCGTCCGTCAGGGCGATGAGAACCGCCCTGAGATTCAGGCGCTCATGAAGGCACTCCACTCCGAGGCGGTCAAGAACTTCATCAATGAGAAATACAAGGGCGCGATCATCCCCGCATTCTGAGGATGTCCGCAACAACACACAGGAGAACCGCACGGCTCTCCTGTTTTTTTGTTTCCATATATCCGCCTATATGATAGAATAGAGCCGTATTTCACGATGAGAGGAAGCCGCAGATATGGAACAACGATGGATCAATCCCCCTTTTTATGACCAATGGATGTACCGCATCCTAATCGGTCTTGCATTCGCTTCAAACATCTCAACGGGAGCGTCGTCGGTGTTGGTTGCACTCGGCATCCTGCTCGTACTGGTTCAGGCCGTACGCACGCGGACTTTCCCCGCGCTGGATACGGGCATGCTGAAGGCTGTCCTCATCTATCTCGGCATCTGGATCATCTGCGGCCTCGCCTCACGCGAGCCGAATATATCTGTTGCGGCAGTAGGCAGCACGGCACACCGCATCCTTCCCGTATTTCTCGCACTGCTCTGCGTACGCAGCAAAAAACAGATCGGCGGCATCATCCTCGCCTTTTCTCTTTCCGTATGCATCAACAACATAACGGCATTTGCCCAACTCTATACGCACGGCATAATGTGGCGGCCGAGCGGCTTCGTGCATACTCCGACATTTCTAGCCAGTCACCTGCTGATGGCGATTCCCGTGTTCTGCTTCTTTGCACAGCAAGAATATATGCGGCGTTTTCAGCGGCCGCTGCTCGCGCTCGCCGCCCTCTCGGGCGTACTGCTCGTTCTGACACAGACGCGCGGCGCATGGCTTGCCGCTGCAGGAACGCTGCTCCTCTTATTCGTACTCGCGCCGAAACTGCGCCGCCTGCTGCTGATCGCAGGCGTGATCGGCACTCTGCTGCTTGGTACGGTTCTCGCGTTCTCTCCCATGTATGCATCGCGGTTTTCATCCATCTCGGATACGAAGCACACCTCGAATCGGGAACGCATCTACATGTGGCAGGCAGCCATCGAGATTTTTCAGGATTACCCTATCCTCGGCGTCGGAATGGAGGAATACGGATATTATTACAACGCCATCTACATTCCGGATGCAGCAGTTGAACGACCGACCAATCCAAACGATCCGAAGACAGGACATACGCAGCCGCACAACAATTTTCTCCAGCATCTTGCCGAAGGCGGCATCTTTGGTGCAGCGGCATTCCTCATCCTGCACGGCTATCTGCTCTGTCGCCTTTGGCGTCAGTTCCGCATGGAGCGAAAGAAGGGGCTCCCATCCTATGCCCTCATGGGGCTTCTCATCTTTGCCGGTATTCATCTGGAGGGACTCACGGACACGAACGTCAACCAAGTCTCCATCGGGCGCGAATATTGGCTGCTGATGGGTCTCATACTTGCTGCCGGAAAAATGGGCCAGCAGTTGGAGGACAAGCCCCACAACGCACAGATATAAAATCTAATCGCCCATTTTGAATACACAAAACGGGCATCATATGATAAAATCTCTCATTATGAACCAGATTCTCAACAAACTCTCTGCGCTCAAACGCCGTGAACAGATCTACGGCATCCGCAATCCGCTCACCTATGACTTCCTGCATCAC
>ERZ773054.1608-NODE-1608-length-13217-cov-3.731804_pt1 | contig 13217 bp, 10 predicted proteins | sample MGYA00580630_ERZ773054 | MGnify/ENA primary metagenome ERZ773054 (study PRJEB29015, sample SAMEA2737994) | human oral metagenome | biome: human oral; feature: human-associated habitat; material: dental | place: China | collected 2115 ... | reverse complement strand
AAAGCCAAAGTATACAAGCTTATGCTTAAGCTGGGGTTAAATTTGGGGATTTGGCGCGGCGCGATGAGCAAGGTAGGCGGAATTAAATTTAGACAAATGTGGCAAAAATAGGCAAAGATTTAAATTTGAGCGGATGGATAAGGAGGGCATTGTAAAATAATCTTCGAGGTTGTATTGTAAAATTTAAATGCGACAAGATGTGCGAAAATATCGCGCGGCTGGACGAGGCGGTTTTAAATTTAACCGCACGCATCCCCGTCCTTACTTCATGCCTTACATTCGCAGCTTTTTAAGAATCGGCTCAAGCCACAGCTTGGAGTTTCCTCTTGCTCGCAAGCTGCTTTAGCAGAGTGAAAAAGACGGTAGCAAACGCGGCGAATAACAAATAGCCTGCGAAGCTCAAAATTTTAAAACTAGCAACGTATATTTCTTTTGCGGTTGCAAATTTGCGAAGCAAAAAGCGCACTGAAATTCAAACGCTTAAATTTTAAAATTTTAAACTCTCTTGTTCTAATAGTCGCAAATCCGAAATCTTTCGCCTAAATTCGGCGAAATTCGCGTCCAGCTCGCGTTTGCGCTTTAGGGCGATGTCTATAAACTCGTCCTCTTTTTCGATACCTACGAATTTTCGTTCTAGCAAATTCGCAGCTACGCCGGTCGTCGCAGAGCCTGCAAAAGGATCACAAACGACGCTATTTTGAGTGCTCGCCATTAAAATTAATCGCACCAAAAGCGGTAGCGGTTTTTGCGTCGGATGCTTGCCGCACGCCTTCTCCCACGGCGCGATCGCGGGCAAGCTCCACACGTCGCGCATCTGCTTGTCGTTGTTTAGCTTTTTCATTAGCTCGTAGTTGAAAATATGCTTAAATTTCTCGCTTTTTCTTGCCCAGATGATCTGCTCCGAGCCATGCGTGAGATAGCGGCAGCTGAAATTCGGCGGCGGATTGGTCTTCGCCCACGTGATGACGTTTAGGATTTTATAGTCCAGCTTTTGCAGCGCCCGACCGATCGAAAATATATTGTGATACGTCCCGCTTATCATTACGCTGCCGTTATTCGTGAGTGCATCTTTGGCGAGCGCAAGCCATTCGAGATTAAATTTATCTATCTCGTCGATACCGTAGCTTTTGTCCCACTCGCCCTTGTTTACGCTTACGATTTGCCCGTTTTGAATACTGAGTCCGTCGTTTGAGAGAAAATAGGGCGGATCGGCAAAAATGAGGTCAAACTCGCCTTTAAATTTAGGCAAAATATTGAAGCAATCGCCTTTAAAAAGCTTAAAATCATCGGCCAACTTAAACATTTTTAAGCTCTTTTATAAAGTGATAAAGCGTGGCGAGATTATAAATTTTAACGCTTTTGTAAGCTTCTTCCAGTTTATTTTTAGCCGTCAGCCATCCCTGTCCGTCAGTTATCCAGATAAATTTAAATCTGTCACAAAGCGCGATCTTTTGTGCTATTTCGATATAAGACCTTGCGACTTCGTTTAGCTTTGAGCCGCCCGTGCCGTAAAAATTCGCCTCGATCAGATATGTTACGCCGCCTGCACTAATAACGAAATCGAAAATCTTTTGATCGCTTCCTAAATTTAGAGCAAAATTTCTACTGCTAACCTCGGTTTGAAAGCAGATATTTTCACTCTTTTCGAGCAAAACAAAGGGTGTTTTGATGTGTTAAATTTACTCATTGCCGTTCGCGATAAAAACACGGACGTGATAGAGGCTAGCGGTGAGCTAACGAAACTTGGAAAGTATTTTAAAAGTCCTGAAAAAATTTATGAGTTTTGCCAAGAAAGCGGGCTAGATAAAATTTTTACGGACGGAAAGGTTAAAAATTTGCACGATTACGTATTCGGCGTGGAAGTCGGGCTCGATACGAACGCGCGAAAAAATCGCGGAGGCGTAAATTTCGCGCGAACGATTTCAGAGTATCTTGAAAGTGAAAATATCTGTTTTCAAATCCTTTGAACCGAGTAAAAAATCAAGCGTGTGAAGCTTGATAGAAACGGCTTTTAGATTTTTGCTGCATTTTTCAAAGTCGGTAAAGTAGTCAAGGCTTGCATTTGTTTTTCTAAGTGAGCGTAAAAAGTCATCGAATTTCGTTAAATTTGGTTCCATAAAATTCCTAAATTTCAGTTTTCGGCTCGTCCGCGATCGTCGCTTTAAAGTCCGCGCAGACGAAATCCTCTGCACTCAAAATGATCTCGCAGTTTTCGTAAGCCGTCTGCGCGATCTTACACGCTTCTTCTTTATTTTTCGCTTTAATTACAACCTTTTTAGCCAAAATTTCGGCAATCTCTACTTCAAATTCTTTCATCAAATCCCCATTTTTACTTTCGCGCTCTCGCTTTCTAAGTCGTATTGTTTAGCGATACTTTCGTAGCTCGCAAATTTCACGCTACCGGCAATATCTTTGTATATCGATGCGCTTATCACGCTTTGAAACTGCCTTAACCTGCCCTCATCCGCGACGACAAACATTTTGGCATTAAAATCCTGAAGTTCGTAAAATTTATTGAGAGAATTTTTAAAGTCTGTCGAGTGCTCAACCTCGAAAAACGCGTAGGGTAGATTTCGCTCGTTAAACCAGATCGCATCGATGCTACACGCTTTGTTTAGTATGCTCGGGTAGGCAAATTCGTAAATCGCCTTTAGCGAAGTAAGATCGTCCAGCTTTTTGCTTGCGACGAAGCTTTTATTTTTATCCTGTGGCGGCACGTAGGTTTGAAATTTGCGCAGGTTGCCGATCTCTATGATAAGGCCTTGAAAATAGGAGTGAGTGAAGCTATCTCGCGGATTCGCGCCACTTTCAAACTCTTTTAAAATTTGCGTCTCAAGCGACTTTAAGCCCCAAAGACCCGGGCGAATCTTAAAAAACTCCGCATTTTCTTGCACGATACGCCGTATAGAAGCAAATGGCGTTTTCGTCGGCCACGAGCTAACGTCGGTCGCAGAATAAAGTTGCGATAGAGTCGCCGCGCCGCCAAGCTCTATCATCGCCGCTATCACGAAATCTTTTTGTTTCATCTTTGCTCGTCCGTTTTTGTTGTCGCTAACGCTCGGATAAAATTTAACTTCATATTAAACAAGCCTTTGCCTCGGACGCAGACGAAATTTGCAGGCGGGATAGTTAAAATTTGCGGCACCTGCTTTGGCACGCAAAGCTGTCTAAACTCTTTTTTAAAATCAAACATTTTATTCCTTTTGCGAGGTAAATTTCATAAAATTTTGCGCTAAAAGCGAAGCTGAAATTTTAAACTGTCTTAAAATTTTACATCATTACACGATCGCGCGTATGCGAAATTCTACAAAATTTTACGTTCGTCGCATCGTTACAAGAAATTTTGCCGCAAGCGCGTCAATGCGTCGCTACGCAATAAAATTTCACGCCACCCTCAAACAGGATATGAAATTTACTGCAAGTATTTGAAAAATTTTAATACATGCAGATAGATTTTATGCAGGCAAAATTTCATACGGGCGAAATTTCACGCCGCTATAAATATTTTAAAATTCTGCCGAAGCGCGCGGCTAAAGCGGCTAAATTTAAAGCGGCGCTTTAAATTTAGACCAGCGCCAGCTTCAGCACCTCTTCAATCCGATCTACCGGCGTTATTTTCAGATCGTTTTTGACCTCGTCCGGGATCTCCGCCAGGTCGCGCTCGTAGTTTTTGCGCGGGATCAAAACCTCGGCGATTTTGGCTTTGTGCGCGGCGATGAGCTTCTCCTTAAGCCCGCCGATCGGCAGTACCTTGCCGCTTAGCGTGATCTCGCCCGTCATCGCTAGATCGGCGCGCACCTCGCGCTCGCTTAAAATTGACGCGATCGCCGTGCTCATCGTGATGCCCGCGCTCGGTCCGTCCTTGGGCGTCGCGCCTTCGGGTACGTGGATGTGAAGGTCGAATTTATTATAAATCTGCTCCGAGCTTTCGGAATTCTCCTCCTCGCCTAAATTTCGCGCCGCCGCAGGGCTTTTAGACGCGCCGCTATTTGCGCGCAATGCGGAGTTTTTACCGCCGCGCGGGGCTTTTGCCGCGCCCGCCTTCGCGTCTTGAGCCGCTTTGAGCTTACCCTCGTCGATCAGCACCTTTACGACGCTAAAGGCGATCTGCGCGGATTCTTTCATCACGTCGCCGAGCTGGCCCGTGATCGTCATCGCGCCCTTGCCTTTGATCTTTACCGCCTCGATCTTGAGCACGTCGCCGCCTACCGCAGTCCACGCAAGCCCGTTTACGATACCGATTTGATCGTGCTTTTCAACCTCGTCTATCTCGAAAACCTTTTTATTTAGAAATTCACTTAAATTTTTCGTCGTAACGACGATTTTTTTAAATTCTTTGTCTTTTAAAATTTTAACCGCGACTTTGCGGAAGATCGCAGCGATCTGGCGGCGCAGGTTTCGCACGCCGCTTTCGCGCGTGTACTCTTCGATGATCTCGGAAAGGGCGGCGGGGTTGATCGCTACGTCGGCTGATTTTAAGCCGTGGCGCTGCAGCTCCTGGGGGATCAGATAGTCCTTGGCGATCTGAAATTTCTCCTGCGGCGTATATGAGCTAAGCTCGATAAATTCCATCCTATCGCGCAGCGGCGCAGGTATGAGAGATACGTCGTTCGCCGTGGCGATAAAGATGATCTTGCTAAGATCGATGTTGAAATTTAGATAGTAATCCCTAAAGCTCGAGTTTTGCTCGGGGTCTAAAATTTCAAGCAGAACTGCGGTCGGATCGCCCTTGTATGAGCTTGAAATTTTATCGATCTCATCAAGCACGATGACGGGGTTCATCTGATTTGCCTCGATGAGCCCTTGCACGATGCGGCCCGGCATCGCGCCGATGTAGGTGCGGCGATGTCCGCGTAGCTCGTTTACGTCCTCGAGCCCGCCTAAAGCGACGCGGATAAGTTTGCGCTTAAGCGCGGTCGCGATGGAGTTCGCAAGGCTCGTCTTGCCTACGCCGGGGGGGCCATAAAAGCACAGGATCGTGCCGCCGTTTTTGCCTTCCTCTTTGCTCTTCTTGCCGCTTGTGCCGCGAAGCTCCAAAAGCTGCTTTAGCGCAAAATACTCTTCGATGCGTGCCTTGGGCTTTTGCAGGGAGTGGTGGTCTTTGTTTAGCTGAGCGGTAACGCCCTCGATGGACATCTTGTGTTTGGCGGTCTTTTCAAAAGGCACCTCCAAAACCCAGTCCAGATAGCTCTGCACGAGCCCCGCATCGGCGCTGTCCGGATGAAGGCGGGCAAATTTATCGATCTGCTTTTTGATCTCTTTGTAGGCATCCTCGCCCAAATATGGCTTTTTGGCTTCCAGCTTTTTGCGGTACTCCTCGATCTCGACGTCGCGATCGGCATCGCCGCCTAGCTCCTTTTGGATCTGCTTGAGCTGCTCTTTTAAAAAATACTCCTTGTTTGTCTTATCGATCTTGGAATGAACTTTGCTTTTGATCTCCTTTTCGAGCCTCTGCGCTTCGATCTCGTCGGAGATGTAGTTGATGAGGTTGAAAAGGCGCTTTTGCAAGTTGCTCTCGGTAAAAAATGAGTAGGCTACCTGTTTTTTTAGGCGCAGTGCGCTTAAAATGAGATCGCAAACGCGCGCGGCGTCAGTGCCGTCGTCGATGGTTTTTAGTAGATCGTTTGGGAAAAAATGCGTGAGCGTGCTAAGCGTCTTGGTTTTTTCCTTTAGCACGCTTACCAGCGCGTCTAATTTCTGGTCGTTGCCGCGCTCGTCGTGGATGATATCGACGGTAGCGACCAGCGGATCTTGCGAAATTTCTTTTACGATTTTGCCTTTTAGCGCGCCTTGAAATAAAATTTTAACCCGACCGTCGGGAAGTGGCACGGTTCTCATCACGGAGCCCACGACGCCTGCGTTATAGATGCCGCCGAAGCTTCTATCGCCGCTAAATTCCGACTTTGAGCTTACGACCAGTATCATAGATTCGTTTTTGGCGGCTAGATCGAGGGCTTTTTTGTTATGCTCGTCGCCGATGAAAAGGGGCGCTATCATAAACGGATATAAAAATAGCTCGTCCTCGACGATGATAGGCAGATCGCTCGGGAAGGTTGTATTTTGCATCAGTTGCATCGCTCCTCCTACTCAAAAATCGCGCGGTACCAAGGCGAGCGCGGTTTGATGACGTCGGTACCGTTTAGCGGGGATTCTTCGATGCGCTGCTCGTAAATTTTGGCAGAACTTTCGCGATCGGTGCGCTGGTAAAGATCCTTGATGTCGATATTTAGCTGATGCTCTGCAAGCCTGAGCTTCGTTAGCATCGTCTCAAGTAGCGGACGATACTCGCTCTGCGGGTATTCAGCTATAAATTTTCGAATTTCGTCTATGCTGTTTAGCATTAGCTTTTGGTTGCGATTTGGGCGGCTAAAGGAATCGAAATTTGCTCTAATTTTTAGAAATCTTGCGTATTCGATCTTTTGCGTCGTGCCGTAGAGGCGGATATATTCGTCTAGGTATTTGTTTGCTTTCTCGTAGTTTTCATCCTCCACAAAAGCCCACGCCATAATGAGTGTCATCTCCTCAAGCAGCGGAGAGGCGATATGCTCGCTAGAAAAGCTAGTGTAGTGCTTCTCGGCATCCTCCATGCTGGCGTTATTGATATCTTCTAAAATTTTAGAATACCATGCCTCGGGGCTTAGATTAAAAAGCTCGCCGTCGCCTTTGCCGCTGCAGCCGCCGATAAACGCGATAAATAGGAGAGCGGATAGAATTTTACTTAGATTTGTCATAAAAAATCCTTGGAATTTATTTAGCTCGTAATTTTATAGTCTTTGAGTAAATGCAAGCTTAAATTCCGCATTCAAATTTAAAAATGAAATTTCTTTAAAATTTTTGTGCGTTCGGGCTTAAAAATCTTTGTAAATCGAAAAAATTTACGCGATAAATTCTAAATTTAAGTTTAACAATAGTATAATTAGCGCCGATAACGCAGAGTAAGTTTGCGTTTCCGTAATTTCAAAATTTTGAAGAAAGGATGTAAGATGAAAAAAGGTTTTACTCTAATTGAGCTGATCTTTACCATCGTGATTTTAGCGATCACTACGATGGCGATCCCGCGCATCGTCGCGCAAACCACCGAGCTAAACGCCCTCGCGATCAAAGAGGAGCTCGTATATAACGCCAAAGCTTTAATGTCTCGCGTATCTAAGGCGCAATGGGATAGTGCGTATGCTAATGATGCTACATGCGGAGGCGATGCGAGCTGCATGGATAGAATTTTGACCGTAACTCCAGGCGTAGATGATTCGGGCAATAGTACCAAGGAAGTTAGACCGGGGATTTTACCGGAAGCTAGTCAGCGTGGAATCAGCTCCCAAACTCCGGCTACAAAAAAGCAATTTGGTAGAAATGGAATTTCGGTTGGTGGAGGTCGTTATAACGATATTGACGACTACGACCAGTTCACGACCGATATAAGAGTCGGTGATCTGGTAGGCTCTAGCAGCAAGGGTGACTTCATTCTAAATACTAGGATTAATATAGATGTGGATTATGTAGCAGAGCCTTTTACTGCTGCGCAGTATGCTACCGGTACCGATATAAGTGGTGTTCTTAGTGATCAGCCATCCAATGGCGCTGTTACCAATATCAAGATGGTTAGGGTTGCTGCTACGGATCTCAACGATGCTGTAGCGAGAGACGGTGCTGCTAAATCAGTCGTTTTAAAAGCGTTTTTATCTAATATCGGCGTCGGCGTCCAGACAACCGTTACTAGACGATATAACTGACAGGAGCGCGAGATGAAAAAAGGTTTTACCCTTATAGAGCTAGTGTTTGTTATCGTAGTGCTAGGTATCATCTCGATGTTTGGTGCCGATCTATACACGAAGATCTACAAATCCTACGTACATGTGCGCGCAGTAAACCAACTGGAAGCCAGAACGCAAAATGCGATGATGCTAATCACAAACCGCTTGGAGGATAGAATAAAAAGCTCTACCATAGGCAGGGAGCTTAGCTCAAATGAGTTTGTACCGATTAGTGATCTTACTGATCCGAAATACGACATACTAGAATGGATCGGTCAAAGCGTAGAGACGAGAAATATAAATAAGAGAACTCCAGGTTGGAGTGGTTTCATGTCAATGTCTCAGCTTCGAGATGACAAATGGAAAGCAGGTATAGAAGATGCTGGCTATATTGGGAATACGAGAGCTGAATTTAATATGGTCTCCTTGGGTAGCGATTTTCCGCAAGTAGCTAGGATAGTTCAGAACTTAAGGGCTACCGCGTATAATACTCCGTCTAATAACACCCAAGTTGCCGTTATTTTTAGGGTCGTTACTAACGATGCCTCCCCTACTAGCGTAGGTATAGGCTTCGGCTACGATAGAGCGGTTCAAGCAAACGGTAGCAATCGCGTGTTGATCGCCGTAGGTACTCCTAGTGCTGCGGGTAGCGGTAATATGGAAGGCGAAACTATCAGGATAAATCAGTATCCGCTCAATCCAAATAACGATAACTCACAGGAATTCTCCGAGCAGTATTATATAGCTCATAGTGCCTACGCGATCGTTCCAGATTTAGGGGGTAGGGATAGTATTGTATATATGAGAGATAATGCTGGTAATGTATTAAGTAAAAATTTTGATTTGGTTTTAAAATATAATTATCGTCCATGGAGCACTGTTGCAAACGATGCGAACTCATACAATGTTGCTAGCAGCGCGTTACTAGCCGAGGACGTGAGCTTGTTTAGGTTCAAGGACGATAACGGCGCTGTTGCGCTTAAACTATGTATGAGAGACGACGGCAGAAATTTCGATCCTGCAGAGCTGGATCTGAACGTTTGTAAAGCACAGGTGGTGTACTAATGAAAACTATGCGAAAAGGCTTTGCTCTAGTAGCGGCCATATTTTTTATCATCATTGTAGCGACTACCGCGATTACGGCGCTATCTATCGCGTCTATGACGGCTCGCGATGTCAATAATATCCAAGGCAGAGAGCAGGCGCTACTGCTAGCTCAAAGTGCTACGGAGCTGGCAGTCCTTGCTATGCAAAAGCATCAGTATCTAACTACTGAGCTTAAGAGTACCGGTGCCACGGCTGCAACCAATCCTACGTTAAATCAAATCACGCTAGAGTATCCGTCAAATGATCCAGCTCAAAAGATGTTTGATATCACCGTGACATTCGGATATTTCGATAGACAGCTGGGTGCGCCCGGCAATCATACCGTCGCTTATAGTAATTTTGGGCAAGGCTCGTCCGAAACACTTGCAAATGGTAGTGTAGGTAGAATTCTAAGCCATGCTGCGCTTGTAGACGTGGTAGTAAAATCCAACGTAGCGGTTATGGGAAGGCCACAGATTACATATCATAGGCGCACTATTCAAAAACCATAATGCAAAGGAGAGACGATGAATTTAAATATCGTAGGTAAGCAGTTTGAGCTAACGGAAGCTATTAAAAATTATGTCGAAAACGCATTTGAGACGCTAGAAAAATATAATCTCGACATCATCTCGGGGCGTTGTGTAATTTCTGCCGACGAGAAGCAAGGCAAAAAGGGCTTTGTGGTGGATTTCTCACTAAATTTAGCGCATCAAGACACTATCGTCGTACGCCAAAAAGATAAGGATCTCTATGCTGCCGTCGATCTCATCGTAGAGCGCGCCTCAAAAGTGCTTCGCAGATACCACGATAAGGTAAATTCTCACAAAAATCGCGACGAAATGAAACAAAACGCCGTAGATAATGCGGTCGGTGCCAATAAGCCAAATTTAAACGATGAAGTTGATGAGATCGTCCCTACCGAGCTGGATCTATATAAGCCGCTAGAGATCGATGAGGCGCTAAATAAGCTTAAAGAAAGTACCGATCAGTTCTTGGTCTTTAACGATATGGACGCTAAAATGCGTGTACTTTACAAGCGTAAAGACGGTAAATTCGGCCTGTTTTAGCTAAATTTCATATTCGGGTATTTGAAATTTCAAGCGCTCGAGTTCTGATGAAATTCGGATTGAGTGCTTTTTTAAATCGTCTCTGTTATAACATAGCGCCGATGAACTTTGGAAAAATAGCTGGTCATGTTTTTGCAAAGTCCAAATTGCGATGTTTTTAATTCGCTGCACTAGGAATTTTTACAGAGTAATACCGCCCGATTTTTAGTTGTGACAAGCCTTGTTGCGAGAATTATCTACGAGCAGTGAAGCCGTAAAGCGAATGTGGGTTGAAGTTGCGTGAGCAAAAAATCGCGCTCAACTCGCCGTAAGCGAGCCGGCTTTTCGTAGCGGATGTAAAATTTATTTCAACATCAAATCGTAACAGAGCTTTTGAATTTTAAAATTTGCTGAAATTTTTGATAAATTTCCGCATTTTTTATATTTTATGAAATTTTTTCATCGTTAAGTTTTCATCGCGTTGTCGTTATTTGCCGTCCCATTTGAAATAAATTAAATTTTAATTATAAATCTTTCAAATTGCACTGTAATTTAAGCAAAAAAAATGTAAAATAATAGTCAAAAATTATGTTATTGACCGGAGGGTAGTATCATGAAAGTTAAGAGTTTTAGCTTTGCGCCTCTTTTGGCGCTGTTCGTTTGTTGTTTGACAAACGCGTTTGCAGATGATAGCAGGTCGAACGTGAAGATAAATCCTGCTACCCCAATAAGCAACGAGTATCGTGACGATGGCGTGCTGGACGGAAAGATAGGCAGAAGTGGTTGGACTTGGAACGGAAATGAGGGTTTGTATAATTTCACCACTATAAAAAACTTTCCGTCTGACGAATTAAACCAAAAGCCGATAGTTAGATTCGGCGGTGCGGGCACATACGTCTTTGGAGACTACGCCGTGACTGGAAAGCCGGTGATTAAATTAAGCTGGCCTTCTGCTTTAGGCCGTGATTACATGTGGGGAGCAAAAGGCACATACATTAAAGATGACGGCGACGGACAGTTTTATTTGAATAGTTCAAAAGCTGTTTTGAGGCTTCCTAAGGGCGTGACTAAAGACGATATAGTCTATGCGAGACTTTATTGGCAGGGAAATATATTCAGCACGACTGATTTTGACAGCGAAGCAGAATACAAAAGCAAAGACGGAAAAAAATTGACCGGTTTTGCTAAGGGGTATACACGGGTGAAATTTAAAATGAAAAGCTCGAAAGGTAAAGCTAGCATAATAGAAGATGTTTATAGAGATAGATGCGAAGGAACGGCTGCTTGGAACTTTTTGGCAGAATCTCGCAAGCCCTTACGTTTGCGTTTAAAATATGGCTGCACTAAAGATATTACCGATCTAGTCAAGCAATATTTTAAAGATTATTCCGACAGCATTGAATTTACTGTAGGAAACGTAAAAACGAGTGATGGTGAGGATCAAAGCGGTGCAGATTTTACCAATGGAGAGTTCAACAGCGTTCGTCTTGGGCCGTACGGCGGATGGGGAATAATCGTAGTATATGATAAAACCGCCCCGTCCAGAAGGGCTTTGCTAGATAATTTACAATCTAACGATAGCGTAACGGGTCAAAAAATGACTTATAAAGAGGCCGTAGAATATAAAAATAAATATTTTAAACCAAAAAACGTAACTATTTACGGCGATTATTTTGTCCTCACCCCTTGGGATAAGGGATATACGCCTATAAACATTAACGCTACCATCAATGGATTTTATACACCTAGAAGTGGGTCCGTAAGTGCAAAGCTAGGGTTTTTAGGGTTTGGTGGCGAGAGAAAAATGACCTCCGACGAGTATTTTAAAGTTCAACACAAAGGAACCGCACAAATGGATTCGCTATACGGATCCGGTGTGGTTAATCAACGGTTAGCTAACGATCGCGCTAATATATACGACGGCTCTGTCGCTTTACTTATAAATGATAACGGCACCTATAAGTATAGCTATCCATACGGCACTGGTTATTTAGGTGGATTTGATCTGGACGAATTCGATATCGGTTCAAAGATGAAGAATGCGCAATCTAGTCTAAACATCTCTTTGGGTGCGGCGTATGAAGATCTCAACGGAGGTCAAGCCGATCAAAACTTCATAAGTATGATTGCTATTTCCGCCGATTTGTATGTCCCTCAAATGTGCTATCAGTATGAAGTCTATAATGCCTCTAACTGGGTTAAATTCTTTGATAATGATGGTAACCGAAGAAGCGAAGAGGATGTAAAAAAACTACATGAACCTCCTGAGCAGATCAAAAACCCGGTAGTTGCGGGTGAAAATATCTATTATAGAATGAAATTTGAAAATAGATTGAATGGCGGCGATAGCGAAGATGCAGCAGGTGCGGTAGTATCGATCGACTTTGGTCAAGCCGGCGCTACCTATACCAAAGATAGCGCTACTATAAATAACGAGCTAGTCGTAAATGATCCTATCACTACCACTACAAATACCATACCTGCAGCGGCAGCCGATGAACTAGTCTATTTACGCGATGGTCAAAAGGGTGCATACGAGACTATGAAAGACGTCATAAAAGGTGGCACTCCAAACGTTACGAAGGCTATTTATAAAGATAGGCAGTTTACTGCGCTTGACGGTAATATATTGAAATTTTATATAGGTCAAGGCGCGGGAGACTTAACTCCTTCTTCAACACCGGGCGGTAGTCCTGTACTTGTAGGCGGATTAATGCAGCCAGGTAAAGCGGCATACGGTGAGTTTAATGCTACCGTAAATACGGGTGCAACCATATTGCAGGCTCCTGCCGTGACACTAAGTTATAAGATGAGCTTAGATATAGGCGGCGGTCAGCGAGTCTTCATAGAGATGGATAGCGCTTCCGAGCTTGAATTATGCGACGCGACAAAGGTTTCTAAAAGCGTTAATATTCTACCTTTAAGCGGTTTGCAGGTAGTCAATAAGAATTTTAGTAAAAATGACGACGATGATAGACTATATACTCAAGTCTCCGATAAGCCTTTCGATGCGAAACTCATCTTTAGACCGGATTATGAGAGCCAATTTTGTAAGAAGTATAAGGATGATACCGGTAAATGCGAGGAATACATCGACGCAGCCGCAAATTCTCCTTACTTCAAAAAAGATCCGAATACCGGCAAGCTAGTATATATCGGTAGTGAGGCTAGAAAGCTTGAGAAATTCGACTTGAGCGGTAAATTGTATTTATCCGTTGTCAGGGCGAGAAATGCCGCTACTACCTCGGATAAAGTTGCCGATAGCGATAAGGGGAATAGCGCAGTTTACTCATGTCTATCCGTAACCGATTCCTTAAAAATTCCGTTTAAG
>ERZ773054.1606-NODE-1606-length-13223-cov-31.268758_pt1 | contig 13223 bp, 11 predicted proteins | sample MGYA00580630_ERZ773054 | MGnify/ENA primary metagenome ERZ773054 (study PRJEB29015, sample SAMEA2737994) | human oral metagenome | biome: human oral; feature: human-associated habitat; material: dental | place: China | collected 2115 ... | reverse complement strand
ACTCGGTCCCGCCCAGGCACTCGCGGTAGACCTGGATGGTGGCCCCCATCTTGCGGAGCGCACCGGTGAATCCGAAGCGGTTCTCATAGACGGTCTCATGGACGATGGACAGGCCCTGGGCCTGGGTGAGCGCCACGACGAGAGGCTGCTGCCAGTCGGTCATGAAGCCGGGGTGGACATTGGTCTCCACCACGATCGAGCTCAGGTCTCCGCCGGAGTGGTAGAAGCGGATGCCCTCGTCAGTGACGTCGAAGGCCCCGCCCACCTTGCGGAAGGTATTGAGGAAGGTGGTCATGTGGCTCTGGTGGGCGCCGCGCACGAACACGTCCCCACGGGTGGCCAGGGCGGCCGAGGCCCAGGAGGCGGCCTCGATGCGGTCCGGCAGGGCCGAGTGGGTGTAGCCGCACAGCTCGTCAACGCCCTCGACGTGGATGGTGCGGTCGGTGTCCACCGAGATGATGGCACCCATCTTCTGCAGGACATCGACCAGGTCCATGATCTCGGGCTCGACGGCGGCGTTGCGCAGCTCGGTCAGCCCGCGGGCGCGCACGGCGGTGAGCAGGGTCTGCTCGGTAGCGCCGACTGAGGGGTAGGGCAGCTCAATGACCGTGCCGTTGAGGCCATCCGGCGCCGTCAGCCGAATACCCTGGGCCTGCTTGTCGACAGTGGCGCCGAACTGGCGCAGGATCTCCAGGTGGAAGTCGATGGGGCGGTCACCGATGCGGCAGCCGCCCAGGTCGGGGATGAAGGCCTCCCCCAGGCGGTGCAGGAGCGGGCCGCAGAAGAGGATCGGAATGCGCGAGGAGCCGGCGTGCGCGTCGATGTCGGCCATGTGTGCGGACTCGACCTTGGAGGAGTCCAGCTGAAGGACGCCCTCACGCTGGTCGTAGTCGATGCTCACTCCGTGCAGGCTCAGCAGCCCCGAGACCACGTCGACATCCCGGATGAGGGGGACGTTGCGCAGCACTGAGGGGGATGACCCCAGCAAGGCCGCCACCATCGCCTTGGGAACCAGGTTCTTGGCTCCGCGGACGGTGATCTCACCAGTCAGCGGGCGACCACCCTCGACCTGGAGCAGACCGTCGACCATGCGCACCTCCATGACATCATCTGGGCATGCCGTGCGCGTGAGCCGGGTACCCACCCTCGCGCGGGCGCGCGAGGCCGTCCCAGCATAAGCGCACCGGCGGGCTCGGCAGGACCGTTTTCAGGTCTGCTTCAGGTGGCCTTCGACTCACAGAAGAACCCGATCAATATATAGAAGACCCGTGGAAACTCCAATGAAATCCAACGAAGCCACCGCGACCTGGACAGTATCGGAACGGCTCCGACAGGCGCCAGTGATTCTCAGGGCTGAGGCATCTCCGCGGCCCTGGCCGAGACGACTTCCTGGGCGGGTAGGTGCTTGGCCGGAAGGGTGCGCGGCTTGAAGGTCGGACGCGCCTCCTCATAGCTGCGGATGGCGTCCTCCTGAGTGAGGGTCAGGGAGATGTCGTCGAGCCCCTCCATGAGAATCCACCGCACATAGTCGTCGATGGCGAAGGCGCAGCGGAAGGAGCCGGCCTCGACCGTGCGGTTCTCCAGGTCCACCGTCACCTCGGTGCCCGGCTCGGTCTCAAGGATCTTCCACAGCTGCTCGCAGTCCTCCTGGGTCACGATCCCGGCCACCAGTCCCTGCTTGCCGGCGTTGCCACGGAAGATGTCGGCGAAACGTGGAGCCAGGACGACCTTGAACCCGTAGTCCTTGAGCGCCCACACGGCGTGCTCACGCGAGGAACCCGTGCCGAAGTCGGGCCCCGCCACGAGTACCGAGGCCCGCTTGTAGGCCTCCTGGTTGAGGATGAAGTCGGGCTCACCGGCACGCCAAGAGGCGAACAGGGCGTCGTCGAAGCCCGTACGCGTGATGCGCTTGAGGTAGACCGCTGGAATGATCTGGTCGGTGTCGACGGCACTGCGCCGCAGCGGGGCACCGATTCCCGTGTGCCGGATGAACTTGTCCACAGCCCTTGTCAGCTCCTTGCCTTACGTCTTTTCGTCTCATTCACGGTACCGGACCGCTACAGCACGGTCATCGGGAGCACACCGGAGGCCGGTGGAACCGCCGTGACTACCGGGATGCCGGGGGCGTTCGGAACCGAGTCGCCGACGGCGTCGGCCTCCTCCCAGCCGGCGGGCCGCGGAGGCAGGTCCCCCGGGGCGGACAGGGCCCCGCGCACAGCGGTGGCCGCGGCGACGACGGGCGAGACGAGATGGGTGCGCCCGCCCTTGCCCTGACGCCCTTCGAAGTTGCGGTTGGAGGTGGAGGCGGCGCGCTCACCGGAGGAGAGCTTGTCCGGGTTCATGGCCAGGCACATGGAGCAGCCGGCGTTGCGCCACTCGGCCCCGAATCGCTTGAAGACCTGGTCCAGCCCCTCAGCCTCGGCCTGCAGACGCACTCGCGCAGAGGCCGGTACCACGAGCATGCGCAGCCCTTCGGCCTTCTTGCGTCCGCGCACCACCTCGGCGGCGGCCCGCAGGTCCTCGATACGACCGTTGGTGCACGAGCCGATGAAGACGGTGTCGATCTTGATGTCGCGCAGAGGTGTTCCCGGTACGAGGTCCATGTACTCCAGGGCTCGCTCGGCGGCGAGCCGCTCTGTGGCGTCGGCGATGTCCTCGGGGTCGGGAACCGTGGCGGACAGCGGCAGCCCCTGCCCCGGGTTGGTGCCCCAGGTGACGAAGGGCTCGATGTCCTTGGCCTCGAGGACGACCTCGGTGTCGAAGACGGCATCGGGGTCGGTGCGCAGGCTGGACCAGTACTCCACGGCCGCGTCCCAGTCGTCGCCGACGGGTGCGTGGGGACGGCCCTTGAGGTAGTCAAAGGTGGTCTGGTCGGGGGCGATCATGCCTGCCCGGGCCCCGCCCTCGATGCTCATGTTGCAGATCGTCATGCGGGCCTCCATCGAGAGCTGCTCGATGGCGCGGCCGCGGTACTCGATGACGTGGCCCTGGGCGCCATTGGTCCCGATCTTGGCGATGATGGCCAGGATAATGTCCTTGGCCCCGCTGCCCGAGGGCAGGTCGCCGTCGATGGTGACGCTCATCGTCTTGAAAGGGGCGATGGGCAGGGTCTGGGTGGCCAGGACGTGCTCGACCTGGGACGTGCCGATACCGAAGGCGAGTGCTCCGAAGGCGCCGTGGGTAGAGGTGTGGGAGTCTCCGCACACCACGGTCATGCCGGGCTGGGTCAGCCCCAGCTGCGGGCCGACGGCGTGGACGATCCCCTGGTCGGCGTCCCCCAGCGAGTGCAGGCGCACCCCGAACACGGCGCAGTTAGCGCGCAGGGTCTCGATCTGGGCGCGACTGGTGACGTCGGCAATCGGCAGATCGATGTCCAGGGTGGGGGTGTTGTGGTCCTCGGTGGCGATGGTCAGGTCGGTGCGGCGGACCTTGCGTCCGGCAAGACGCAGCCCCTCGAAGGCCTGGGGGCTGGTGACCTCGTGGACCAGGTGAAGGTCGATGTACAGCAGGTCGGGGGCGCCGTCGCTACCCTTGGACACCACATGATCGCGCCAGACCTTCTCGGCGAGAGTCATTCCCATCGACTTCATCCTCTCAGCAACAGTGTTCCCGATCCGCCCGCGCTCAGCAGCACCCGACGACGCCACTGACTCGCGCAGACCGCACGAGGCGGCCGCGCCACATCCGAGGCCATAGCCTTGACCTGAAGGATGCTGACACTGCGCCGCTTCCCTGGCGGACCCTAACTTGAAATCTCATACCTTGAAATGCCAGTATCAGATTATGGACAGCCCCTCAGAGAACTCCCCGGAGAACGACAGCAGCGGCGTCGGCGTCATCGACAAGGCCGCCCTGGTGATGAGTGCACTGGAGTCGGGGCCGGCAACCCTGGCCCAGCTCGTGTCCACCACGCACCTGGCCCGCCCCACGGCTCACCGCATCGCGGTCGCCCTGGAGTTCCACCGCCTGGTCACCCGCGACTCCCAGGGACGCTTCATTCTGGGCCCCAGGCTCACCGAGCTGGCCAGCGCCGCGGGCGAGGACCATCTCCTGTCCGCCGCCGGGCCGGTGCTGGCGGCCCTGCGCGACAAGACCCACGAGTCGGCGCAGCTCTACCGCCGCCAGGGGGACGTGCGCATCTGCGTGGCCAATGCCGAGCGCCCGATCGGGCTGCGCGACTCCATTCCCGTGGGCGCCACCATGTCCATGCAGGGCGGCTCGGCGGCCCAGGTGCTTCTCGCCTGGGAGGAGCCTGACCGCCTGCACCGGGGCCTGATGGGGGCCCGCTTCACCGCCACCATGCTCTCAGCGGTCCGACGTCGGGGGTGGGCTCAGTCAGTTGGGGAGCGCGAGCCCGGGGTCGCCTCCGTCTCGGCGCCGGTACGCGGCCCCGGGGGCAAGGTCGTGGCCGCCATCTCGATCTCCGGTCCTATTGAGCGCATGGGTCGTCAGCCCGGTCGGGTTCACGGGCACGTGGTCATGGCTGCGGCGCGTCGGCTCTCCGAGGTGCTCACCGACATCACCACCGCCTGACGGAATCCGATAACGCCCTCACCTCCGCACCGACTCGCATATCCAGACGCTCCTCAGGCACCCGCCAGGTCGATGGCACGCCGGTAGGTATCGGCGTGCATCTGCACCACAGTGCCCCACTCGGGCAAGGGGGCGTTCTCATAGTTGTGGGTCTTGATGCGCTCAAGGAGCTCGTCGTCCCCCAGGAGGCTCGCAAGCTCACGGGCCAGACCAGCGTCATCGTCGGCAAGAAGACCATCGACGCCGTCGGTGATGAAGTCGCGCACTCCGCTGGAGCGCACAGCGACGACGGCCAGCCCGGCGCTGCGGGCCTCCAGGGTGGAGATACCGAAGGACTCGGCGGGCGAGGTCTGCAGGTAGATGTCTGCGTGCGTGAAGGCCTGGGCGAGCTCAGTGCGTTCGACACGACCCACGAGCTCGATGCGGTCGGCCAGGCCAGACTCAGCAACCTCCCGGGTGAGTCGCTCACGCAGCGGACCGTCCCCATAGATCTTGAGGAGCGCATCGGTGCCGGGAACGCTCCTAACGGCCTCAGCGAAGGCGCGCACGACCTGCAGGGGCCGCTTGCGCTCAACCCATCGCAAGGAGGCCACGACCGTGACCGGCCGGTGAGGCCGTCGCTCCTGGGGACCAGGGCGCTCCAGGCGCCAGTTCTCAACGGTGATGCCGTTGGGCAGAACGGTGACAGGGTCGTCAGCCCCGGCACGATGAACGTCGGCAGCGAGCATGGAGGACACGGCCGTCAGGTCGGCGCCGCCGCGCTGCCACATCCGCACAGGACTGACAGGCCCCAGCGCTCCGGCCACACGCCCCCAGGGCCCCAGGACGCAGTGGAAGGTAACGGCCAGCGGGAGCCGCGCTCGCCGGGCGGCAGCAATGCCGGACCAGGCGAAGGGTGAGACGACGCCGACGTGAGCGTGAACGACGTCGGGACGCAGGCGGGACAGGAGGTCATCGAGCTCACGGCCTGCTCGAGGGTGAACGGGCAGCTCCTTGGGCAGGTGCGCGGTGGTGCGGTAGACAGGGAAGCCGTCAGCCCTTTCGACGCTGCGGCCACGACCGTCACCGACCGGCGTGGCGGTGACGACGGCGGGCTCATGGCCGGCCAGCTTCAGGTTGCGGGCGAGATCCCGCACCTGAGTCTCGATGCCGCCCAGCCTGGGCGAATAGCAGTCGGAGACGATGAGGACGCGCATGGCTTCAAGTCTGCCACGTCCTTCTTCGACGCAAGCCCCTGACAGGTACCTCACGCCTCGCAGACTCTCGTCGGCAGACGAGGTCAGCAGGTCGCCTCAGTACTGCGCAGTTCGGCGATGGCCTTCTCGAAGTCCTCCAGGGAGTCGAAGGAGGAGTAGACCGAGGCGAAGCGCAGGTAGGCGATCTGATCCAGCTCACGCAAGGGGCCCAGGATCGCCAGTCCGACGTCGTGGGAGTCGACGAGCGCCTGACCTCCCGCGCGAATGGCCTCCTCAACCTGGTGCGCCAGAAGCGCGAGCTGATCATCGGAGACGGGACGCCCCTGACAGGCGCGCCTGACTCCGACCACCACCTTGTCCCGACTGAAGGGCTCGACGACGCCGGAGCGCTTGCGGACCGACAGGCTGGCGGTCTCCAGAGTGGTGAATCGGCGCCCGCACTGCTGACACTCACGGCGACGACGGATGGAGGTGCCGTCCTCAGCGGTCCGGGAGTCGACAACGCGTGAGCCGTCATGACGGCAGAAGGGGCAGTGCACGCCTACAACCTCCGAACTCACTGGACTACGTGTCAGTCCATCGGAGGGTAAACGCCCGGCAGGCCGCCCCGCAAGCCCGCCTCGAGGAGCGACCCCCGCACCGATTCTCACGCCGTAGGAATCTCAAGCGTCTGTCCGGCACGGATGGTCGTTCCCTTCAGGTCATTGAGCTCGGCGATCCGGGCCACCATCCCCGGAACGTCCGAGGTCCCGCTCGCCTCGGCGATGTCCCACAGGGACTGACCAGGACGAACAACGGTGGTGGTGGTATCAGCCGACACCTGCGCAACCGCCGTGGCGGGGGCCGCAGAGACCAGGCCCACCAGAGCCCCGACGACCAGTCCGCCACAGGCAAGCACGAAGGCCGCGACGATGACCGCGAGCCCGCCACGAAGAAGCCGAAGCCCCGCCCTGGAGCGCACCGCCACCTCCGCCACCTCCCGCGGGCGGGACACGACGGGCTCTCTCTTGCCCACACTCTGAGTGGCGCCGCTTCGCCGGATCCCCTCCTGCTGGGCAGCACGTCGCAGCCCGGCAGCCCGTACTGCCGGGTGCTGAGGAGCCAGGCGCTCCAGATCCGTGCGACGACCCCGCAGTGCCACGGGCGCCGCAGGGCGACGCATTTCCGGCACCGCAGGCAGTGTCGCAACGCCTGCGGATGCAGGCACGGGACGCCGCGCCCCCTCGAGGCTTCGCCGCACAGGAACCTCGGGGACGAAGTCGTCAGTGACGAGCCTCAGCCTGGGCCGACGGGAGGACTGCCTGGCACCCCGATCGCTGGCCGACCCAGCGACAGGCTCATCAGTCCGCCCCCGAGAAGTCTGGCGGGACGGGAGCGGGATGGCGATGGCACTCACAGCAACCTCCTGAACACATGTTCGACGAACGCTTGTTCGATACATTAGCGCCTGACGGGCGACACGTCCAGCACGTCTTCGAACATGTGTTTGAATCGTGGTCGTCTCGCCGGTAGGCTGGTCACGTCCAAGATGATCACGGACCACCGACATCTATTCCGTGCCCTTGACGCCCCCGGGGCCTGAGGGCCGTCCGGCAGGGAGGGCCAGGACCATGAGCACCACAGCACGCCAGGGCGACTCACCCAGCCCGGCGCCGCATGCCGGAGCCGGCAGCTCTGAGCAGATCAGCGCAGCAGCGGTCGCGGAGGTCATCAACGACCTCGACAAGCGCGCCCGCGCGGTCTATGAGGCCGTCCGCGCGGCCATCGCCACCCACGGCTACCCACCCTCACTGCGTGAGATCGGTGAACAGGTGGGCTTGACCAGCCCCTCCTCTGTCAAGCACCAGCTGGACAAGCTCGAGCGCCTGGGCCTGGTGCGCCGAGACCCCCATCGCCCTCGGGCGATGGAGGTCGTCTCCGCCGACAACGGCCCTGGCGACCGTGCGGCCACCCCCGGTGGCGCTCACGTCTCCTCTCTCGACTCCCCCAGCGTCCCCGGCGTCGAGGACGGGGACGCAGTGGCCGTTCCGCTGGTGGGGCGGATCGCCGCCGGGGCACCGATCCTGGCCGAGCAGGAGGTCACCGATGTCATGGCCCTGCCCCGCCGCCTGACCGGCGAGGGCGAGCTCTTCATGTTGGAGGTGCACGGGGACTCGATGATTGAGGCCGCCATCTGCGACGGCGACTGGGTGGTGGTGCGCTCCCAGCCCGACGCGGCCAACGGTGAGATCGTGGCGGCCATGATCGAGGACGTCGACGGTGCCTCGGCCACGGTCAAGGTGCTCTCGCGACGCGACGGCCACCAGTGGCTGCTCCCCCGCAACTCCAGCTACGCCCCGATCGACGGAGACCAGGCCACGATCATGGGCAAGGTGGTCACGGTGCTGCGCGCCCTGTAGGCACGCCAGGCCCGCATGACGGAAGGACCGCCCCGTTGACCGGGGCGGTCCTTCCGTGTTTCAGACCGGTAGCTCAGTAGCCCAGGCCGCGTGCGACCTCGCGCAGGTGGTCGGCGGAGGCGGTCAGGCGCTCCTTCTCCTCGGGGGTCAGGGGCAGCTCGAGGCGGCGCCCGGCGCCCTCACGTCCCACGATCGTGGGGACGGCCATGCACACGTCGGAGATGCCGTGCCAGTTGTCCAGCAGCGGGGAGATGGTCAGCACCCGCTGCTCGTCGTTGAGGACGGCGCCGATGATGCGCTGCACGGCCAGGCCGACGGCGTAGTTGGTGGCGCCCTTGCCCTCGATGATGCGGTAGGCGGAGCGGACCACGTCGTGGGCGATGCGCTCACGCTTGGACTCGTCGAACACGCCGCCGTCGAGGGTGGTGCCCCACTGGGTGATCGGCACACCGCCGATCTCGGTGGAGGACCACAGGGGCACCTCGGAGTCGCCGTGCTCACCGGCGATGTAGCCGTGGATGTTCTGGACGGCCGTGCCGGTCTCCAGGGAGATGAGGTACCGCATCCGGGCGGTGTCCAGCACCGTGCCGGAGCCGAAGACCTGGTTCTCGGGCAGACCGGTGATCTTCTTGGCGCAGTAGGTCACGACGTCCACCGGGTTGGCCACCGGCAGGAAGATCGCGTTGGGAGCGACCTCGACCAGCTTCGGCAGAATCTTCTCCATGATGCCCACGGTGGCCCCGGCGAGCTCGAGGCGGGACTGGCCCGGCTTCTGCTTGGCGCCCGCGGTAATGGCGATGACGTCGGCATCACGGCAGATCTCGGGGTCGTCGGAGCCGGAGACGGAACCGGCGGAGGTGAACTGGATCCCCTGGGCGATGTCGAGGGCCTCCGCCTCGACCTTCTCCTTGGCGATGTCCTGCAGCACGACCTCGCGGGCGACGCCCTTGGTCACGCAGGCGTAGGCGAGCGTCGAGCCCACGGCACCTGCGCCGATGATCGCGACCTTGGACGGGCGACCCCCCGGGGTCGTTGGGTAGGAACCTTGTGCACTGTTGGTGATGGTGGCCTCGGACACGGTCTTCCTCCGAATCGGGTGATGGCACGGCAGGCGAGCCGGCCAATGCCCAGAGTACGCGGTTCGCGTCCACCAGGACGAGGTACGTCAGTATCGGCTCCCATCGGCGAGCGGATCGAGGGCCGTCCTCCGGGAGGTCCCGGAGGACGGCCCGAGCACCCGCCGCCGTCGGAGGACTCAGAAGACTCCGACCTGACCGCCGACCATCATCCATGTGAAGAGCGCGGCCCCGACGGTCGAGGCCAGCCAGATCGAGGCGGAGCGAACCTGCACCCACACGTTGAGCGCGACCAGGGCCGTGAACTGCGGGATGATGACGTTGAGCATCATCATCCACCGTCCTCCGAGCGTCGGCTGGCCGATCACATCCATTCCAGGACCGATGCCCATGTACCCGGGAACGAAGTGGAAGAGCCACAGCAGGCACAGGCCCCCGATGGCCGCCACCCAGGCGAAGGAGAAGCGCTTGGCCCACAGGACGAGCGGCCGTTGGCCGGGCCCGGACGGGATTCTGGCCATGACGTTGAGACTGAGCCCGTTGACGACGAAGAAGAACCCCCAGATGACGACGAAGTAGGGGACGAGCACCGCCACCCGCTCGGGGGTGAGGGTCTTGAGCATCGGCCACAGGACGCGCAGCTCCGGGCCCCGGAAGAACGCCACCGCCTCCACGACCAGCGCCAGCCACCCGATCAGGACCGCCGAGACCGCGACCGCCGCCGCGATGTGCCCGACGGGATGCTCCGCAGCGACCACTCCCAGGTCCGTCCAGGACGTATCGCGCCCTGCGCCGAAGCGCCGCCACAGCAGGAAGAGGCACAGCGTGACGAGGGTGGTCCCCAGCAGCCAGGCGGCGATGCCGTTGCCCATCTGGAGAGGCAGGAACGGGACGGCGGCGGAGACCGGGTCCTCGCCGCCCCCCTTCTGGGTGAGCAGCGGGTACATGACGACCGTGAGAGCGACGCTCACGGCCGCGGATACGGCGAGCCCCGTCCGGCGGCCGCCCCGGTAGGCCCCCTCCGAGCCCACCGCCCGTCTGAGGAGGGGGACGCGCAGGAGCAGGCCGAGCATCGGGACGAGCGAGGCGACGAGCGCGAACAGGGCGATGGCTCCCCCGATCTCCTTCCACTGGTAGACATGGGAGGACGGATCGATCCAGTGCTCATCCTGCTCGCCCGCGCGCAGCGCATCGTTGAACCAGGAGACGGCCGCGGTGTTCGACGCGCCGCCGGTCATCACTCCGAGGTGCGTCCCCGAGACCAGCTCGGCGCGGCGGGCCGTGCCGTCCGCGAAGGATCCGTAGGTGCGGTTCCACTCCAGGGAGCCGTCCGCGGGCAGTCCGAACGCCTCCAGCCGCGCCGGATGGGTGGTCAACGAGGACACGGGGAAGGTCTTCTCCCGGTAGCCCCCGATCTCCTCGTTGCTGCCCTGCACGAGCAGATAGTTCCGCACCGACGGGATGTCGGGAGAGCCCCCGTTGCCCGACAGGGCGACCACGGCTCCGACCGCCGGATCCTCCGCGGCCAGCTTGACGGCGTAGATGGAGCCCGTCGAGTGCCCGAAGGTGCCGATGCGCGTGCCGTCGACGAAGGACAGCGACTTGAGGTAGTCCAGGCCATAGCCCGCACCGGACATGATCGCCGTGTCCACGGGGTGCTGAGTGGAGTAGCCGTGCCCGAACTGGTCGATGCTGAGCACGACGAACCCGCGTCTGGCGAGCTCGATGGTCCCGAAGGTCGTCGTCGCCTCCTTGTCGGACTGGTAGCCGTGAAGGGCGAGGAGCCCCGGGGCGGGGTTGTCCGCGTTCACCCAGGCGGGCTTGTAAACCTTCGCCGTCATCGGCACGCCGAGGTCGGTCATGAACTCGATCTTCTGGACCTCGACGCGTCCGAATCCCCGGTCGGCGGCTGCGGACAGGCCCGCGCCGGCCAGTGAGACGAGGAGCAGGAGGGCAAGAGCGGCCCACAGGGCCCGCTGGGATGCGCCGCGGGGGGAATGGGAGGAGGGGGTGGCCGGAGTAGCCGGAGTGGTCATCGTCGTGCTCGTTTCTCGGCGGATGTCACGCCCTGCCATGGGCGCGGCGGCAGTCGCGGGTGAGGGTGGGAATCGTGTAGATGGAGGTGCTGGCGGCTATGAAGAGATCGGTGCCGTCCTCGCCGCCGAAGCACAGGTTCCCGACCTTCTCGGGCACCGGGAGACGGCCGATCTCCTCCCCCTCGGGGGTGAGGACGACGACGCCGTCCAGGCACGAGGACCAGATGTTGCCGTGCTCGTCGACCTTGATGCCGTCGGGCACCCCGGGGGAGACCTCGGCGAGGTCCTGCCCCGCCTTGAGCCGCCAGTCATCGACGAGGTATCTGCGGATGTGGTGGCGGGCGAGAACGCCGTCGCGGTTGAGGGCAGCGGAGTCGGCGATGTAGCAGAGGGTCTCGTCCGGGGAGAAGGCGATGCCGTTGGGCTCGACGACATCGGTGGCGACGACGGTGAGGCGTCCCCGCGGGGTGATGCGGAAGACCCAGTGGTCGCAGTACTCCCGGGAGCCCGGGTGGCCCTCCTGCGGGTAGATGATGCCGTAGGCGGGGTCGGTGAACCAGATCGATCCGTCGGAGGTGACGACGATGTCGTTGGGCGAGTTGAAGCGGTGGTCCTGCCAGTGGTCGACGACCGTCGTGACGACTCCGTCCCGGTCCCTCTCGACCCGCCGGCCCCCGTGGGAGCACTGGAGGACGGAGCCGTCGAGGTCGATGGTGCGTCCGTTGACGTGGTCGGGCGTCTCCAGGTGGACGGCGGCCTCACCGGTCAGGGGGTCGAGGTCCCACACCCTGTCGCCGATGACGTCGGAGAATCGCAGACGGCGCTCCCGCGGGAGCCAGCAGGGGCCCTCGAGCCAGGAGCCGCCGGTGAAGAGGCGCTGGAGCCGCCAGCCGGGCGGAAGCAGGGAGTCGATGCGAGTCATATCTGATATCGCGTCCTTTCCGGGCGTCATCGCCCAGTCGGTGGGACCGGAGGCGGAGACCCGTACGGTGCTGGCGCAGAAGATCGGCGCGGAAGGCGCGTCGCCCCTTTGCGAACACCCGGACCAAACACCTATATACCCTCAGACGTCTGAGGACCGCGCACAGCATAATCTTCCACCCGTGCCCGCGCAAGCGCGGTCGGTCGGGCGCTCAGTTCCGGTCGGAGGCGGAGATGCGGGCCAGCAGGTCCGCCCGAGTCTGCGTCATGTGCGAGCGCATGGCGTCCTTCGCGCCCTGCTCGTCCCCGCTGCGGATCGCCCGCAGGATCTCGCGATGGTGCCACTGGGCGCGCCGGCGCACCTCGGGATCGGCCGAGGTGATGGCCCGCGAGGCCTTGAAGGCCTGGGACAGGGGGATCATGATCGTCGGCACGAAGGGGTTGCCGCTCGCCTCCATGATCGAGGAGTGGAAGGCCATGTCGGCCTCCACCACCGCTGGCACGTCCTGCCCGTCACCGGCCTCGTCGATCCGCTCGATGCACTCCTCCAGCACTCGGACGTCCGCCTCGCAGCGGTGGACGGCGGCGAGCCCGGCGGCCCCGACCTCGATCATCCTGCGCACCTCGATGAGTCTGAGGCCGACCTCGCGCTCCGGAGTGGTCCTCAGCGTCATCGAGATGAGGGTCGGCAGGTCCGTCCACGCCGATCGCGGAGTGAGGTAGGTGCCACGACCCTGGACCACCCGCAGGATCCCCCGCTCCCGCAGCACCTTGACGGCCTCGCGGACCGTCAGCCTCGAGACGTCGAGCTCAGTGGCGAGGTCGACCTCGCTCGGCAGGGTCCGGTCCTGGGAGTACCGGCCGTCGGCGATCCGGTCGAGAATGTCATCGACAATCCGGCCGACCATGTCCCTGCGCATCTCTTCCCCTTCCGCCTCGGCCGATTCTCACACACTGCGGCGCGCGTCGCCGCGCTGAGCGCCGTCAACTCGTCGCGGCCAGCCGCGCAAGCGCGCCGAGGACCACATCGCGGTCGCGAGTCGGCCACAGCCCCGGCATGGA
>ERZ773054.1596-NODE-1596-length-13279-cov-10.850953_pt1 | contig 13279 bp, 9 predicted proteins | sample MGYA00580630_ERZ773054 | MGnify/ENA primary metagenome ERZ773054 (study PRJEB29015, sample SAMEA2737994) | human oral metagenome | biome: human oral; feature: human-associated habitat; material: dental | place: China | collected 2115 ... | reverse complement strand
GCTGAACTATGGGTGAGTGCTTTCCAAAAAGAAAAAGAGCTTAACACCGAGCATTTGCGCCTAAAAGTAAACGACCAATGGGTGAGCACAGAAAAAGCAATTAGCGAAAACACACTCAACCGTATTGCGCTTAAAAATGAAGTAAAAAAAGCATCAAACGAAGTACAAATTGCCTTTATGGTAGATGCTACCGGCTCAATGAGTGATGAGTTAGAGTTTCTAAAAATGGACTTAAAGAACGTAATCAGTAAGGTAGAAGAAGGAAATAAAAACCTCAAAATAAGCACCGCTACGGTCTTTTATCGCGACGAAGGCGATGAGTATGTAGTCAAACATTCCGATTTTACTAAGGATATCAATAAAACCATTCAGTTTATTAATAGCCAAAAAGCTGATGGTGGAGGCGACTTCCCCGAAGCAGTACACACAGCCCTCAATCAGCTCAACAAACTCCAATGGGACGCTGAGGCACGCACACGTATTGCTTTTTTAGTACTCGATGCTCCTCCACATCACGAAGATAAGATACTCAAAAGCGTACAAGCATCAGTTAAAACCGCTGCCGAGAAAGGTATCAAACTTATTCCTATCGTAGCCAGTGGTATCGATAAGCCCACCGAGTTCTTAATGCGTTTTATGGCAATATATACCAATGGTACCTATGTCTTTATCACCGACGACAGCGGTATAGGTAACGCCCATTTGGAACCCAGTGTAGGGGAGTATCAAGTCGAAAAACTCAGCGACTTAATGATTCGCCTTATCAAAAAGTATACTGAATGATCTGGCTCACTTTTTGCTACACAACTCTCAGCTTTTTAACTTTTAACTTTTAACTCAAATGAAGGCACTTCCCCTATTAGCACTATTTCCGCTATCACTCATAGCCCAAAACCCTATTCCTGCTGGCTCTTACAATGCTAGCTCTCTTGGCAATGCTTTGGAGCTTAGGATAGGTAATAACAACACTTACGAATTGGTAGGCGCTTCGGGCAACTATACCTTAAAGGACAAAAAAATAGAGTTCTCTTCCGATGCGTCGTCATTCTTGGTTGAGAAGAAACAGAGCAATAGCCCTCAGTTGCAAATTACCTTTAAAATAGGAACAGGGCTCTTTGGCGACCCACATTTCTTATATGTAGGCTACGAAAACAACAAAGGTGAAGTGGAATATGTGTGTGTACATAACAAAATCACGTCATTAGAAAATGTAGAAAAAACAAAAGACAGCAATGGAGTTGGTTACTACGTATTAGAAAGTTTTGAAGTGCCACGTACTGAAAACCTTTACTTAGTGAATGCCCATTCAGTAGCATTTAACAATAAATCTAAGGAAGTAATTATTGAGAAATATCCTATCGGAAAGACAACCAATGGCGTGGAAGTAGAATTTTTAGGAACCAATAATATGCTTAATTTAAAAGGGACTTACAACCCCGATAAAGGAACGATTTCTCTTACCGAAGGCGATTCCGATAACGCAATTCTGTTCAGTAACAAGGCAAGTACTCCTAATCCAGCAAAAGTAGCCCGTAGCAATAAGGAAAATGTAAAGAATTGGAAATATCTTATCGCTTTCGAGGAAGAACAGGATATCCCCGAATATAATCCTGAACAAAGAGCTAAGCACAAAAACCAAGCAGATATTTCAGTACCCAAGAACTTGAAAGCAGCCCTTGCTTCAGCCGATAAATATAGCCGTTTGGTAATAGTCTTCCAACAACCCGATAACAAAGAGGCTCAACAACAATTCGCTACCCTTTTTGCCAAATATAAAGAAGAAGGTGGTAGTAACGGCTATCCGTATGAACTCTATTTGGCAACTACCAAAGATATGAAAACCCTCAAAGCCAAAGGCGTACCTACGGGTAACCAAATGGCTGTGCTTGACGTAGCCGGTGATCTGCTCTACAATCAGCCCTCTACTATCGAAGAGGTTGCCAATGACGAAATAGTAACAAGTGATGCTTACGGACAGCAATTCGGTACGATAGCAATGGCTCGTGCGCTCGACAAAGCTTTGGGTAACTCTAAACTTTCTGTAAAAGACCTACAAGCTATTTTTACCACTTTCCTCAAAAAAGATAGTCAGCGTGTGTATTTATTAGCTAAAAATCGTCCCGTGCAAAAAACAGGCGATGCTAATGAGGAAGAAGCCTTCGACTATATAGCGCAAGAGCAAGAAGATTACTTCTCCGACCTTAAAAACCCCAAAGGCATCTACCAAATGCAACTTACCCCCGAGCAAGTAACTACCCAATGGCAACGCATCGTAAACGCTCATAAAAACGATAGCAAACTCGACCCCGAATATGCTTTCTTGCTCGCTCTTAATAGCAACGATAGCGATTATTATTACCGAATTTTCAATGCCGAAAAGCCCGCTTCCCCTGCTGATGTAGACGCAATCGCTTATTTGGTGAAGTTCAGCGAGGAAATTAAAGCACATAACGAAAAACTCATTCCTAAAAACGATGACTATACAGACTATCAACAACGTTTAGAGAAAGGTGTAATAGAAGTAAACTATGGACACTTCAGTACTCTTCTCGACCGCCTTGTATTTAACGACAAAACTCTTTTTGAACCTGTAAAAGCAGTTTATATCGAAGGCGTCAAAAAGAACGTACTTACCACTGATGATTACATCGATTTTCTCTATGAAAATAACGTAGAAGAAGCCAGTGCCTATTTCGGCGAATACTATAAAAGTCTATTGAAGAGAGATAGTAACCTCATTGCAGCACTCGATAAGGCTTTCTCCGAAAGCGATGAAGAAAACAGCTGGAAGTATTACAAAATGCGCTTTGCTAACCGCGCTAATAATATCGCTTGGAAAGTGTACGAAGAACATAAGCACGACCCCGCTAAATTAGCAGAACCCTATCAGTGGGCAAGCTCGGCAGTACAGTTAGAACCTGAAAATCCTTATTACTTAGATACTCTCGCTCACCTCTTGTACACACGCGGTGAAAAACAAGAAGCTATTAAACTCGAAGAAAAAGCCGTAAAACTCCTTTCAAAAACTAATGATGAATTTGAATCCCAACGCCAAGAGGTAAAAGCTAATCTCGAAAAGATGAAACGAGGAGATATGTAGTACCTCATTTTCTCATTCTCTTATTTGCTCATTTGCTAATTACGTCTTATCTTTGCACTCTCTAATAGCAAGCAATTCAAAAAAAATTATCTACAATGAAAAAATTGTACGTTTTATGCATCTTGCTCATCGCTTTTGCGTGCAAGAAAGACAATGATGAAACGCTCCCACTGAGCGCTGAAAAAGACATTCTTTCGTTTGTCTTTACCGTAGAGGGTAACACTTATAGTGGTACTATCAGCAATACCACTATCACCGCCCAATTACCTGAAGACACCGATGTCGCGACCCTTACTCCTACCATCACGGTTTCTAAGGGCGCTACCGTAAGCCCCAATACAGGGGTAGCTCAAAACTTCTCTAAGGAAGTAACCTACACTGTAACCGCCGAAAACAAAAGTACTAAAACCTACAAAGTACTGGTTACCACCGAAAAGACCGAACAACCGAAAGTCCCAATAGAAATTGGGTACGTTCCTAATGAATATACGGTAAACAAAGCAGGAGGCGAGGTGATTTTCTTCGAGGTAAATACATTACCCGTCAAAAAAGAGCAAATAAAAGTAAAGCTCCTTAAATATAGAAGCGCGCTCTCTTACGACCTCAAAGTACAAAAGATTGACAAAAAAGAAAGACGTGTATATGTGGTCTTGCCTGCGACTTATAAAAACGGTCAATACCGCTTTAAAGCAACCTTCGACAAAGAAGAAGTGGAAAGTGGTGTTTTTACCTTAGATAGTAGTGAGATTGTTTTAGATGTTTTAGATATTAATCTTTTTGAAGGTCCTGTACAAACATTAGCAACTACCAACTTGCAAATCTTTAAAGTGCTAGTATACGCTAATGCTGAAGCCTTAAAAAAATACACCTATTACCTACGCAAAAACGGACAAGATTACCAGCTTACTGTAAAAGATATCTCAGGTTACAACCTCGAATTTAAGATGTTCAATACTCCTGCTGGAGCTTTCAGCGGAGGTAATGACTTTAAGTTTGTAGTAAAAGGGGGGGCTAAAGAACAAGTGCTTCCTTTTGTAAACAGCGACGGACAAGCGATAAACATAGTGCCTACCTATGCCCCAGTAATAAAATCCCTCTCTGCAACTACCCTAAAAACAGGTGATAAATTAACCATAACAGGAGAAAACTTTACTTATATGAGCGTAGGTTTTAATACTAATTACAGATATTGCGAGTTACTTTTAATTAAAAACGGAGAAACAAAAGCAACTTTAAGTACTTATATTCACCAGGGTACCACCGCAACCTTTGAAATAGATAAAAGTGTAGAGTCAGGTACTTATAAGGTAGTGTTATCCTCCCAAATACAGCTGAAATCAGAGGTTTTTGGTCAAGAAGTTACTATTCAAAAAGTTGTTCCTGAAACTCCTCCGCGCTTGAAAGTTAAAGGTACTGCTGAGCTTATAGACAAAGACGCCTCTTTCTTCGCTAAACAAATTAATATTTTCTTTAATGAAGAAATAGGTGATGCTACTATAAAAGCTATTGTATTTCCTAATCTGAAAATAGAAAATATGACTAGATATCCAGCAGCAGTAAGTACACGTAGACTATCTGATAGTGAATACGACTATTTATTAAAAGACTTGCCCAAAGGCTATGTGCTCATAGAAGAAAACGGCAAAGAATATAAAGCAGAATTCTCTTTGAGAAAAGTCTGAAGTCAATAAGTCGTATAGCTTAACAGAAAATAAAAAGACTTTGCCAAGGGGTTAATAGCCTGTCGTGCTACGACCCTTTGGCAAAGTCTTTTTTAGTAATCTAAAAGTGCTTGTTCTGCTAACAACTACTTAGCGGTAATTTCATACCCTTTATCTTTAAAAGCTTTTACCAACTGCTGAATATGGTCGGTACCGTTGGTCTCTACCGTAATAAGCACTTCTTTATCGCGGAAACGTGAGAGGTTCTTAAACTGGTTGTGGGCGAGTTTAACTACATTAGCTCCCACTTCTGCAATAATTTGAGTAATCTTAGCGAGTTCACCAGGGCGGTCAGGAATGCTTACCGAGAAGTTAAAAATACGGTCTCTGCTCACCAATCCTTTGCCTATCATCGAAGATATCATTAGCACATCTATATTGCCCCCACTCACTACAGGCACAACGTTTTTACCGCGGTCGGTGAGTTTTTTGAGTGCTGCCAAAGGTAATACACCTGAGTTCTCAGCGATAAGCTTGTGCTTTTCTGCCAATAGCAAAAAAGCTTCAGTAAGCTCGTAATCGTCTACTGTTACCACTTCATCTACATATTGTTTAATAAAGTCAAAATCAAGCTCTCCTATGCGCTTTACAGCAGTTCCATCAGCAATGGTATTGGCTTCGGGTAGGGTAACAAGCTTATTCTTTTTCAGTGCTTCAGTTGCCGAAGCAGCTCCTGAGGGTTCTACACCTACAATCTTAATATCGGGTTTAAGCTGTTTAGCAGCGCAAGCAATCCCCGAGATAAGTCCGCCACCGCCTATGGGTACAACTATCACATCGGTGTTAGGCAGTTCTTCCAATATCTCTAAGGCGATAGTACCTTGCCCTTCCACCACATCAGGGTCGTTGAAAGGGTGTACAAACACGTAGCCTTCTTTCTCTTCCAGCTCTTTCGCTTTTTGGTAAGCATCGTCGTATACATCGCCGTAGAGCACTACTTCAGCACCGTACTTTTTGGTAGATTGCACTTTGATAAGAGGCGTAGTTTTAGGCATTACAATCACCGCTTTGATACCCAATTCACGTGCTGCGTAGGCAACGCCTTGTGCGTGGTTTCCTGCTGAAGAAGCAATAACTCCTCGTTTTTTCTCCTCTTCGGTAAGTTTAAGGATTTTGTTATAAGCGCCACGAATCTTAAAAGCTCCTGTCTTTTGAAGGTTTTCAGGCTTGATGTAGATTTTGTTGCCAGATTCTTCTGAGAAGAGCGGACTATAAATAAGGTGTGTAGGGAGGAGCACACTCTTGAGGTGCTCACGTGCTGTGGTAAAGTTCATAATTAATTTATCAATTAGTCAATTGTATTATTAGGGACAAATATATGAAATAATTTTCAATTCATAATTACAAATGAAAAAATAACCAGTAGGAAGTGATGTACAAATTTAAAACTTATACGCTATACCTGAGGAAGTACTAAAAAAGTAAAACTTCGCTTTGCTGAGGTCTAAAAACTCCTTGTTGTTATGCTCCGACACGTTAAACACGCTCATAGAAAACCGATGATCAAGAGTGAAAACCCAATGCTTACGTTCAAAGAGAATACCTGCCCCTATATGCCACATCAGCAAGCTCTTCTTAAAACGACGGGTATCAGCAAACGAAATATCATAAGAGCTATCTAAACTAACCTCGCGCATCAAATAAAATTTAGGTGAAAAACCCGTTTGTACAAAACCTCTAATAGGTCGCTTGCCTTCATATTGTAACAAAAAAGGCATATCAAAATGCACAAAACGGTAGCCCGAATGAAAAGAACTACCTTGATATTTACCGTCAAAATCCACTTCGGCAATACTGAACATCCCTTCAATTTGGAATGTTAATCTTTCTTGTACAGGAATCCTAATAAAACCTCCCGCATTTAAGTAATTTCTGAATTTACCAAAGCTTACAGATGAAGATGGTACATTTGGGGTAACAGGACGCATACTTTGTACCATAGTAAAAGGATAGGAAAAGCGTACTCCTATAGCCACTTGCGAAAAACCTATCGAAGTGATACTTAAAAAAGCAATAACAGTCAAAAAGCGTTTCATATAGTTTTGGATAAAAATTACAGAATTAAAAAATACCTAATAAATATCTAAGTCAAATGCATCAATATAATCTTAATCTTTGGATATGATATACCGCCCTCAATTATTATTTATTATGGTTTGGGATATATCTTATCAAAAAAAGCACTCCAGAAAGTAGCTCTTTTGTATTGCTCTACCGAGCTTTTAGGTACATATATCTTTTCTATACGAGTAGCCCTAAACGGGTTATTCACTAAGGCAGGAGGGTTTACAGCATTAATCGTTACTGTTTTAAGCTGTTGGCAATACCAAAAAGCATCATACCCTATAGTCTTCAGTGTTGCAGGCAAGACAACACTCTTCATCTCCGTACACCCCGAAATTCCCACAGTTTCTATATCAGTGAGTCCTGTATTTTCTAAGTTAATTTCTTTTAGATAATTCCACCCAATAGCGCCAAATCCTAATATTTCTAATTTATTGAAGTGTAATTCTTCGAGATTATAAGACATTGACAATACGCTATAGGGCAGTCTTTTTACATTAGGAAGGGAGAGTTTTCTAATTTTTGTTTTGAAGAAAGCTTTATCGCCAAAAACTACTGTAGCGTTGGTATTGAAGGTAACGGTACCACTAAGGCTAGCTTCTTCAAAAGCACTCTCTTCTATCTCCTTCAAGTTATTCGGAAAAGTAATCGACTGTAAGTTCTGATGTTCTTTAAAAGCCTCTTTCCCGATAGTGTTCACATTTCTGAGTTTCTCATCAGCTTGCATATCAAGCACTGTAGTATTCGCATTCTTCCATTTTATGAGTGTACGCCCATCAGCGCTGAGCTCATAATCAGCGGTAGAATTACCGTTGTTGTCATCATCACTCTTCCGACAGCTTACCAAAGCAACCATCGCCAAAGCTAATAATAAAACTTTTCTCATTTTTCTATTTGCTAATTTTCTAATTCTTTCATCTGCTAATTAATCTGCCCGTGCGGCTCGCACCTCATTTAATTAATTGCCTGAATCTTCTCCGCGAAATCTTTCCAGCCTGCCGCTTTTTTGTATTGTTCTACCGAACCCTTAGGTACATAAATAGTAGGTATCACACTTTTATCGTTAGTGCCAAAGATACTGTTAATATGTAAGGCAGGTGGATTTACCGCTTTAATAGTAAGCTTTTTCAGCACTATGCATTGCCAAAAAGCATCTGATTCTATTCTGGCAAGCGTCTCAGGTAAAGTAATCTCTTTTAGCTTCCACATCCCCACAAAAGTGCCGTGTCCTATTTCAGTAAGCCCCGTCCCCTCGAAGGTAAGCGAGGCAGCATTGCAATCTCTCAGTGCAAAATCACCTAATTTCTTTACTTTGTTAAAAGTAACCTCTTTTAAATCCCTACAAACTGAAAAAGCATTGATACCTAACACACTCATATTGGGGAATGTTATCTTTTTCAGATGAGTGTGGTAGAAGCACTTTTCTCCAAAATCAACGGTAGCTTTCGTGTTAAAGACAACCTCACCGCTGAGGTTTGCATCCTCAAAAGCGCTCTCTTCTATCTCTTTCAAGTTATTCGGTAACGTAATCGATTGGAGGTTCTGATGTTCTTTAAAAGCCTCTTTCCCGATAGTGTTCACATTTCTGAGCTTCTCGTCAGCTTGCATATCAAGCACCATAGTATTCGCATTCTTCCATTTGATAAGCGTACGCCCATCAGCGCTGAGCTCGTAATCAGCAGTGGAGTTACCGTTGCTGTCATCATCACTCTTCCGACAGCCCACCAAAGCAACCATTGCCAAAGCTAATAATAAAACTTTTCTCATTGTATAATTATTTTTTATAGTATTTATCAATTTTTGCAAGCTACTAATTTTCTCATTTTCAAATTCGCTAATCCACTAATTTTCCATCTACTCGTCGCGCTATAACCTCACATTACCTTCACTTTTTCCGTCTCCATCTTCCCTCTTTTTTGTCGCGAGCTTTTAGCTCGTGCTCTCCCTTCCGTCATACTCCCCCCTAGTGCCTATGGCCTAAGGCCTAGTGCCTTTTCCCTTTCTTTCGCCTCGAAACCCCGTTTTTACCGTTTTTAGCCCTGTTGTATTATATTATGAGTCAACCACTTATATACCCTTTCTATACCAATCGTCCAAGATTCGTATAAGCTTCCTATAAGCTCTCTATAAGCTAAGACCACCCTCCTTACACCCTTTTTTCACCAAAATTTCTCTCAGCTCACTTCCGTTCTTTTCCGATATCTTTCGAAAGCTCCTAACAGTCCCAGTATATCGCTTTTTCATCTCAAACTTTGGCAAAGTTGATTGTCGGTAGGTATTATTAACATTTCTGGTATTATTAACATTTACTCCATTTACTAATCTGTTCCTCATTTCCTCATTTCCTCATTCTCTCATTTCTCCCCCGCCTGTGTGGCTCGCACCGCCCGTCGTGCTACGACTGCCTGTGCGGCTCGCACCTAATTATTTCGGTATCAACTGAATCTTATCAACTAAATTTTTCCAATTGTTATCTCCTTTGTATATATCCAATAAATCCTTAGGTTTTCTGGGGATATAAAAAGTAGGAAACTTAGTTTTGGCTATCCCAGAAAAAGGATCTCCCTCTAAATACGGCGGGTAAAGCGCAAGAATAGTAACATTCTCTAACGAAGTACAGTTCGCAAACGATTTATCTCCTATCGTCTTTAAGTTCATAGTTACCGAAAGGATTGCCTTTTTTAAAAGTTTACAGTTAGCAAAAGCCTCTTTCCCTATATGAGTAACTCCCGCATCTGTTAAATCTACTAATTCAAGAGTTCCACAAGACGAAAAAGCCCCATCGCCTATAATACCCGTTCTTTTAAAAGTAACTTCTTTCAAGTTTCTACATTCAGCAAAAATCCGGTTAGATAACGCTTTAGTATTGGGGAGCACCACTTTTCTAATATTCGAACGATAAAAAACCCTCTCGCCAAAAACAACGTCTGAATAAGAGTTGAAGTTTACACCATCACTGAGGTTCGTTCCTGAAAAGGCATCAGAACCTATTTCTTTTAAATTATCCGAAAAAGTAATTGCTCTTAAACTTTTAAGGTCTTTAAAAGCATTTTCGGCAATAGTGTTTACTTTCCGCAAATTGCTATCCCCTTGCATATCAATAGAAATAGTACTACTATTAGTCCATTTTATTAAGGTAAGACCATCAGCACTGAGAGTGTAGTCATTAGGCGATACGTTTACCTCGTTACCGTTGTCATCGTTCTTACGACAACTCACCAAAGCAATAGCCACAAAGGCAAAAAAGAAGATTTTTCTCATTGTAAAATCATTTTTATGATGTTAAAGACGCCACAAAGGTACTAAATAAAGAACAATTAGCAATGAATAAAGAACAATTTTAACCACTAATCATTAACCATTAATCACTGCCTCTCTACTGATGCACTTGCACTTGTGGGAATGGTATCTCTATACCAGCTTCGTCGAAGCGGTTTTTGATAGTCTCTAAAGTACGGAATATACATCCTGCGTGCTCGGAAGTCAAGCACCAATAGCGCAGTGAAAGGTTCACCGAGCTATCAGCCAATTCCTCTACATACACCACAGGTTCAGGGTCAGGCAAGGCTTTGGGCTCTTCTTTAGCAATTTGCAGGAGCACTTCGCGAGCTTTTTGAATATCCGAACTGTAACCTATGCCTACTAATACGTACACCCTGCGCTTCTCTTCCCTACTGTAATTGATAATACTATTGCTAAAAAGTTGGGTATTGGGGATAATCGCCTGCTCGTTGTTGGCTTTGTTAAGAGTCGTAGCAAAAAGTCCAATGGTTTTTACTGTCCCTTTTTCGCCATTACCTTCAATGGTATCGCCTACGCGGAAAGGTTTAAAGATAAGAATCATTATTCCGCTCGCAAAGTTAGATAGCGACCCCTGTAAGGCTAACCCTACTGCTACAAAACCACTGGTAATAATCGCAATAAACTGAGTCGCAGGCAAACCTATCACTTGCACGATAGTAAGGAACAGAGCAATATAGAGTATCCACCGTACTACTTGCAAGAGGAATCCCTGCAAAGCGAGGTCTACTCCACGGCGTACCATCAAGCCTTTAAGGAGTTTTGCAATAAACCGAATAATGTATCGCCCTATAAAATAAAGCGCAATTGCCCACAATAGTGTAGGCGTAAATTTAATAAGTCCGGTAATCCACTCTTTAATGAGTCCTTCAAAATCTGCAGTCGAAAAATCATTCATTTTTGTTTGTTTTATTTTTTAGTTTCTAAATCTCACCAGCCCCTCTCGTCTCTCTGTCCTATCTCGATTGATGCGCAAAATTACAAACTAATTCCCAACCTCCCAAAATTTATTTCTCGTCCCTCCTCATTTGCCTTTGTAGAGACGTAGCTAAAAACTCCTTTCTTCCAATTTCTGATTAGGCTCTCGAAATCAATAGCTGAAAATCCTGTCATTTTAATTTAAATATTAGGATTCTGGCGACAAAAGTAAGAATAATTTACGAAGCTACTAATAAAAACTTTAAAAAGAAATCAAAGAAAAGATTTGTTTTATAAAAAGAAATTTATACCTTTGTAGCATTCTAACCTATATAAACCTGATTTATTATGGACAAAAAGAAATTCATTACAATTCTAACAGCAGGTTTTGCTCTATTTGCGATGTTTTTTGGGGCGGGCAATTTGGTTATTCCCCCTTATATAGGATTGAAAATAGGAGCTTTAAGTGGTGTGGCTTTTGCAGGTTTTTTTGTGTCGGACATACTACTGTCGTTCTTAGCGGTGGTAATGGTAGCCTCTGTAGGACTTACTTTCACCGATTTAGGCAAGCGCTTCCCTCCGTTATTCGTAAATGCGCTTGTGTTTTTAATCATTGTTACCTTAGGTCCTCTTATCTGTGTACCGCGTACGGGGTCTACAACCTACGAGGTGGCAGTACAGCCTTTCTTCCCTCAAATAGGCAAAATTACTTTTGGGGTGCTGTACTTTGGCATCACGCTTTTGCTCTCTATCTCGAAAGCCAAAATAGTAGACATCATCGGTAAAATACTCACACCTTTTCTTATCCTTTCACTTACTATCCTGATAGTCGTGGGCACCATCAATGCGCCTAAGGAATTGGTAGACAACGGTTATAGCTTTGGAGAGGCGTTTGCGTTTGGCTTTTCAAAAGGCTACTTAACCTTAGATGTGCTTGCGGGGGTTATTTTTTCGGGGCTTATCATCTCGTCAATCGTGCAAGAGGGCTACCGCAGTGAGGCTGAGAAAAAACGAGTAACAATACTCTCTGGGGTCATAGCCGCTGGCTGTTTGGTGTTTATCTACGGAGGATTGCTATATCTGGGAGCTACCTCTAATCTTTCTTCTTCCGAAGGGATTAGCTATATAGATATTCTCAAGCATATAGCTTATAGCGTATTAGGCGATAATGGTGGTATTGTAATATCGGTAGCGGTAGCATTTGCCTGCCTTACTTCGGCTATTGCTATTGTATCGGCTATGGGTGAGATTTTCGAGAACATCAGCAAAGGGCGTATCCCTTATAAATGGGGAGTGTGGATTTGTACCTTAGTATCGTTTGCGCTTTCTATCAGAAGTGTAGATGAAATCATACACTACGCTGGCTATCTGTTAGATTTCTCATATCCTATCACCATCGCACTTACCTTATTTGTGCTTTTCTTTGGCAAAAGGGTGCAGAGCAATGCTCCTTATATAGTAGGGGTAACGCTCACGGCTATATTATCAGGACTTTTCATCATAGGTGATTTGCTACATATAGCCTGGATTAATAACTTCAAAACGTTATTACCCTTAGCTGACTACCGAATAGAGTGGTTTATTCCTGCTTTTCTATCATTTATCATAACGGCAATAATAGTGAAGAGAGTATAATATTTTTTATAAATAAAGTCCGTCCGATATATAATACTGATTTACAGTTGTACGTATATTGTAATCAATGAAATCAATCTTTCACATACCCAGCAGAGACCACTTGCTAGCTTTGTGTGAGATTTTAAAGTAGCGAAGCTATTTATTTGTTTTACATATATAATTTTAATAACATTTTCCTCATATCCGATTCATATTAAATTAATTACCCATCGCGCTACAACTGCGCGCGTGGCTCATACCTGCTTGTTGTGCTAAAATTTAGCATCGACTTCCCCTCACCACATTCTCCCTTTGGAGGTAGCCAGCGACTGCTAGATATGTTAGAAGAGAGATATTTTTACCACATTACCTTCGTCATTCGTCATTCGTCCCTCATCACTTCTTCTCCTTTCCGTCATACTCCCCCCTAGTGCCTATAGCCTAAGGCTTATCGCCTCTTCCTCTTTCTTTCGCCTCGAAACCCTGTTTTTAACATTTTTAGCGTTGTTGTATTATAGTATAAATCAACTACTTATATACCCTTTCTATACCAATCGTC
>ERZ773054.1595-NODE-1595-length-13279-cov-21.274274_pt1 | contig 13279 bp, 9 predicted proteins | sample MGYA00580630_ERZ773054 | MGnify/ENA primary metagenome ERZ773054 (study PRJEB29015, sample SAMEA2737994) | human oral metagenome | biome: human oral; feature: human-associated habitat; material: dental | place: China | collected 2115 ... | reverse complement strand
GAACGGACTGTTGCGCAAGCCAAACTTCACTTCTTTGCAGATAGTGGTACAGATGCACCATCTAAACTTGTTTTAGAACGCTATATCGGTCCAGAGTTTGACGTGCCAACCTACTATTCAAACTACCAAGCCTATGAATCAGGCCATCCATTCAACAATCCAGATAACTGGGAAGCTGTTCCTTATCGTGCGGACAAAGACATTGAAGCCGGTGATGAAATTAACGTTACCTTTAAAGCTGTGAAAGCCAAAGCTATGAGATGGCGTATGGAGCGCAAGGCCGATAAGAGTGGTGTTGCGATGATTGAGATGACCTTCCTTGCGCCAAGCGAATTGCCTCAAGAAAGCACTCAATCGAAGATTCTTGTAGATGGAAAAGAACTTGCTGATTTCGCTGAAAATCGTCAAGACTATCAAATCACCTATAATGGACAACGTCCAAAAGTGACCGTTCAAGAAAGCAATCAAGTAGCTTCAACAGTTGTAGATAGTGGAGACGATAGCCTTCCAGTACTTGTTCGCCTTGTTTCAGAAAGTGGAAAACAAGTCAAGGAATATCGTATCCAACTAGTCAAGGAAAAACCAGTTTCTGAGAAAACAGCCCCTGCTATTCAAGAAGAAAATCCAAGTCTTGAGGTTGTCGAAAAAGAACTTGCCTTCCAGACTGTTGAAAAGGAAGATTCAAGTCTATATGTAGGTGAAAGCCGTGTAGAACAAGAAGGACAAGTTGGTAAGGAACGCATTCTTACATCTGTAAGTCCAGACGGAACTCGTGAAGAGAAACTCCGTGAAGTGCTTCAGGCTCCTGTTAACCGGGTTCTTCTCGTTGGAACTAAGCGAGGCACAGCCCAACCACTTGATGGAGCTGCAGGTTTAGTTCATGAAAAACCAGAACTTCTAGTAGAAGAAGAAAACATTGATTTCCAAGTGCAAGAACGTAAAAACGATAAACTCCCACTAGGTCAGACCCGTGTTCTTCAAGAAGGTCAAAAAGGTATTCGTGTCCACCTAGTAGAAGTCGAAAATGGTAAGCGTACACTGAAAGAAACCTTTGATAAGATAGTTGCGCAAGATCGTATCGTGGAAGTTGGAACTGCTGTAGCACAAGAGAAACCAGAACCGCAAGTACCTGTTAAGCCAGATGAGCATGAACAGAAACAGACGGAACCAAAACCGCAAAAAGAAAAAGCTAGTCAGACTGGAAAAGACCATCTTCCAAATACAGGAAGTGAGTCCTCTATGTCAATATTAGCAGCAGGATTGGCTCTCTTGGGCTTAGGTACAGGACTTGTAGCATCTATGCGTAAAAAAGAAGACTAAGTTTGGTTAGAAACTAAACAGGATAGTAGAAGGCCAGAGTGATGCTCTGGTCTTTCTATCTGTTGTTCTAATAAAGTTGTCCAGATTTCTTGTGATTCTGTTTGATGACTTAAAATAAGAAGATGAACTGCGAATGATTCTTCTAACTCTGCAATCGGCGTAGCTTTAAAGAGCCAAGTGATGTTTGAAGAAAGTCGCTAAATATGCTATACTAAAGGGAATTAGTGGATTTTTATAGAACGATTCATTCAGGGAAAATAAGAAATAAATCTAACAAAAATAGGTCGTCTTTCAGAGACTTTTATGTCATTTCTTAGATGAAAATGCTTGACAACCAAGGGATTTATCTTGAGAATTAGAACTGACTACAATGAAAAATTGAATGCTAAGGAGATAGAGGGAAATGTTTTACTTTGTACCATCTTGGTATTGTCAAGGCAGGAAATGGTATTCTACAGCTTTGCCTTTTTATTGTTCATCAAACCAGATGATGTTTGATGATACTATGAATTTATTACAGATGTTTCAACCAGAGAAAAAAGATAGTACAATTTTAATTTTGAACTATTCACCCCATATTCGAACCTTTTTTTATCAAGAGAGAATTGAGCCAGCTAGTATGTGGAATCTATTTGATAATCTACAAGGTTTGACAGATGTTTTGCCTCGAAAGCTCGGCTTGGATGATTTGAAATGGCCACAGGGAGCGGAATTCTTTTATACTCCCTTTCTTGTGGATGTTTATTTAAATCAGAACCACTATGCCCAGATTAATTTTTCTCAGACTGGCAATATTTTCGATATTATCTATTTTAAAAATAATCAGATGGATCACCGTTTGGTCTTTGATGATCGGGGCATAGTTTCTAGTGTGATTTATTTTGAAAATAATCAGCCATACCATCAAGATTATCTGAATCCACAAGGTCAGTGGCAGTTTAGGGAATTCTTGACAAGAGATAATCATCAAGTGCTTGTCAATCCTGAAGTCCAAGAAGCATTCGCAAAGGATGTTTATAGTGACATTGAGGAGCTAATCAAGGAAAAACTGGACCAGTATTTATCTTCTGCCCTAACAAGAGATGATATGCTTATTGTTTCAGCAAATCCTCAACATAACCATCTTTTCCACAATGCTAAGAGGCATTACAATCTTGCCTTCTCTTTCTTTGGTGAACGCTACCCAATTGAGGATAAAGAAAAAATCCTAGGGGATTTGCAGGGTACACCATTCTTTATTGTTGATAGCTTTAGTAAGGTTCAAAAGATGGATGAACTGATTGGCAAAGCCCAGCTTCCCCCTTATTATGAGGTGGCTCCTTATGACATTCGTCTGCAGGCAGAAGAAAGCCAGCAGGAAAAGCCAGCAACTGTCTATGTCAATGTTGATACTTTACCTCAAGAACATCTTCAAACTGTCTTTAGAACCATATTTGATATGATGCTAGAGAAGGAATGGATGAAGTTACTGATTGGAACCCAGAGTTTGGAGTCTGAAAGAGCGGTATTTATCAGACAATTTCTCAAAGAATATTTATCGTATCAGCTAGGTTCAGAAGAAAAAGCACAAATCCATGAAGATATAAAGCCTAAGGAGAGTAAGGCTCTTTTGGAACGAGGAAAAATTCTCAGAGAGAGAATGGAGATTGAGACACATCGCAGTTCTACTGAATTAGCAAAAATTTTGAAGGAGGTTCGTGTCCTTCTTGATTTGGGAAATCCAGCAGATATGCTTCTACAAATTGCAGGGCTAAGTGGGGGTATTCCTCAGATTAATTTATATAGTTCCTCTTATGTCAAGCATGCAGAAAATGGTTCGATTATAACTGACATTTCTATCCTAAAAAATGTAATATTGTATTATTTGACGGATATAGAGTCAGCATATAAATGCAAGGCTCATTCTTTGAGTAGGATGGAGCAGTACAAAAGGGGAGAAATTGTCGAAATGTGGAAAAACTCAATAAAGGGATTAAGGGAAAATGAGAGAGATTAGTGTTCTACAAATTGCTGATGAGAACTGGCAAGAGCAATATGATATTCCTAGTAATATAAGGTGGAGATTTGTTAAGCCAGAGGATATGGCATCACTTGTACCTACTGATATTGAGATGTTGAGTGGGGGCATAGAAGATAGGGTAAGGCTTGCAAAGATTTATGACCTTATATTGGTGGATACGCTAGAACATTTTGAATACATCACTGTTCTGGATAGCCTGATTCAGCCTTATCGTTTGTTTTACCATGAACGTTGCCAGATTACTACGAAAGATTTGGAAACATTCTTGTTTCGTAAGAAAGCAGTCAAATCTCAATTTGAAAATCCTGAGCAGATTTTGTATCGTTTTTCTCGTGCTTTCTTTCCTCAGCAAAGTGGTTCCAAGCTCAAAGTAAATCATTTAGCAGTTCATTCTCTCTTTAGTGGACAGATTAACTATGAAGGAAGCAATTATCTCAGTTTGGCAGGGGGATTTGGAGAGGACTATCAAACCCTAGCGAACTATCAGTATAATATCTATCTGGATGCAGATACTCCTTTGGATTTGTGGCCAGAATTTAGAATTTCAGGTGACTGCTCAGTCCGCTATGTCATCAAAGGGTATCCTGTCGCGCCTTCACCAATGCAAGAATGGGTTTATGATGAAACGGTCTATGACAAACCTCTAATTTTAGACACGCAGGATTCCTACTATCTAAGCATTAGTATTCAAGCTAAGGGACAAGGAATCGTGAAAATAGGTCCCCTTCATCATCGAGATTCTCATTTAGGCTATGGTGACTTGTTAGTTGGTGGAAATCGCATTATTGATAAAAATAGAGAGGAACTGATTTATTTCTTTCATCCAGGTGATTTGAGACCACCTCTCAATGTATATTTTTCAGGTTATCGTCCAGCAGAAGGCTTTGAAGGGTTCGATATGATGGCTGGTATGGGAGCTCCCTTTTTATTGATTGGAGATCCGCGTTCAGAGGGCGGTGGCTTTTATCTTGGATCGGATGAGTTAGAACAAAAGCTCATTCAAGTGATTCGCCACTGTTTGAATGAATTAGAATTTACAGCCGATCAGCTAGTTTTGTCTGGCTTATCAATGGGGACATTTGGCGCCCTGTACTATGCTTCTAAACTAGAACCTCACGCCGTTATTGTCGGTAAACCCTTGGTAAATTTAGGTGATATTGCTGTAAATGAGTCTTCCCTTCGTCCTGGCGGATTCCCAACGTCTTTGGATATCCTTTATCGTACGATGGGCAAGCTATCTGATGAGACAGCAACAAAACTAAATGAGTATTTTTGGAAAGCCTTTAGAGCTGCTGATTTTTCGAGAACAAAATTTATCATGGCTTATATGTGTCAGGATGATTATGATGGCCGTGCCTATTCTACCTTGGAGGAAGAGCTCGAAAATCGTAATTATAAGGTTAGCCTGATTAGCAAGGGCTTTGAGGGACGACATAATGATGATACACAGGGTGTCGTCGGATGGTTTTTTAATCAATACATAGCACTGCTAATGAATAGTTTTGAAAGGAAATTTAATTCGTGAGATATAAGGAGGAAGTCTATTTTGCTTATTGGGATATGCAAAGTGTATCTCAGTATTTATATGGTTCATCTGTCAGGGTCTTAGAGGATGGTCGAGTTTTATATGAGAATCAATTTATGCCGTCTGGGACAGTTATTCACGAATGGTACTCGAAAGCCAATTATCAGGATCTGAGAAATACAAGTCAACTTCCTGATTTGAAGCGGGGAGAGAAGTATGTCATTGGAAGCTATCTAGAAACTCTTCCTGAGAATTCAACTTACTTAAAAGTTATCTTTATGGATTCGGCTGATGAGGAGATTTTTTCTCATAGTGTGAAACCAGAGGAGACAGCGAGTGTTTATGTACCAACTGACACCCATCATTATAAAATTCAATTGGTCAGTGGAGGCTGTCAGCGCTTCTTGTTTGAGGGGATTTATATTACCCAAGAAGGTGTGGCAGACTATACAGTTAATCGCTATTGGATTTCAGATTTGCTTCATAAGAACAATGAGAAGAATACCATTTACGTTTGCTTTACAGAGCCTGAGTTCAATCGGACAGGTTTTGTTCCAGAAAGAGTGCAGGAACATTTTCCAAATTTGGTAATGGTGAACTCTTCCTACAAAAGTTCACTTTTATATATGGAAAAAGAGTTTTTTGGAATTTTACTCGAAAAAATTGAAAGCCTATCAAGACAGTATTCTTTTGAAAAAGTAGCTTTTATTGGCTATGGACCCATTTCAAATATTGCGGCCCTGTTTTACTCAAAACAATTTTCAACTTCCTATGCTTTAGTGACAGATAGTTTTCTAGCTGAATTAGACTATCATCGCTTACTGGAACGTCATCGAAAACGAGTGAATTATCCGATTTTTAGGGATTTATTGCTATATCGCTTTGATTCAACAAGAGTTAAAGAATATGGAAGTTCGAAGATGGAATCTCAGGACTTATCCAATTTTGTCTATCTGTTAGATCAGTCGGCTTTGTTGAAAAATATAAATCTAGAGACAACTGAAGAGTGGATGAGGGAAAATGTAACCTAAGAATGCCTTTCTATGAATCACTTGTCCTGAAAACCAGTAGGAAAGTCTAATCTGTGTATGACAGATTTTAGCAAAATGTAGTCAATATAAAAATTAGAGTTCAGATTGTCACGACAGTTTACACCTTTTGATGTTGAAAGGCTTTGATGAATTTTGTGAATGAAAAAACAGAAACAGAATGCTATTCACTGTGTAAAATGAGAGTCAATTCTATATTGATATGGATAACAAAAGAAAATTAGCGGTCTTTTCTGGGTAATGCTTTGACAGATTGAACTTCAACCCTTATAATAGTAGTGATAAATAGTTTTTGGGAGAAATAATAATATAATGAGCAAAAAAGAAGAGTTATCAGGATTTCAACGCCTGTTATCGAAGATTAAGCAATTGGTCAATGAGGAAGATAACGATTATGATGATCATCATTCTGATGCAGTCGAACTGAAACCTGTTAGCAAAAAGATGAAGGAACAGAAAGAAATGGTGAGGAAGGCCAGTGAGGACTTTGAATTACCACTAGAGTCTGTTTCGGTTATGGAAGTTTTAGAAGCTTTTCAGGAGAAAAATAGTTTAAACATGGCCGAGTTGATAAAAAATGTTAGCCAGAGTTTATCAACTAGTGCGCTCGCTTCTCTTAGCGACTTCATCGCGATTTCCTACAGTGAATCTTATAGTCAAAGTATTTCTGAAAAAGGCTATTCTCTGCGTAATTCAATGTCTGAGGCTAACTCACTCAGTGATTCTGTTTCGGTGTCAGAATCGCTTACGGCTACGTCTATTCAAGAATCTGTGAGTCATAGTTTATATGTTTCTGATTCGGTGAGTACGAGCATGCTATCAAGCAGTGAAAGTATTGCTAGTCATACTGATTCTAGTGAAGTTTCGAATCAGAGTGAACCTGATTCAGAGAATCTTTCGTCTAGCCAAAGCTCTAGTGTATCTGAGTCAAAATCGCCTAGTCTTTCGCAGTCCTTGTCAGTCATTGACTCTGTTTCAGAGAGTGAAGACCCAAGCGATTTAGCATCAGAATCAATCTCTGAAAGTGTTTCAGACTTTATCTCAGCAAGTGAAAGTCACAGTGACTCCGAATTGGAGCAGGACATCAACTCTGTTTCCATCACCACATCAGACTTTGCCTCAGAAAGTGAAGACCCAAGCGTTTTAGAACCAGAGTCAATCTCTGAAAGTGTTTCAGACTTTGTCTCAGCAAGCGAGAGTCACAGTGAATCAGAATCCCAACAAGGCATCGACTCTGTTTCCATCATCACATCAGACTTTGTCTCAGAGAGTGAAGACCCAAGTGTTTTAGAACCAGAATCAATCTCTGAAATTTCTTCAGATTTTATCTCAGCAAGCGAGAGTCACAGTGACTCCGAATTGGAGCAGGACATCAACTCTGTTTCCACCAGCACATCAGACTATGTCTCAGAGAGTGAAGACCCAAGCGTTTTAGTATCAGAATCAATCTCTGAAAGTGTTTCAGACTTTATCTCAGCAAGCGAGAGTCACAGTGAATCCGAATTGGAGCAAGACATCACCTCTGTTTCCATCACCACATCAGACTTTGTCTCAGCAAGTGAAAGTCACAGTGACTCCGAATTGGAGCAAAACATCGCCTCTGCTTCATTTAGCACATCAGACTTTATCTCAGAAAGTGAAGACCCAAGCGATTTAGCATCAGAATCAATCTCTGAAAGTGTTTCAGATTTTGTCTCAGAAAGTGAAAGCCATAGTGAGTCAGAATTCCAACAAGTCATTGACCCTGTTTCCGAGAGTGAAGACCCAAGCGTTTTAGACTCAGAATCCATTTCTGAAAGTTCTTCAGAACATGTTTCAGAAAGCGAAAGCTACAGTGAATCAGCTTCACAAGAACATATTAATTCTGTTTCCATCATCACATCAGACTTTATCTCAGAGAGTGAAGACCCAAGCGATTTAGCATCAGAATCAATTTCTGAAAGTGTTTCAGACTTTGTTTCCGATAGTGAAGACCTAAGCATTTTAGACTCAGAATCAATCTCTGAAATTTCTTCAGATTTTATCGCAGAAAATGATTCAGATGAAGTAGATTCGAAACCTCTAGTTAATTTAGTAGAAGTTGCAGATAATGTAGGCGAGTTTGTGTATGAGGCAAGTATTCAAGAAACTCAGCCGTGGGAGGATTCTGAGAATGGGAATTCATGGATAGGGCAAGAGAAGGAAGAGGACTTGCAGAAATCGGATTCTCAGCAGCTATCTCGTGAATTTAAAAATGTCGTAAGTGGATTATCTGGTTTGAGCTCTATTATTCATAACAAGGGCGGAAAGAATCATTCAATAGCTAATGATATTTTTGAATAATAACAATCTAGTTTATAAAGAAAAAAATAAAAGGAGTCGTCATGATTAGAAATTTTTTGTCAAATAGTGGGAAAGGTTTAGGAACAACAGATGTTCTTCCAGTTGGTGAATTTCGTGGAGGAGTATTGCACGGGAAAATCGACTATAAAACAGTACCACTAGGTTTTTACGATTTACTAGGACAATCTAAATCGATTAGTTCAAGAAACTATATTGAGGATTTGAATTTGATTCAATCTATGGGCTTTAATGCCTATCGTATCTCTATCTCTTGGGCTCGCCTATTTCCAACTGGAGAAGAGTTAGAGCCAAGCGAAGAAGGATTGAAGTACTATGAAACGATCATTGACGAAGTTCTGGAGAAAGATATCGAACCAATTGTTACGCTCAGTCATTTTGATATCCCTCTTAACCTACATGAAAAGTACGGTGCCTGGAGAAGTCGTCAGATGATTGAACTATTTGAGCGCTACGCAGAAGCTGTTTTCCATTATTTTAAAGACAAGGTAAAATACTGGATTACATTCAATGAATTTAATATTTTGCACCATTTACCATTTTTGGGTGGAGGCTTGTTATTTGAAAATAGAGATAATCGTGAACAGTTAATCTGGCAAGCGGCTCATTATCAATTAGTTGCATCTGCTCGTGTTGTTCAACTAGGAAAAACAATCAATCCAGAGTTTCAGTTTGGTGGAATGCTTGTCGTCAGTCAAAACTATAGCCAGCAAATTGACAATGCTATAGATGCTATGGAAGCTGAAGTTAAGAATCGTGAAAACTATGTATTTACGGACGTTCAAGTTCGCGGTTACTATCCGAACCACTTCTTGCGTCGCTTGGAACGTGAGCAGATTGCTTTGGATATTTCAGATGAAGATCTTTCTAGCTTAAACAGAGGTACAGTTGATTTTATAAGCTTTAGTTATCATGCATCGAATAACTCTGAAGAAGTTTTTGCTGATAAGTATGTAGCTGAGACTAGCACAGAAAAATCAGCTGATCCAGTTGGTCTTCGTTTGGTTATGAATAGTCTATATGACCGTTACCAAAAAGCATTGTTTGTCGTAGAAGATGAACTAGTCTTGGATGGTCCAGATAACTCTGTTATGGAAGAATTGAAAACAAATATTCAAGAAATCGTTAAAACAGTAGAGTTTGATGGTGTTGAACTCATGGGTTATACACCTCTCAGCTGGGTGGAACTTGATTTTTAAAATAAAATTGGAGCTATTCTATTGAACAGCACCTCAAAAGTTAGATTATTTGTGTCTAACTTTTGGGGTGTTTTCTGATGCCGTAATTTATGAGCCTAAAGTCCATATCTATTAGCTAAGGATAAAAGCAACTAGATTTAATCGCTTATAGAAAAATATAAGCTTATTCTTTCGAATCTTCTGGTTGAAGGCTGTTTGCAACTAAGTGTTTGGATTGAATTTGATCTTACGAATCGTGAAATGCTTCCGCCTTGTCTGCACAATATGAGAAAAACGTCTATACTTATTGCTTCTAAAAGAAGAGGAAGACTATCTAAAATGGAACATATCTAAAGATAAGCTGGGATTAAATGAAAGAATTAGGAAATCTTCAAGCAGAAAATAAAAAAAACGATATGCTGTCTAGCATAACGCTGAACTTTATTCTTAACTTAACTATACTGTTCAATTTGTCATGGGTAGTGTGCATTGAGGAGGTCTTTTCGCCTCTTGAATATTCAATATACGTACACTCATAATCTTTGACAAACTCGCCAATCTCAAGTCCAAGTTTGGGAATCGGAATTTCTGGGCGGAAAGTTATTATGTGAGTACAGTATAGGACTTAATGGAACCACAATAAAGAAATAGATTCAAGATTAAAGAAATTATCCAGTAAATGATCTCTTCACGAGTATAGAAATTCGAGAACGAGCAAGGCATGATACTGCGCCAGATAAATTAAGTGTAAAAGAATATGAGAATTCCTTTAGGGATAGTGGTAAGTAATTCCAAAGTCTCTTTAAGAGGAAAGTGATGAGTCAAGAGGAATGAGGCTTGAACAATGTAAAAGTGAGGGTCTTTTGGCGCTGGCTGATAATTTGGGCTTATAGCCCTGGTCGCTGTGTAAAATGGTATTTTCATAGTGTTTTTCTGTAAATGCCTGTTCTAACATCGTTTTTACTTGCTCTAAGTTGGGCGAAGTAGAAAGATGATAAGCAATAATTTCGCTGTTAAAGCCATCTAAAACAGGCGATAAATACAGTTTCTGAGCGCTATTTGGAATGGCAAATTCTGTCACATCCGTATAGCATTTTTCCATTGGCCTTGATACTTCAAACTGGCGTTGAATGAGATTCTCTGCTTTCTTGCCAATCTCTCCTTGGTGGGAAGAATACTTGCGTTTCCGACGAATTCGAGCTTTTAAACCAAGGATCTTCATTAGACGTTGAACCTTCTTATGATTCACCATGAAGCCACGATTTTTTAGTTCAAGAGTAACTCTCCGATAGCCATAATTTCCTTTGTGCTCACTATAATTGGAAGTATTCCTTGGTTTGGGAGGCCATAATCAAGACTAACACTTCTTTGCGAACGACCTTCAAGAAGAACTTTATCCATCATTTCTCGTTTTAGTTCTGGAGAACAATAACGATTCTTCCCTTTTTTAACGATTTCTATTCCATAACAGTCAATTAATGTCACCATATATTTTAGGCCAGCAATATCCACTCCAAATCTTTTTGAAAGCTGTTTGAAGCTTTGTCCTTGCTTTCTTAGTTCATAGATATGAACTTTATCTTTATAACTCAATTTCATAATAAAATCCCCAAAAGTTAGAGTTTTCTGTCTAACTTTTGGGGTGCAGGTCAAACTGAGTGGAGCTTTTGTATTTAGATGACTAGTCTTTATTTTCGTATGGCAGGATCAAGTTTAAAAGGATACCTGTCATCGCTGATAGGGCAGTACCTGAAAGGGTTACTGGACCGAGTTTAAGAATTGCTCCACCAAGTCCAAGTACCAGCATAGCACTTGCGATGATTAGGTTACGCATCTGGCTAAAGTCCACACGTTCCTTAATCAAGACTTTCAAACCGTTGCTGGCGATAACTCCGTAGAGAAGGATGGACATCCCACCAAGCACAGCATTTGGAATGGTTGAAATCAAGGCAGTGAATTTACCTAGGAAGCTAAGAGCAATTGCGATAAGGGCTGCGTTACGGATAACAGAGACAGAAGCGATGCGAGTCATTCCGATAACCCCTGTATTTTCTCCGTAAGTCGTATTAGCAGGTCCACCGAGGAAGGCAGATACAGATGTTGCAATACCGTCACCGAGAAGGGTACGATGAAGACCTGGTTCTTTCAAGAATTGACGGCCACAGATTTGGCTTAAAACGGTATGGTCACCAATGTGCTCTGAAATGGTTACGATAGCAATAGGCAAGATTGCGATAGTTTCAGGACCAAAGTATAAGTTGTACTCTTTAAAGGCACCACCAGTATTAAATGGCAAGTAGAAACCAGGAATTTCGAACCAGTTAGCTTCTAGAACGGGTGTAAAGTTAACTAAACCAAGCATCATAGCGAAGATATAACCACCGATGATGGCAAAGAGGAAGGGAATGATTCGTAGGAACCCTTTTCCTTTTGTATTGATAAAAGCGGCAATCAAGAATGTAACAACGGCTACAAGAGCGTTTTTCCAGTTTCCGTCTGCCACAAGCCCAGCATTCGTTACAGCAGAACCAGCAAGACCAAGACCGATAACGATAATCATTGGTCCGATAATGATTGGTGGCAAGAGTTTGTCAATCCATTTCGTACCAGCAAAACGAACACTTGCGGCTACAAGAACATAGACCAAACCAGTCAAGATAACCCCTGTTTGAGCAGCAGATACATCCCCACCCATCTCTTTCATAGCTAGAGACATAGCCGTGATAAAGGCGAATGAAGAACCTAGATAAACTGGGACTTTAAAGCCAGTTGAAACCATATAAATCAAGGTTCCGATACCAGATGCAAAGAGGGCAACGGATACAGGCATTCCCAAAATCAAAGGAACTAGGATGGTCGCACCAAACATAGCAAAAACGTGCTGGAAGCTGAGGAGGATACCTTTCCCAGCTGAAGGACGTTGATCAACGTCTAGTAACAAGTCAACAGTTGATTCCTGTTTCATAAAAACCTCACTTTTGGGCACCAAAAAAGAGCCCATTATTTTACAGCAATAGGCTCTCAGAGTAAGACTTCTTTAAAAAAACTATTCCATTCTTAAAGAATTTCATATACTGCGTCTTTGTCACCTCACGGGATGACATTAAAAACCTTTGCTTGTGATAGTATAGCAGAAAAAAATGATTTTGTAAATCATTTTTTCCCGAGCTCAGAAATGTAAGAGCGAGGTTGATTTTGTAAATCATTTTTTCCCGAGCTCAGAAATGTAAGAGCGAGATTGATTTTGTAAATCATTTTTTCCCGAGCCTAGAAATGCGAGAGCGAGATTGGTTTTGTAAATCATTTTTTTACTAAAAAATTTAAAGCGGACGTTTGTTTGGCATGCCAGCCTTACGTGGATATTTATTTGGGGTCTCTTTTTTCTTTTCTACCACAGTGATGTAACGTGGATCTCCATTTGGTAGGGCGTAGCTGAGGTTGTCCTCTACCTTGCTAAAGAGGAGATTGAGAGCATTCTTGGCTTCTAGCAATTCTTCAGGGGCATTGCTGGCCTTGAGTGCCAATAGTTTTCCGCCGACTTTAAGATAGGGAATGGTCAACTCAGATAAGACCTGCATACGGGCAACAGCACGAGCCGTCACTATATCAAACTGGGCACGGAAGTTCTTGTCTTGGGCAAAGTCTTCTGCACGTCCATGGTAGAAGTGAACTCCATCCAAATCCAGCTCCTGAGCCAATAGTTGGAGGAAGTTGATGCGCTTATTTAGCGAATCAATGATGGTCACATCTAACTGGGGATAGAGGATTTTCATAGGAAGGCTAGGAAATCCTGCCCCAGCTCCGATATCAAGAAGTTTGATAGTTTCATTTGAAATCAAGCCTTGTA
>ERZ773054.1594-NODE-1594-length-13285-cov-3.393348_pt1 | contig 13285 bp, 14 predicted proteins | sample MGYA00580630_ERZ773054 | MGnify/ENA primary metagenome ERZ773054 (study PRJEB29015, sample SAMEA2737994) | human oral metagenome | biome: human oral; feature: human-associated habitat; material: dental | place: China | collected 2115 ... | reverse complement strand
CAGCAGTGCACGAGCCAGCCAGGCGGGTCTGAGGGAAATGATGATGTAGATGAAGGATGAGGGGTCGACTAAGCAGTAGGCCTGAGGAGACCACCTGCACTACTCGTACCAGGAAGCTTACCTGATTAATAACGGACAAGAGTAATTGGAATAAGGGGGCACACGACTTGCTCTGAGCTACGGGTGCGATATGGCTCATCTTTGACCTTGCGATAGCCCGGGCTTTCTGCTAACATAATTTACAACAAGATCAGCCAAAGCATAAGACTGATACATTAGATAGGGAAGAAGGGGGATATAGATGCTCGATGTGTTTATAACATCACGGGTCAGGCGTAAGATCGTAGTGGTCTATGCCAAGTACCCGGATTTCAAAACACACGTGCGAGGGCTGGCTAAATTGATCAAAGAAGACCCCGGCAACATCCAGCGAGAGCTGCGCCGGCTGGAGAAAGCAGGCTTCTTGGTCTCGGAAAAACGGGGTAACACCAAGGTCTTCTCGACTAACAAGAGCTTCCCGATCTTTAAGGAGCTGCAGGCGATAGTTATCAAGTCGCAGCAACTATCTAATAATCGTCAGCGCAATAGCCGCAATGGTGGCGGTGAGATGATTAGCCATTAAGATGGCATCGAAAGCACCTTCGGCGGATCGACCGGCGGAGCGGAAGCTAGCCAATCTTCCGCCCATCATTCGGAAGCTGCTTACTGCTCGGGGCTATCAAACGGCCTCGGCTAGGCGGGCGTTTCTCCGGCCGGACTACCGGGCGACTGACTATGACCCATTCTTACTGCCCGGCATGAAGCAGGCAGTCAAGCGACTGGAACAAGCTCGAGCTAGGCAGCAGAAGGTAACTATCTACTGTGACTACGATGTCGATGGCACTGCCTCGGCGGCTATCTTGCTGGATGCGCTCCCTAGGTTCGGCCTGACGGTTGACTACTACGTGCCTGACCGTTTCAAAGAGGGTTATGGTCTGAATAAAGAAGCGATCAAGCACCTCCACGACACTGGTACAGACTTAGTCTTGACAGTGGATAATGGTATCGTCTCTTTCGACGAAGTTGACTATGCTAATCAGCTGGGTCTGGATATGATCATTACCGACCATCATTCACCTCGTGATACTTTGCCTCGGGCGGTGGCGGTGGTAGACCCAAAGGTGACCTGGCGTGATCAGCCCGAGGCCTATGACGAGCACTTTTGTCTGCGGGATCGACGGCGACGACTTTATCCTTTTCTCGACCTGTGTGGGGCGGGGGTAGCCTTCAAGCTGGTTGAAGCTCTAGGGCAGACGTTTCCCGACGACCTGACGACCGGGCAGGAGAAGTGGCTACTTGACCTAGTGGCGATTGCCACGGTCAGCGACATCGTGACCTTGGCGGACGAGAACCGGGCGCTGGTTTACTGGGGGCTAAAGGTACTACAGAAGACCAGACGTCCCGGCATCAAGGCGCTGGTAGCGGTAGCGGGGCTAGACCTAACGGAGGTAGACTCGCAGGCGATTGGCTATATGCTTGGTCCACGCCTAAATGTAGCGGGGCGTCTAGCTAGCGCTCGTTTGGCGATAGAGCTACTAACGGCGACGGATAACGAGCGGGCGCTCCAGCTGGCTACCGAGCTGGATAAGCTTAATCGCCAGCGCAAGACCATCCAGCAGGCTATCTGTACTCAGGCGTTAGAACAGGTTAAGACGGATCAGCCGGTAGCTATCGCAGTGGGCGACGACTGGCATGAGGGGGTGATCGGTATCGTTGCCTCGAAAGTCGAGGAGGCGGTGCTCAAGCCGACCTTTATCTTTAGCCGTCACGACGAGCTGGCTAAGGCGTCTGGGCGGAGCTTCGGGCAATTCTCGATCGCTACGGCGATTGAGGCGACGAGCAGCTTGCTAATCAAGGGCGGTGGGCATGCGGCGGCCGGCGGTGTGACTGTCCGGGTGAGCCAGCTGGATCAGTGGTGCCAGGCGGTGAATCAGCACTATCGGTCGCTTGGCTTGGGCGACCAGCAGAAATATTTCTACCCGCCACCGGACTTGACTTTAGATGACTTCAGCGAGCTTACGCCGGACCTGGTCGAGACGCTGGCGATGCTGGAGCCATATGGCCAGGGGAACCCGGTGCCGACTTTCTTGTTGCGGCATGTGACAGTGGTGGAGCGACGCCTGATGGGCAGTGAGCGGCAACATGTCAAATATACTTTCACTGATACTCAGGGCAGGTGCTTGCGGGCGATTGCTTTCGATGGAGCAAGTAAGTTCGACCTGATGCCGGGTGACGAAACCGAGCCGGTTTACGCTGACGCCTTGGTCGAGCTGTCGCTAAACGAATGGCGGGGTAACGTCTCGGTCGAGGGCAGGCTGATCAGGCTGACCGGCGAAGATATTGACTAAGTGGTGATAGGTGGTACTATAGCGATATCTGGTATGGGCGTGGAGCCGCCATGTCCAGCCAGCTAGTGAAAGGGGTCTCTAATGGAGATCTTGGCATTTATCGCTTTCGTGGCAATTGTGGTTTTTATAAACAGAATGATCCGGAAGGGGGTGAATGCGGGAGTTAATGGGTTCATTAATCAAGTCAAGAAGAGGCTGTAGCCTCTTCTTGACTAACCCGCCTAGGCGCTATCTTGCGAGATAGCGCCGTTTTCCTTGTCAACCTGGTTGTTGGGTGTCAGCTGGGCTGCTGTGGCCTGAGGAAGCTAAGTGAGCTACTCTGACTAGAGTATTGACGTACATGTAATTTCCCTAGTCTCGTTGCTTCTATAATCTGCGCTTGATGACAGAAGTGTCCTAGGTATGAGTAGTACAGTGTGGTTGACGAAGGCTGTTGATATAGCAGTAAGCTATCCAGTGCACGTGGTAGTTTATACGGTGCCAAGCCTGAGGAAACCACCTGTACTACTCGTACCAACTCGGGTTATGTATAGAGGGAAATTACAGGCATAAGGTGTTAATGTAGGTGGAGAATTGACAAGCTTTAGCGTTTATGTTACCGTATGGATACAGCAAATCTAATAATATTGCGAAAGGGCCATCACTTATGGAACTAAATAAATCTAATCAATCGATCGGGGGGGGGCGATTCCTCGTCTGATCTAGCTAAGTCTCAATGGGATGAGACTAAAGTCAATGATAAAGTCGATGTAGCTAGCTCAGCCATCGACCAAGATAAAGATACTGAGGTAGAGAAGTCGGCTGATAAAGCCAAGGCTTCCCGCCTGAAGAAACTGGTGGCTAGTGTAGCCATCGGTCTAACTCTAGCTGTACACGGCGGTGTACATGCTTACCACCAGCATGTCGAGAACCAGCGGGTAGCTGAGGCGGTGAAAGAAGAGCAGGCGGCTAATGAGCGTCGCCAGAAATTTCTTGATCAGATACCGCAGGACGATGAATTACGGCGAGATGAACATATTTACAATGAAGCCGACAGAGTGCTTAGGCATGATGTTGTCGATTGGTATGAAGTTAATCCGTCCGAAGGTAATGTTCCGTACAGAGCCAGATTGAAATCGCCGAAAGAGTTTGAAGAGTGCTTTCACATTACGCCGGAGGACTATCAGAAGCAATGTCTAGAAAAATACGGCATTAACGCCGACGACTTTGCTGATGATACCAAGGCTGAGGCGCAGCAGCGCTTCGACGAGGCTAAGCGAATCCAAGACGAGTATGCGGCGAAGCTGGGGGACAGTGAGCGACGTGAGCGATCTAGCGCGAACGATTATTGTCTGCCGGAAGATCCTGGTTCTAGAAGAATACGGGCGTTGCAAAATGGTGATATTTCTTACTTCAAGAAGAGCAAAGAGTCTAAGGTGAAGCAAGCTCTGGAAGATAAAATAAATGAGCTAGAGTACGAGGCATTGTGTCGTAAGCATAACGAGAGGGATATTGAGGAGTATTCGGAGGAGGACGGACCGAAGGGAGGTTGGTCTCGATAATTTCTATTAAACAAGATCACGACCAAGCGGCGCAAGGTCGTAGAAAGCAGCATAGCCTCCAGGGCGGCGCCAACACCGCCCTGTTTTTGCTTGGACCCGTCCAGCACCCAGCAGGATGCATAACGTTGTACTACCTAAGCAAAAAGGTGGATAAATCATGCTTTATCATGATTAGCCGGTCTAGCTAACGCATCGGCTGGATTGCTGCGAGCCTGTCCAGCAGATACTTAGGCAAACTACTTACCGGGAGGACATAATTGCTCATCTATTCAACCTTAAGCAAGGAATGGGCGATGTATCCTGCTGGGTTATAATTTACTTAATATCTAGGAGCGGTTTTACGGAGAGGGGTAAGGAGTATGAAAGTGATGTACATCGACATCGGGTCATCAACTGTCAAGGTGTACGGTGCTGGTAGTGATGGCGCCGTGATTAAAGAAACAAAAAGCTTGCCATTTAAGAATGAGTTCAGCCCGGAGGTGGGTCTCTCGGAGAAGATGAAGCAAGAGCTGATTGATTACGTTAACCGAGTTAAGGATAAGTATAAGCCGGTTAGAGTCAAGGTCTTCGCTACTGCTATTTTTCGACGACTAACTAGGGCCGCCTATCATCGCCTGGCTGATGATTTCTTCGAGCAGACAGGAGCGTATTTCAATGTTGTGTCGCACGAGCTGGAAAGCTTTTACCTGGAGAAAGCTCTGTCGTCGGAGTACACCGGCGGTGTGCCACTGCTGCTTATCAATATAGGCGGTGGCTCGACCGAATTAATCGTTAAAGAAGCCGGTGAAGTAGTCGGAAGGTACAACTTAGAGGTTGGCGTCGGGACGGTACTGAATGATTTTCCCTTCCTTAATGAGGCGTACTCTAAACATGTTCTGCGTGAGGTCGTCGATAGCATAAGCAAGCAACTGCCCGGCACTAAGCTGGCTACGCCGGTCGCTATTTATAATGGTGGTGAGCTGACGTACATGAGGCTGGCCGGCTACAACTTAGTGGCGAATGATATATTTAGCGACCCTACCCACCCATGTGTGATTTCTTCCGGTGACTTTGCCGCTAGGAATGAGGAGATTTATCAGAAAATATCCATCAAAGAACTGGAGAATCTTATGCCGGATGATCCTCTATGGATGCATGGCGCCAGGGCTTGCTCGGCGATCGCTCAGGCAATAGTCGAGAAGTTTCAAGTCGAAAAACTGGTGCCGTCTGACTCTAATATGATTGACGGGGCTATAAAGCAAGAATATCGCTCGGTCGTTTTAACCGGTAGTTATCGTAAATACTGGTCGTATATCTCTAAGGTTAAGCAGAATCTATTGGAGAACGGGGTGAAAGTGCTGAGTCCAAGATACAACACGATAAAGAACCCGAGCGCAGATTTCATTGAATTCGAGGGTGAAGAAGATATGTCGCCTCTGGAAATGATGCGTTATCATTTGAATATGATTGACAGCTCCGATGCGCTGATAGTTTGTGACGTTGACGGCTACGTCGGAGCGTCAGCTCTTATGGAGATCGGCTATGCCCATGGCATAGGTAAGAGGATAATCTTTACCGAGAAACCCGAGGAATACTCGCTGCAGATTATGCCCGCCGAAATCGGACTATAAGCGCCTGGGCTGCTGCGAGCCTGCCCAGCAGCCCAGCAGGATACATGGCGTTACACTACCTAGGTAAAAAGGTGGATAAATCATATTTTGTCATGACTAGCCGGTCTAGCTAACGCATCAGCTGGGGTGTTGCGGCCCGCCCAGCAGATGCTGGTGAAACTAACTAATCAAAATAAATCATGATTGCGCAGTCTTCCTGCTTAAGCTGGTAAAACGCCAGGCATCGTGCTGGGTTGCAAAATGCTTGCCATCTGATATGATAGTAGTCGATATGATCACAGTGAAGAGAAAAGATACCCGTGAGGCGAATGAGAACTTGCTTCGTCGGTTTAACCGTCGAGTGCTTCAGTCTGGCGTAATCGCCAAGGCGAAGGCGTCACAGCGGTTCAGCAAGCCTCAGACCAGGCGAGACCGACGCCGAGTGGCTATTCTGCGAGACCAGCGCCGGGCTGAGAAGGCTCTACAAATGCGCCTCGGTACGTTCAAGGCTTCTCGCTAGGTAGCGGGCGAGAGCAGTCGAGCGATGCTATTATTGCCAGTCCTCCAGCCGGAGGGCTGGCTTAGTTCTGAGTAGAGAGCCGGCCAGAGTTGCCGAGCCGGGGTCGTAAAAGTGGTACAATATGAATGAACGAGAAGGGAGGGCTAATGAGCTTATCAGATAGAATCAAAGCTGACTTTAAGCAGGCTATGCTAGCCCATGATGAGATGGGTAAAGTGACGCTTAATGGGCTGAAGTCGGCCATTAAGTACAAACAGGTCGCCAAAGGTGCCGGAGTGGAATTAACTGACACTGAGATAGAAGCGGTCGTAGCGCACGAGGTCAAGGCTCGCAATGACGCCATCGCTATTTACCGACAGGCGGGCGACAGCGAGCGAGTAGCTAAAGAGACGGCAGAGCGAGATATTATCGCTAAGTATCTACCAAAGCAACTGACGCCGGACGAGCTTAGAGCTAAGCTGGAGGAGATCGTCAAGCAGGGCGGCTACACTCAGGCGGACTTTGGCAAGGTGATGGGCGAAGCGAAGAAGCAGCTCGGTAATTCGGCTAGCGGTGGCGATATCGCCCGGGTGGTGCGGGAGCTATTAGCTCAATGATCCTGATGCTCGGACCGGCTGGAGCCGGTAAGTCACTGCAGGGGCAAATCTTGGCACTTCGCCACGGCTGGAAGTGGTTTAGCATGGGGGCGGCGCTACGTCAGCACGCCACGCCCGAGATTCAGGTGCTGCTGGATCAAGGTAAGATCGTTCCTAATCACATTACTAATGACCTAGCTGCTCGCTTGTTTCACGAAGAGGCTGATCTGAGGCATCTGATCGTTGATGGTTATCCTCGCAATATGGAGCAGGCCGGCTATCTGGTCGACTATCTGTCGGGTAGGGATGGCGACTCTCCAAATGTCGTCATGGTGCTGGATATCGGGAAGGAAGAGGTCCTCAGACGCTTGCGTCAGCGGGGACGTTCGGATGACAATGACGAGGCGATTGCCGAGCGACTGGCGATCTTCGCTAGAGAAGGGCAGGCGATAATCGACTTCTTGGCTGAGAACGGCTTTGACATTGAGCGGGTGGCGGCCGGTCGGACGGTTGGCCAGGTGCATGACCAGATCGACGAGATTATCTGTCGAGTGCTACAATAGTTGGCAGTGACTAACATTAAGGAGAAAAATGACCAAAGTTGTATTGCCGGCTAATTTCACTGCTGACGAGCTAAAGCACATGCGTGAGGCGGGTAAGATCTTAGCCGGCCTGTACCGAGATGTGCGCCGGGAAGTCAAGGTCGGTGTGACCGGGCGACAGCTGAACGACTGGTTCGCTCGAGAGATTAAGGCTCGGGGGGCGCATGCTACCTACCTTGACCCTGATGTTAATTTCCCGGGGGTGGTTTGCATCAGCGTTAATGACATGGTGGTGCATGGTGTGCCGAATGATAATCCTTTGGCGGAGGGCGATGTGGTCAGCTTTGACCTGGTGATAGACGTCGGCGGAATGAAGGCGGATAGTGCCTTCACCATGCTGACTGATGATGCTCAGCCGACCGGAGCAAAGAAGCTGCTACTGAGCACCACTGAGCGGAGCTTATACGCCGGTATTGATGCCATCAAAGGAGCAGTGCGGACGGGCAACATTGGCTCGGCGGTGGAAAAAGTGCTGGACAAGGCGCATCTGGGAGTGGTGAAAGACCTGGTCGGGCATGGTATCGGTCGGACGATGCATGAGGAGCCTGATATACCTAACTATGGTCGACGCCATACAGGTATGCTGGTGCCGGTCGGTAATGCGATCGCTGTCGAGCCGATGGCGACGCTGGGCAGCTGGAGGGTAGTGCAGGACGATCCGGATGGCTGGGGGATCAGGACTCGTGACGGTTCGCTGGCGGCTCATTTCGAGCATACCTTACTACTAACTGACGGCGCCCCGGAGATTATCACCAAGCTATAATGTCTATATCGGAAAGATTTGGTGTAGGGATACTATTGCAACCGGGGCAGTTCAAGTGTTAGGTAGGACGACAAGATGAGATGGCTACTTCTCTTGCTTAGCTAGATAATCTCTCAACAGGACAAAGGCGTCTACATCTTCAATTGCCGTCAGGTACTTCCGCCACTCATCATCGCTTAGTTCAGCCAGGCTACGTCCCGGGAAACCGGGATGACCATAGATGTACAGTAGCTCTGTCCAACCGTGTAGGTTATCACCTCGTGGCTTGTCGACTATAAAGCCCTCTTCGTCTGCCACGAAGATATGATCTTTAATGCCATCGTAATAGCAGATTGCATAAGAAAAGATAGCCCGGCGATCAGTCTCGCCTTGCATCAGTTTAATAATACCCTCATAGCTGAAGCTGTCTAAGAGCAGCTTAACAAATGGACCGGGAAAGCCCTTTAGCGCCGGAATAAAGAAGCCACGGTCGTCAACGATTAAATACTTATCAGGGAAAGCTTTCTTGGCCTGAGCCAGCTTATCTTTGGCGATTGACCGGATGTCCAGGCTGCGACCTTCGTCAAAGTCATAGTCAAGTCGCCGAAGGTCAATGTCGAGCGGCTGAAGGAGCTTCTTTAGACTGGCGAACTTACGCCGGTTAGAGGTAACGAAGTAGATCGTTTTACTTTTTGCCATGGCCTATATTATGCAATTTAGTCTAATCATCCCGAACAGAACGAGCAGCGCAGTTCACCAATGTAACGGCATCACGGGGTCGTTGATTGACAGATCGGATAACCTGTTTTGAGAACTTAATCTCCTTAGCAATTCGACTGACACTCCAGCTCAGCTCCAGGTATACTTCTATCCTACTTCTGTCGCTCATGCTAAGATGTCTATTTTTAACCATGAGCGTCAACTTTTGGATTGGAGGATAAGGGCGAAGGGTTGAGGTGTCATAATGCGATGATGTAAAATATGTTGCAGAGCATGGTGGTGTTTAAGGATAAGTAATCGTAATTGTGTTGCATATAGCCCATATTTCTCCTGCAAGTTATGTTTGCAAAAGCTGTAGAAGCAGGGAAAAGGTAATTAAGCTAACAAAAGGAGGGGTATGAATGTAATCTACGCTACCACCAACAAATACAAGCTGGCCGGGGCAAATAATGCTTTACGTGGAACGGATGTCGAGCTTATCGCACCAAAGCAGGAGCTGCCTGATGTTCCGGAGATACAGTCAGACAGTCAAGAGGCAGTATCGGTGGATAAGGCAGAAAAGTACTTCCAACTATTGAAGTGTCCGCTAGTGGTGATGGACTCCGGGTTATTTATTGAAGAGCTTAAAGGCTTCCCCGGTATATACACGAAGTATGCCCTAGACACGGTTGGCATTAAGAGGATCATTGAGATGCTGAATGATAACTTTCGTGCTTATACCAAGCGGACGGTTGTTTATCATGACGGCTCAGTGACCAAGGCTTTTACCTCTGAAATATGGGGGAATCTGGCCAGAGAGCCGCAGGGTGATAATGGTCGAAATTACGATAAGTATTTTATTCCTGACGGAGATGATAAGACCATTGCCGAAATGAGCGATGATGAAAAGTCGGCTATGATAGCGCCGGTTTGGCGAGAGTTAGCCAAATGGATACAGAGGGCACGGTCTGAAGTATAAGTCCTGAGGTGTGGTTAAGGTGCTTAATTGCGACGACTATAAAGAGCTGATTCGTGCAATCCCCTGCATGTCGCATACTAGGCTGAAGCGTGATATAATCACACCATAATGAGCGAAAATAGATACATGATCGGGGTTGACATAGGTACCAGCAAGGTGCGGGTGGTGATCGGCTCGCTGGCATCAACTGACGGTCCTGATGGTCGGTCGCTCGACGGCGACACTATCACCATCGTCGGTGTAGGCGAGTACGCCAGCCAAGGCATGCGCAAAGGGACTATAGCCGACATCGGCAAGGTTACCATTAGTCTGGACAAGGCGATGGCTATTGCCGAGGGGATGAGCGGGGTGGATATCCAGGAGGCGGTCGTCGGTATCAACGGCTCGCATATCGCCGGCATGGCTTCACGGGGACTTATCACGGTTGATCAGACTAAGCCGATCGAGGTTGACCGGGTGATTGATGCCGCCACACAGGTCAAGCTGTCGGCAAATCGGGAGATCGTCAGCGTCGAGCCTCATTTCTACAAGATTGACAATCAAGAGGGAATCCGGGATCCGTTAGATATGTCGGGAGTCCGACTGGAGGTGGAAGTCTACATGGTGACGGCTTTGCGCCCGAATATTAAGAATCTGGATCAAGTATTAGAGCAGGCGAATTTGGTGTCCAACCAGTTCTATCAGCCGGTCGGGCTGGTGGCTGCTAATCTGGCTTTGTCGGATCAGCAGAAGGAAAATGGTGCAGTGATGATTGATATCGGTCATTCGACTACTAATATCGTCGTCTACGAAGAGGGCGACGTCATCTTCGTCAAGACTTTGCCGGTTGGTTCGAATAATATCACGACTGATCTGGCGATCGGTCTGAGGGCTGACTTGGATGTGGCTGAGCGGGTCAAGCTGGAGCATGCGGTCGCTTCGCCGGAGTTAAGGCGGGGTAACGAGACGACGGTCTCTCTTAACATTGGTAGTGGACCATCAGCTCAGAAATTGACCTTTAAGACCGAGCTGATCGACGATATCGTCGAGGCTCGCCTGAGTGAGCTATTTGAACTGATCAATAAAGAGCTGAAGCGAATCAAGAAGCAGGCTAACCTACCGGGCGGGGCTGTCTTGACCGGTGGCGGAGCAAAGCTGAGGGGGCTGGTTGACTATGCCAGAGAAGCACTCGGCATGAATGTGCATTTATATAAGATGCCGGCCTACAAAGGTCTGGCGGATAAGGTGAAAGACCCCGGCTGGACGGTAGCGCTTGGTTTGATGGAGCGGGATGCTCAGCGGGGTGGTAGTAGCGGCGACGGACACTCATCTCGCCCGGGTATCTTGAGCGGGATTATCGGCAGGATTGCCGGCTTGTTTACCCGCAGAAACGGGCACTAAACCATTAGCTCTAACTTGCGACAAGGCTAGCTGATGTGTATAATCGTAGCAGTGAAGCTAAACTGTTTGAGGAGGGAATATGCCAGAGGTTAAGCCCGCAGAGATCCAGTCTACGGCTGTTATCAAGGTGGTCGGCGTTGGCGGTGCTGGCGGAGCCGCCATCAATCGGATGAAAGATACCGGTATTCGAGGAGTCGAATTCATTGCTATTAACACCGACGCTCAGGCGCTACGTCATTCTAAGGCTGATGTCAAGATTCATATTGGTAAGGATACCACTCGAGGGCTAGGTGCCGGGGCTGACCCCAAGGTTGGCGAAGCGGCTGCCAGCGAGAGTGTCGACGAGATCAAGAAGTCGCTGGAAGGCTCGGATATGGCGTTCATCACCTTTGGAGCCGGTGGCGGTACCGGCTCGGGAGCGGCACCAATCGTCTCACAGGTTGCCAGGGACCTAGGGGTACTGACGGTCGGCGTAGTGACCCGTCCTTTTAGCTTTGAGGGCGACAAGCGACGGCGCAATGCCGAGTATGGCATCGGTAATATCTCTCGTACGGTTGACACTCTGATTACCATACCTAATGACCGCCTGCTCCAGACGATTGACCGTCGGACGCCGCTACTGGAGACATTTAAGATCGCTGATGATGTCTTGCGCCAGGGGGTGCAGGGGATCAGCGAGCTGATTACCGAGAATGGACTGATCAACCTTGACTTTGCCGACGTCAAGGCGATTATGAGCAATGCCGGCTCAGCACTGATGGGTATCGGGCGGGCGTCGGGTGACGACCGAGCCGAGAAAGCCGCCAAGCAGGCGATTGAGTCGCCTTTGATCGAGGTCAGTATTGATGGAGCCAGAGGCGTTCTCTTTAATGTAACCGGTGGCTATGACATGTCGATGGCGGAGGTGCAGGAGGCGGCTGAGATTATCACGGCGGCTGTCTCGCCCGAGGCCAATATTATCTTCGGGGCGACGATTGACCCCGAGATGGATGACGAGCTGATTATCACGGTAGTAGCGACCGGCTTTGATGCTGACTATTTCGCCGGTGGTGCTAAGCCCGACGGCGAGGCTACTGCTGTCGGTGGCGGTACCGGAGCAGACACTGTAGTCAGTAATGTCGAGGATATCGACCTATCTAAGATTGACCTGGATAGCGATGCCGGTACGGCGCATGATGTCGAGAGCTTCGGCTCAACGGATAATACCGGCTCCGGCTGGCAATGGCCAACTACTGAGAATGTTACCTCGGACGCTGATGCCGATAGCCATATTGATGATGACGCCATAGATAGCAGTCGCCTGCCCAGCGCTGACGATGACAGTAGCTCAGAGGAAGAAGAGGCGAAGAATGATGATGACGCCTACGACGCCCCCAGCTTCCTGCGTCGTCGCTTCCGACGTAAGAAGAAGGACGACTCAGACGACTAAAGTATAGCCGGCGGTAGGATATGCATTGCCCTAAGTGTGGATATGAAGACAGTAAGGTGATCGAATCTCGTGACACCGGTAGTGCGGTTCGTCGCCGTCGGGAGTGTCTGCAGTGTGGTGCTCGCTATACTACTTACGAAAGGCTAGAGCGTCCTAACATCGCCGTGATCAAGCGGGATGGACGCAAAGTCCTATTCGACCGCCAGAAACTCTACAATGCTATCCAGCGCTCGGTGGGTAAGTTCCTCAATGCTGAGACTGAGGTAGATAATATCGTCGGTGGAGTAGAGGAGCGGATTTATTCACTGGGCGAGCTGGAGGTTACCAGCCAGCAGATCGGTGATTTCGTTCTGGATGAACTGGCTGAGCGCAATGAGGTGGCATATGTTCGCTTCGCCAGCGTCTACCGAGAGTTTAAGAGCGCTGATGAGTTCGCACAGGCACTAGGTGAGCTACGCAAGAGTCGTCAGGCAGGACAAGCTAAAGATTAATAGGAGGTGGGAATGCGTGTAGTGATGGTTTATCGAGAGAAGTCCGAGCACCGCATGGCGGTCGAGACCTTTCTCAGGGAATACCGCTATCGGACGGGGCGAGAGATCGAGACGCTTGACCCTGACACTAGAGAAGGCGTGGCTTTTTGCCGTCTGTACGATATCGTCGAGTATCCCACTATAGTAGCGGTGACCGATGACGGCGTGCTCTATCAGCGGTGGCGAGGCGCCCAACTGCCCACTATCAATGAAGTACAGTCCGCCGCCCTGGCTTAGCTCGTTGGCTTTTCACTCCAGCCCTCACTCTTCGTCTCGTCATCATTTCCTTCAGACCCGCCTGGCTGGCTCGTG
>ERZ773054.1592-NODE-1592-length-13292-cov-2.666994_pt1 | contig 13292 bp, 12 predicted proteins | sample MGYA00580630_ERZ773054 | MGnify/ENA primary metagenome ERZ773054 (study PRJEB29015, sample SAMEA2737994) | human oral metagenome | biome: human oral; feature: human-associated habitat; material: dental | place: China | collected 2115 ... | reverse complement strand
GTTTAGCCTTGCACCTGCTCAAACAACCCGAAGAGCAATCACTCCAATCAGCAAAATGCTAATAATAAGGGCAAAGGGAATTGTTCTAACTTCTTTCTGCACCTGCTTAGTGGCTTGTGTATATTGGCTTTGTATCTCGGATTTTTGACTTATCTTATTGTCTATATAAAGAGTAGTATCAGCTTGTTGTAAGCTCTTAGAAAGGTTGTCTATGGTTTTAAGGGTAACCTTTCCGCCCTGTACTCTTATAGTCTCCTTGTCTCCGTCCCTGATACGATAATACACTACTTCCTTGGCGTTACCTATGCTGTCTTTATCACTCTCAAGGGTGATTTGATAGGATTGGGTCTGCTGAAGGTCAAAAGCGCTTACCTTTTGGGACTTTTCTACGTGTAAGGAGCTGTCTTTTACCTCCTTCCTTTCGCTCTTTTGCTCTTCTTTCAGCTCGGTTCGGTTTGATTTCTTGCTCCCGCAACCGAAAAGCACCATAAGAGCTAATAGTAAATACAATTTCTTTCTCATACATAACTATTTTACTTTTTCAATTTCTTTAATGAGTGTTTTGAGGCTATCAGCATAGTTCGGAGCAGTAGCATAACCTGCCTTTGCGATTTCCTCTGCAAACTTGCAAGGGTCTGCTTTGACCTCCAATGCCTTGGCGTATCGCTTATTCCTGAAAAAGAAATTAGCGTGGTCAGTGAAACACTCCTCAGGGGTATCGTATTTCATAAACCAATCTCGTACGATATACAAGTATTTTCCGTCCGTGCGCTTTGTGATACTAATCACTTCTGGGAATTTGCTCTTTTCGTTGGGAGTGGTGAGTACCTCTGTTGTTCTTAGGAGTTGCTTTTTCTCGATGGGAGTGCTACCAACAAGGCTCTTAGGCACTTTTATACCGAAGAAATTATTCCCTATAGGACTTTTTCCCCATGCACTCTCCAAACCTGCCTGAGCAAGGATAAAGAGGTGAGAAATACCTGTTTTTCGCTCGCTTTCAAGAGCTACGGGCTTGTAGGTTTTGATAAAATTAAGCTGTGTTTGGTTCATTGTCTTCTGTTTTAGAATTATCACTTTCTTTCATATAATTAGAAATAGTCTTAGCTACTTCCTCTAAGTTATCACGATTGATAAATACTTGTTGAATGGCTTGTCCTGCGCGGTCTAATCGAACTTTGTCTTCAGCTTTCTCACGTATCGATTTGATTTCGATAAGACATAAGACTACGGCTATAAAGAATGTACAAAATGGGAATAACCAAATCGAATATTGATAATAGGTTTCTAAAAACCAAGAAAGCATTCCATACATACTATCCACAATAGTACATGCTATCAGGATATTGTAGTATTGTGCCATTTTGCTAATGGTACGCCTATATCCGTATGAGTTACGCGCAATCCCCAAACGTTTAGCCTTGCGAACACCACTCCAAAGGTCGGCAAATATCATAAGGAGTACAAGAATATAGATACAGAGTAGTATCCAAAGAATTACAAAGATTTTTTCCATTTACTTTCTGTTATTAATTATTTTTAAAATAAGCGGTGAACCACCATATACCCCTTACTTTGAGGTAGTCGAGGTTGCTTTGGTTGGCGTAGGCTTCCCTTTCAAAGATGATATTGCGGTAAGCCTTATCCCAATTGCGATAGCGTATCAGCTTGATAAGAAAATCAAGGAAATACCAAATGGCAAAGAGGAACATCAGTGTCTCTACCTGCTGTCGCAAGTGGATACGTTCGTGGTTGATAAGCTCTTTATCGTACTTATCACTATCGTTGCGAACGAAGATGAAAGGATATAGGGTGATTGCCCTATACCCTTTTGGCACGAGAAACCTATTTTTCCTTACCATTGGCTTTTGGTTTTTCAGTGCTTTCTCCTTTGATAAGAGCCGAGCAAGTCTCGTGTATATGCTTAATCAATTCAATATCCGATTGTTGGAAATTGGTGTATTGCATATTAAAATCGTGCTCAGTTACAGTTCCTTGGATTGGCACAATGTAATTACCCGCTTCATCTTTTAGAGAAGCCGAGAAAGTCACAAAGTATGGTTTTTGGTCTTTCTCAAATTCGTAAGAGTAAATAATGTTTACTCCATGCGCTTCTTCTTGCGCTGAGATACTTGTTTTTTGTTGAATGATTTGCATGATATATAAAATTTAAATCTTTAGTTACATTGCTACATTAGTAATAATTCCATTTGTTACAAACATCTGAATAGATCTACCCCCTACACCTGTTGATACCATGAAACTACCAGTATAGCCTTTTTGTCCTTTGACTCTTATATCTCCTTCTACAATATCAAGAGCCACATTGCTTGTACGACTTCCTTTTGTGTTTATCTGTAATCCTATATTGTCATCAAAACTTATATTATCTCCTATACTTTCTACTAATATCATAGCGCCCTTTTGTCCTGTCTCTACAGCAATAGATTGCCCCATTATTACTTGTCTATATACACCGTTTCTATCTTCATTATCTCTATAGATAATATAAGCAGGTGATATATGGGTATATTTTGTTCCTTTTTTACGAGGATCTATTTGACTAATAGGGACGTTACCATCGGAATAATATACAATCTTGTCGTTTGTTAAATTGAACCCTCCTATCTTTCCACTTGTAGCATTGATTGCTCCTGTAAAACTTCCACTTGTAGCGTTTATAGCTCCTGATATATTAGCCTTTGTAGCATACAGTGTGCCATCTTGCATAACCATAAAAGGCGCTCTTTTTCTATCTGTATAATTACTACCTGCCCAAAATCGTATATCATTATTAGCAGCTCCTACACCTGTAATACCTGCTTGAACTCCTAAACTATTCCCAAGTATCATAGTGCCAGTTGCCATAGCATTCCCTTCTGTGTAAGTATCGCTTAGGAAGTTAGTTTTATTGACTAACTTTGAAACATTGGTATCTGTTTTTTGTCTATTTTGTGTTTCAACAGCTATAAGCGCTCTTGCATTATTGATAGCAATCTGTAAGTCTGTTTGAATGTTAGCTACTTTATTCTCAATATCCTCAGGAGCGGGAGACCAGTCAGTCGCTTTGTTACCTATTTCTATCTTTGGCAACCCTAATTTTACACCTACAGCATTACATTGAATGTGTAGACCTGTAGAATTTATGCTTTGAATTGTTTTGCCCGCTTGCAACATGTGTGTTAGTGAAAATCGTCCTTTGTAGCTCTTCCCTAAATCAGCTTCTGAAACAGACTTCCAAGCGTGTATGTATTGTTTAGAATTATCTGTATAAGTGACAACGAATTCATACCCTAATCTTCTATTCCCTAATGCTATAAGTTTAGAATACTCTATATATACAGATACCGTAACTAAATTATTTGTGTTAAGAGCGGCTATAAGTTCATTGGATACACTCATAGTATTATTAAAAGATGAGTTTATCATAACATTAGACCCTACAATATAATTCCTGCCTCCTACTTGCAACTCATTTACCTTTTGCTCAGCAAATGTTTTAGCTTGTTGTAGGTTCTGCTGAAGCTGTAAGATACGTGCTTGTTGTTCTGCTGTTAGGGCTATTCCTGCCTGCTTATTTGCCTCTGCTATGGCTTGGGCTTTAGTTAGTTCTGATTGCGCTCGTGCATAGGCTTCTGTAGCTGTTTTTGCGATAGATATAGATTGTTCACGATTTTGTTTTTCTTGGTCTATCTTACTTTCTAAGTCTTCAGGAGCGGGAGACCAGTCAGTCGCTTTGTTACCTCGTTCAAGTTTAAATCCACATACATCTATATACCCTGTACCTGATTTCTCAGGACGAGCGAAACAATAGCCGCTTTGTGTAACTCTGAACGCTACATATACACGATACCATGTGTTTTGTGCTCCACTATTTACAATTTCACTATTCGTTGATACAACTTCAGCTTGTGCTGAACCTACCTTTCTCGGATCTCCTGCAAATAAATAGAATGTTAGACTTCCTTGCTTCCTTACATATAGAGATAAAGTATAAGTTTCTCCTTCTTGTAATTGGACTCTCTGAGTGATTCCATTCCAATCTGTATCATTACGATATATTGATAATTCATTGTAATTATCACTTTGTAAAGTCCAAAACTCCTTATTCATCCACGCCCCACTCATTTCTTTTGTAAACTTCATTAGGTTTCTCCCGCCTACTTGGATATTACCCGTCTGATCGTTAGAGTACTGCTTTAACCTACTCTCCAATGAAAGCAAATCAGGATTAACGAGCTGCTTTATTTCTGTCTTGTTGCCGTCAGTGATACGTAGGTTAGCTTTTATGATGATTTCATTATCTAAGAGTAGGATATACTGCTCTCCATTTCCTGAGCTGATTTTATTGGTTACTAATTGCCCGCCTGTAATCTCAGTAAAGCCATTGATTTGGGCTATTCCTCGCTCTCCGTCGTACTCTGAATTGACCGTTGCATATAGGAAATGGTAAAAGCCTGCTACTTCTTCCATGCCTATCTTGTTCTCTGATAGAACAAATTGAGCGGTCTCAGCTGTTTTGCTCGCTTTGATATATAGGTAATAGGTTTTAGCCTTATCGTCTAACCTGCCTGATACAAAGGAGGAAACATACCAATACTTATAATCAGCTGCGGAATGGATTGGCTTGATGTCAGTGGTGCCAAGGGTGTAATGCTTAATCCAACCACTGCCAGCATTGATTTTCTTATTGTTCCTATCAAAATACAAGGTATGAGGTACAGTGATAGGGTTGGTCTTATTGGCAACAAAAGCAAATTGTCCTGCCTTATTACCCACCAAAGCCATCATTGTTTGCACGGTAGCAGGGATAATGCTTTTTGTATATTCAGGAAAGGCTTCTTCTACCTGCTTAATCGTCTCTAAGGCATTGCGCCAACTTCTTTTAGTCTCGGATATAGCTTTCTTATTCATTTCTCCAAAAAACACCTCTTGATTTTGGAGTTTGCGTATTTCAGAGGAAAAAGATTGCCCTTGTACCTTGTTAGAAAGTTCTATTTGGGGACTGTAAGGGTTATTGACATACTCTTTAAGCCCTACGATACGAATAGCCACTGGGGTACGCTGAAACTCATTGTCTGAAAAGTGGATATAAGCCCCCATTTTAAGACGACCTCCTACATTTGCCCAGTTCTTTTTTGCCCATATTCCGTCCAAATCACCAGTAAAGGTAAATAGGTCTGCTCGGTTTTCATATAGATACTTACATGCTTCCTTCATCATCTCCCAGCTGGCTCCTGACTTGGTAGCATTGTTGCAAATATAAGCAGCGGGTAGGTGCATGTTATACACAGAATAACGATCACCCACAGCGGGTTTAAATATATCACTAGGCATGGTGGTGCCATCTTCTTCCTTGGGGACTATCTCAAAGCGGCGTGTACTATGGTTGTATCCGCTGCTATGCTCGTAACGACTAATCTCAAACTCACGCCCTGATAACATACCGCTTTCAAAGTATATCACCATTTTCTCCCCTTTGATTTGGAGGTCGGAAAAATTCAAGGCTTGGGGTATGGAGGTATCGGCAAAGTCATAGAAATGTTTGGCTTTATCTACCTCAAAAACAGCTGAAACCGTACCTTTGCGACTTGGGTATATATGAGACAAATCAAGGCTTTGTTCGTTAATAAAGCCGTTATTTTGCGCATTCTTGATAGCTATTGATAGCCCTTTGTCGTCTGAAACAAAGGTTACCCCTTCATATACATACTCTTGTGATTTGGGTAGTAATAATTCCTTGTTGCCATACTTGGAGCGGTCAATATTACGTTCTCCTCCTTGTACGTATAAGCGGGTAATACGGCTTTGCTCGGTAGTACGACTTACACCTGTCTTGAAACCTTTGCCTTTGCCGTATTCGAGTGGTAATGGATTATTCTTGAAATATTCTACCTTGTGGAGGTGTATCGTTTTACCTATGATTTCGTATTCTGTCTCAAAAGCCTTAGCAATCATGTCCAATGCTTCCAAGCAGTTGTTATGGTTGTAGCTAATAAGTTTCTCATTAGCTTCAATCGTGGTGCCTACCTGCCAGCCGCTGTCTATCATATTAAGGCAATCTACCAATATTTGTATATGGTAGCGAGGAGATGCTGTAAAAGGAAATTTGAGGGTCTTATCATTTGGATTACGAAACTTGTAATTCTTCAGGTTTGCCCCCTCACTGTCCATGGTAAGGGTATATTCAAAGTGTCTGCTATTATGCTTAACCACCTTAGCAGGCTGATTGAGGGTATAACGTTCCCCTTGGAACTCACACCATGCTCCAGTAGGTATATCTGTGTAAGTAGATAGGGCAAAGTATATGTTTAGGGTATGCTCGCCCATAATGGAGCGGTATCGGTAGCTCTCATCGGTGGGGAGGACATCTATATAGGTGCTGTTAAAGCGTAGTTGCATAGTTATAAATATAGTGGTTAAATTTCAAGCACAAAGATACACCATGCTTAAGACGTGCTTATTATATGAGTTTGTATATTTTTTGTTCTTTTTTTGTCTTTTTTTTATACTACCACTAAGGAAATGGTAAATTCTACCCTCAAAGTATCTTTTGTGAGTATCACTTCTTTTATATTTGCTTTCTGATAGATAGCTTTAAAGGTACTACCAAAAGCATTAATGGTACGTTCTCCTCTCTGAGAAAGGTTATATAGAAGCGCTTCATACAATTTCCAAAAGCGATTAATCGGCTGTTTGATATAGCAGAGAATCTCAATGGTACGCTCCTTAAATACGTTGGGATATTCAGCATATTGTACCCCTGCAATGATGCTGCTGTTAGTGGTTAGGTGCTCTTTTACCTCGTAGCTCTTAAACAAGTTACTTTCATTCTCTTCTAATAGGTAAATACCATACTTGGATAGGTCTATGGTATCAATAGCAAAACCTGAAGGAGGTAAAGTGTCATTAGGGGCAATATAGGTATAACCTTGTAAGGGGGTATCATTGGCAAAAGTAGCCTCATAGGTGATGTAGCCTTGTTCTTTTTTTGCTTTTCTTACCCCAACGAATCGTAATCGGAAAGACTTACCCAATTCATCAAAATAAAAATTATTATAGGTTTGAGCAGATAAAAAGGTTATAAAGGCGTCATATTGGTTGCTTTTGGTAACAAAAGACAAGGATATAGAGAGGGTGTCCAGTTGAGGATCGTCTGTGTCGTACTCTTTGCCGTAATATTCTGCCCAATCGTTACTATTTAGTTTCTTGAGAGGGGGAAAACAAAGCAAATCCTTGTAATTACCTTCTAAAAGGTAGGTATGATAAGTAGTTTGTATGTCAATAGTGTTAATTTTCATATTTTTGTTGCTATTTAAAAGAATTGTTGTACCTTTGCATTGTCGTAAAGGGTATTTACAAACTTTACGAAGGTGAGGGACGCTTCTATTGATAAGCTACAAAGCCCACACCCCCCCGAGAGGCAAATTGACTATTAATCAATTTGCCTCTTAGTTATTTTTAGTCTATCAGTATTAAAACTTATCACTTTATTTCTATATGTAATAATAGTAATTGTTTCTATGTTCTCAGCCCTACCTTGTTTAAATGTGGATTTTAATGCCTCATAAACCTCACGATTAGACCTTAGAGATAAAGGAAAGTGTATAATCACTTCACTAACTTTTTGTTTGTTAGCTTCCTTTAAAGCGCTTTGAATAACATTCTTCCCATTGTCACTTTCTCCGACCTTAATGTCAGCGTATTTGCCAGTAATCAAATTAATAGCATCTGGATTTTTATCTCCATCTTGAATAGTAGGTAACAACCTATATTGTTTGCCATTATCAGCTAATATCTTAAGGGCTTCTATGTTCTTTTTCCTTTCCTTCTTTCCTTGCTCACCTTGTTCAAATCGCTCTACAACCCCTCCATTTTTGCTCTTATAATATTCAGAAAATGTTATTTCTTTATATCGTTTTCTTAGTACTATCGGGCTGTTTGCTGCTATTATCGTGGTTCCTGCTATTTTTGAGTTTTCATCTATAAAATAAGGCTTTGTTTTCCAATTCTTGAACCTATCTTTGTTATCTGTTACCCATTGTTTATAGTTACTTGGCACATCACCCACATAATTAGAGGAGCTTTCAGGGGGCAGTGTTTCATCGGCTTTGAGTTCTTTGATAAGCTCTTCGTCAGTCTTAAGAATAGTAATAATATGACACTTACAGCCTACATGCCAGCCGTGGAAACGAAAAGATTTAGGATATTTGCCTTTCAGTTCATCACACATGTCATATACTTTGTGCTGTGGGGATAGGCGTACTTCAAATCCTACTACATCAGGGTTTTGCTGTATTCGCAACCAATCAGCGGACTTATAGGCTACATTAATCTCGTTACTTGCAAGGCGCAAAGCATTTTTATAGGCATTTCGGTACACCCCTTGCCCAGGGTGATAGTTTTGGGCGTTTTTGCTTAGTACGAGGTTGCCATATTTGTCCCTTACCCTGCGAAATAGAGCAGTGGGGTTATTCAAAAGGTTGCGTACCTCACGGCTTAGCTGGACAGCGCTTTTACCTTCCTCCAAGGAAACAGATAAGGCAAGTTCTATTTCACTTTGGGCTTTTTTAGCAATATCCCATACTCGATTGGAGACCGTGAAATCTTTAATCTTACGTTTCTTAAAGGTCTCAAGGGCTTCTAAGTTCTGATACTTGGTTAGTCCTCCCCTTAGTAGCTTATCCTGCTTGAGGTTCGCAAAAGCCCATTCTTTGGTAATGCCTTGCTTTATGATTTGGTCTAATTGGTTGCTGAATTTAGCTAACTCCTTGTCAAAGACTTTCCCTTTCTTAGTAGACGCAAAGGCAAATAGGGCGCTTGTTACAAGCTCTTGAAAATCTGTTTTGAGAGCCAAGGACACAGAAAAGCCTACCCACTGATAGAATAATCGTTCTATCTGTTGTAGGTAGTCTATTAGGTGCTTTCTATGTTGCTCGTCGTAGTTCATTAGATACTTGCTTCATTGAGGCTGTTGTTTTCCTCGTCTTTGATTTGCTGTAATTGGGCTTCAGGATCTGTAATACCAAAGCGTTGCATGGCTTCTCGTTGAGAGAGTAGCGGTTTTCCTCCATTGGCTTCCATAAGGGTACGTATCATCTCGGTATCGTCGTCAATATCAAACGGGGTGATAATAGGGGTGATGTCTATGGTTTTGAGTTCTTTCTCAAAGGGAATATACATCTTAGAGAGGAAAGCCAAAATGATATTGATACGCCTTTGTAGGGCAGGAATAAATATAGCTTCGTTATCTTTTACCTTGAGGTGAGCAGGTAGCCATGCGAGTTTGCGCCCTACTCCTGAGAGCATATTCCCTTTACCTGCGTAGAACTCATCGGAAAGGTCAGGGGTGTGGGTGAACTCGTGTATATCACGCCTATTCATTGTCATTTCTCGGTCAAAATTTTCATTAGCATTGGGTGGTACCACGAATTGTACATTACCCCCGTCTTTGACCTCATAGACCTTGCCCCCTGTATTATTGACAGCCATTTTACCCTCTACCTTTCCTGCGATCATTAGGATAGGCTCCCCGAACTTCTTATTACTTTCAGAAAAATAGGTACGTTGTACCTCTGCTATCTCTATAAGGTGCTGTACAGCATTCCATTCTGTTTCCTCTTGACGATATAGTACTACTGGAATTTTGCCAATTATATTAGGTTTTACCTCTGTGGTAGTGGTGCCGTTCTCTGTGGTAAAGGTGTATATCTCATCAGCGGTAAAGCCTTGGAATATGGTCTTTTTATTATCCTTGGTAGTGCTTTCAATAGCAAAAGAGATAAGATTGTCATTATCATCAAAGCGTGGATATAGCTTGTACTTGAGCGGAGATAGCACCTTGTGTCGCAATAGGTATTGAGTAGGTACACCATATTGTTCGTTGGGCTGCTCCTCCAAATACCAAAGCTCGGCTACAAGGGTGTAACGCTTGACCTCTGTACAAATAGCACTATCTGAGAAGTTCATTTTGTTGGCTTTGATTACCTCTTGAAAGGCAGCAAAGAGCGGACTATCCTCTGCGGTATATTTGTAAGGGATAGCTGTTTGAAACATGGTAGCGATTTCAACGATACGCTTTTGATAAGGTAGTCCTATACGATTGAGGGAACGAGTACGCTTTTCAAATCGTGGTTTGTTCTGACTATCTAATAAAGGATTACCTACCTCGTCCGTAAGAGGTATTACGATTTCAGGGTCTGGGAACTTATGCTTATTGGTGAATATTTCATGCTTTTTGACATCATACTGCCTTTGATAGGTAGTGGTGTCAATTAGAGACACATCTTGTTTAAATTCTTCTTGGGTCATCGTTTCTAAGTTTTGAGTTTTTAATTTTGAGTTGCCCGCGGAGGCTCTCCGCTAAATCATTGAGGCAAGTTGATATAGGTTATTATTGGTACCGCTTAGCAGCTTCATTGTAATATAACGAATAGCATCTATAGCGTGGTTGTGGTTATCTATGGGTATGCCTGCTTTCTTGTCATTCCAAGCGTAATTCTTTAGCTCCTTCATCACATTGAAACTGTAGGGAGTTACCACTAACTTATAATTGAGCATTGTGGTTATACCTGCTGATACGCTGCCTGCTCCTTTTTCGCAAGGTTCGATATTTAGACCTTTGTCTCTTAAGTCTGCAATCAGACGAGGTTCGGCACTATCGGCAACGATAATGTCGTTAGGGTTGTCTATTAGGGTGCTATTGAGTATATAGAGCCCGTCAGACGATAGTTGTTTGTTACCATAGTATTTTTCAGCAATATATATGATTTTATTACGATTATCCACCGCTACCTTAATGAGCGTGTCTGGGTCAACCGAAAAGCCGTAATCTTGTCCGTATCCATAAGGTAATGAGGTGTCGAAATCTCCTATCTTCCAATCTGTAAATATTACACCCTCTGATACATCAGCCCATCGTCCTATGATTTTTTGAGCGTATTTGGTTTTATTGAATAAGGATTGAGAAAAAATACCAAATTCATTGGTAGCTTGTGCGAGGCTTTGGGCTTTGATTTCGTCAATCTGTTTAAAAAACTGCTCGTTAAGGTTTTCTTTATTATCAAAATAGGTCGTATGAATATGCAATACATCAGGATGAGTGGATATTTGCACTTCTACGCCATCAATCTTTACCACCTTATGCGTTTTTTCAATATACTTCTTATAAATGAAATGCTCGGCATTGGAGGGGTTCAGAATGAGGATAACACGCAATTGCACCCCCTTTTGACGAATAGAAAGGATTAGTTTCTCGTAATCCTCCTCTGATAGCCATTCTTCCATTTCATCACCTACGAAGGTGGTAATACCATGTAAGGACTTAAGGTTAGCGGTTTGGTTTCCTGATGAAGTCTTAATCCCTTTGAATAATATTTCAGAGCCTGAAAAGGTGTTTTTGATAGCTGTTTTGGTGATACTGAAATAGGCTTGTGTCCCTTCTGCTTCTATCTTTTCCTCAAACTCAGGAATAATAGAACTATGAGCTGATACCATTGTATAACGGCTAAATAGTATCTTATGCCCAGCCTCAAAAGATAAGCGTTCCAAGAAGGTAGAGGCGTTGTACGACTTACCCGACCCTCTTCCTCCGGAGAGTATGATGATGAACTTATCTTTGTTCAAGTACAAAGGATCATATACAGGTTGGGTCTTAATCATTGTTCTTGTTGTTGTTCTTGAGCCATTGGGCTATGTCGATGCTGCCTTGTACAGACACTTCCTCTTTTATACCATCGTCTGTTTTGAAGGTCTGCATAATATTAGGGATAAGTGCCAATCTATTAGCCATGGGGACTTTTACCTTTTTGAATTTGCCGTCAATGATGTTTCCGTCTTCGTCTGTTTCAGGCTCCTGCATTATGCCATATATAAGCGCATTGACACTCATATTGGCTACAGTCTGAAAAGTGCGGGAGCGATAGGCTTTTTGTATTTCGTATAGTTCGGGGTTTTGGCGTATTCTTCTGTAAATGTAGGAATAGTCAGCTCCTAACATTTCAGCGGCTTTTACGGGTTGCCCTGATGTTTCGATGAGTGCTTTTTTTATCATTTCATCGGTTATTTCTTGCTTTCTACCTACTTTCTTTTTCATATTGTTAATATTGTTATATTTCTAACTGTTTTCTATGATTTGTTGAACAATTTCACCTTTGATATACTTATCATCGGGGCGTACAGAATAGATTATTTTTGCTTCCTCTATTTTGTTTTTCAGCACTTCCATAAAATAGAGCTTACTTTCATAATCGTAAAACGAAAGAGTGATATATGGGTCTCCTGTTACCTCCTCGCTTAGGTTATCTTTGGTTGCTTGTTTAGCCTGCTTAACCGCTTCCTTGCGTGCGAGGCGTTCTTCATCTGTGATTTGCTCAAGGTTACGAAAGTCGTCTTTTACAGCTTGGTTATAGTCAGCTACATCAAAGACAGGAACATCGGCAATGAGTACATTTATATCTGCTTCGTCAAGCCCTGCGAGGTCATAGTCTATTTCAGGGATTAATGCAGCTAATAGATCATTGTCAAACTCTCCTTGTGCAGTGGTAGAGTTGAAGAATATATTTTGCTCTTTCTCCTCTTTGTCTGATAGTTGTAGGACTTCCACGCGTATAGGATAGTCGTTTTCGTGGGTGTCAGGGTTGTACTTTTCTATTTCGTCTATAATAGAAAGACGTTGGTGTCCTGATACAAGGTTGCCAGTGGTTTCGTTCCATACAATTCCTCCTGCTAATCCAATACGTTTAAGGTTGGCTTTGAGTTTCTTCTTTGCGGTGTCTGATAAGCGACGAGGATTGTAGGAAGCGAAATTGATTTGGCTTCTTTGTATGGTGATTGATTGTACTTGCTTAACTTTCATGGTCTTTATAGGTTTCGTATTCAAATACTATGCGCTCGGCTTGAGGGAACTCTTTTATTACCTTCTGATAGTCGGCAGGGTGAAAGGTTTTACAATAGAGTAGGAAAGGTAAATTACCTACATTGGTACCTTGACTTTGCCCTTCTCCGTACTTTATAGGAGGTATTAGCTTCTTGAGTTTGATATACTTTTCTACATCGGCATTCTTGTACTTAGACAAGGGATATAGGTTGTGGGTACTATCGGCAAACATTTCATCTCTGTATGTACGTAACATAAGGCGACGATTGAGGCTATCTGATTGCTTAAATCCAAATATTGCCCACTGTATGCCTGTATTCTTTTTAACCATCTCTGTGATGTTAGAGAGCTGATATACTCGCTGGGTAGGGTCTTTGCGGCAACCGAGTGCGCCGTCTCTGCGATATTGAGAAAGGGC
>ERZ773054.1582-NODE-1582-length-13359-cov-3.834711_pt1 | contig 13359 bp, 11 predicted proteins | sample MGYA00580630_ERZ773054 | MGnify/ENA primary metagenome ERZ773054 (study PRJEB29015, sample SAMEA2737994) | human oral metagenome | biome: human oral; feature: human-associated habitat; material: dental | place: China | collected 2115 ... | reverse complement strand
ATAATTTAGTACCGAACTTAACGGCAAAGGAAAATGTGGAACTAGCGGCTGAAATCGTAAAAGACGCTCAAGATGCAGAGGAAGCCTTGAAGGCAGTGGGGCTTGAACGCCGCATGAATAATTTCCCGTCGCAATTATCGGGTGGGGAACAACAACGCGTTTCCATTGCGCGTGCGGTTGCCAAGAACCCGAAACTCTTGCTTTGCGATGAACCAACTGGAGCCTTGGATTACAAGACTGGGAAACAAGTGCTGCAAATTTTACAAGATATGTCGCGTAACCAAGGGGCGACGGTCATTATCGTAACGCATAACTCAGCGCTAGGGCCGATTGCCGACCGCGTGATTTATATGCATGACGCGCGCGTGAAGAAAATCGAATGTAACCCAAATCCACAAGATATTCAAACGCTTGAATATTAGAAGGGGTGCAGACAGTGAAAAAGAAGACATTAAATAAGGATATAAGAAACTCGCTTCGCCAGTCGAAGGGACGCTTCCTTTCTATTATGTTACTCATGATGCTGGGGGCGTTCAGTTTGGTCGGATTGAAAGTGTCTGGCCCGGATATTGAAGATACCTTGAACAGCTATATGGAAACTGCCAATGCTGCTGATTTATTCGTGGTAGCAGGCTATGGTTTAAGCGTAGAGGACCAAGCCGAGATACAACAAGAGAATACCGATGTGGAGTTTGGCTATTTTGTCGATACGGTGATTAGCGATACGCCTAGTGCGATTCGTGTGTTCTCACAGACGACCGATATTTCGACATTCGAGTTGGTGAGTGGTGAGTTGCCTACAAAATCAAATGAGGTGGCGCTTGACGGGGTGATGGCCGATCAGTACAAGATTGGCGATACCATTCGATTGAATGAATCTGGAAGTAACGCTCTACTGAAAGAACATGAATTTACCATTACGGGGTTTGTGAACTCCAGCGAGATTCTTTCGAAGACGATTAAAGGAGTATCGAGTGCGGGAAGCGGGGATCTTAGTGGATTTGCCGTAGTGCCAAAAGACGCGTTCGATTCTGAAGTTTATACGATTGCGCGACTTCGTTATCCGGATTTGCGCAAATGGAAAACAACGAGCCTTGAGTACTCAGACAAGGTGACGGCGTTGCAACAGGCGCTTGAAGAAAAGTTAGCCGACAATGGAACGGCGCGTTTAGATACATTGAAGACGCATGCTGACGAGAAGATTTCAGAAGGAAAAGAAAAGATTACCGATGCCAAAACGCAACTTTTGGACGCCGAGAAGAAACTGGCAGACGGTAAGAGCGAAATCGAAAAGAACGAAAAGACGCTTGAAGACGGGCAAGAAGAAATCCATAGCAACGAAGCAACACTTGCCTCAGGAGATGAAAAGCTTAACGCGGCGTGGAAACAGTTGGAGGCAAGTCGTGCGCAACTCGAGAGTGCGCGTGTGCAAATCGAACAAGCCATGGCGACTTTAGCCGAAAAGAAAGAACAGTTAGAGGATGCAAGTACTAAAATAACCCAAGCGGAGACGCAATTTGCTGCGAAAAAAGAGGAACTCGCAAGTGGAAAAGAGCAGCTTGAAGCCGGTAAGACGCAATTAGTGCAGGCCAAAGCGCAACTAGAAACAGGTAAGGCAGAACTCGAAGCTAAAAAGACAGCCTTAGCACAAGGGAAGGCACTACTAGCCAGCGACCCGGATGCGGCTGCGGCAAAAGGCATTACCGAAGCGAGCCTTCAAGCGATGGAGACAACTTTAACACAGGCTGAAAACCAGCTTACTCAAACCGAAGCGACACTTCATGCCAAAGAACAAGTGCTCGCTCAAAAAGAACAAGAACTTACAGCTGGCCAAACAGCGATTTCAAATGCTGAAGCAGAATTTGCATCGAAGAAACAACAATTACGAGCATGGCAAGAAGCGTACCAACAAGGTTTAGCGAAGTATTACGCTAGTTACAGCCAGTACGTCGATGGGCTAGAACAATATCGCCAAGGTGTGGCGGCCTTTGAAGCCAACGCCGGAACTTTAGAAGAAGGAAAGGCAAAATTAGCCGAAGCCAAGAAAACGTTAGCGGACGGCGAAGCTAAACTTGCGGACGCAAAAACACAGCTCAAAGAAAGCGAAGAAACTTATAACGAGAAGAAAGAAACCGCCGATAAGGATATCCAGAAGGCTGAAACTGAACTTGAAAAGGCGGAAGTGGACGTGTCAAAACTGACAAAACCAAAATACTCCGTCTACACGCGTTCAACGATGCTTGGAAGCGAAGGATTCTTCAATATGAAGACGACGGCTGAAGGAATTACGTCAGTTGGGAACCTCTTCCCGATTGTGCTTTATGCCGTTGCGGCGCTCGTAACGGTAACGACGATGACGCGTTTTGTGAACGAAGAACGCATTAATGCTGGGGTGTTGAAGGCGCTCGGCTATGAAACAAAAGACGTGATGAAGAAGTTTGCCGTGTATGGCTTTACAGCAGGGGTAAGTGGAACAGTCCTTGGAATCTTACTAGGAACGTACGCCTTGCCAAGTGCTTTGGGTGCAACTTTGATGAAGGATACGGTATTGCCAAGTATCCAGTTGAATTTCCATCCGCTCATTGCCGCGATTGCGATTCTTTGCTCGCTCATTTGTAGCGTAGTGCCTCCGTTATGGATTGCTCGCCGCGAACTGCATGAGCAAGCATCGGCCCTTCTCTTGCCGAAAGCTCCCGTGGCTGGGGCAAAGATTTTCCTTGAGCGTATTCCATTCATCTGGAATCGTCTTAGCTTCACGCATAAGGTAACAGCACGGAATATTTTCCGCTATAAACAACGGATGCTGATGACGATTTTCGGGGTGGCTGGGAGCGTGGCGCTTCTCTTTGCAGGGCGTGGAATTCTCGGGTCTCTCGATGGGATTGCTGATCGCCAGTTCAAGGAAATCGTCACCTATGATGCGATTGTTTCAAAAGAGGCTGTATTAACCGTTTCAGAAGAAACAGCGCTACATAACTATTTAACCTCTTCAAGCGTGACTTCCTATAGCGACGTCTATAGCGAATCGGTGACGCGTGAAGTGCCAGGGGTGGACGATGAGCAGTCTATTACGGTGCTTGTTGGGAATGAAGACAACCTTTCTCCATATTTACATTTGAATGATGCGAAGACGAAGAAAGCCGTGACGCTTCCTGAAGATGGCGTGTTGATTTCCGAGAAGTTAGCCAAACTCTTAAACGTGAAAGCAGGCGACACCTTTACGCTTCCAAATAAGGACAGTGTGGATGTGACATTAACGGTCGGTGGTATCGTGGAAATGTACGCTGGGCACTTCGTCGTAATGACGCCAGAAGTGTACGCAAAGGCTTATGGAGAGTTGCCAAATGACAACGCGATTTTCGTACAGTTTAAAGATAAAGACGCCTCTAGCGTACAAAAAGCGGCTGCGGACTTAATGGCTCTTGACGGTGTAAAAGCAGTCGTGCAAAACACGTCTATGGTGAGTCGTATTGATACAATTGTTGGTTCATTGAGTCGTGTGATGATGATTTTAACAGCTGTATCGATTTTACTAGCGGTCGTTATCCTATATAACTTAACCAATATCAATGTAGCAGAACGGATTCGCGAGCTCTCAACGATTAAAGTGCTTGGCTTCCTAAACAAAGAAGTCACGATGTATATTTACCGCGAAACGATTTTGTTATCGGTCATCGGGATTGTTGTGGGGCTGTTGTTTGGGCGAGTGTTGCATAGGGTGATTATTGAGACGGTGGCGCCGGGGTTTGTCATGTTTAATCCCGCTGTCGGATGGTTTGTATATGTGTTGCCAAGTGTGATTGTTATTGTCATCTTGGTTGCGCTAGGGTATATGGTGAACCATCTTCTCCAACGAATCGACATGCTAGAAGCCCTCAAGTCTGTGGATTAATGGAAAGCAATAGTGAATTTAAGCAAAGAAAAATCCTTACGGATTCATCAATAATGATTGTAAGTCGGGTACCGGTTGTAGCCTAAGTCTACAGCCTACCGAGCTTCAAACTGACTCTAGGAAATAAATTTCCAGAGTCAGTAATTCACATCGGTTACTAAACCGTACTACAATCATTATTGGATCCGTAGGATTTTTTTTTTGCTTTTTTATGTCCACAGACTTGGGGTTCTGCTTAGGGAGCAGGGGTCACCTATACCGCAGGGCAACAATATACAAACCGTCCTTTTTTAGAGAGGGACGGATGGGGTTTCCGTTCGTCACCCGCAAAGCTCCACAGACTGAGTGTGGTGTATGATAATTCCCATATCCCAATCAAGTTGACATATACAAACCTTCCTTTAGATAACAGGAAATGTGCATAAAAAAACGGAGCTGAGAGGCTCCGTTTTTCTATTCAAATTCAAGTTGTTTTGGTTTCAAAATGGCGGATGCGATCGTGAAGAGGATTGCGCCTATGAATGTTGGGACAATCCACTCAAGGCCGTATGTGGCTAGTGGGAGGGTTCCAATCCAAGTGGCTGCGTCTCCTAGTAGGTTTCCTCCTAGTAATTGTGAAAGAGTGTTGATTCCTTGTACAAGTCCAACGATTCCAGCTCCGACGACCGCTCCAAGGTACGTCCAGTCGTATGGGATGTATTGGTCAAATGCTGAGAAGAGGATGAGTGCAATTACGATTGGGAAGATGAAGGTCAATATTGGTACGGCGAGGTTAATGAGTGAATCCACGCCGACAAGCGAGATGATGAATTCCACTGCTACCGTGACAAGAATAATTTTCTTGTATTGTAATCTTCCTTTAGAGACTTCTTCAAAATATTGTCCGCAAGTGGTTGTTAGTCCAATTGCTGTTGTGAGGCAGGCAAAGCAGACCGCAAGTCCCATCGCAAGTTGTCCCCATGATCCGAGTAAAGTTTTAACAATGGTTGTTAAAATAGCAGAACGTTGCTCAGTTGAGTCGATTACTGTGCTCATGCTGGCCCCGCTGTAAGCTAGTGTTGAGTATACGACAGCGAGTAGGACGAAGGCTACGATGCCAACTCCGAACATCATTCTGAATTGCTCTTTTCGATTTAAATACCCACGACGCGTAATATCTTTCATCACGACTCCGGCTAAGAGAGGAGCTCCGAGCACGTCCATGGTTTGGTAGCCTTCTTTAAAACCTTGTGCAAATAGTCCGCTTCCGTCTGTTGTGGCAAATGTTGCATTTGGTTGAAGGACGGCTCCGACAAAGATACAGAATAGAATAAGTAAGAGAATCGGTGTTAAGTATTTTCCGATGGCATCCATGACGGAGTTTTCCTTGTATGTAATCCAAAGGACAATTCCGAAGAAGACAAGGGAAGTGATCCATTGAGGTGCGTCAGGAAAATACGATTGTACGAAAATCTCATGCGTTGACGCTCCTGTACGTGGAACCGCAAAAATTGGCCCGATTAAGAGAACGCAGATAGCATTCAAGACGCCTGCAAAAACAGGATGAATCCGTCGTCCGACCGCTAGTGCACTTCCGCCAAGAGTGGCCACGACCATTACGGCAACGACGGATAGCAGAGGGTCACTGATTAAAAATGCAAAGGTTGCAGTTCCCCAATTTTCTCCTGCAGTCACTCCTAGGTAAGGTGGGAAAATTAAATTTCCGGCTCCAAAGAAGATGGCAAACAGGGCAAAACCGATAATGATAATATCTATGGATTTCCTTTTCATTGAACCACTTCCTAACATTAAAAAATAATTAAAAATAGTTTAACATAAACTGAGAATGAATGCACTTGAAAACAAAACCTAACGTTGGATAAAATAGTTTCTTTATTGTTCGTTTTTAGGTATAATAAAGCGTGCAAGAAAACCATTTTAAAGGAGCGTAACTCATAAATGCGTAAAGTTTATTTAAACCACGATGGTGGCGTTGATGATTTAGTATCATTATATTTACTATTAAAAATGGAAGATGTGGAGTTAGTAGGGGTCGGCGTTATCGAAGCAGACTGCTATTTATTACCAGCGGTGGAAGCCAGCAAGAAGATTATTCATAAGTTCGGTTCTGAAAAAGACAAACAATTGAAAGTCGCTTCTTCAGACTCTCGCCCTGTGAACCCATTCCCGAAAGAGTGGAGAATGCATGCATTCACAGTGGACGCACTTCCTATCTTAAACGAACATAAACCAATCACGGTGCAAGATTCACCATTAAAAGCGCACGAAGATTTAATCCGTGCCTTAAAAGAATCCAACGAGAAAGTGGACCTTGTGTTCGTAGGACCATTAACAGACTTAGCTCGTGCGTTAGATCAAGACCCAACCATCGAAGAAAACATCGGTAAACTTTACTGGATGGGTGGAACCTTCCTTGATATGGGGAACGTGGAAGACCCTGAACACGACGGAACTGCAGAGTGGAACGTGTACTGGGATCCATTTGCGGCAAAACGCGTTTGGGAGTCAGGCATCCAAATCGAACTCGTGGCGCTTGAAAGTACAAACATGGTGCCATTATCTCTTGATGTTCGCGACCGTTGGGCAAAAGAACGTGCCATCGAAGGCGTTGACTTCTTAGGGCAATGTTATGCCATCGTTCCACCGCTCACCCACTACGTAACGAACTCAACATACTTCCTATGGGACGTGTTAACGACCGCTTCATTCGGGAAAGAAGACCTTGTCAAACGTTCTGTGGTAAATAGTGACGTGATTGTTGCCGGTGCGAGCCGTGGCCGTACCGTTAAAGCCGAAAATGGCCGCCCAGTCGACCTTGTTTACCACGTCGACCGCGATGCCTTCTTCGACTACATCACCGACTTAGCGAAAAAATAATACTGAAAGTGCAGGGAAATTTTCCTGCACTTTTTTCGTATCTTTTTATTGACAATGTTCCGAAACGGGGCTATACTATATTTATAATTTAGAATAATTCTAAATTAGAAATAGGAGGTAATAGATATGTCAAAAGAACAAACAAAACAAGTATTAAATCAATTAGTGGCTGATTTAAGCCAACAATCAGTAATCGTACACCAAGCTCACTGGTACATGCGTGGTGCAACTTTCATGACAATGCATCCATTAATGGATCAACACATGGAATTGTTAGACGCTCAATTAGATGAAGTATCAGAACGTCTAATCACATTAGGTGGCGCACCTTATTCAACATTACGTGAATTTGCTGAAAACACTAAGATTGCCGATGCTAAAGGAAACTACAGCGATAGCATGGAAGACCGTATTCGTCATTTATTAGTAGGATACCGTTACTTAATCGACCTTTACCAAAAAGGTATTGAAGTAGCTGGTGAAGAAGGCGACGATGTTACACAAGATATCTTCACTGGTGCAAAAGGCGCATTAGAAAAATTAGTTTGGATGCTTACAGCAACAATCAACGAAGCGCCAGGATTATAATTCTAAAGACTCCAAGGCTGGACAATTTGTCCGGCCTTTTTCTTTTGCCAAAATCCTGCATTACCAAATATGGTAATTACCATATTTGGTAATGCAACCACGTAATGTTCCAAAGTGTAACCCCACCTAATCAATAGCGTTAGAAAGCACTCTTCCCTTGGATTTCTTTCCATCATAACGAATCCTTTATAAGATTGGCATAACATGCTTCGCAGCACATTGATATTTTTAATAGCACAAAAACAAAAGACCGTAGGCGTTCTGCAAACATAAATTTACTAAACTAAGATTACGAAGAATCTTACGGATCCTATAATCGCAGTGGTGGGGAATCGTATCAAATGCAAATTAGTAGGAGTTAGGAATTTATTCCTTACTCCTACTTTGAGGCTTTGAAGGTGAGAGACTTCAGGCTCGAACCGGTACCCCACTACAGCGATTATGGAAACATCCGTAATGATTCGTAGTAATCGGTTTGTGTCTGAGGAGTTAAATTGACTTTTATAATCATTTACAATAAACCTACGGCTTTTATCTTTTAATTTCTTTGCTTTTTACCTAAAAATATCACAATACTAGCTGATGGCTATGCTATAATAAAGCCAATCTTATGAAAGGTGGAAGTATTATGGAACAAAAGAAATACAGCGGGAAAGAGTTCACGATGAACGTCCTTAACGCACTTGCATTAGGCGTGGTCGTTACACTTATCCCTGGAGCATTACTGGGTGAATTAGTGAAGGCGTTGTTACCAGTATTCCCACAAGGCCAATTGATAATCCAAGCAACCCAAGTGGCCAATACATTAATGGGAGCAATTATCGGATTGATGGTCGGTCAATTCTTCAAATTCACTCCAATTCAAACAGGAGCGTTGGCACTTGCAGTCTTATTTGCTGGCGGTGTAGCAACATTCAATCCTGATGTAAAAGGAATTATCTTTAGCGGTACAGGCGATATTATTACGATGGGACTTACTGCAGCATTAGGAGCAGCTGTTATTTTATGGATTGGCAATAAAGCAAAAGCATACTCTATTATCGTGATTCCAACGGTGTTATTAGTCGTTGTTGGTGGACTAGGTCGTCTTGCGTTACCATATATCAAAACATTAACAACATTATTAGGACAAGGAATCGGAAATCTATTATCATTACAACCCGTTATTATGTGTTTATTATTAGCCGTTATTTTCTGTATGTTAATCGTTTCTCCGTTTACAACAGTAGGGATTGCCGTGGCGATTAGCCTTAGCGGAGTAGGTTCAGGGGCAGCAAACCTTGGTATCTGTGCAGCTGGGTTCGGTCTTGCGATTGCTGGATGGAATGTGAATCCAAAAGGAACTGCGATTGCGCATTTCATCGGTTCACCAAAAATGTCAATGGCAAATGTTTTAGCAAAACCAAAAATCTTATTGCCAATGATGTGTACATCTGCCGTACTTGGTGTGTTAGCAGCTTTATTGAACATCCAAGGAACACCTCAAAGTGCAGGGTTCGGTTTCAGCGGTTTAGTAGGACCCATCAATGCTCTAAACTTAGCAGAGGGCGGATGGAGTGTGGTGAATATCGTTATTGTGACGCTCATTTTCGTCGTTGCGCCAATTGCGTTAAACATCGTATTCGTTCATTTATTCGAAAAAGTGTTAAAATGGATTCAACCAGAAGATTACAAATTAACCGTTTAAGAGAAAAGGGGAGTTAAAATGAAAATCGCAATTGCGGGTGCAGGAGCAATGGGATGCCGTTTCGGCTACATGTTAACAAAAACAGGACAAGAGGTGACGCTAATCGATGAATGGCCAGCGCATATCGAAGCGATCCAAAAAAATGGGTTGAAAGTCGTTGATGGAGATAACACAGATAACATTGACATTAAAATTGTTCGACCAGAAGAAGCAACAGATGAGGTAGATGTAGTTATTGCCTTTACAAAATCAATGAAGTTAGGCGAAATGCTAGAAAAGATTAAACCGATTATCCACGAAGATACGAAAGTACTTTGTCTTTTAAATGGTTTAGGGCATGAAGACACAATGGCAAAATACGTTCCTCGTAAAAACATTATTATGGGGGTAACGATTTGGACTGCGGGTCTAATCGAACCAGGGGTAGCACGTCTAGGTGGAACTGGTACGGTAGAAATGCAAGCGGCTGACCCAAGTGGTGTGGCGATTGCTAAAGAATTAGTAGAAGTGATGGATAAAGCGGGCTTGAACGCAAGCTACAGCGAAGACGTTCATTTTTCAACATGGCGAAAAGCGTGCGTAAACGGTACGATGAACGCAACATGTGCCATCTTAGATGCCAACATCGGTGAAGTTTTTGATACTTCAACAGCCGAAGCGATTGTAACACAAATTATTGCTGAATTTGTCGCTGTTGCGGAAAAAGAAGGCGTGCATCTTGATCCAGCTGCAATGAAAGATTATGTGTATACTGCGTCTAATAAAGTTCGTAGTCACTATCCTTCAATGCATCAAGATTTAATTCAAAATCACCGCTTTACTGAAGTGGACTTCTTGAATGGATTTGTTGCTAGAAAAGGGAAGGAATATGGCATTTCAACGCCTTACTGTCAATTAATTACAGAATTTATTCATGCAAAAGAAGATATCTTGAAAGTTAAATAATACAGCAATAAAAAAGAACAATATAAAGAATCAGTTTGTTATTGAAAGAGTCATAGTGGGGCACCGGCTTGAGCTTCACCATTCTTTCAAGCGACTGATTCTTTTTTGTTCTTTTCATAAGGAGGGGCATTTTAAATGCTAATATCTCTTTTCACTCAATCAATAGTAGGAGAATCCGATGAACTGCGACAGCACACAAAAAGGAGCGAGGCAAGTAGCCTGCTCCTTTTTGGGTTTAGCGTTTGCGTATATCTAGGAAAATTTATAAGAAGTTTTCAACGAGTATCCGTACTGCTTCGAATGCGTTTTGAGAAGCTTTTTCAAGGGTTTCCTCGAAAGTATCCGGAGCGTCTCCACCTACATGATCGCTGATGCCACGGATGTTCAATACAGGGATATCATAGAAACTAGCCACTTGCGCAATAGGCGCTGCTTCCATGTCGCTGGCTGTGATATCCGGTAATTTAGCACGAATGTTCGCAACCGCATCAACCGAACTCATAAAGGAATCACTTGTCGCGATAAAACCGCTATGGACTGAGAAATTTTGGACTTGTTCGCCAAGAAGCGTGAGTACTTTATGTTGTAATTTTACATCAACAGGATAATCAGCTGGCATTTGAGGAACTTGTCCCCATGCATAGTCGAATCCGGTTGCATCCACATCGCTATAGGCAAATTTCGTAGAGACAATCACGTCTGCTAAGCCTAATTCTGGATTAAAGCTTCCTGTAGTTCCGGTGTTAATGATGAGATCTGGATGGACTTTATCGCATAACCAAGCACTAGCCGCAGCAGCATTCGCTTTTCCGATTCCAGATTGAACGAGAATCAGATTTTCATGGACTTCTAGAATACGAATAGGCCCTTTTGAAAAGATGACGTTTCCTGGAGAAAAGTGCTCTTCAAACGGAAGGAGTTCTTCTTTCATGGCAGCAACAATCGCAATCTTCATGAATTATTTCCCCCACACTTCAGAAATTGGTTTATTCACTTCCACTTTAGTTCCGTCGAATTTTTCTGAAATCCATTTTTGAATCTCTGGATCATGATACAGCTCCACTAGTTTTAAGGTTTCTGGATTTTTGGCATTCTCTGCCTTCACAACAATTACATTGATACTAGTAATGGTTGATTCATCCGCTTTTTCATAGAATAAAGCATCTTTTAATACATTTAATCCACCTTCAAGTGCGATGGTGTTTCCGATTGCGATTAAATCCGCATCGTCTAAGACACGTACGCTAGTCGTATCATCAATCATTAAGAACTCAAAGTTTTTCTTGTTTTCAACGATATCACTGGTAGTCCCCGTTCCGTCTTTGAAAGAACTAGACAGTTTAATCAGTCCGGCACTTTCTAATAAACGAAGGGCACGAGTCGCATTATATGGACTATCTGGAAGTGCAATTTTTGCACCGTTTGGTAAGTCGTTTAGACTTTTCACCTTCTTAGAGTAAAGCCCCATTGGTTCGATATAAGTCGTACCGATTGGAACGAGTTTGTTGGAATTCGCTTCGTTAAATCCTTGCAAGTACCCAATGGATTGGAATGCGTTGACATCGACGGTTCCGTCAGCCACACTTTCGTTCAATGGCACGCCACCGTTAATTTCTTGAACTTCAATTTTAAGGCCTGCTTTTTTAGCTTGTTCAGATTCGGCAATATGTCTCCAAATATCCGCATCAGAACCAACCGAAGCAATTTTAACGGTTTTAAGTTCACTCTCTGAGCCTTTTGAAGCTTGAGAGCTTGAAGTAGTGTTATTTCCGCAAGCTCCTAAGACGAATACGGTAGAGAGTGCGATAAGGGATTTAGCGATCGTTTTTAATTTCATATTGGGGGTTCCTCCAGTCTAGGTGTCTAATGTTTCTTACTGAATGAGTGATTAAATGACTTTTCTCTCGAAAGGATCGATACTAATACCTTGTTCCAATACTTGTTTGGCGTATTCTTTTGCGCCAAATAGTGAATGGTCACGGTAGTTTCCACACTGAACGGCGGAGACGCCTTGAATATCTTTGAATTGAATCTTATCAACGATTTCTTCTAGTGTTGATTTCAATGCGCGTGCAATATCTTCTGGTGATCGTTCTTCCCATAAAATTAAGTGGAATCCTGTACGACATCCAAAAGGAGAGATATCGATAATTCCTTCTAAGCGGTCTCTTAAAAGATCAGCTAATAGATGCTCAAAGGTATGAACCACACCAGTTGGCATTTCTTGTTTATTCGGTTGTAAGAAACGGATATCAAAATTTGAAATCACATCTCCTTTTCTTCCATGCTCATTCGCAATTAATCGAACATAGGGAGCGATGACCTTGTTGTGGTCGAGTGTAAAGCTTTCTACTTCAGCCATGTTTATTCCTCCAATCATTGAAACAAAATAAAAAAAGCCCGCACTTCTAGCCAACGCTAAAAGGACGAGTTGAAGTTGTGGTGGCGCCATTACAGTCTTCTTATAGAAGATTACTTCCGTACAACTATACGGTAACTCTGTAACGGGAGAACCCGTATTGTCCTAGCAAATCAGACAATCAGCTCAAAAACCTCGTTAAAAATAGAGTGATATTCGGTTTGCGGTAAGCTCTATTTTTGACTCTCTTTTCACAGCGTTTCAAATAAGTTATATAAAGACTATACTAGAAATAAAGAAGGTTGTCAATCTTAAAAACAAACTATACGAAACGTTTTTATGAAATAGTTCGTGAATTAGCAAAATATACGTACTATAAAGATGGTGTTTTTTTAATTCGTTCGTTTTTGTAGCTAGATTCACTATTAATTTCGAGCCGGAGAGGGGGAAGTCCAAAAAATAATAGTAGAATGTCATGAATTTGTAATTTTTTTACGGTATACTATGGTTAACAAATTCAAAATGAAGGTGACAATAATGACATTATTAGACGTACAGCACGTACAAAAAGTGTATCAAACAAGATTCGGAGCTACTGAAGTAACAGCTTTGAAAGATATTAGCTTCTCTGTGGAAGAGGGAGAATATGTAGCCGTCATGGGGGAATCTGGTTCAGGGAAAACGACGCTTTTAAATATTTTAGCGACTCTAGACCGTCCAACAGAAGGGAAAGTTCTTCTAAATGGTGAAGATATTCAAAAAATCTCAGACAAAGTATTAACAGAATTTCGTCGCGATCATCTTGGGTTTGTGTTCCAAGACTTCAACTTATTAGAAACATTATCGGTGTATGACAACATGGTGCTTCCGCTCGTATTGGCTCGTCGACCAATAGAAGAAATGGAAAAGAAAGTGAAACCAATTGCGGAAATGCTTGGGATTGAAGATTTACTAAAAAAATATCCATATGAATTATCAGGTGGTCAACAACAACGTGTGGCAATCGGTCGT
>ERZ773054.1577-NODE-1577-length-13397-cov-4.686104_pt1 | contig 13397 bp, 11 predicted proteins | sample MGYA00580630_ERZ773054 | MGnify/ENA primary metagenome ERZ773054 (study PRJEB29015, sample SAMEA2737994) | human oral metagenome | biome: human oral; feature: human-associated habitat; material: dental | place: China | collected 2115 ... | reverse complement strand
TGCCGTACCACTTCCGCAATGGCTCAAACACTGCTTCCGCAAGTAGCTTCATTGCTTGTAGCTCCTTTTCGTTCGGAGTGTTCGATATGCCGAGATGCTTTGCTTTGTTGCTTGCGGTTGCTTCTGCGTATGTAATATGTTCGCTAATGTTTGTGTCCGGCTTCATTGTAATCCCTCCCCAATATCGTTATTGTTATTATTCTTATACTTATGAAAGCCAAGATACGCCTTTAACCGATATAGCACTTCGGTACTCAAAAAAGAGTATATAAACTTGATACTCTTTGACGTCGGGAATAGTATCTTTGCGTTCCTGAATATATTGGTCAGGTAAAAATACCCCACGATATACGTCAGCCACGTTATCATCGTATTTGCCAAGTCTACATATCGGCGACCCAATGCCACGTGAATGAATATTATCAACATAAAGTAAAACAGTAGCAATAGCAATGCGTCCGTCGCCTTACGCAGGCTAAACGCCTTCTTGTTAATGTTTACATCTGCTCCCACGCCGAGCAAGATATTCAGTGTAAACCCTACAAACAACGTCAGAAAAGCGTCCGTATACGACGTATATACCGCCAATATCCACGCTACCACTGCCGTTACCACTCCTTTAAAAAACTCCACCATCATACATCTATATTTACTATTTTTGCAAAAATAAATATAGCATACGCACAATATTACAGGCGTTAATAACTCGCCAATAACTTTTTGAGACACACAAAGCAAAAACTTATCGTCTTAGTAATTTGGGTAATACAAAACGAGCAAAAAAAGTATTATCTTTGCAGTATTAGTTTATTCACATTTTAAAAATATTTTATTTTATGAAGAAAGTTATTTATTTATTTGTAGTAGTGTTGCTTATGGCAGCCTGTAAGGGTAACGAACCCAAAAAGAAAGTATTCGACTCCAACGCTATGATAGTGATACGGGGGCAGCAGACGCAAGGCGGAAGCCCTGCTCAAAGAGCTATGATAGACGGTCTGACCGACCTCGAGATAGTACAAAAGGCAGGAAATATAAAATGGACGTCTAATTGGAGTTGTAATTATTATGAGAATTCCCCTTCTACAATTGCTCGTATGTTCAGTGAAGGCAAAAAAGACTTCAAGAAGCCTGCCTTGTTAATGCTAGGAATTGATATTATTAGGTATGATGAGGGGAAAAATTTCCTATACAAAGGTTTCCTATACGGCTACGACGTATTTATAACCGATACTCTAAACGATACGATAGCCTACGTACCGAACGAGGTATTGGAAAAAGCCCGCAAGCCGATAGAGGAGGCTTGGGAGCGTGGCGACTATGATGCCATATATCGTATGTTTAACGAGGCGTTTACTTTTCTGCCTATAAAAAAGAAGTAGTAGGCGGTTTACTCTCTACTAAGTGTAAAAAAAGAGACTACCATTTTTATGATAGTCTCTTTTTTTGTTTTTCATTAATTATTTCCTATGACGGTAAAAAAGAAGTCGCTGTCTTTCATCTGTCCCCCGTCTGTCTCATATATATATACGATAAAGTACTCATCATATAATTCGCCCACATTGGCTACCTTATGAGTACCCTTTGGCGTTACCTGTACCGAATAGTTCTTGTGTCCTACGGAGTGATATACCACGTACATTCCCGTCATCAGCCTATCACAATTTTTCCACAATTTTTTCTTTGCGCCCCATAGGTTTTTTGCTCCTCCCGATGCTAATGCCCATCCGCTAAGCAGTACACCCGGCATATCGGTATTGCCGCGTACGGCAAGCCCATAGCCGTTCTTGAAAAAGAGGTACTCCTGGCTCGAGTAATACGAGTACAGTCCGTCGGCTCCGATGCAGGTCCTTTTCGTTGGCAGGCGGTATGTTACCACAAAGCTACTAAGGCTCACCAGCTTCCACGATACATCCCAGTTTTTCAGCGCACCCAGCGGAGGTCCCGTTCTTAGCTCTACGGTGAGTTCTATATCTACCATTCCTGCGGTAGGTATTGTAATATTTGTATTCTCCTGTATATCACCAAGCGATGTACCATCGAGCGTTGCCTTTGCCGTTATCTTTATTTTCTGAAAGTACTGTTTGGGTATCTGGAAACTCTCCTCGCCTATCCCGAAAGAGACCCTCATCACCGTCGGTTCGGATATTCTCACCGACCTACTGTACGTCCACGTTTCACTTGTCTTTTCCTCTATGCCTCCTATTGGTGTGTTACTCATATAGAAATTACCGCTTGTAAGCACCGTTCCCTTCCCCCATCCGCTATCAAAAGCGACTACTTCAGTATTAGTCATTTGTGTAGGCTTTTGTGGTAGGTCGTTGAGTGTCAGCAGAAATCGTTCCTCCCCTTCGGTACGACCTGTTATATTACCTCCTACTATCTCGTAATCACCTATCTTGCCCGCTGTTGCCTCGATAGTACCTTTGGCGTATAGTTGTCCGTGTTTGTCCCACGCGAACTTCCCGAAAGCCCTGTGCCCCGAACCATCTTTTTTGTCGAGGGCACCGACCTTCATCGGTTTCTTGAAATCTGTGACTGCATCGAGCAAAGCGTTTTGGTAAGTGCCGCCACCGAAAAAACTCACATTGTCGGAGGCAATACCGCTTATACCCGACCGAACGACACCGTCTGCATCTCGGGCAAACATAAGGTTCGATAGTACAAGCCCCCCATTTATGTCGGTGGAGCCGTTTTTTATCGCATCGGTGATATATTTTGTAGACACTTGGTGCGGCTTGTAAACAGCTGCCTTATTGCCTTGGGCAAACATAAGCTCTTTTGCCAGAAAATATGAGTCCGGAGGTAGCGGCGGCCATTGCCGCTTTATCTGAAAACCAAAATAGAACGAATTTGCGTCTATGGGCACAGTAAATTTTTCCTCGAAACTATGCCACTCCCCTTTTTTATAGGGTAGACGTTTGGGGGGTATGACGGCTTTCCATCCTCCGTTACTGCGATACCCTACTTGCAGATTAGGGGCAAGACCGTTTGTCGTAGGTACAAATATTTTGCCCGAAAACGTATAGCTCTGTCCGGGGGTAACTCCCCACAACCGCCCCTGTGTAGGGGTAGCAAACAGGTAGTGCATATCGGCAGCCATCGGTTTAATCATAAACTTACTTACTCCCGTTTGGTCTTCCCTCATGTGATACATAAAATCCCCGATAGGAGTAGCTCCGTATAGGTATGGAGCATCTGGTGCGTTAGGTTCGGTATTGATTAGCAAGTTCTCTGTACCAACCTCTATATCGTCTATTGCACTGTTTATAAGGTCTTCGGGGGTCGAATACTTCCCGTTGCTGCCCAGAAACTTGATATTACCTCCGATTTCGCCGTTATCGAGGTCGAAATAGGTCTTGCCGTTGGTACTCGTAATTTTTCCCGTACGCACAAACTTACCGTTGATAGTCGAAAATCCATACGACAACGACACCGACCTCGCCTGCAAGGTGCTGTCTACGGAATTTACCACTCCTACCCAGAAGTGATAAAACATAGGGTCTTGCTCGGGTTTTATCTGATTCTTGGAGAAGATGATAAATCCGCTGCTGCCGTTACGCTGACATTTGGCATAGATATAATAAGCATCATCGTCGACGAACGTAGTAGTATTGTCAGCCAAGTTCCATACACGCGGGTTGTTTTCGTCGATAGTATAGTGTGTGAGTGTACCTCCTTTTACCTTTATCACATTTTTATTGCCCTCGAAATTGGGCTGAAACACCGTATTCGTCAGCCCAAACTGCATAGATTTGGCTCCCACCGACAAAGCAAGCGTATCTATCGAGTTGGGTTTTATCTTATCCGTATAGTAATCTCCCTCAGGGTCGAAGACCATATCTATCAGCTCCTGCGATGTCCGCCAATTGTTCCTCGCCCGTGCGGGATTATCGAGATGGTTTGTCTGTACTATCTTATCCTTCTCGACCATATCCGAAATAACACGGTTTACTATATTCGTGGATACCGTGTCGCTTATTGTGAGGGTATATGCGTATGGGTCGAGGATATTCCTTACTAAGGACTTTATGCGGACGGACTTGTCTACGTTCAGCCCCTCGTCTTTTACGGGAATGTAATCACCGGGACTGAATATATTTACCCCCTCACTCCCGCCTACAAGGTTATGCAGGTACTCCTTACTGATACTTAGCCCGTATTTTACTTTCGGCTGGCTGTTTTGCTTGTAATATATATCGCTCTCTGTTTGCAGTTTAGCCTCCGCCTCGTCGATATACCTTTGTGGCAGAGTAACATCGAGTATCTTGTACTTGTCGCCTGCTGTAATCTGAGAAGCCTCAGCCACCTTACTCGGGAACTCGTAGCCTTGCTCATCTTTGAGCTTGATAATGGTAAATGTGCGTGTGGCGTGGTCATACTTTTGTACATTAAATTCGTACCCCGCCAAATTACCCGTATTGAAATGTATTTTGGGAGCAACGCCCGCCAGCATGTATTTTGTCGATTTACCGTCAGCTTCTTTCTCGTTGAGGTCAAACATATTGTCGTCTCTGAACTTCAATACATTATCTGTGTAAACTGCCGTTACCTTTCCGTCGAATGTCGGTTTTATGTTATCAAAATACTTTGTTGCCTCGAATATGCCGTATTTATCGATAGCGGTTTGGTCTTCGATATACGATTGCCCTTTTGTTTTGTTTGGCAGACATAGCCTGTTTGCCCTGTATTTGTATGTTATGTTCTGGGTAGAGCCGTATACTTTGAGCCTTGTTACCACGTTAGACGAGTCTACATTTTGCCTTTCGAGAGAATACAGACCACGTCCCCTACCAAACTCAAAAGCAAAGGGAAATACCTTCCCCACCTTTTTTATGAAATGGATGGTGTTTGTCCCGTCCTTTTGTACTATCTCGTACTCTACCTCGAATGTAGAACATAAGTTGTGCAGCACCGACAGGCAGTTGTCTGCCTCACCGAAGTTAAGCGTTTTGTCGCCGTCGGTATCGGGACAGCTACCCAATACCCACTCGTCAGGGAATACTCTGTTTGCATTGGATATCAATACTGTTGCAAATCGGCGGAGGTCTCCTGTAAGACTATCTGCTTTTACATCTTGCAGTTTGTTCTTGGTGGTATCTATTGTCAGGTCGAATGTTGCTCTGGCCAGTGCGTATTGCATACCCTCAAACTCCAAATTGTAGGAGTAAGCCATACTGCCCGTTTTTCTTGCACTCGGCAGGCGATTGAGACTATATGTCCTACCGAATACGGTTATTCGGTCTCCTATTCGGTATTCTTGTGGCAGTGGAGCATCTATGCTGACATTGACCATGTCGGCACCGAGTAGCTCCCACGTCTGTGTAGCCTGCTTTATGGCAACGCCCTGACTTCTGTTAGCCAAAGGGATTACCGTACCGTCCATTTTTTTTATAAAAATCTGTCCCATACTGTTTTAGTTGCTTCCGTATTGGTTATATTAAAAATTTTGATTTCGTCGATACAGCCCGTTATTATCGGGTAATAGACACCATCTTTGTCATAGTTATGTCTTACTTTTACCGACGAGCCGAATATATCGTAGTCGGCACTGCCATCGCCCCAATATACGTTTATCAGCTTATTCGTCGTTACCGTAAAGGAACACTTTTTAGTTGTTGCCACACCCTCAGTAACAGTGTGCTGTAATACACGTTTCATAGGCTCAGGCTCTATTAATTTCACCTTGAAAGTACCTATCATATCGATGTCTCCCCATTTTTTCGACACATCTGTATCATCTTTGAGGTATACCTCATACACAAGAGGTTTACCTATGCCGATGTCTATCATCAGCCTTTGTGTGCCGGCATTTTGGAACGGGCGTAGGAAACTTTGCATTTGCCCTATAAATTGCAATTGATCGTCTGCTCTTATAAAACAACTGAGAGTTATTTCGCGTGCCTCGTAGTAGTGTGACATTTTATCTATAACCTCACCGTGATAGTCGTCCCAAGACACGACATCACGCTTTTTTACTTTCGGCAGCCCTACTATCCCTTCCGATGCCGATACACATACGCCACATGTATCTTTTATATCTTGTCCATTAATAAAATACTTTATAGAGTTCATACTAATACGTTTTTTGCTGTTTGTTTATAATTTTTATTGTGCTGTTTTCCCCTCTCGTTTTGACGTCTGCTTGTCCGTTGTCATAGAGATATACGCATACCCTTGCGTTATCAATCGCCTCGATTGTTATCTTTGCATCATCAAGCACGTCGATAAGAGCGAACGCACTGTCTGTAATCCTTATATTCAGCGTCGAGTCGTGTTTGGCGTATATACGTGAAACATTATATTCCGTTATGCTTGCCTGCCCGACTGTATCGCCGAGTGCTATCAGCTGCTTGGGATTATATACGTCTATTTCGTCGTCGAGAAATACGCCGTATTCCTCCATTACTCCCTTGAAGTTTGACCTTATGTATTCGTTGCTCGGGTAGTCGTTCGACAGACAGAAGTCGAGCCCCGCGACATACATTTCTACCATCGCCCGCTTGTCTGTAAGCCTTTTCAGTTCGCTGTGCCATTCGTCGCATATCCCCAGCCGACGAGCTTCCCTCGCAAGTTCTTTTGCAATTTTCATCTCTTAAATTGTTTTTTTTCATTATATCAATTCAACAATCCCCGTCCCCTCACAGTATTGACTTCGTTAGCAGACAATCTCTCGTATATACTTTTTAGGTATCGGTTGTATGTAGCATATTCGCTAATAATAGCCGTATTACGTGCGATATTTGTTACCTGCACCAACTGTTGTTGCAATACTTGTGCGTTTTCGAGTTGATTAACACGTATTGCGTTCATCTGTCCAGCCACAAGGCTTGCCGTCTCTTCGGATACTCCTTTGATGGCTCCGCTCATAGCTGTCGAGCTTGCCTCTCCACCTGTAAAGAACTTCTTTATATCCTCGGGCATACCCTCCAACGCTTTACCGAAACCCTCGCCTATTGCTTTCAAATCATCGCCAAATGCTCCCATATCCTCGATAACCTTATCGAAACCCTTGAAATTACCGTCGCCGTCAATCCATCTCTTTGAATATCGGTCTATGATTTTTCCGATAGGTTGTTCGAGTAGCTTTTGTATAAGCATTCTACGGACAATATTTGCCACTATATCATCAACTTTTTTGCCAAAAGCAACAGCAGCGTTTTCTCCCTTACTGAAAGCTGATATAAAAGCCTCACCCAATTCGTTGGCAATACTTTTTGCGTCGGTCTGAAGTATATTGTCAAGTATTTTACTTATATTGTCTTCTATTTCGCGACCCGCTTGTTCGTATTGTTTTTTTAGTTCTTTTACCTTCTCCGGATCAGATTTCTTCTTGTTTTGCTCTGCCTCCCAAGCAGCTTTCAGATGCTCACGCTGCTTTTTGAGGTTGTCTATCATCTCTTTCTGCTTCTTGTATTTTTCTTCGCCAAGTGCCTTATCTACTGCTCTCGACAGGTTATCGTACGACTGTTGCAGTCTGTCTACTGCCTCTTTATGAGCCTTGACTGTTTTCTCTATCTCTTTATCTCTATTGCCGGCAATAGATTTTATCACGTTTAGGACCGCCTGCACTACCAACAGAGCAGCCTTGATGATAGTCAATATTACCGAAGAGCTTTCTGCAGTATCTATGGCTGCCGCTACCGCGACAGCCATAGTTGCCACAGTGGATAAGGAACTGATAGCGGTTGCTCCAATATCTCCAATAGCATCTTTTAGGAACTCCGCCGACCCTATGGCATCTTGTACGAAGGCAAAACTATTAGACGTTGCCTGTCCTAACTGCTTCCAATTGCGTTTTATGTTTTGTGCGGTATCTGCCGAATTTTTTCCCGCATTATCAAAAATGGTTTTTATCGCCTCGCCCACCTGCCGGAATGGGTTATCTTGCATTATAACAGTCTTTGCCTCATTGAGCTTTTTGAGAATATTCGACAAATCTATAGGATTAAATGTCCCTGACAACGTATCAAACTTAGCCTCTATCTCTTTTACAAGAACATCTATCTGACGTGCCGTCAGTTCGTCTAAGTTACCAAATAAATTTGTCCAAGCATCTGACTGCGTAAGCTCGTCGCTTGCAAGCTTCGACAGCTCCTTTCCCTCCGAGCTGTCTATCTCTTTTGCCATATCGGCATTGCCATTTGCCTCGGCTACCTTACGTTTAGCGGCGTATTTGTCGATAATCTCCTGCTTACGCTTCTCAAAGGAGGCATACTCTTTTAGCATCTCGTCATACTGCTTTTGACTATTTGTCTTGTCATTCGTATCGAGAGTGTCTAATTTTATCTTTGCCGCCTCTTTTTGTTCGGGTGTTGTCGCCTCATCGTACTGCTTTTGTAATTTAGCCCGTTCTTCCAAGTAGCGTATCTCTCCGTCTATTTTGCTCTGTATATATTTGTTATATTCCGCTTGTGCCTCATTATACTCTTTGCGTACCTGCTTCATAATACCGTTTTCGGCGTTATCGACCGCCTCCGACTTTTCTTTGCCGAGCTGTGTATTGTCGCCTTTTAGTTCGCTCCGCTTGTCGGCTATAATGGCAAGTTTAGCCAGTACGTCGTTTTCTGCCTCAAGTTGTTCGTCGAGGCTTGTCTTGAATGTATCTATCACGCTTTGGTCTGTCTCGGAGGCTATCTCGTTTAGGATATATTTCAGTTGTTTTTGGGTAAGCGACGTTTTATCCTTCATCTTATTGAGGTACTCCAAATATGTGCTGCCACCTTTTAACGTATCGGCAAAAGCCTCTTCAGCCTCTTTACCCAAACCTTTATTTACCCAGTTGTAATATTCGGTATAAGCCTTTTTACGTGCCTCTATCTTTGCTATTACGGGGTCGGTTTTATCCTTGTTCGTTTTATCGGTATCGCTCAATATCTTTATTTTTGCGTCTTCAAGTGCTTTCGCTCCCTCTTCCTCCGCACCAATAGCTAATTCATACTTTTTCTTTATTTCATCTTTGTATTTTTTAATTTCTTCGCCCAACATATTCTTTTTTCCGTTAGGGACAAGTGTCGTCCCCACTACTCCACGCCCAGCAGGAGTACTTTCATATATATTACGCTCTACCTTATCGGGCATTGCATTATACTTTTCCTCCATTTTTATCAACTTCTTGATATCCTCCTCGCCTCGCTGTCGATAGACCACCGCTTTTGCCTTTGCTATTTGTGAGGCGATAAATGCATCTTTATTGGTTATAAGTAGATTTTCCATATCGGCAACATTCTTTATCGAAACGCCGAGTTCATCGAAAGCCTTGCGATTTTCTTCGAGGAACTTCTCCTTGGCAGCCATATCATTACCGAGTTTTTCGTATTTTATCGACAACTCATCAATAGCCCGTATCGGCTTATACGCATTGTCGGCGACAGATTTTGCAAACTCCTCCTGTGCCTTTTTTGCCTTTCTCGCTTTATTGGTAAATATGGCATAGACAGCTATGAGTGCGGTTATACCTGCAGCTATCCAACCAAAAACAGGTATGCTTTTTATAGCCGCACTGAGTGTGCGAAAAGCCCCCGCAAGTCCGAGGTTAGCCAAAATACCTTTTTTTGCCACTATTGTTTGCCCTTCGGTTACCGCCGTATTTGCCCCTTTGGTTATGGTATTTTCGGCTTGTGCCGCGGTATTTATCTTTGTAGCCGCGGTTTCTGCTACGGAAGCTACGGCAGCCTTGCCCGTTACCTTTGCCCACCACTCTTTGAGACCATTTATGGTTACTTGCCTAAAGGCACTGTTTTTATTGAGCGTATCGGCTACTTTTTGCAGTTCGATAGTCATAGTCATCACCGACTGTACTTTTTTCATTATACGCTGCAAGTCTTCGTTTTCGTCGGTAAAAAGCGATATTTCTGCCGATGCAGCCGACAAACCGCTTACTACACCCGACAAACCTGATATAATACCACCAAAATTAGGCATATCGCTTGCAAAAGCTTTCCCTTGTGCCTGTATGTCTCCCTGCAATTTCATAAGTTGGCCGAGTTTTTGCTTCAATACGTCATATCGAGCCTCTTGCCCGGCAAATATCTCTCCCGAACCGTTTACATCAATAAGCGCAACCATCTCATTTTTTACTTGTTGGATAGCTGCCTGCAGGCTATCAGAGGACATAGCATTTGCTTTTGCTTGATTTTGAACCTTCTGATAACTTTTTTCGAGTTTATTTAGTGCTTCTTCTTGCTGTTTGAGTTCACGTATCAATATTTTTCGTGTAGCGATTTCACCTTGTACTACATTCTGTTGTTGCGTGGCAGCATTGTATTTTTTATCGTTGCCGGCAGCAGAGGCTTTTGCGGCACTTTCGCCAAGTGACTTGTACTTGGCTTCAAGTTCTTCTACTCGTTGGCTATTTATATCTATGCCTGTACCTATATCTCTAAACCCTTGCTCTATCTGCTCGGCTACACCCAAAAAAGCAACATCTGCCTCACTAACCCCCGATGATACAGTACCGTCCGATAATCCCTGTATCCTTAGGGTAGTCTCATCAATTGCATCTTTTACTTTATTTATATCGAGCTCCGTCTTAAAATGCAGCCCGCCATTGCTAACTTCTTCCATATTTTACATTAAATTATTTACGTAATTCATAATATTTTGAGCGTTTTCTTCGGTAAGCACTATATCTTCCTCCCTGTCGCCCATATCGTAAGAGGGTGCATCTATCATCATCCTTTGTACCAATCCCCAAGCAATACCATTTAACAGATAGTCGTAAGTCCAGCCGAAGTGCTGACAAATAGCACCCCTGCGACCGTGTGGACTGCTCAAGCCTCTCTGTCGCTCTCTATCCGAATCGGCATTGCTGTGCGGTCGCTCGACATTAATCGAATAGAGTTCATAAAATCCCCCAAATTACACATCACATCTATCATCAGTGTGAGTCTGTACAGTTGTGATGGTTTTATTGCTCTCAAAAACAACTCTGTGAGTTCCGCCAGCTTTTTTTTGTCTTCCGTATATCGTACCATACCACCAGCGGCGTATTTCGGTACGAGGTAATCCCCACCGAGTACGGCGATAGCTACTATTCGGGCACATCTGACAGCGTGTTTTTCGACCATACTTTTTACCGCCTGCGAACTCTTATTTCCCCGCATAGCCTCATCGTCGATAGCCACCTCTATCCATTCGGCAGACAGCCTGTCGAGTGTGCCAAGTGTAGGCTCTTCTATACGAAACGTTCGACGTATATTCATAGGGTTACGCTTACGGACAAGCCCAAACAGCTTCTTGTCAACCGTAAATTCGACATCATCTACAGCGAACTCTATTCCCTTGCCTATCAGCGTATTGAGTTCATCTTTCTCCTGTCTTAACTTCTTCTGGTTATCTGTCATTTTCTATTTATTTTTTCAAAAGCCCCGAAAACGCATAGTTCTTGGGGCTTTCGGCTTATACAATCAATAAAATAAAAACTTATGGCTTAGGTACTCCACGCAAAGCCTTTCCTGCCGTTACAGCCAAAGGTGTTACGGTAAAATCTACCAAGAAAATACCCTTTGCAGACATATCGGCATTGATTACTGCTTCGATATCTGCATTCGGAATCTCGAAGTTAAGACCTTGCTCAGTCTCGATAAGCAACGACTTATTTGCAACGACTTCATTGCCATCGTAAGCCCAAGTCTCTTTACCTGCTGCACCGGTAGCAGTACCGCCAACATACTCGGCAAGCATTTTCGCATCGGCGTCCATTATGGAAAATGTCAATTTGGGTATCTTGCGAGTTTTTTTCCTGTATTCAGGAGCTGCCATACCTTCCTCGAAATGTTCTGTAACTTCCGCCGCATCTTGCGACATCTTACAAGTATCCTTGTATGTTTTACCTATTTTGGTCAAAGATGTCGGCATTGTACCGTTAGCTGCTGCCGTACCTACCTTTATTTGCGCCAATCCAATTGTTATTGCACTCATATTATTACAATTTTTAAAATGTTAGTTAATAAAATATTTAGTTATGAATATTTCTATCTACACGAATATTTACAAAGAGCTGGTGAACATTAGGCTCTTGTGATATTGTAATACTTACCGGAGCGGATTCAAAACCGCTTACGTTCGCACTCTTTACAACATCTATTGCCATATTAGCCGGCTCGCCAAGACGTATCCCTTTGATAATCCCATACTTTTTTTTAAGATTCTCCTCGATAGTCTTGCGGGCTGACGTGGTTTCTCTGTCCACATCGGAGCGGTATTCCTTCACGAAATCACAAACCTGTGTCTCAGTTAATTTTTCAACAAGGGCTGCCGCTTCCTCCTTGGTAGTAGCCTGTAACGTCAATACACGTGCCAGATGCTCCAATCCGTCTTTACGCACTCCTGAAAATTTTGCCGTCAGTAATGCAAAAATCTCTTTTTTCATCTTCGGTAGTTTTTCTTATAAAACATATCATATATCAAAAACGATACAAAATTACAAGCTACAACACAAATATGGCTCGATATAAGTCAAAAGTTATTAGCAAGTTATTGATGTCTTTTTTTTGTCAAGATTATCACCATATCAAAAAAAAGTGTTATCTTTGCAACTGAATATTAGTATAGCATTCTATGAGCCAAAAAGAAAAACTTATAAAGAAGATATACAGACTTCCAAAAGATTTTACCTTCGACGAATTAAAAACTTTATTTTCTTACTTAGGATTTGAGGTTGAAAACAAAGGAAAAATGTCAGGTTCACGTATCAAATTCTACAATGAAAAGTTACAAATGCAATATCTGGCTCATAAACCGCATCCATCAAGTATTATAAAAGAAAAGGCACTAAAAGACATATTGAATTATTTGATAAATAACCAATTAATATAAAATGGAAACACTTCGTTACAAAGGATTTATTGGAAGCATAGAGGCTGAGCTCGAAGACAATACGCTATATGGTAAAGTTTTGGGGCTCGACGCTAAAACAATGATAACATACGAGGGTAATACGCTTACCGAACTTAAAGAGGATTTTCAGAATGGGGTAGATGATTATATAGCTCATTGCAAGGAACATGATATTCCTATGCACAAGTCTTATAGTGGTAACTTCAATATCCGTATTCCTGCCGAACTGCACACAAAAATAGCTTATTTGGCTCAAAGTGCGGGCATATCGCTCAACGCCTTTATAAAAGAGACACTCGCAAAGGCGGTAATGTAAGAGAAACTTTTTGATTCTTAGAGGATATGTTAGGAGCTATTGTAGGTGATATTATAGGGTCGCGTTTCGAGTTCAACAATTATCTCGGTACGGACTTCGAGTTATTTACGTCCGAATGCAACTTTACGGATGACACTATCTGTACGGTTGCCGTAGCAGATGCTATTTTAACTGGCATTTCATTCGAACAGGCTCTACTTAGATGGTGTAGAAAATATCCGAATCCCAAAGGTAGTTATGGCGG
>ERZ773054.1573-NODE-1573-length-13443-cov-11.916567_pt1 | contig 13443 bp, 14 predicted proteins | sample MGYA00580630_ERZ773054 | MGnify/ENA primary metagenome ERZ773054 (study PRJEB29015, sample SAMEA2737994) | human oral metagenome | biome: human oral; feature: human-associated habitat; material: dental | place: China | collected 2115 ... | reverse complement strand
TTACAAATCAAAAGTTATTTGTTGAAAAAGACAATGGTAAAAAACAAAAACAAAAAGATATAGTTACAGAAAAGAGAAGAAAATAAGGAGCTGTTGAATTCAATAGCTCCTTGCTTCTATTTTTGAGCAACAATCAAAAAACGATGAATTTTTCCTTCAACTACACCTTGCTTTTCTAATATTTCTTGTGCTTTAAATAAATTTTCTAAACAATTATTAACAGAAAAATTTGGAAATTCCCATTCAATAATATGAGCATACCAAACAAGAGCTCCAATATCATAAAATTTTATTGGGCGAAAAGCTTCTTGTTCTTGTAAAATTTTAAATCCAGTTTCTTTAAATTTTTTAGATATATTTTTTAAATATGAGTCTGGAAATGAAAGTTCAGTCTGGGGTAAAAGTAATTCAATAAGCTCTTTATCATTTTCAGCTCCAACTTGTTGAGTTATAAAAATTCCACCAGTTTTTAAAATACGAAATAATTCACTTATATTAAAACTACCATGTTTATTAATGACTATATCAAATTCATTGTCCTTAAAAGGAAGTAAGCTAGCTCCATCAGTTTCATAAAGATTTATTCCAAGTGGTACTAAATTTTTTTTACAAAATTCAATATTAGGAGGATAAGCTTCAGTTACACTTGTATTTTTAAAAGGATGTTCAAGTGTTAAAAGAAATTCTCCACCCCCAGTATCAATATCTAATAATTTATATTCTGGTTTTAAATATTGTTTAATAATATTTTTATAATCCCAAGGTAAATCATTTTCTTCTTCATATCTTCCATGTATATGAGAAAAATCCCAACCTTGAATGTGGGCACTTTTTTCTTCTTCAAGCCAATTTTCTATTAATTTTTTATTTGCATTAGAAAAATTCTCCATTATCACAATAGTTATCTCCTGTTAAAGTAAAAAATATAACACAGCAATCTTTATTGTTATTAATTTTCTTAATAAATTTTGTTAGAAAATCTGCAACTTCTTTTTTAATTTTTTCATCTCTTGCAAACCAATATAACTCAACAAAAGTATAACCATCAACTATTTTTCCATCAAAAATATATTCTGTATTTTGATGCTCTATGGTAAACCAATTTCTATCACAACCAATAATTTTTGTTAATTCATCAATAATTTCTTTGCTGTTTTCAACTATTAAATTTTTTTCTATTCCTCTGATTTTTAAATGTGGCATAAAATCACTCCTTAGAATTTTAGTCTAAATATCCAAGTTTTTTAATAAGTTCAGCTGTTAAAACTGCACCACCAGCTGCACCTCTTAAAGTATTATGAGATAGTCCAACAAACTTATAGTCAAATAAATTATCTTCTCTCAATCTACCAACAGTTATTTGCATACCTTTTTCATTATCTCTATCTAGTAAAGGTTGAGGTCTATCATTTTCTTCATAATAATATATAAATTCCTTAGGTGCTAATGGTAAATCAGTTATATCTGATTTAAAGTTTTTAATTTTTTCAATTAAAGCTTCTTTACCAGGATTATTTTCTAAATTAAAAGAAACACAAGCTAAATGTCCATCTAAAACAGGAACTCTAATACATTGAGCAGAGAATTTCATAGTATTATTTAATTTAATTTCTTCATCTTCAATATTTCCAAATATTTTTAAAGGTTCTATTTCACTTTTTTCTTCTTCTCCACCTATGTATGGAATAATATTTTCTACCATTTCAGGCCAATCTTCAAATGTTTTTCCACTTCCTGAAATAGCTTGATAAGTGCAAATGCTAGCTTCCTTTATACCAAATTCTTTTAATGCAGCAAACACAGGTACATAACTTTGAATAGAGCAATTAGGTTTAACTACTATGAAACCTTTTTTAGTTCCTAATCTTTTTCTTTGTACATCAACTATATCTAAATGTTTTGCATTGATTTCAGGTATTATCATAGGAACATCTGCTTTCATACGATTAGCAGAGTTATTAGATACTACTACAACTTCTTCTTTTGCATAAGCCTCTTCAAGAGCAACTAATTCTTGTTTATCTAAATTAACTGCACAAAAAATTAACTTAACACCATTTGCTACATTTTTAACATCCATAGCATCTTCAACTATCATATCTTTTGTGTATTCTGGCATTTTGATATCCAATTTCCATTTATTTTCCATTAAATCCCCATATTTTTTACCAGCTGAATTTTTAGAAGCTGCTAATTTTACAACCTCAAAATAAGGGTGATTTTCTAAAAGGACAAGAAGTCTTTGTCCTACCATACCTGTTGCACCAACTACTGCTATTTTAGTTCTTTCCATTTTATACATTCCTTTCTTTATAAGTTGTTCCCTCTTTGTCAGCTTTAACAAAGAGAACTTTCCAATCATATTTTAAATTTTTTAATTTTTCTTTTATTAATTCTACATTATTTTCATCTTTTAATATATTTATTAAAGTTGAACCACTACCAGAAATAAAAAATCCATAGCTTTCAATGCTTTCACAAATATTTCTTACTTCATCATATTCATAAATCAACTTTTTACGATATGGTTCATGAATTTTATCAGCTAAAACTTTCTTTAAAGTATCTATATCATAATTTTCAAAAGCCCTTAAAACTATTCCTAAACGACTAAGAGAAAATATAGCATCCTTTAAAGGAAGTTCCTTAGGTAAAGCTTTTCTAGCATCTGCTGTTTTAGTTTCAAAATTAGGAATAAGAGCCATAAAATTAAATCTGTCATCTACATCATATTGAACAGTTATAGCTTCATCATCAACCAAACAAGAAGCACATAGGTTACCAAATATAGCAGGAGCTACATTATCAGGATGCCCTTCAATTTCAGTGGCTATTTTTAAAATATCATTTTTATTTATTTCACTTCCTGTTAATAGATAAGCACCATAAATTCCTGCCACAACACAGGTTGAACTACTTCCTAAACCTCTTGCAATAGGAGCTTGTTTTTTTAGAGATATTTTAACTCCTTTTACAGTCTTATTTAAAAAGTTTAAAGCCTTTTTAAAAGCAATATAGACAAGGTTATCTTCATTGCAAAATTCCTCTTCAAAATTAACAAATTCTAATCTATTACTTAATTCAAAATCAAATATAGAATATTCTTGAAATGCTATTCCCAAAGTATCAAAACCACAGGCAACATTAGCTGATGTCATAGGTACTCTTACTTCAAACATTTTTCTGCCTCCAAAATATACTTAGCCATATCTTCTTTTTTTACAACATCATTATGTCTTATTTCTTTAGTATTTAGATTTTTTAAATTTTCAGGTATAGCTACTTTTGTAAATTCATGTAGTTTTTCCATTAACTTAAATTCATCTTCATCTGTAATATTTAAAACTGCATTAGCAACACTTGTACAGAACTTATATGGAGAAGCTGTTGATAAAACAACTGTTGTTCCCTCTAAGTTTTGTTCTAACATAACCTTATATGCTACTGCTGTATGTGGATCAAGTAAATATTTTTCTTCTTCCCAAACTTTTTTAATTATTTTAGAAGTTTCTTCATCACTAGCATAGCCACTTCCAAATTGTTCTTTTAATTTTGCTAAAATTTCATTATTTACTTGATATTTCCCATTTTTATTTAAGTCTTCCATTAAAGATTTAATATATTTGTCATCAGAGCCACTTAAATCATAAAGTAGTCTTTCTAAGTTACTTGAAATTAAGATATCCATACTAGGAGAGATTGTTTTTAAAAACTCACGATTTCTATCATAGATACCTGTTGTTAGAAAATCATAAAGTACATTATTCTCATTACTTGCACAAACTAATTTATTCACAGGTAAACCTAATTTTTTAGCATAGTATCCAGCTAGAATATCTCCAAAATTTCCAGTAGGTACAACAAAGTTTATTTTCTCTCCTAAATTAATTTTCTTATTTTTTACTAAATCAATATAGGCTACAATATAGTAAACTATTTGTGGAGTTAAACGCCCTATATTTATTGAGTTAGCACTTGAAAATTTCTTATTTCCTAATTTCTTTTGTAAATCTTCATCTAAGAAAATATTTTTAACAGCTGTTTGAGCATCATCAAAATTTCCTTCTATTGCACAAACTTTTGTGTTATTTCCTTCTTGAGTTCTCATTTGTAATTCTTGAACTTTACTTACTCCATTTTTAGGATAGAAAACGATGATTTCAGTTTGTTTAACATCTTTAAATCCTTCTAAGGCTGCTTTTCCTGTGTCTCCACTCGTAGCAGTTAGAATTAAAATTTCTTGTTCAGTTCCTTCTAAGGCTAATTGAATTAAATAAGGTAGTAATGTTAAAGCTACATCTTTAAAAGCACTTGTAGGCCCATGAAATAACTCTAAAACATGAGTATTTTTTAATTCTACAAGAGGAGTTACCTTTGAAGTTGAAAATTTACTATATGCTTTTTCAATAACAGATTTTAACTTATTTTCATCAAATGAAAAAAATAATTTTAAAACTTTAAAAGCAATTTCAGTGTAAGATTTATCAATTAAATTTTCTAAATTAATTTTTTTATCAGATAAATTTTCTAAAATAAAAAGTCCTCCATCTTCACTTAATCCTTGTAATAAGGCTATTTTGTCATCTTTGATAATATTATTGTCTCTTGTACTTCTGTATTTCATAATAATCTCCTTGATATGATTTTCCTTATATGATACAATATTCTTCATAAAATTACAATACAAATATGATAAAAAATTGGAAAGGCAGGATTAAAATGAAAATAGCAATTTTAGGGTTTGGAACAGTTGGAAGTGGAGTTTATGAGATAGCAAAGACTTTAAAAAATATTGAAGTGAAAAAAGTTCTTGAAAAAGATTTGAGTAAAATAGATATTGCAACAGATAATTATGATGAAATTATTAATGATAAAGAAATTGAATTAGTTGTTGAATGTATGGGAGGGTTACATCCTGCTTATGAATTTATTATGAAAGCCTTACAAAATAAAAAATCTGTTGTAAGTGCAAATAAAGCTGTTATAGCAAAATATTTAGATGAATTTTTAAAAACTGCTAGAGAAAACAATGTTGAATTTCGTTTTGAAGCAAGTGTTGGAGGAGGTATACCTTGTCTTGCAGGCATTCAAAAAATTCGTCGTGTAGAAAATATAGATAAATTCTATGGAATTTTTAATGGAACAAGTAATTTTATTTTAGATAATATGTATAGATTTGAAAATGAATTTTTTATAACTTTAAAAACTGCACAAGAATTAGGATATGCAGAAGCAGATCCAAGTGCAGATATAGATGGTTATGATGTAACTAATAAAGTTATAATAAGTTTTGCTTTGGCTTATGATGGATTTATCAAAAATGATTTTCCTTGTTTTACATTGAGAAATATTACAAAAGAAGATATCTTATACTTTAAGAAGCAAGGTTTCATAGCTAAATATATTGGTGAAGCTACAACAAAAGCTAATGAATATGAAGCTTCTGTAATGTTAAATCTATTCCCAATAAATGCTTTAGAAGGTAATATTTTAAGTAACTATAATATTGTTACAGTACAATCTCATACTATGGGAGAAGTTAAATTCTATGGGCAAGGTGCAGGAAAACTACCTACTGCTAATGCAATTATTCAAGATATTTTAGATATACAAGAAAAAATTTCTTTCAATCCTATTTCAATAGAAAAGAAATATACATATTCTTCAAATTTATTCAAACATAAATATGTAATTCGTTCTAATGAAGAATTAAAAGGAGATTTTGAAAAAATAGATAAAGATGGAAATAACTTCTATCACTATACAAATGAAATAACACAAGCTGACCTATTAAAATTAGTTGATGGAAAAGATTATCTTGTTACAAAAGTAAGTGAGGTGTTAGCATAATGTTGAAAGTTGCTAAATTTGGAGGAAGTTCTGTTGCTAGTGCAGAACAGTTTAAAAAAGTTAAAGAAATAGTTAAAATGGATTCAAGCCGTAAATTTGTTGTTGTAAGTGCAGTTGGTAAGGCAAATAAAGATGATAATAAAATAACAGATTTACTATATCTTTGCTATGCACATATAAAATACAATATGAATTGTGATGCAGTTTTTAATATAATTGAAAAGAAATTCTGTGATATTGCTAAAGAATTAAATTTAAAATTTGATATAAAAGGGGAATTAGCAAAATTAAAAGAGAAATTAGATAATAAAAGTATATCAGAAGAATATTTAGTAAGTCGTGGAGAATATTTGACAGCACTTTTAATGGCAGAATATCTTGGTTATAGATTTATTGATGCAAAAGATGTAATTTTTTACAACTATGACAATACTTTTGATTATATTAAAAGTGAAAAAGCTTTTGAAGAAATAACAAAGACAGGAGAAAATTTTATTATTCCTGGTTTCTATGGTTCATTTCCTAATAAAGATATTAAACTTATGACTCGTGGTGGAGGGGATGTAACAGGAGCCATTGTTGCAAGTCTTGCTAATGCAGATGTTTATGAAAACTGGACTGATGTTTCAGGGGTTTTAATGGCAGACCCAAGAATAATTCCTAATCCACTTCCTATTGAAGTTATAAACTACAATGAACTTAGAGAGCTTTCGTACATGGGGGCAAGTGTTTTACATGAAGAAGCTGTATTCCCAGTTGCATTGAAAAAAATACCTATACAAATTCGTAACACAAATAAACCAGAAGATGTTGGAACTATAATCAATAACAGTGATGAAGGAGCATTTAAACATATAATAACTGGTATAGCAGGAAAAAAAGATTTCTCTATTATAACAATTAGAAAAGTACATATGTCTAATGAAGTTGGTTTGATAAGAAAGGCACTAAGTGTTTTTGAAGATTACAATGTAAGTATTGAACATATTCCAAGTGGAGTTGATTCATTTTCTGTAGTAGTAGAAACTAAAGCAGTAAAACCTTTTGTTTATGAGCTTATGGGAAAATTAAAAAAAGCTACTTCAGCAGGAGAAGTTACTTTGACAAGTGAAATTTCTTTAATTGCTACTGTTGGTTTAGGAATGAAGAACTATAAAGGATTATCAGGAAGATTATTCTCTGCAATAGGAAAGGCAGGAATTAATATAGTTGTAATATCTCAAACAAGTGATGAAATTAATATTATAGTTGGAGTACATAATTCTGATTATAAAAAAACTATAAGAACTATTTATTATGAATTTAACCCACAATAATGAGGAGAAATTATGAAAAAAAATTTTATTATCTATATTTTTATTATATTTTTACTAAGTTCCTTTAATCTTTTTGCAGAAAGAGAAGTAGATATTGATAAAATTAAATATGATGAAAAAAAAGAACTTGGATATGTAGAAGGTGAAAAAGAACCCTTTACAGGAATAGCAAAAGATTATTATCCTAGTAGTAAAATTAAAACAGAATCGTTCTATGTTAATGGTAAATTAAATGGAAAATCCATAACTTATTATGAAAATGGAAATTTAAAGTATGAAGAAAATTATAAAAACAGTAAGTTAGATGGATTAATAAAAACTTATTTTGAAGATGGTACTATAAGAACAGAGCTTTACTATAAAAATGGTGAGTTAGATGGGTTTGCAAAAGAATACTATGGGAATGGGCAAGTATATATTCAAGAGAATTATAAAAATGGTGAACTAGATGGAGAATCTCTTAATTTTTACAAAGATGGAAGTTTGAAGGGAAGAGAGTTTTATAGAAATGGAAAACTGATTAAAAATTAATATTGAGAAAGATATAGAATAGTTACAGTTCTTTATGGAATTATAGTTATATGTTCTATACTTTTCTTTGTTTTTAAAAAGCTTAAAATTAGAAATTAGCCTTTGATGAAAGAAATAAGAAATAGATTATTTTAAGGAGAGGAAATGAAAAAGAATTTTATTATCTATACTTTTATCATTTTTATATTAACTTCCTTCAGTATTTTTGCAGAAAGAGAAGTAGATATTGATAAAATTAAATATGATGAAAAAAAAGAACTTGGATATGTAGAAGGTGAAAAAGAGCCCTTTACAGGAATAGCAAAAGATTATTATGAAGATAAGAGTTTAAAAGTTGAATTTCCATATAAAAATGGAAGAATTGAAGGAAAAGCAAAAGCATATTATCCTAGTGGTAAGTTTAAATCTGAAGCATTTTTTGTTGATGATTTACTACAAGGAAAATCAGTAGGTTATTATGAAAGTGGAAATTTACAGTATGAAGATAATTATAAAGATGATGAATTAGATGGATTAATAAAAGAATATTATGAAAATGGGCAAATAAAAAGTGAGATGTATTATAAAAGTGGTAATTTAGATGGATCTGCAACAGAGTACTATGAGAATGGGCAGGTATATATCCAAGAAAGTTATAAAGATGGAGAATTAGATGGGGAATCATTTAACTTCAATGAAGATGGAAGTTTAAAATCAAAAGCAGTTTACCAAAATGGAGAATTAGTTGGTGATATAGTTCAAGGTGGAGTTGGAAGTGTAGTAGCAGGTGATGTTCCAGATACAGAAGAAATTTTTGTATCAACTGAAAATGAAAATATTGAAAATAAGGTTAAATATTATACAACTATTTTTGCCTTTGGAACTGTTATTATAGGACTTATAGTTTATACTATTTTTAAAATATTTACAGCCTTTCCTAAGACTAAACATTTAACTGATGAACAGAGAAATAGAATATTTAAAATTTTAATGAAGTATGATGAAGGTAAAAAAGAACTATTTTCTGCTTATAGATTGAATGGAGTAGGAACAGGTTATTATAGAGTTCGTTCTATGATGGTAGATAATCAAAAAGTTTATATATATGCTAAAATGTTTTCATTTCTTTATATACCAACTCCAATAACTTTAGGATATCTTCTTTGCTATAATAAAGATCAAATTTTAGCTAGTTACTCTAATGCAACTTTTAAAGAGGTTAAGAGAGAAATAGAAGATACAGTTTTATATATATAAAAAGTATATAAATTACTTATCTTAATATTTTAGGAGGAATTATGAAAAAGAATTTTATTATCTATACTTCTATTATTTTTATTTTAACTTCTTTTAGTATTTTTGCACAAAGAGTTGTAGAGCCTGACAAACTTGAATATAATCAAAAAACTCAACTTTATCATTATGGTAATGAAAAAGAACCTTTTACTGGAATAGAGAAGGCTTACTATGAAGATAAAAGTCTAAAATATGAACTTCCATATAAAAATGGAAAATTTGATGGAAAAAGTAAAGAATACTATCCCAATGGTAAGTTAGAGTCAGAAACATTTTATCTAAATGGTTTACTACATGGAAAATCAATAGAATATTATAAAAATGGTAATTTAAAATCTAATGGAAATTATAAAGATGGTAAACGAGATGGATTAACAAAAACTTATTTTGAAGATGGAACTATAAGAACTGAAATTTACTATAAAAATGGTGAGTTAGATGGACTTGCAAAAGAATACTATGGGAATGGTCAAGTATTTATTCAAGAGAACTATAAAAATGGTGAACTAGATGGAGAATCTCTTAATTTCTATAAAGATGGAAAATTAAAGGGAAGAGAGCTTTATAAAAATGGAAAACTAATTAAAAACTAAATTTAAAGGTATATAGAATAAGCTTCTATACACACTCAAACATAAGGAGAGAAAATGAAAAAGAATTTTATTGTCTATACTTTTATTATTTTTGTTTTAACTTCCTTTACTATTTTTGCAGAAAGGGAAGTGGATTTTGAAAAACTTGAATATGATGAAAAGACTGGTCTTGTTTATGTTGAAGGAGAAAAAGAATCTTTTACAGGAATAGCAAAACAATATTATGAAGATAAAAGTTTAAAAGTTGAATTTCCATATAAAAATGGAAAACTTGAAGGTAGAGGGAAAGAATACTATCCAAGTGGTAAATTTAAATCTGATGCATTTTTTATTGATGGTTTACTGCAAGGGAAGTCAATAGGCTATTATGAAAATGGAAATTTAGAATATGAAGAAAATTATAAAGATGGTAAATTAGATGGATTAATAAAAGAATATTATGAAAATGGGCAAGTATATATTCAAGAGAGTTATCAAAATGGAGAATTAGAAGGAGAGTCATTTAATTTCAATGAAGATGGAAGTTTAAGATCAAAAGCAGTTTATAAAAATGGAGAATTAGTTGGTGATATAGTTCGAGGTGAAGTTGGAACTGTAGTAGCAGGAAATATTCCAGATACTGAGGAAACTAGTGTACCAGCAGAAAATGAAAATGTTGAAAGTAAACTTAAATATTATACAGGTATTTTCGCTTTTTGTACTGTTGTAATAGGACTCATAGCCTATACTATTTTTAAAATATTTACTGCTTTTCCTAAAACCAATAATTTAACAGAAGAACAAAGAGATAGAATATTTAAAATTTTAATGAAATATGATGAACATAAGGAAGAATTATTTTCTGCATATAGATTGAATGGAGTAGGAACAGGTTATTATAGAGTTCGTTCTATGATGGTAGATAATCAAAAAGTTTATATATATGCTAAAATGTTTTCATTTCTTTATATACCAACTCCAATAACTTTGGGCTATCTTCTTTGCTACAATAAAAAACAAATTTTAGCCAGTTTTTCTAATGCAACTTTTAAAGAAGCTAAAAGAGAAATTCAAGAAACTGTTTTGTATTTGTAGGGGGAGATATGAAAAAAAATTATATTTGGTTTATTTTAGTTATTCTTATTTTTTTAGGAAAATTTTTTTGGAGAACAACTGAAAAAGAGATGAATATTTTAGATCTTGATCAAGATGAAAAGACAGGACTTGTGTACATTAAAGATAGTAAAAAATTATTTACTGGAATTGGGAAAACCTATTATGAAAGTGGTAAATTAGAGACAATTTGTCGCTTTAAAGATGGAGTTCTTGAAGGTAATGGAATATCTTATTATGAATCAGGAAAAATAAAACTTACTTTTCATTATAGTAAAGGTTCTATAAATGGACCTACAAAAAGTTATTATGAAAGTGGAAAATTAGAAACTGAAAAAAATTTTATAGATGGGAAATTAGATGGAAGTTCAAAGGGCTACTATGAAAATGATAAAATAGCTTATGAAGAGAATTATCTTAATGGTAAGTTAAATGGAAACAGTAAATTTTATTATGAAAATGGAAATTTAAAAGCTGAGTTATTTTATAAAAATGATATGTTAGATGGTACTGTAATAGAATATCTTGAAGATGGCAAAAAAACTTCTGTTTCAAATTATAAAAATGGAAAACTAGAAGGAGAAAATTTAAGTTATTATAAAAATGGGAATTTATATATTGAGGCTAATTATACTAATGATAAGTTAGATGGAGATATAAAAGTTTACAAGAAAAACGGCGATTTAGATTATATTGCTTCTTATAAAAATGGAAAACCTTTAACTGCTAAAAAATTAAAAGCAAGTGATGATATGGTTGATGAAATTAGTCAAGATTTAAGAGAAATATTAGGTGATGATATCAAAATTACAGTAAAAGAAGAAAGTAGTTTAGAAGATGAAAAATAAATCTTCAAATTGATAAAAGGGTTATTACTACTAGTAGCAATACCCCTTTTTTAATATTAATTATAATGCAGCATTAACAATTCCCATTATTCTTTCTTTTTCTTTTTCAGCAGTAGCTTTTATATCATAGATTTCTTTTGTTATCTTTTCTACATATTCTGTATCTTTTATTGAAGATAGGTTTACTTTAACATTTAAAATTCCACCTTCAAGTCCTACCATTAAAAGCATAGTTCCTACACCAATATCAGTTATTGCATTTTGGTTTCCATTTGCTAAGATTTCTCCTAATAAAGAAATAGCTTTTCCAGATAAAACAACTATATCATAAGGAGTTTGAATAGCATATTTTAAAGATTTTTGAATTTCAGCACTTCTTGCAGCTTTTTCTTCATCAGTTTCTTTAGGTAATTTGTATGCAGCCATAACTGTGTTATATGCTTCAGAGTCTCTGTCAATTAAATCATTTAATTCATTTTTAATTTTTAATAATTCATCAAAGTTTGCAACAAATTTAGCTTTAACATCATCAGCCAGAGCTTCATAGTTTTTCTTTCCAAAGCTTAAATGAGCAACCATTCTTGCTAAACTTGCTCCTAAAGATGATGCAAGAGCAGAAACTGATCCTCCACCAGGTGCAGGTGAGTTTGAGTCAACTACATCCAAAAATTTCAATACATCTAATTCTACTAATTTCATTTTATTCCTCCTAAATTTTATAATTATTGTTTAAATAAATCCCTAACTTCCATAAGAGCAAAACCCAAAAGATTTTCACCATTCCAAGTTAAAGGGTTTTCAATATTTTCTTGATCAGCTGAAAGTCCAATACCCCAAATTTTATCATAAGGGCTAGCTTCAACTAAAACTCTAGTACCTGTATTTAAAAGAAAAGTTTTTAATTTTTCATTTTGAGAAAATTTAGCAATATTTCCCTTTAATACAATTTGATACTTATTTTCATTCCATTTAGAATCAGAGAAATTTTTAATTTTTCTTCCTAATTCTTTGTATTCTTTTGGATGTTTTGAATTCATAATCTTATGGAAAATTTCATTATCACCAAATAATAATGCTTTCTGAGCCATCATATATTGTTCAGCAGTATGATATGTAATGTCATCTACAACAAATTTACAATTATACCACTGACTGAAACATGCTTTTGTTATTTCATTTCCATTTTGAGTATGTCCCCAAAAGAATATAAATTTTAATTTTTTCTTAGAATTAAAATCTTTTATTAAATTTTCTAAGTTGTATTTCATAATATCCTCTATCTTTTGAAAACTAATTTTCCATTTTTATAGACACTATCAGTGTGATTTATTCCAAAGTGATATAAGAAATAAGCCATACTTGGTGCATCAAAAACTGTTATATCAGCTTTTTTACCAACTTCAATAGAACCTATTGTGTCTTGTTTATCTACTGCTTTTGCAGCATTTATAGTAACTGCTTTGAAAACTTCTTTAGGAGTCATTTTTAAATGAGCAGCCCCAATTTGCATAACAAATTGTAAGTTTTCAGATGGACAAGAACCTGGGTTATAATCAGTAGATAAAGCAATTTGTATTCCAGCTTCTATCATTTTTCTTGCAGGAGCATAATGTTCCATTAAATTAAACGAAGTTGCAGGAAGTAAATCAGCTATCACATTACTGTTAGCAAGAGCATTTATTCCAGAATCTGTTATTTTCATCAAGTGTTCAGCAGAAGTTGCTCCTAATTCAGCAGCAAGTTCAACTCCACCAAGTGAAACAATCTCATCAGCATGAATTTTTAATTTATATCCTAATTCTTTTGCAGCAGTTAAAATTCTTCTACTTTCATCAACAGAGAAAACTTTATCTTCACAGAAGATATCACAGAATTCTGCTAAGTTTCTTTCTTTAACAATAGGTAACATTCTTATAACTTCTTGTACATAACCTTCTT
>ERZ773054.1572-NODE-1572-length-13449-cov-3.561147_pt1 | contig 13449 bp, 8 predicted proteins | sample MGYA00580630_ERZ773054 | MGnify/ENA primary metagenome ERZ773054 (study PRJEB29015, sample SAMEA2737994) | human oral metagenome | biome: human oral; feature: human-associated habitat; material: dental | place: China | collected 2115 ... | reverse complement strand
GCTCGTAACAGCCATATATTCTCTTAACCTAAAATCTATTGTAATAGGAATCACTGATAAATTCAGCGCCTCCATTTTATCAGTGATTTCCTAAACCCGTCGAATTCGACGGGGATAAACCATTCAACCTTTACATCGGAACAATGGCGAGCTTCTTGCCCAGTGGTGCAAGGAGTTTCGTCAGCGTAGAGATATTGGGGCTGGTCGTGCCACGCTCGAGGCGTGCAATGACGGGCTGTGTGACGCCGCTCATCTCCTCAAGCTGTTTCTGCGTGATACCGCGCTCCTGCCGTGCGCGGATCAGTTCGCCGATGAGAGCGACGCGCAGGTCGCTTTCTGCGATCTCCTCGGGGGTGAAGTGTTCCTTTTCCCACTCGTCCCACGTTCCTGCAATCGCATTGTTTGTCATGGCAATACACCTCTTTCTTTCAGATCGGCAAGCTCGCGCCGTGCCTGTTCGATTTCTCGCGGTGGGGTCTTTACGGTCTTCTTCATGAAATGATGGAGGAGAACAAAACTGCCCTCGTGCCACGCGACAAAAAAGATGCGGTCACGCAGAGGGCGCAACTCCCAGATATCCCCTTCAATGTGTTTCATATATGGTTCGCCCGCCAACGTCCCGTAATTCCGCAAAATTTTTATGTAGTCTTGAATCTTTTTCAGTTTGATGCGGCTGTCCTTATCTTTTCGGTCGGCAAGTTCATCAAGATAATCTGCAACGGGACGCCGCCCCTGTTTGTCACGGTAAAAATAAATGGGGTGCATCGCTTTCCTCCTCTCTCTATTATGCCTTAAAAATTATTAGATAGCAAGCCGCCTACGATGGCGGCTTTTATGCCCGTTTTGCGACGGCGATAGAGGAGAAGGCTAATGAGCCGTGTTATGTCTTCGTGACGCCCATCTCACGCATGAGGGCGTTTTGGAGGATATTTGAGAAGTTTACGTTGCGCTCCGTCGCAAGCGTGTCCAACCACTTGGGAAGCGAGAGCGTTTTCTTCACAGATTTTGCGTTATACATACGGTCGTATGCGAGCTTGTTAAACGGCACCATAACGGCGAACTGGTCACGCTCAAGCGGCAAATCCTGCGGGAGCGAAGGGGCGGGGTAATCGGCGGGAGAAACGTCTTCGAGCATCAGCCCGATTGCGTCCTGCGCCATCGTAAGCGCCTCCTCCATCGTTTCCCCCTGCGTCATGCAGCCGGGAATGTCGGGGATAAAGACGGAATAACCTGTTTCCTCTGTCTGGAAAATTGCAGGGTAGAAATAAATGTGCTTCATGACTTTCCTCCGTTCTGTAAGGGCTTCAGTCCCGCTTCCTTGAGAAGCTGCTGCTCGATGCCCTTCTTGAGTTCCTTTGCGTGTATCGGGACGCTGAGTGTGATGTTGCGCGCGGGATGATGATATTTTTGGTGTGAGCCGTTGTTGCTTTTGATATAGATAAATCCGTTCTTCTTCAGAAGACGAACCATTTCTTTCGGCGTCATCGGCATAAGCGTGCCCGCCTTGGAAGCATTATACGTCATATTACGTACAATCGCAATAAAAATCTATTTGAAGGAGCTGATATTTTATGGACTGGGAACAAATCGGGTTTATGGTTGGCGCTCCCTTTGGAGCGAGATGGGGAAACAACTATATCGAGCGTGGCAGGAATAAGGCGCGCGATATCCTCGCGGGGATTGGTGACCCGAATGCGGAGGAGCGCAAAATTCTTGGCTGATCAATGCAACGAATCCTGATATGAAGTTTGAAACCATTGACCTCGGTGGCACCAAAGTCGTTATGACGCGCGATGCAAAAGGGCGCGTACAGGGCGGTGCACAGGCGCTTCTGGTGACGCTTTCGCCAAAGGACGCGGTGGGACTACAATTTAACTATGATAAGCTCGGTTCTGAGGTTGACCGTTTCAACGCGCAAGAAAACCGTCTGTGGAAGACATCACAGGGGAACTGGCAGAACCGTCTTGATGTGGCGCGTACCAACGGGGACTACGGGCTTATTCGCGCCTCCCTGTCGGGCAAGGGGCAAGGTGGTGAAAAGAGAACCGCTGCTGAGGAGAAACTTGCATCCAAATACAGCAATTTGTTTACCAATGTGATGGAAAAATTCAACATGGAAAGGGAAGTGTCGCGTGAGGATATGGGGGATGTCGTCAATGATTTCACCACAGCCGTTCAGGAAGGCATTGCGGACGGAACCATCAGCGATACGGATGCGAACAACTTCTACAATCAGGCGTGCCTTGCGCAGCTGATGTTCGCCGCACGCTTCGGCGAAAAGGAAGACGCACGTAGGATATGGGAGAATTTTGACCCGTATTGGCGCGACGACCCCGGCAACGATCTCAATCAGCGTGCCGCAGAGAATAAACGGCGTTCGGGAATTCTGGAAGAATACAACGACAAAGGGCTTTTTGACCGCCTGACAACACCGTCCTATTGGTACGACCGACGCGGGTTTCTCGCGGATGCGTCGAATATGACAGGCAGCATGATTCCGTTTATTGCAATGAGCACAGTCATGCCGGAGTTTGGCGCAGGGGCGGCAGCCGGTTTTCTCGGCAGGGGGCTTGCCCGTTTCGGTGCAAAGAAACTCGCGGGACAGTTTGAACCTGGTGGCATTGCCACAGGGTTTATGCAAGATGGTTTTCGCTTTGCGCCCACGGGCGTTCTTGACGCAGCGGCGAATGCGGGCGAAGTGGCGGAAGAGATGCGTGGGCAGGGATATTCCGACGCTGAGATTGCAAAGGCTATGGGCGATGTTTTTGCCTATGAACTTCCTACGGATTTTCTTACACAGGGTGTTTTTGGCGGGCTCATTGGCGGCAGAGGTTTCCGTGCGCTTGGCAGGGGCGGCGGCATACCGCGCAATTTAATGGTCAACGCAGGAGCGGGCGTTCTTGAGGCAGGGAACGAGGGGTACCAGGAGTTTGTGCAGACGCAGGCAGTCGAGCATGCGCTCGGCAAAGCCGTCGGTACGTTTATGAACCCGACGAAGGAGGAGCGCAGTGCGTTCGCCTCTGCCGCCGCCGGGACAATTCCTATGGCGCTTGCTGGAGGCGGGCGCAATGTAGTGAAAAACTGGCTTTCGCGAAAGGAAGAAGCGGCGCAGTCCGAACTCCAATCGAGCGCTCCTGTGTCCGCTTCGAATCCGGTGGAATCCGACCTCCCCGATGGCCTCGCCATAGGCTTTGGCAAATGGGAAGGTGTCCGCATGGATAACGGCTCTGAGGGATGTGTTGAGGCGGTCACAAAAATGGGATGTGAATATAGCCCGTTCCTCGCGCAGGAACTTGAGAAAGGCAACGTCTATGTGCCGACCCTTGTTCAGAACGCTGGGGATATGGTCATCCCGTTCTCTTACGATCAAGTAGAGCGCGGCGATGTTATTGTATACGGCAATGACGATCACGTTGTTATCGCTGACGGCGAGGGCGGCTATGTTGGTAACTCTACCTCACAGCAAAGAGTTGTTCATGGCAGCAACTACATGGAAATGGGTGATCTCCAGCCGACGAAGATCATCAAGACGGGCGGCGGAGCGCTGTCGGGTGGGAGCTTGTCTGGTCGTCCCGGTGTTCTTCCTGTTATGCCGGACTTCTCTGGGCTTGTCGCTGATGATGCAACCATCGAGGAGACACAGGAGGCGATTCAGAGCCTCATCGACACAGATACAATGACGCCGGAGCAGTATGCGGCGATCCTACAGGCGGCAGAGATGGCTCGTGATACGCCCGTCGGGGACGGTACAGACACTGCAGCGGAAGCGGAGAACGTGAACGCGTGGCAGCAGCTTCTTGACCGTAAGGACGCAAAGGGGATTTTCGAAAAAGACACGAAGGGCATTGTTCAGCACTTGCGGCGACTCGGCAAGGAACAGAGAGAGCAGCGGACGCGTGCGGCAATCGAAAACCAACAGCAGATCGAGGCGACAAAACAGGCGCTCACGGCTCTGCAGCAGAGCGTACAGAGCGCACAGGCGCAGTCTGCGGCGATTGACTCGAACGTTCAGCAGGTTATTTCCTCGCAGACAGCACAGCCGATGAATACTGTGCAGGTATCGCCGAACATCCAAATGAACGTCCCGTTGCAGCCGACGAGTGATATACAGATTCCGCAGAACGTGCAGGGCGTTGATATGCAAGCCATGCAGAATGCCCCCGTACAGAATACATTTGATGCGCCTGTTCAGCAGAATACAGCAAACATCACGCCGATTCCGCAGAACGGTATCGGTATGCTCTCACCGCAGGTGGAGAATCAGGGGGGTGTGGCACCTGCACCATCAGAGGATCTTGCTTCCGGGATTGTGCAGGGGGCGGCAGCCGCGCAGCAAATACAGCAGCTACCTGTTTCGCAGGAAGAACGTGCCGGGCTCCTCTCAAAGGTACAGCAGTGGGAACAGCCGCTTCTTTCCATCCCGGAATATGTCGCGGCACGGAATCGGCAGGACTGGGACACAGCTTCGCGGATTGCATATGCCGCCGGTATTCCGGGATTAGTACAGTTCTATGACACGCTCATGGAACACGACCACAGGAATACGGCGCATGTCACGCCGTATGCTCCTCAACAGGAAACACCACACACGGCAGCGTCTGAGAAAGCACCCGCTCCTGTGGTCGGCGTGCGCCCGTTGGTTCCTACAATGTTGCCGGATGACCTCAAAGAACGGCAGAAGCTCAGTCATGCGCTGGGGCGCTTTATGGCAGCGAACAAGATTTTTGTGTCCAATCAGCTGCGGGACGATCTTTCCATCGGACGAGGGAAAGCGATTGTGGCGGCGGACAAAAAGATCACTGCATGGGAGGAGAAACGTGCCGCACAGGAAGCTCAAGCGGCGCAAAGCGGAGCAGTAAATACCGCTCAGACCGCGCAGGAGGGCGCACAGGGTACGCAAAACACCGTGCAGGACAGAATGCTTGCGCAGCATAGTGCAGAGCCTCAAAACGGCTCTGAGACGGTCAGGGAGAAGTCTGCCCAAAATCAGGGCAATAAAAAAGCCGCCGATAAGGGCGACAAGGAACTTGCAGACGGATACGAGACGGAATCGGGCAGACCTCTTTCGGAGGCAGACCCGAAGGAGTTTATCATCAAGCCGAACGGCAGCAGGAACTTCGGTGAGATTACAAAGGCAGTTTCGGATGCGGTCATGCAGCAGAGCGGCGTATCCCTTGGAATGGGAGAAATCCGTCTGCGTGTCGGTAACGAGATTGAAGGACTGATTCACGCGAAGGCACATACGGTGGAGGCGAAACAGGCGGGGTATTCCTCGGTGGAAGAGCTGATTGCCGATGTTGCACAGAATTTTAACCAGATCTATATGCGTGAGCCTGACAACGTCAACGGAAAACCGACCTATTCGCTGGTGAAGACGGGCAACAAGAAGGCCGGTATCATGAACGGCGTTGCACCCGTTTACTTTGAGTTGCAGAGCGATGATGGTGGGAATTACTATATCGTTGTAACTGCCATGCCGAAGGGAGATACCCAGCTTGCGCGGCAAACAAAAAGAGACCGCCTGATTTATAGCAGCCCGGGCTTAGGTGCTGCCACCGTTTCCGGCAACGGTGCGGTGTCCCACGACGGCAAAGCCGGAGCCGCGAACCGTGGGGGTAGCCATACATCCGATAAATCAGACGGTCTTTCTACCTCAACTATATCATCTAAGGCGGAAGAAAGCAAGGAAAAATCGCTCAGCGATAATGAGCGTGAGGCGGTCAAGGGACTGAGTGCTGACGCGAAAAACGTCTATCAGATGGTTCGTGACAAGCTCGCAGGGATGAAAAACAAGAAGGTCGCACGTGCTGCGTCTGCGGGTGCTGTCCTCCTTGCGCGTCATGCGGACATTATTGCCCGCAAAGTTCGTGCTACGCTTGGTACGCCCTTCACGGCGATGGACTACTATCGTACATGGTTTGACCCGCGATACGGCGGGAATGCAGACGGGTTTACGCAAGCGGCGATGAAGAAAAGCGACGCGACGAGTTTGTCCGAGTTCAGCCGACAAATGCGCACTCCCGAGGCGGGGAGTGGAAGCCGTAAGAAGATGTTCCTGCGGATCACCGCACCGAGCGGCGCCTTTGTGGATGTCGCGCAGGATGATATGATTCACATGCACAATCATCATCCCGAAATGACGGATGAGAACTTTTCTGTCATTCAAGAAAACATGGAAAAATTTCTGCATGTTCATCAGGATAAGACGGGCAAAGGAGATTATGGCGGGGAGACTGTTCTTTGCAAAATAAAAACGCCGCGCGGGGTTGCAGGCGTATCTTATGAACTTCTTCCTACGGAACAGACTTTCCTAAAGACGGCGTTCTTTGACAATGAAAACGGTATTGATAACTGGATTGCGAAGAACGGAACGAGCAAAGACCTTATGTATGCGGACAAAAAAAAGAGGCAACGCCGCGTCCATGCTTACAGGTCACCCCAGCCGGACGGCAGATGCCGCCGACAGCCTGACTCCTTCGGTCGCTCAACCTCTTTCACTTTTTATGATACAGGAGCGAATCGGGATTGTCAACGGAGAAAAATTCAATCAGTCCGCATGGCACGGCTCGCCGCATGACTTTATAGAGTTTAACCAGCAGATGAATGAGATCATCAAGGGGACGACACAGGATGTTCATGATGTACAACGCATTGTGTCGCTCTTTGAGGAGGCGGATGAATCCACCTTCCTTCACGAAATGGGACATCTCTTCCTCCTTGACCTCGAACACCTTGCAGATATGTCGCCGACGAGCGCACAAGAGCTTCAGACCGTCAGGAAGTGGGTAACGTGGAGCGAGGGACAGACAGAGGAATACAAGGGCACGCCTTTTGCTGCCGAGTTTGCCAAGCTGGACGCGGACATTCGCACCGCTCTCAAGAAGAGCGATGAGAAAACTGCGAATAAGCTCAAGCGGCAGTGGGAGCATGAGCGTTTTGCCCGTGGGTTTGAGATGTATCTCAAGCACGGCGAAGCCCCGACCAAGGGATTGCGCGCGGTATTCGCGAAGTTCCGTGCGTTCCTTCAGTGCGTCTATCAGGCGTTCACAGGGACGGGCGGCAGAGCGACGGCGGAGGTTGAGGCGGTTATGGCGCGGATGATCTCTATCGAGGATTCGTCTGACCTCAGCGGCTATCCGCAAGGAAAAAAGATGGCAGTCTATACCGACAGCGGGAAGAAGATTCCTGTGCAGTACCGCGTTGTGTCCGCCGATGATCTCATCGCCTCGCATGATGCAGGAGCACTTGAGATCAATCCCGGCTATCCTGCGGCGTTGCAGCCGCGTGACCGTGAGCGTGTCATGATGCGTCAGCAAGTGACGCGCATGTCGAATACCCTGCGCCCTGAAGACCTTGCCGATGGGCGCAATCTCAATCAGGGAGCACCGCTCATTCGCAACGACGGCGTTGTCCTCAACGGCAACGGGCGCACGATTGCCATTCAACGAGCACAGGCACGGAACAAAGAGCGTGCTACGGCGTACCGCGACTATCTCGTAGAGAATGCGGCAACATTCGGGCTTTCCAAAGAGGAGGTTGAGAGCGTCAAGAATCCGGTGCTCGTCCGAGAGGTGCAAGGCGATATTTCCGATGTACTGATGCAGGATATTATCGGCTCGACTACGGGCGGGGCACGGATGGGTGCAAGCGAAGCCGCACAGGCGGATGCGGAGAAGATCACCTATGCCATGCTGGACGCTTATGTTCCGAATGATAAAGGGGACCTCACGACTGCCGCAAACCGCAACTTTGTCGCGGGTATTCTGCATAAGGTTGTCGGCAACGGCGAAATGAACGCATACCTCGACAAGGACGGCCATGTCAACGCCGATGGGATTCAGCGTGTGAAGCGTGCGCTCTTTGCCTGTGCCTACGGGGATGATGAACTTGTCGCCAAAATGTCTGAAAGCACGGATGACGACATTCGCAACGTCAGCAATGGCATGATGGCAGCTGCGCCGATGATGGCACGTCTTTCTGTCAAGAAGGGGGTGCCCTACGTCAAGGAGTTGCAGGATGCAATCGGCGCGGCGGTCAAGCAGCTGGATGCTCTGCGTGCAAGCGGTGAGAGCGTAAAGGATTATCTTGGCGCACAGGCACTTTTCGCGGAGCACGAGGATAGCGCGGAAATGCGTGCGATTCTCTCCTTCCTTGACGAAAACAAGCGCAGTGGCAAGCGGATTGCGACGTTCTTCTCACGTGTGGCAACGACTCTCGACAAGATGGAAACCCCGAGCGGGAATGAGCTTTTTGACGCGGAGATGCCGTCTCTGATGGATGTGCTTGAAGGAGCGAGAGGATACGCCGTAAGCGGCGGGCAGGAAGGCTTGTTCGGTGGTTCGGCAGAGGAAGATATGCGTGTGCAGGAAAATATTGCACGCGGCAAAAAGGCGATGCAGACCGTCGTTGCTACGCATCAGGATGTTACAAATGCGATGGAGCGTTCAGATGTGGGCGCGATTGACTTTGTGTGGGGTACACCAGGAAAAGGGGCAAAGTTCAAGCAAGGGAAAGGCATAGCGCATATTTTAGCGAAGCACGTTCCCGAGAGTGGCACACAACTCCTTGACAAAATCGTGGAGACAATCGCAAAAGGTGAGGTCATTCAGGAAAAGACAGAGGGCGGAAGCACGCAGTCGCGGCTTGTGCTTGAACACAACGGATATGTTGCGCTTCTGTCCATGAATGATGACAGCGGTGCATGGCTTCTCTCCGGATGGGAAACGTATGACAGCATGAAAAAAAGAGCATCCAGTGCGAGCGGCGAGGGTGACGGCTCAACCGTTGCTACTGCCACCGCGCCTATGCGTTCTCGTCGCGATGGAGAGGATGCTCTTTCTTCTACCTCTAATATACCACGTACAGAGGCAGAAGGCAAGCAAGAACCGACGCTTGAAAATATTTTGCAGTTCGCTCCCGCACTCAAAAAAGTCGCACTCGAATATGGTGCGAAGGATGAGCGCGGCAAGGTTACGTTCACCGATGAGACGCGCAGGCAGGAGTTCCTGAAGATCGCAAAGGCTCTTCTCAGCGCGGGAGAGCGAAAGCCGTCTGCCCGTCGACAGGAAGCCCTGAAGGAAATGCTGAACGGTATCCGCCTCATCCCTCCGACCCGCGTCAGCCCGCGCAAGCGCGTGATTGCAGACTGGGGGCGGGAGATGGGCGTAACCGTCGTGTTCTTCAAGGGCGATCCGTCCCTGCATGGATTCCATCAGAACGGAGTCACCTTCCTCAATGTGGACAGCGAGATCACACCGCAGTGGACGTTCTGGCACGAGGCGATGCACTGGATGAAGGCGAACAATCCCGACATTTACAGTGACCTCGTGCGGGAAATCCGCGGTGCAGAGGGGTTCACAAAGAAGCAGCTGGACGCGTACCGAAAAGAGATCGGTGCGCCAAACATGAGCGATGCGGATGTGATCGAGGAGATGATTGCAGACACACTGCCTGACGCACGCCGCCGTGTTCCGATTTTGCAGGATATCGGGAAGCGTGATACCGGACTCATTCAGCGCGTTGTGGCGTGGATTCACGATGTCATGCGCCGGTTCCACGACCATTTCTACACACCGAAAGGAGGACTTACCAACCTCCAACGGCAGGCAATGGTGCGGGCGTTCGGGAATCTTGCCCGGTCAATCAAAGACGCGGAGGGGAAGCCGATTTTCCGCATCGGATACGAGGGAGCGCGTATCATACTACATGACAAGAGTCCTCTGCCCGAGGTGAAATATTCGCTTGACAATGGAGGAAGAGAGGGCGATAATGAAGGTGGAAGAAGCACGTCGATAGAAGCTCGGAATCAGGCGATTACAGATTCTGTGACAAGCTTGTTCCGTAGGGAAGTAGATTCTCTCAAAGAAAGTGGGCTGAGTGAGCAGGAGATTGCTCGTGTGCTTGGTGATGAACATTCTGACCTGCGCACGCGCGTTCTTGCTCCGTGGTTGCGTCAGTACAATCAATTTCAGGCGAAGTACCCCGACAAGAGGGGGATTGTAAACCGAATTGAAGGGAGAGACACAACTGACCGCTCCTTGTCGAATGAGGAAATCAGCCGTCGTTTTGATATCTTCAAGACTCGTATGGAAAGGATGATGGATGATGCAGGACTTGTCTACGCAGAATGTGCTCACCAACGAGCAAGCAGACCGTCTTTTGCTGGATTCCATTCTTGGCAAGGGGTGGAACAGTCGATACGAGAACACGGCGGAAGCGCAGAGTTCAAAGAGCGACCGACAACTGGAACAAAAACAAGCTTGAATACAAAGCACCTTGAAATGCAGGGTGCTTTTTCTATGCCCAAATTCTCCGCCAACACGCAGGAAAGCCGCAAGGGTAACTTCAAGTGGCTCACGGGTGCAATCCGCAGTTTTGTCGGTGTGGCACCTGCGGACAATCTCGAATTACCCGGTCGTCCGACACGCGAGCAGGTTCTCTCATCGAAGGAGCTTGAGCAGCGCATCAAGGAGTGGTGGATTCAGGAGAAGAACATCATCTCACAGGAGAAGCAGCCGGACGGCAGGATTAAGGTGACATACTATCCCGACACGCACGATGTTGGTTATGCTGATTCGGTAAAGAGCGTGCGGCAGGTGGCAAAGCGCAATCCGTTTGTTCAGGCACTCTATAAGAGAGTGCACGCTGCGATGAAGAAGCAGGAACGGTTGCGTAACGAGTTCGGCAAGGCACTCAAGACTTTTGCAGACCTCGTGAAGAATCCGGAGGACTTGAAGACGGTAGCCACAATTCTCTGGCTGGGCGACGCGAAGGGGAAAGTTTATACCGATGCGGAGCTGCGGTCAATGGGTGCGAGTGAGAATGCCATCAAGGCGTATAAGCTTGTCCGTGAAGTGCTTGAACGGGCATACAAGATGCTCAATGACGCGCGTATGCAAGTACAGACGCGCTCACAGACAATGACGGCAGAGTCCGTTGAGACGTTCAAAAAGAACCACTGGATTAAGGACGAGGATGTTATCAGTGTTCAGCCACACAGGGGCGGACAGGTTCTTTTGACATGGAGAGGAGGAAAGACTTACGACACAAAAGACAAGGTGATAACTGCCGAGGCGTTGGAGCTGATGAAAAAAGATGATGATATCATCGTTACGCGTGCTACACCGCTCAGTCCGACACAATACGGCGAGGGGATGTACGAAGTAGACTATGTGGAGCGCATCAGACCGATTCACAGACTCACGGGCTATATGCCGCATTTCTTCCACGAGTGGATGGTATACGAGAAGTACCAAGACCCAAATACGGGACAGATTCGCTATACAACCATCGGCAGTGGGCGCACGATGAACGAAGCTGTGAAGATCGGCAACGAGATTGCGGCAAAGAATAAGGACAAGCAATATGTCTTGCGCCCGAAAGGCTTTGACCTTGGCGTGGAAAACTCCATCGTGATTGGCGACATGGACTTCGCGCAGATGACAAAGAAGCTGGCAGAGAGCACCGAGATGACTCTTACGGATGCACGCACATTCTTACAGGAGGATGTTGGTGTGAGCCTCAAGTCGCGTCATCGTTTTTTGGGGAACGCCATGAAACGCAAGGGGGCTGAAGGCTTTGATAAGGATGTTATGTGGGTGCTCGCGCATTACCTCAACAGTACCGCTCGCTATGTTGCTATGGAGGAATTCAAGCCGTGGGCGATCAGCATGTATGAGCGCTTCTTCGGGGCGTTTGATGCCGAACCGAAAAATCTCACAGCGAAATACTGCAAAGACCTCATCAATGATGTGAACGGCAATCCACGCGGCGTAGAAGTATGGCTCAACGATCTCATCAAGAAAACATGGCTCGGCAAACATGTTGCGGACAGCTATGGCGACCGCGTTGCTCTTGCCATCAACGGTGAACTCTCGACGTGGAATGCCATCACAAAGCTGGGACTTCTCAACGTCGCCTCGGCGGCAGTCAATTTCTCGCAGTTCATCAATGTGGGGGCAGCACTGAACGACTACGGCTATACGGCAAAAGGTCTGAGACGTGCACTCAACCCGTCGGCTCTGGATGAAAGCACGCGGGGGCAGAAGGTGCGGATGTTTGTGCCCTATGTTCTGTTCTGCGGGATGTGTGGCAGTATCCCCTTCGGCGGACTTTTTAATCAACTCTTCTCTTTCCTCTTTGGACTTGCCACAGGGGATGACGAGGACATTGCACAGGAGGTCAAGGCAGAGGTGCTGCGCTGGGCGGGCAAAGACCCCGTCAAAAAGGCAATCGCGGAGACGGCTCTTTACGGCATCCTTGCTCCGACGTTCGGTCTCGACATCTCAGGACGCATTGGCATGAGCAATGCGTTTGGCGGAGAGTTCTACGGCGCACAAAAACCCGAGAGTGTGGCGGGAGTGATTGGACAGCAGCTCGGCGGTCCCGCCGCGAACAGTATCTACAATATGTTTCATCAGTTCCATGAGGGCAACAACATCGAAGCCCTCAAGGCGGTTTCGCCCGCGCTCGGCAACATGGTGCAGGCGGCAGTCGGCGTATCCCGTACAACACGTCACCGCGTGAATGCGCGCTATGACACGGCGTATGACAAGATCGCGCATGCGCTCGGTTTCCGCAGTGTGGAAGAAAGCAAGAATGCGTTCATCATGAACTATGAGTATGAGCAGAAGTCAAAACTCACGCGCACGAAACAGGAAGCGATTCAGGACTACCTCGATGACCCGTCCGACGCGAACCGCCGCACGATAAATGCCCTCGGCATTACCGAGAAGCAGGTGAGAGAGGCGCGGATTCAGCAGGAACGCACGGCACTTGAGCGTGCAACCGAGGGACGCCCAAATACATCAAGGAAGCACGGAGCGTCACAACGCAGAAAGGAGGAAACCAAGAAAGAGACGCTCTATGATACATTGGATGATGAATAAGAAAGGAAGATCACAATGAAAAAGATTTATACGGTTACTGGCAAGGTTACCTATCCGATGGGCGAGGACGTGAAGAACACGAGTTTCACTTTCTCCGATGAGGAGACGGGGGCAATGTTCTCCATGGACACCAAAGACCCCGTCGAAGCGGACGCTATCACGTACGGCGACAAGGTCACGGTCGAGATCACAAAGGTTTAGGGGAAACAGCATACGAGGCGCACATCAGGCGGTGTGCGCCTTTTTGATGCGCGGAAAGGAATGCGCGGAAAGGAGCAAGTAAAGGAGTGGATACGATGATTCACGTATTTCAGAAATTGCAGGAGGGCTGGGGGATGAAACTCGCCCTGTCCTGCATCGTATCTGTTGCAGCAGAGGAGCATGCACAGATTTTCGCGGCGTTTGTATTCCTCGTCTGCCTTGATCTGGTGACAAAGTGGCTGTCGCTCTCGCGGCGGTGTCTCATTGACCACGGAATGGAGCAGCCAACGTTCTGGCAGTCGCTTACGGGGATTCGCAACGCGCAAAGACTCGGCTACATCCGTAGCGAGGAAATGCGCAA
>ERZ773054.1571-NODE-1571-length-13452-cov-11.879675_pt1 | contig 13452 bp, 9 predicted proteins | sample MGYA00580630_ERZ773054 | MGnify/ENA primary metagenome ERZ773054 (study PRJEB29015, sample SAMEA2737994) | human oral metagenome | biome: human oral; feature: human-associated habitat; material: dental | place: China | collected 2115 ... | reverse complement strand
TGTCCGCGCGGCGCCCAGGCGCGCGGAGGCGCCGAACTGGAGGACGGCGCGGACAGCTCCGCGGGTCGGGCCAAGCTGCGCGGGGGGTCGGTTAGGATAAGACCGTGTCTCTCACGATTGGTATCGCCGGACTGCCCAACGTCGGCAAGTCGACCCTGTTCAACGCCCTGACGCGCGCGACGGTGCTCGCCGCGAACTACCCGTTCGCCACCATCGAGCCGAACGTGGGCGTGGTCCCCCTGCCCGACCCGCGCCTCGACAAACTGGCGGAGATGTTCCACTCGCAGCGGACCGTGCACGCCACCGTGTCCTTCGTCGACATCGCCGGCATCGTGCGCGGCGCCTCGGAGGGGGAGGGGCTGGGCAACCAGTTCCTCGCGAACATCCGCGAGGCGGACGCCATCTGCCAGGTGACCCGTGCCTTCAACGACCCCGACGTGGTGCACGTGGACGGGAAGGTGGATCCCGCCTCGGACATCGAGACGATCCAGACGGAACTGGTCCTGGCGGACATGCAGACGCTGGACAAGCAGATCCCCCGCTTGGAGAAGGAAGTGCGCGGCAAGAAGACCGAACCCGTCGTCCTCGAGACGGCGCGGGCGGCGCTGGCGGTCCTGGAGAGGGGCGAACTGCTCAGCGGCCCCGCGGGCGCGGACCTGGACCAGGAGGCGCTCGCGTCCTTCCAGTTGATGACGACCAAGCCCTTCATCTTCGTGTTCAACATGGACGCCGACGGCATGGAGGACGAGGCCCGCAAGGACGAGCTGCGCGCCCTGGTGGCCCCCGCGGAGGCGGTCTTCCTGGACGCGCAGTTCGAGGCGGAGCTGGTCGAGCTCGACGAGGCGGACGCCCGCGAGATGCTGGCCGAGTCCGGCCAGGACGAGTCGGGCCTGGACCAGCTGGCCCGCGTCGGCTTCGACACCCTGGGCCTGCAGACCTTCCTCACGGCAGGCGAGAAGGAGTCGCGCGCCTGGACCATCCACAAGGGCGACACCGCCCCCAAGGCCGCCGGAGTCATCCACACGGACTTCGAGAAGGGCTTCATCAAGGCCGAGATCGTCTCCTACGAGGACCTGGTCTCCCTGGGCTCCATCGCCGAGGCGCGCGCCCACGGCCGGGTCCGCATGGAGGGCAAGGACTACGTCATGCAGGACGGGGACGTGGTGGAGTTCCGGTCGGGGCTTGCGTCCGGGGGGAAGAAGTGATGCAGCCTATTTACCGTAAACCGAAGGCGCGTATACACCAAGATTTCTTTTATCTTGATGACGAAGTTGTGATTAACTCCCTATCTGCTCTGGAGTCCGGAAGGGTGGATGAAATAGTTTCAAAGACCACGACTGCACGGGAAGGTGGTTTTAGTGGTGAGCTTGCAATACCGATAGTTAAGGCTGGAATTGGTGCGAGTAAACGAGGGTCGTCCGAAATTGAAGAAGAGATGGTGCGCACGCGGACTCGCTTTTCGATTTTTGATTCTTGGTATCGGCTTATGTCCGACAAAAGTGCGATTGGTAAATTTGAAGGCTGGGGAGAGAATGCGCTCTCAGGCGTTGAGGTTGGTGACACGGTCGAATTTCGAGCTGGGCTGTCGTTAGGCCCACTTCAAACGGTGCTCCGTCTATTCTTGTGGTTTGCTGAGCAGGCAACGAAGGATGGCACTCTATTTTCACAGAAGGGTGATGAGCGTAAGGAGACTGCTAAAGGCGCAAGGAATGTCCGCCAGTTTCTGAACGGTGTCTCTGAGGATAGTGATGATATTCCTCTCGCGGCGACAGTTCTTGGTGAGTCTGGTCCCCCAGTGCTCCTCTCTGCCTCGAAAACGTGGTTCATTGGGCGTTTGGGGGAGTTGAACGGCTGTTTCGGGGTAATCGGGCAAGTCGCACAAATCGTTCCCGATGGTGAGGAGTATCCAGTGCTGAGGCTGACTAAGGACGTTGCGCCAACTCCGCTTGAAGTTCAGACCCTTAAAAGAGTGGTTGAACAGTACGTAGAACCTGCTAAGCTGCTGGGTGTCAACGTTGAACCGGGGGAGTCTGTAATATCCGGGCCTGCGCTGGTGGTGAAGCCGATTGCCATTTACCGTTGACCTCTCAGTGCCTCTCTCATATTTTGAGGGTAAGGAACGAGTGGAGTTCCGGTTCACTGTCTGAGCAGTCGTTACGGGAGAGCGATGACCAACGATCCTCTGAATCTCGATGAGGCCGTCGAATTGGCTGGCCTCTGGTGGCTGCCGGACGAGCCTGGCAAGCGGATCCCAGGCATCTTGCGGTATGACGGCGAAGGGAGATCCTCGCTCTCGCTGATCGGTGCATTCGAGGACCGATTTTTTCGACTCTCGCCCCTGGAGTTATGGATGAACTCGAGGGCACCAGGACGTGGGACGTTATTCACGGGGTGGCCGAGCAGCGTGAGGTCACACTCCTAGGCTGTGTTCCCACCAGGAGCGAACGGACCATGTTCGCGTGGGTGGAGAGCCCCGATCTGCAGACCGTGAGTGCGACGATAGCGGTCATCGGCGCGCACCTCGGCGGAGAAGATGATGCAATCTTCGCGGCGGCTGAGGTCTCAGTCGAAGACTTGACGCTTTGGGCTGCATCGTCTGTCTTCTCGGGCTCCTTCGGCTCTCGTGATGGTAAGCTCGATGGGACCGGGACGGTCTCAGTAAAGCCAGTCAATGCGGAGACAGTAACAGTTGATGGCACGGAGTATAGCCTTGTGCACACTCACACCCTGCCATTTTTCGACCGGCGCAAGGGCAGAACAGTCGGGCGTATGCGAGACACTGCCTCCATCCGCATCTGCCGGGCCGAGCCGTTCACCCTGAGAGCTGGGCTGGATGCGGCGAGCCTGATGCAGGATCTGATCGCGCTGGCAACGCACCGTGCCGCTGGCGTGATCTGGCTCCAGCTGGAGGTCGCCGGAACCGAGACGGTCCTGCCGAATGGCCTGCCTCTGCCACGTCGGTGCGCCAACGTGCTCTACTCTCCCGTAGCACCCGGCAAGCACGACGAGAAGGGTGTTGACCCTGATCGGGTGTTCTTCACCTGTAGGGAGCTCCCGTTCGAGGAGGTCATGCAGCGCTGGTGCGAGGCGCACGGTCGATTGCAGGCAGCGACCAACATGATCCTGGGGCTGCGCTACGCGCCGGCGCGTTTTGTTGAGAACAATCTTCTGATGGCAGCAGGTGCTGCCGAAGCGCTGCACCGAGGCCTTGACATCGATGAGAAACCAATCCCCGAGGCAGAGTTCAAGGCGATCCGTAACGCCATGCTCGACCAGGTGCCCGAAGAGCACCGTGGCAGGTTCAAGGCGGCGATCAGAAACGCTCCGACGCTTCGGGACCGGCTTCTCGCCCTAGCCGCTCGGCCCGATCAAGGTGCGATCAAGCAGCTCGTGCCAGACGTCGATCATTGGGCGAAACGGACAGCGCGTGCCCGCAACGACCTCGCACACGAGGGCAGGACACCTAACCATTCCATCAATGAGTTGGATGCTATTGTCGGGGCCACGACCGCGGTCGTGATCCTCAACGTTTTGCACGAGCTTGGACTGTCGGCGGAGCGGCAGCGCCAGATCGTGCGAGAGCACCCGCAGTTGCGGATGGTCTGCCAGAAAGCGAGCGAGTGGCTCGTGGTACCAGAGTCCAACTCCTGAAAGAGGCAGCGGCCGGGTCGCGCGAGGGCGTGGCCCGGCTTTCCTCTTGGAAGTGGAGCTTGCGAAGCGGAGTCGCATCACAGTGCGAATCAAGTGATGATGCTGGTGATGTTATGCTGGTGATGGAGGTAAACATGAGAACGACTGTGACACTCGATGATGACCTACTCGCCCGTGCCGAGGAGCTCACTGGGATCAGAGAGCGGTCCGCTTTGATCCGAGATGCGGTGGAGCTCCTCGTCCGTATCGAGAGTGGTCGTCAGCTCGCTGCGCTCGGCGGCAGTGATCCGGGAGCGGAGGCTGCGCCGCGGAGCCGGGCGCGCGCATGAGAATCCTCGTTGACACGAACCTGTGGATCGACCACCTGCGCGCAACTGAGCCAGTCCTGGTCGATCTGCTCGAACGCGATCAGGTGTGCGTGCACCAGAGCGCCATCACTGAGTTGGCATTGGGCAACCTGAAAGACCGGTCGATCCTCCTGAAGGCGTTAGAGCGCTTGATGATCGTTCGCAACGTTGATGACCAGGGGGTGCGGCATCTCGTCGAAGGGCGGCGTCTGTGGGGCAGGGGGCTCAGCGCTGTCGATGCAGCGCTTTTGGCGAGTGCCATCGTCACCCCCGGGGTGTCGCTGTGGACGCGCGATAAGCGCTTGCGCCACGCTGCCAGCGACATGGGCGTGTTGGCGGACCTTGACTAAGGGACGTGAGCTGTGACGAGGCCGTCGCCGGGTCGCGCGAGAGCGCGGCCCGGCCACTGCCTCGGGCCATCGCGGCTGCGGCCCGCAGGTTTTCGGGGAGAATCCCGGGCTGGCGATTAGACCTTGTGCGCGTTTGCCGGTTCTTCGTGCTTTACGGTGTAGGTGGTGTGCGAGACCGACGGTATCAAGGATGCCCCGGATCCGGTAGCAGATCTGGTTGCGAACCCGGGGTGCTACTCGCCGGGTGGCCCATGTGCACGTTGATGGCTTCGGTCGGTCTCTTGGGGTGCGGGGGACGGGGGAAGCAGACAAGGGCGCCCGGCGTGCAGCGAAGGACCCTCGACCATGCGGATCGGCGCCTGTGGGAGGGTTACCAGTAACCTACCGGGTGGGCGGGCCGTCCGCTAGCGTGAGTGATGCGACCGTGACCGTCAAAGGGGGAGAGATGGGGGCCATCGATGCCCGGGTGATGCACGTGCTGGTGCGCAGCCAGGGCCAGCCGAATTTCGAGGATGTGACGGGCCGCGTGAGCGGCTTTCAGGAGCGGGGTGGCTGGGTCATTGTCACCTATCCCGGCGGGAGAGCGTACTCTTACCGGTCCGCCAAAGTCCGTATCTACGATCAGGTGGTCCGCCACGACCTCGCCCGGGGGGACGAGGTCTATGTACGGGGGTCCTTGTGGGGGACCGTCGAAACTGTCTACTCGCTCGGTCTGCGCGAAGATCCCAGTAGGGTGCGTTACACGCTTATGTACCGACGTAGCAACGGCACAGTAGGGCTCAGCCGGCGCGGCGAGGGGGAGGTCCGGATGAGGCTGCTGACCCCGGAACAGCGCAACGCGCTCGAAATCATGGACTACGTGCGCGATGAAGTGAGGGGCCAGGCGAGGCGGGCGGGCGCCCGGCAGGAGAACACGGGGCGCTCCACGAAGTGGAGGGCCGAGAAGAACTCGGCGAGGGCAGCGGCCACGTTGGCGAACGTGTGGGAGTGGCTGCGCAGAGTCCCACCGGGCTCGGCGCTCGAGGCCTATCTGACGGGCACGAGCAGCGCGAGCACGGGAGCGGAGCAGGACATCATCATGCCCTTCGCCTCCAACCTTGAGCAGCGCAGGGCTCTCGAAGCGGCGCTTTCGCACCAACTCTCCGTGATCGACGGCCCTCCAGGAACCGGCAAGACGCAGACGATCCTCAACCTGGTCGCGACCCTTGTCGCCCAGGGGAAAACGGTCGGCATCGTCTCAGGAGCGAACTCGGCGGTGGACAACGTCGTGGAGAAGCTCACCGAGGAGGGGTACGGGTTCCTGGTGGCGACCGTGGGGAAGCGGGAGAAAGTGGAGGCGTTCCTCCGCGAACAAGGACACCTCGGGGAGCTGTGGGAGGAGTGGGAGGCCACGGCCAGCCTCGGAGCCGACGGTACACCGGTTGCGGTCGACCCCGATGACCTCCACGAACGCGAGGCGCGCCTCGTCCAACTGTGGCAGGACGGGAGGGACATTCCCCGGATCCGGGCGGAACTCGCTGCGACGCGCAAGGAGCGCCAGCTCCTCGAAGTGAAGATCCGGGAGTCCGGGCGCGCGATCCCGGACGTTTCCGGCCTCCCCGTCGTGAGGCGGGGCCCGGAGGCGCTGGCGGATCTGCTCGCCCTCGCGCGGTCAGCGCCCAAGCCCCACCGGGGAGTGCTCGGCCTCGTCGAAAGAATGCGCCGCTACTTCGCCTACGGCTCCCTGAAGGGGGTGCGGCTGGACGACGCCGACACGCAGGCCGCGTTGCAACTGCAGTGGTACCGGGCCTTCGAGGAGGAGACCGCCTCGCGGATCGAGCGGGCGGAGGAGCGCTCCCGTAATGCCGGGGCCCAGGAGGAGGCGCGCGAGTACCGCAGGCAGTCGCGGGCCGTGCTCGACGGGGCGCTCCGACGCCGTCTCAGGGCCGCGCCCCGGACCCTCCTCACGTCGACCGAGTACCTCAGCAAGCAGACGGGGTCCCTGCTCGGCACGTACCCCGTGGTCGCTTCCACCTGCCATTCGATCCGCGGGAACCTGGACGAGTCGGTCCTGCTCGACTGGATCATCATCGACGAGTCCTCCCAAGTCGTCATCCCCGAGGGCATAGCGGCGCTGAGCAAGGCCCGCAACGCCGTCATCGTCGGGGACGAGAAACAACTGGGCCCCGTCCTGGCGGGGTGGAAGGACAGCCACCGCGAGCCGCCGGATCCCCGTTACGACGTGCGGTCCTTGTCGCTCCTGGAGTCCGTCAAGGCGCTCGGTGAGCTGGCCGGGATCCCGCGCACCCTCCTCAGAGAGCACTACCGGTGCCGTCCGGCCATCATCGAGTTCTGCAACCGCATGTACTACGACGGCCAGCTCATTGCGATGACGGATCCGTCCGACGCCCGGGAACCGCCCATGCGCGTCGTGCGCGCCGCTCCGGGCAACCACGCGCGCCGCCTGCCCCGTGGCCGGTACTCCCAGCGCGAGATCGACATCATCGCCCAGTTGGAGGATCTGCGACTGCTGGACCGCGGCGTCACCACAGGGGACAAAGACGAGTCGGGGGACTACGTGCTCGGGATCGTGACCCCCTACCGGGAGCAGGCGAACCGCGCGGGCGCGCGGGTGCGGCAGGAATCGGAGGGCAGTGGGCACGCGAGGTGGCTCGCGGAAACGGCTCACAAGTTCCAGGGCCGCGGTGCGGGCACGATCGTGTTCTCCACGGTGCTGGACTCCGACGACACCGCCGGCGGGGATACGGGGTTCTACGACGACTCGCGGATCACGAACGTCGCTGTTTCACGGGCGAAGGACCGGGTCGTCGTTGTAACCGCCCACAGAGGGGTGCGCCACAGCCGCAATGTGACCGCGCTGCTCGACTACATCACCATGCTGGATCCCGAGCAGGTCGTCGAATCCGACATCGTGTCAGTGTTCGATGTCCTCTACGCCCACTACTCGGACGCTGTGCGCCAGTACGCGCACAGCAAATGGCACGGCCCCAGCCGCTTCCCCTCGGAGAACATCATCGACGCGCTCCTGGGGGGCGTCCTCGCCGAGACGCGCTACGCGCGCCTGGGCTACCAGTTCCAGGTGCATCTGCGCGACGTGCTGCCGCACACGCGCCGTCTCAACGAGGAGCAGCGGCAGCTCGTCTGGCACGGCAGCGCCCTCGACTTCGGAGTGTTCTCCACGGTCACGCACAAACTGGTCCTGGGCATCGAGGTCGACGGGTTCCGCTACCACGAGGGCGACCCCGCCCAGCGTCGCCGCGATGCCTTGAAGGACCAGGTGCTGCGGGCCTACGGTGTGCCCGTTCTGCGGCTGCCGACGAACGGCTCCAATGAGGAGGCGAGGATCCGGGCCGCGCTCGACGCTGTGGAGCAGGACCCCTTCCCCCCACGGTTCGGCTGAGAGGACCGAGGGGATTGGGCGCGCCCCGCCAGGCGCCCGCCCCGCGCTCCGCGGGGGGGCGCTGTCCCGGTTGCATCCAGGCGGCGCGGTCGGGGCGCCCCACGCGCCTTCCAAGGCGTCTCCGGCTCTTCGGTCCCGGTTTTCACGAATGCCGCTGAGAATCTGTACGAATGCTACTGTCCGTCACCATCCCCGCTTGTCAGTTCCGGTGCCGACAATGTGCGCACCTGTGCGCCATCCGCGCTGACTGCAGAAACGCTGAGTGTCTTCGTGGAGTTCTCGGTTAGCGATGACACTGACCGTACAGTCACAAGGAGACGAGACTCCATGGAGGCGACTGTGTCATTGTAAGTCTTCACACTCTTCTCCAAAGCCTTGCCCAGCTTATCCAAGTGTTGCGCCACATTAGCCATGCGCTCGTAGAGCCTGCGTCCTAGGACAATGATCTCATCCGCCTGATCGTTGATCGCTGTGTGCGCCCACGCGCTCGCGCATGTGCGTGCTAACGCAACAAGAAGGGTGACAGGTGAGGAAAGAGCAACACCCTGGGAAAAACCGTGTTCCAACAGTGTGGGATCCGCGTGCAGAGCTGCTGACAGTGCTGCCTCAGAGGGGACGAAGAGGACAACCAACGCGGGGGATTTCCCAAGTGCGCGAGCGTAATCGCGCTTCGCGAGGGCATCGATATGTGCTCGCAGGGCCTTCGCGTGGCCCGCGAAGTGCTCGCGGCGCTCGCGTTCCGCATCCTCTCCTGCGCCGACAACAGCGCAGGCCCGCAGGTAGGAATCCATAGGGGCTTTCGCGTCGAGCGCGAGGAACCCTTCACCAGGTAGGTGGATCGTGACATCCGGCCGCGAACGGCGATTGCCTGAAGAAACTGCATAGGTCTCCCGGCCGTCGCGTTCCTGAACGACGGCGCCGATTGAGCGTTGCTCGGAAAAATCCACGTGCGGCATCATGCCGGAAACCTCGAGGATGCGGGCGAGCTCCACTTCGCCCCATGTGCCGCGCGCGCTGCGTGAACGCAGGGCGCCTTCCAGCGATGCGGTCATCTGGGCGAGGTCGGTCTCACGCTGGGCTGTGGCCCGCAGCTGCTCGGAGAGCTCTCCGCGTTGTGCGGCCTCGCGTTGGGCGTCGGCGCGCAACTGCTCTGCGAGAGCGTTGTGCTGATCGGCGCGCTGCCGCTCCATTGTTTCAACGCGTACACCCATTTGTTCTAACTGCGTGCGGATGGGTGAAAGCGCAGCAACGATGGCATTCTCTCTCGCCGCGGCGGCTTCAGCTGATTGGGTGCGTGCCTGCCACTGTGCGACCTCGGCGCGCAGCGCAGTGATTTGATCTGCGTTCTGTTGAATCGTAGAGCCTCGTTGGGCGACCGCTCCGACATATCCGAGCACTGCGCCGATAATGATACCGATTACGAGGAAGGGGATGGAAGACATCATGCCAGAAGTGTAAGTGCCAGCACTTCGTCTGGGTTTTACGTGATGGGCGTGTGGTGAACTTATTGTTCAAATGGTACATATTATTTAATCGCAGACTATAGCTAATGGACTTTGTTCGCACGTTAACGAGATGTTCGAGGGAAGAAGCTGTCAGTACAAGAACAGGGCGCATTCCGTGCGCATTCGAGTCGACGAGGTGCTTGGGTCGTGAAACAGCTTCAGTGTTCCACGGTCTGTTTCACGCGCTGTGCCTCTCGCTGCGGCCACGCGGATGCAGGACGACGACTCGAACGCAGAGCCCGTCAAGCCTCGAAGCGATCCTGCCCCGCGGTCCCGCCGGGGGCGGCGCGATGCAGCACCGGCGCAAACTCACAGCCCCACAACAACCCGTGTCTCCATGCGGGCGGCGCGATGGCTCTGTGACCCGCCTCGCACGGTCCCGCCCCCGCCTCACAGCGACGCGCGCGCCCGCGTGCGCCGCACGCCCATGGCGACTGAGAGGATCGCCAATGCGAAGAGGGCGCAGATCCCGCAGTCGGCCAGCAGGGGGAGGAGCGCTTCCGCGGACGTCGAGGTGGCGGCGTACGCCCCGGAGAGCGCCTGGTCCACCCAGTACCCGGGTGTGAGCCTGGCGGCCCGGGCGACGGCGTCGGGCAGCCACTCGATGGGCACCCAGGTCCCGCCCAGGAAGGACAACGCCATGCCCCCGATATTGGCGATGGCGTGGGCCGCGTTCTCGCCCAGGCCGACCTGCCCTATGAGGAACCCCAGTGACACGGCCACGAGCGTGTAGGACCCCAGGGCGGCGCCGACCACGCCCAGCAGAGGCGCGGACGCCGTGAGGGCGCTCATCCCGAAGACGGCCACTCCCAGTCCGAACACCCACAGCCACCCGATGGCGCCGACGACCAGGCAGGCGCCCAGCACGCCGAGGCTGTGGGTCCCGCTGCCCACCGGCGCCGCAGTGAGGCGGGAGCGCACGGCCCGGCGCCCCAACGACGCCATGAGCGTCGCGATCGCGACGACCGCGAAAGCCAAGAGCGGGTAGAGGGAGAACCGGGCGTAGACGAGGAGGCTGTGCGGCAGGGGGGTGGCGTCCTGGGCGATCCTCTCGGTGGGGGCGCAGTGGCGCATCGTCTCCTCCGCCAGGGCGACGGCCCGGGCCGGGTCGTCGGTGAGCGCGGACAGGTAGTCGGCGACCTGCCCCACGTAGGAGTCGGCGCGCACGTCCATGAGCGCGCCCGAGGCCGACTCGTACCCGATGACCGTGTCCATCTGCGGAGGCCCGCCCCCGCCTCGTGCGGCCCGCTGCAGCGCCTCCCCGTAACCGGCGGGGATGATGAGGATGTAGCTGATGCGGTTCTGCGCGGTGGCGTCCTGGATGGCCCGGGTGGAGTCCTCCAGCGGCTTCGCCTCGCCGACGGACTCGATGTAGTCCTTGATCCCCCGGGAGATGGTGGAGCCGTCGCGGTCGATGACGGCCACGCTCGCCGTCGCCTGCTTGACCTGGTGGGAGGACCCCTCGGACCGGGCCAGGCCGGTGAGCAGGCCGAGCATGGACAGGAGCACCAGGTAGACCAGGACATACGCCCGGTGGGCGGCCACGATCCTCAACGACGTTCTAAAGGTGCTCATGGGTCATCCTCCTGGCGCGGATCAGGGCGATTGCGAGGAACAGGCCCGTCATGCCCGCCAGGACGGCGCAGCTGCGGGCGAAGGGCTCCAAGGAGTCGTAGTAGAGCAGGGCGTAGAAGCAATGGGATGCCTGCCACAGGGGGTTGGCCTGCGCCAGGAGCGGCGCGTTGAGCTCGACCGCGTTGGCCACGGACTGCGCGCCGGGCCCGTACAGGCCGGTGAACAGTGACAGGAGGCAGGTGATCGCGGAGACCACCCCGATCCCGCCTCCGCCTGCCGATCCCAGGGCGGCGCCCGCGGCGCTCGACATGAGGCTGGCGGCACCGATCGCCACGAGGCACAGGCCCACGTGCGGTCCGAAGTCCACTCCGACCACCGCGGCGATGAATGCGAAGGCGATGAGCAGGCAGACCAGGACGCACGCCCAGGAGGCCGTGAGTGTGGCGGTGAGGACCTGCCATCTCGGCAGGCCCGCCAGGATGCGCCGCGCCCCAAGGGGGGAGGAGGCCATGATGCCCTGCACGGCGACCATGGTGACGGTCGTGCCCATGCCGCTGGCGAAGGCGAGCAGCGCGAAGTAGTAGCGGGTCGCGGGTTTGACGGGGTTCTGCGTCACCGAGACCGGGCGGGTGAAGGAGTGGTCGGCCCCCGCCCCGGCCACCTGTTCGGGCGGTGCGCCCGCCTCGGCGAGCGCCCGGTGCTCGGCCGCCGCCTGGGTGTAGGAGTCCATGACCACCCGCAGGACCCGGGTCGTTTCAGCCTCGTTGCCTTTCTGGGACACGTGCAGCACCGGCCCGCCGTCCTCGACGGCGAGGTAGCCGTTCGTGTCGCCCCGTTTCGCGGCGGCCTCGGCCTCGGACGCGGTGGAATGGGAGACTTTTATGATGAGGCGCGGGTCGGCGCCCTCGGAGGAGACGCGCTCGACGACGGCGTCCAGTCCGGGGGCCGCCCAGTACGCGTCGTCCTGGACGATGCCGAAACTCATGGGGGTGGCCTCGTAGGCCTTCTCCAGGTTGGAGAACTGCGCCATGAAGATGAGCGACAGCACGACCGGGAAGCCGAGCGTCCACACGAGCAGGATGCGGTCGCGCAGGAGCCGGAGCACCTGGTAGCGGAAGACGGTCACCATGTCAGGCCGCCTCGTCCCGCAGCGCGCGGCCGGTGATCTCCAGGAACACCTCGTTGAGGGTCGGGGGCTCGGAGACGACCCGGCCGCAGGTCGCGCCGACCCCGGCCAGCGCGCCCATGACGTCGGAGAGGTTGTGCGGCCCGGCGGCGCACTCGATGAGCGCGGTGGGCGCCTCGTAGGCGACGGAGCGCACCCGCTCGAGGCGGCGCAGCGCCTCCAGGGCCTCCTCGCCCAGGGGGAGCGGGTCGACGACCTCCACCCGGATGCGCTCGCCCGTGCCGATCATGGCCTTGAGCTCGTCGGAGGTGCCCGAGGCCACCTGGCGTCCGCGGTCCATGATGGTGATCCGGTCGCACAACTGCTCCACCTCCTCCATGTAGTGGCTCGTGTAGATGACGGTGGCGCCCTCCTGGTTGAGGCGCTTGATGCCGTCGAGGATGGCGCTGCGGCTCTGGGGGTCCACGGCCACCGTGGGCTCGTCGAGGATGATGAGGTCGGGGCGGTGCGCGATCCCGCACGCGATGTTGAGGCGGCGCAGCAGCCCGCCCGAGAGCTTCTTCGGTTTGAAGGCCGCGAACTTCTCCAACCCGACGAAGGCGACAGCCTCGGAGACCATGCGCCGCCGCAGGCCGCGGTCGCGCACGTACAGGGCGCAGAAGGCGTCGACGTTCTCGGCCACGGTGAGCTCGTCGAAGACGGCGACCTCCTGGGGCACCACGCCGATGCGGCGCTTGAGGCCGTAGGCGGTGGGCGACATGGGCTCGCCGAACACGCGGATCGCCCCCTTGTCGTAGGAGAGCAGTTGGAGGAGGCAGTTGATCGTCGTGGTCTTGCCCGAGCCGTTGGGGCCGAGCAGGCCGACGACCTCGCCCCGCCCGATCCTCAGGGACAGCCCGTCCACGGCGATCAGCTCCCCGTAGCGCTTCACCAGGGACTCGATCTCGACGGCGGCGCCCGCCCGGCCGTCGCTCCCGCTCGGGATGCTCGCCCGGTTGTCGTTCCCGTGGGCGGTGCCCGCCGTTCCGGCTCTGCGCTGCCGGTCCGCACTCGTCCTGGTTCCGCGCGCCGGCTCCGCGTCCCCGCCCGCCTCGTTCCGCTGCGCGCCCTCGGCGCCGTTCTCGGAGTCCATTCCTCCCCGCCTTCCTCATGTCGGTGCGTTGGCCCCGTCCCCCCAATCATCCCGACGAGGCGGGCGCCGCGGAAGTGCGGGAAGTCATGAGTGCGGAGGGAGGGCATGACTTCTGTCATGACTTCGACGGGGTTCCGCGGACGCGGGGCGCGCCCGGCCCTTGATCGCCGATAATCGGGGCATGAGGGTCTTGGCGGACAAAGGCGCGCTCCTGTGCGGATGCCTCCTGATGTGGAGGGCGGACACCGCCACCGTGGTCTGGCTGCTGCTCGCCGTGACGATCAGTGGACTGGCGGTGGTGGCGGAGCACTGGCCCTGGTTCGCCGCCGTCCCGGCCGCCTACCTGCTGGCCGCGGCGCTCGCGGC
>ERZ773054.1566-NODE-1566-length-13509-cov-10.033819_pt1 | contig 13509 bp, 11 predicted proteins | sample MGYA00580630_ERZ773054 | MGnify/ENA primary metagenome ERZ773054 (study PRJEB29015, sample SAMEA2737994) | human oral metagenome | biome: human oral; feature: human-associated habitat; material: dental | place: China | collected 2115 ... | reverse complement strand
CCCCGCCTGCGGACGCCAACCCCGAAGCCGCCCGCCTGGGCCAGGCCATGCACTGGCTGCTGGAGCGCGCCGGGCGCGACGGCGGAGATGACTGGCTCAAAGGCAGCGGCGAAAGCATCCGGCAGACGATCGCCCGCCAATACCGCCTCTCCCCCGCACAAGCGCAAACCGCCCTGCAAACCGCCCGCCGCATCTTCACCGGCGAAGGCGCATGGGCCTGGCAGCGCGGAGCCTTCACCGCCGCCTTTGACGAAGTCGAAATCCTTCACCAGGGCCAAACCTTGCGCATGGACCGGCTGGTTTGCCGCCCTGATCCCGCCACGAAACAGCCCGAGTGGTGGGTGCTGGACTACAAAAGCGCCGCGCACCCCGAGCACAACCCGGACTACGCCGCGCAACTGGCCCGCTACCGCGCCGCCGTGCAAGCCGCCCACCCCGGCCAGACCGTGCGCGCCGCCTTGCTTTCGTCCGACGGGCGCATGAGCGAAGTCAGCTAGAGCCTGCCCAAAGCCGCTTACGACCCAGCCGTTTTTGCTCCTGAAAAGATAGCTACCAGCGCCCGTTTCATCAGGACTTGCGGGCGATCAGCACCTGAAATCGCGCAAGCCGCAGCGCGGTTTTTACAAAGCTTTGCGCTATAATCCGCGCTCTTACAACGACCAAAAAAGGGCGGTTGCACCAACCGCCCATTTTTTTTGCTTTTTCGTTCTCAGGCGTGACACTGCATCAGACCATTGAAGACACCGTCAGCGGCCTCGGCTATGAGCTGGTGGAGCTGGAGCGCTCCGCAGGCGGACTGCTGCGGGTGACGATCGACTTTCCCTGGGCGCCAGGGCAGCCGCCTGCGCCGCCCGTGACGGTGGATGACTGCGAGCGCGTGACGCGCCAGCTGCAATTCACGCTGGAAGTGGAAGGCGTGGATTACAGGCGGCTGGAAGTGTCTTCGCCCGGCATCGACCGGCTGCTGCGCAATGCGGCGGATTTCGAGCGGTTTGAGGGCGAAATGGTGGATCTGACGCTGAAAGCGCCCATCGGCGCAGCCGCCACAGGGCAGATCAGCGCCAATCGCAAGCGCTTTCGCGGCCAGCTGCAACGCGCCGAAAGCGGCGGCTGGCAAATTGCGTGGCGCGACGAACCGGCGCCCGCCAAGCCGGGCCAGCGCGTGAGCGCCAGGAAACTGGCGGCGCTGCCGTTGAACGTGATGGGTTTTGCGCTGGAGGAGCTGCGCGAGGCGCGGCTGGCTCCGGTGGTGGATTTCAAGGGCAAGCGCCCAAGGACTGGGGATGAATCATGAACCGTGAACTGTTGATGCTGGTGGAAGCCATCTCGCGCGAGAAAAACGTGGATCGCGACGTGGTGTTTGGCGCGGTGGAAGCCGCGCTGGCGCAGGCCGCCAAAAAGCTGTACGAGGGCGATGTGGACATGCGCGTGACCATCAACCGCGAAACGGGCGACTACGAAACCTTCCGCCGCTGGCACGTGGTACCGGATGAAGCGGGCTTGCAATTGCCTGATCAGGAAATCCTGCAATTCGAGGCGCGCGAGCAGATTCCTGACATCGAGGTTGGCGAATACATCGAGGAGCCTGTGGAGTCCGTCTCCATCGGCCGCATTGGCGCGATGGCGGCCAAGCAGGTCATCCTGCAAAAAATCCGCGACGCCGAGCGCGAGATGCTGCTCAACGACTTCATGAGCCGGGGCGAGAAGATTTTTTCCGGCGCCGTCAAGCGCATGGACAAGGGCGACATCCTGATCGAATCCGGCCGGGTGGAAGGGCGCCTTCGCCGCAGCGAGATGATTCCGAAGGAAAACCTGCGCAATGGTGACCGCGTGCGCGCCATGATCATGGAAGTGGACCTGACGCTGCGCGGCGCGCCCATTCTGCTTTCCCGCGCCGCGCCTGAATTCATGGTGGAGCTGTTCCGCCAGGAAGTGCCCGAAATCGAACAGGGGCTGCTGGAAATCAAGAGCTGCGCGCGCGACCCCGGAAGCCGCGCCAAGATTGCCGTGGTGAGCCACGACAAGCGCATTGACCCCATCGGCACCTGCGTGGGCGTGCGCGGCTCGCGCGTGACGGCCGTGACCAACGAGCTGGCCGGCGAGCGCGTGGACATCGTGCTGTGGAGCGAAGACCCGGCGCAGTTCGTCATCGGCGCGCTGGCTCCGGCCAATGTTTCTTCCATCGTGGTGGACGAGGAAAAGCACGCAATGGACGTGGTGGTGGACGAGGAAAACCTGGCCATCGCCATTGGCCGGGGCGGCCAGAACGTGCGCCTGGCTTCCGAACTCACGGGCTGGAAAATCAACATCATGGACGCCGCCGAATCCGCCGAAAAGCAGGCGGCCGAAACCGGCTCCATCCGCCAGCTGTTCATGGAAAAGCTGGATGTGGACGAGGAAATCGCCGACATCCTGATCGAGGAAGGCTTCACCAACCTGGAAGAAGTGGCCTATGTACCCTTGCAGGAAATGCTGGATATTGAAGCCTTCGATGAAGACACCGTCAATGAGCTGCGCGCCCGCGCCAAAGACGCGCTGCTGACCCTTGAAATCGCGCGCGAGGAAAAGGTGGAGGCCGTGGCCGAAGACCTGCGCGGGCTGGAAGGCATGAACGCCGATCTGCTGGCCGCGCTGGCCGAAGCGGGCGTGCGCACGCGCGACGATCTGGCCGATCTGGCCGTAGACGAACTCACCGACATCACCGGCCAGACGGAGGACGAAGCCCGCGCCCTCATCATGAAGGCGCGTGAGCACTGGTTCAGCGATGAAGCGTAACGGGCATGGAGGCAGTCACAGAATATGTCGAACATCACAGTCGCTGAATTGGCGAATGAACTCAAACGCTCCGTGGGCAAGCTGCTGGAGCAATTGCAGGCGGCCGGAGTCAAAAAATCCTCGGGCGGCGACGTCCTGACCGAAACGGACAAGAAAAAGCTGCTGGACCATCTGCAAAGCAGCCACGGCACCGTCGCGCCCGCCCGCAAGAAAATCACGCTGACCAAGAAAACCACCAGCGAAATCAAGCAGGCTGACGCCACCGGCAAAGCCCGCACCATTCAGGTGGAAGTGCGCAAAAAACGCACCTTCATCAAGCGCGATGACGAGCCGGCCGCCGCGCTCCAAACGCCTTCGCCCTCCCCCGCTGCCGAGGCTGCAAGACCTGCTGCGGCTGCGGCCGCGGCTCCTGCGTCGCCAGTGATTGGCGCGGCTGAAGCTGCCCGCCGCGAGGAAGAAGCGCGCCGCCACGCCGAGCTGCTGCGCCGCCAGGAAGCCGAAGCCGCCGAAAAACGCCGTTTGCGCGAAGAGCAGGACGCACGCCGCCAGGCTGAAGCCGTCCAGCCTGGCCCGGAAGAAGCCAAGCCGCAAGAAACGCCGGCCGCCCCGCAAACGCCTGTGCCGCAAGCGCCGGCTGCGGATTCCGTGCAGCCCTCCGCGCCCGCCGCAACCCAGACCAAGCCGCCCAAGACGGCTGAACCCGAGACCGTTTCCGAAACCGCTCCCGAAACCGTCTCCTCCGCTGCACCCGCTTCCGGGTCTGCTCCGGCCAAGGAAACCGCCGCTCCTGCAGCCCGGAAGGCTGCAACAGGCGGCGCGGCCAAGCCTGTCTCTTCATCTGCTACAGCGCCCGCCGCAGTGGCAGAACCCGCCAAGCCCAGCCCGGAAGAAGAAGCCGCCCGCCGGCGCGAGCAGGAAGAGCGCCGTCGCAAGGCCATGGCTGAAGCCGAAGCCATTCGCAGCATGATGAACAAGCCGCGCAAAGTGCTGGTGGCCAAGAAGCCTGAAAGCGCCAAGAAAGCGGCTGAAGCGTCCAAAGACGGCGGCAAGCCTGCCAAGACAGGCGGCGTCAGCTCGGCCCGTCAGGGCAGCGCGCCCGCAGGCGGCAGCAAGGAAGTCAAATCCGCCAAGCTGTCCTCCAGCTGGGCGGGCGAGCCTGGCAAGAAAAAAGGCATTCCCACGCGCGGCGATGCTTCCGGCGGCGTGGGCCGCAACAACTGGCGCAGCGGCCCAAAAAGCCGCCGCAGCGAACGCGACAGCCAGCAGGCCGCCCAAGCAGCGCCCGCAGAGCATCGCGTGCTCGAAGTGCATGTGCCGGAAACCATCTCCGTGGCCGAGCTGGCGCACAAGATGGCCGTCAAGGCATCCGAAGTCATCAAGACGCTGATGAAGATGGGCCAGATGGTCACCATCAACCAGCCGCTCGACCAAGACACGGCCATGATCGTCGTCGAAGAAATGGGCCACACCGCCGTGGTGGCCGCGCTGGACGACCCCGAGGCCTTCACCGACGAAGAAGTGCAGGCCCAGTCCGCCGAAGCCCTGCCGCGCGCGCCCGTGGTCACCGTCATGGGCCACGTGGACCACGGCAAGACCTCGCTGCTTGACTACATCCGCCGCGCCAAGGTGGCCGCCAGCGAAGCGGGCGGCATCACCCAGCACATTGGCGCCTACCACGTCAAGACGCCGCGCGGCATCGTCACTTTCCTGGACACGCCCGGCCACGAAGCCTTCACGGCCATGCGCGCACGCGGTGCGCAGGCCACCGACATCGTGATCCTGGTGGTGGCCGCCGACGACGGCGTGATGCCGCAAACGCGCGAAGCCATCAAGCATGCCAAGGCGGCGGGCGTGCCCATCGTCGTGGCGCTGACCAAGGCCGACAAGCCCGAAGCCAATGTGGAGCGCGTGACCAGCGAACTCGTGGCCGAAGAAGTCGTGCCCGAAAGCTACGGCGGTGACTCGCCCTTCATTGCCGTATCCAGCAAAACCGGCATGGGCATTGACGACCTGCTCGAAAACGTGCTGCTGCAAGCCGACGTGCTGGAACTCAAGGCCCCGGTGGACGCCGCCGCCAAGGGCCTGGTGATCGAAGCGCGGCTTGACAAAGGCCGTGGCCCCGTGGCCTCGGTCCTCGTGCAGTCCGGCACGCTGAAAGTGGGCGACGTGGTGCTGGCCGGCCAAACCTCCGGCCGCGTGCGCGCCATGCTGAATGAAGACGGCAAGCCCGTCAAAGAAGCGGGCCCCTCCATCCCGGTCGAAATCCAGGGCCTGGCCGACGTGCCGCAGGCTGGCGACGAATTCATGGTGCTGGCCGATGAGCGCCGCGCCCGTGAAATCGCCACCTACCGCGCCGGCAAGTTCCGCAACACCAAGCTCGCGCGGCAGCAGGCGGCCAAGCTGGAAAACGTGTTCGCCGACATGTCGGCTGATGAAGTCAAGCAGCTGCCCATCATCATCAAGGCCGACGTGCAAGGCTCGCAGGAAGCGCTGTCCGCCTCGCTGCTCAAGCTCAGCACGGATGAAGTCAAAGTGCAGGTGGTCTATGCCGCCGTGGGCGGCATCAGCGAAAGCGATGTGAACCTGGCCATTGCCTCCAACGCCATCGTGCTGGGCTTCAACGTCCGCGCCGAAGCGGGCGCGCGCAAGCTGGCCGAGGCCAACGACGTCGAAATCCGCTACTACAACATCATCTACGACGCGGTTGACGACCTGAAAGCCGCCATGAGCGGCATGCTCGCGCCCGAGCAGAAGGAAGAAGTCATCGGCTCCGCCGAAATCCGCACCGTGTTCGTGGCCTCCAAGATCGGCACCGTGGCCGGCTCCTACGTCACCAGCGGCGTGGTGCGGCGCGACGCCCACTTCCGCCTGCTGCGCGACCACGTGGTGATCTACACCGGCGAGCTTGAATCGCTCAAGCGCATGAAAGACGACGTGCGCGAAGTCAAGGAAGGCTTCGAGTGCGGCATCAAGCTCAAGAACTACAACGACATCCGCGAAGGCGACCAGCTCGAATTCTTTGAAATCAAGGAAATCGCGCGCACGCTGTAAGAACCTGTCCAGAATCCGCCCGTGCACCGGTTCTTGCAGCTGCCCTTGCCTTGGAAACCATCGTTTATTTCGCTACCAGTTTGATAGTGGGAAGTCCTATAAAACTGTGCGATGGAGGCATTTTCAAGGCCCTGAATTTGCTCTCAAAAACAGAGTGCTGCGCGCAAGGCCGTATCCGGTTTGCGCTTTTGCGCCCACGGACAGACCCTGAAGGGATTCCAGGCCGGAATCTGTCCGCCCTGAAGCAGGCTGGAAACCGGCGCCAGCCTTTGAAAATGCACGGCGGCAGCGATCAGAGAACGTACGGCAGCCACTCTCAAATAATCAGCCCGCAGCCAAGCCGCAAACAGGCTGAAGCGCTTGCCTTCTTGCCCTTTGACTTTTAACGCGCCCGCCACGCGCATACAGCCATGCACCGGAAACACTCCACACCCAACCGCAGTTTTCGCATCGCCGACCAGATTCAGCGCGACCTGGCCGAGCTGATTGCGCGCGAAGTCAAAGACCCGCGCATTGGCATGCTCACGCTCAACGCCGTTGAAATCACGCCCGACTACGCCCACGCCAAGGTCTATTTCAGCCTGCTCACCGGCGACGCCCAGCAAACGCAAGACGCCCTCAACCACGCCGCCGGCCACCTGCGCAACCTGCTCTTCAAGCGCCTGCACATTCACACCGTGCCCACGCTGCATTTCATTTTTGACCGCACCACCGAACACGCGGCCGACCTGAACGCCCTCATCGCCAAGGCGGTGGCCTCGCGCTCCAAGGAAGACGACACGCCATGACCGCCGCCCCACGCGCACGGGTGCAGCGGCGTCCCGTGCACGGGGTGCTGCTGCTTGACAAACCGCTGGGCCTCTCAAGCAACCAGGCGCTGCAAAAAGCCAAATGGCTGCTGCGCGCCGAAAAAGCCGGCCACACCGGCACGCTGGATCCTCTGGCCAGCGGCGTGCTGCCCCTGTGCTTTGGCGCAGCCACCAAATTCAGCGCCGGGCATCTGGACGCCGACAAGTCCTACGCCGCCACGCTGCGCCTGGGCGCCACCACCACCACGGGCGACGCCGAAGGCGAAATCACCGCCCGCCGCCCCGTGCCCGCCATCACGCCAGCGCAGCTCGAAGCCGTGCGCCAGCGCTTTCTGGGCCGCATCGCCCAAGTGCCCCCCATGCACAGCGCGCTGAAAAAAGACGGCAAGCCGCTTTACGAATACGCCCGCGCGGGCGTGCAAGTGGAGCGCGCCGCGCGCGAAGTGCAAGTGCATGCCTTGAACCTGGCCCTGTCGCTGGATGAACCAGGCCGGGCCGCCATTGAAATGGAAGTGACATGCAGCAAAGGCGCCTACATCCGCACCTTGGGCGAAGACATCGGCGCCGCCCTGGGCTGCGGCGGCCACCTGACGGCCCTGCGCCGCACCGCCACCGGCCCGTTCACGCTCGCGCAGTGCATCACGCTGGAAGCGCTGCAAGCCCTGCCCGAAGACCAGCGCCTCGCTGCCCTGCTGCCCGTGCAAGCCCTGCTGCCCGGCTTTGCCGCCATCACCCTCGGCCATGACGACGCCGCCCGCTTCTTGACCGGCCTGCGCCGCCGCGGCCCCTGGCCCGATGCGCCGCAAGTGGCCGTGTTCGGCAAGCAACCCCGCGCCCTGCTGGGCACGGCACAAGTCAAGACAGGGGAGTTGATTGCGGTGCGTTTGCTCAGCCCGATGGAAGTAAAGCAGATGCTGGCGCAACAAGGAGAACGTGATGCGATTTGAAGGTGTTGTTTCCCGCTGGAACGATGATCGAGGCTTTGGCTTTCTCAAAGCTTTTGGCAACGATGATGCAGAAGTTTTTGTGCATATCTCCGAGTTCCCTAAGGACGGGCGGCGGCCGACGGTGGGCGAGCGTGTGTCGTTTGAGGTGGTGACTGGCGAAAAAGGCAAGAAGAAGGCCAAAAACCTGTTTTGTCCGGATAGACCCAAGGCTCGATCTGACAAAGCGGACAAGCAGCTTCATGTGCGAAGAAGACACTCGAAAGCCAGGGAATCAACGTCTTGGCCTGGAAGCGTGTTTTGGGTTGTGCTGCTGGTGATTGGCACTGCCGTGGCTTACCAGTATATGAAGAGAGAATGGAGCGAAAGGCAGCATCGGCAAGAACTGCGCCAGATGTCGAGCAGCACTCCCGTAATCCCTGTGCAAGCCACTTCGTCCGTCTATCGGTGTGATGGCCGCACACATTGTTCGCAGATGACTTCGTGTGAAGAAGCCAAGTTTTTTATCAATCATTGCCCGGGCACAAAGATGGACAGTGACAATGATGGCGTTCCTTGCGAGTCGCAATGGTGCAGTGGTGGCTGGTAACGCTTCGGACATGTCGTGTTAAAGGTTGAGCCATGACCCGACTTTTTGCTCTCCAGGCCGATATCACCACGCTGGCCGTGGATGCCATTGTGAATGCCGCCAATTCGTCGCTGCTGGGCGGCGGCGGGGTGGATGGGGCCATTCACCGCGCCGCCGGGCCTGAATTGCTGCAAGAGTGCCGCCAGCTGGGCGGCTGCCCCACGGGGCAGGCCCGCATCACCGGCGCTTACGGCCTGCCGTGCCGCCACGTCATTCACACCGTGGGGCCGGTCTGGCATGGAGGCCATGCGGGCGAGGCGCAAAAACTGCGCAGCTGCTACACGCACTGCCTTGATTTGGCCGCGCAGCACGGCCTCAAAACCCTGGCTTTTCCGTGCATCAGCACCGGCGTTTATGGCTATCCGAAAGAAGCGGCCGCCGAAATCGCCCTTCAGGCCGTCCGCGCCCATCCGGCGCTGGAGCAGCTACACGAAATCATGTTCTGCTGTTTCAGCCCGGCCGATTTGGCGATTTACCAGCGGCTGGTTTGATTTTTCTGAAGAGATTTTCATGCTTCGCATCATTCGCCATATCGCCTATTTTCTTCATGTGGATCGCGGCAAGCGCGGGCATGATGGATCCGTTTTTTTGTTTTTCATTCCGGCTGGGCGCGCCTGATTCTTGATTCATTTTTTCGTCCCATCGCCGCTTTATTTTCTTTTGATTGAGTTCTGATTCATGTCTTCCCAAATTCGCAATATCGCCATCATCGCCCACGTGGACCACGGCAAAACCACCATGGTTGATCAATTGCTGCGCCAGTCGGGCACTTTTGCCGACCACGAAAAAGTGGTGGATACCGTGATGGACAGCAACGCCATCGAGCGCGAGCGGGGCATCACCATCCTGGCCAAGAACTGCGCCGTTTCCTGGCGGGGCACGCACATCAACATCGTCGATACGCCCGGCCACGCGGACTTTGGCGGCGAGGTGGAGCGCGCCTTGAGCATGGTCGATGGCGTGCTGCTGCTCATCGACGCGCAGGAAGGCCCCATGCCGCAAACGCGCTTTGTCACCAAAAAGGCGCTGGCGCTGGGGCTTAAACCCATCGTGGTGGTCAACAAGGTGGACAAGCCCGGCGCCGACCCGGACAAGGTGATCAACGCCGCGTTTGACCTGTTCGACAAGCTGGGCGCCACGGACGAGCAGCTGGACTTTCCCGTGGTGTATGCCAGCGGCATCAACGGCTGGTCTTCTCTGGAAGAAGGCGCGCCTGGCGAGCAGTGGGGGCCGGACATGACGGCGCTGTTCGAGACCATTCTCAAGCACGTGCCCCCGCACGAGGGCGACCGCAATGCGCCGCTGCAACTGCAAATTTCGGCGCTGGACTATTCCACCTTCGTGGGCCGCATTGGCGTGGGCCGCGTGAACGCGGGCACCATCCGGGCGGGCATGGACGTGCTGGTCATGGAAGGCCCGGAAGGCAGACAAACCAAGGGCCGCGTGAACCAGGTGCTCACCTTCGAGGGGCTGGACCGCGTGCAGGTGAAAGAGGCCTACCCGGGCGACATCGTGCTCATCAACGGCATTGAAGACATCAACATTGGCGCCACCGTCACCGACCCGGCCAGCCCGCATCCGCTGCCCATGCTCAAGATTGACGAGCCGACGCTGACCATGAACTTTTGCGTCAACACCAGCCCGCTGGCCGGGCGCGAAGGCAAATACGTCACCAGCCGCCAAATCTGGGACCGCCTGCAAAAAGAGCTGCAAAGCAACGTGGCCCTGCGCGTGCGGGAAACGGCCGAAGACGGCGTGTTTGAAGTCTCGGGCCGGGGCGAGCTGCACCTCACCATCCTGCTGGAAAACATGCGCCGCGAAGGTTACGAGCTGGCCGTAAGCAAACCGCGCGTGGTTTTTCGCGAGATTGATGGACAGAAGTGCGAACCGATCGAATTGGTAACAGCCGACATTGAAGAAGGCCACCAAGGCGGCGTGATGCAGGCGCTGGGCGAGCGCAAGGGCGAGCTGGTGAACATGGAGCCGGACGGGCGCGGCCGCGTGCGGCTGGAATACCGCATACCGGCGCGCGGCCTCATTGGCTTTTCCAACGAATTTCTCAACCTCACGCGCGGCAGCGGGCTGATTTCCAACATCTTCGACGGCTACGAACCCTTCAAGGGCGACGTGGGCGGCCGCAAAAACGGCGTGCTCATCAGCATGGACGACGGCGAAATCTTCACCTACGCCCTGGGCAAGCTCGATGACCGGGGCCGCATGTTCGTGAAAGCGGGCGACCCGGTCTATGAAGGCATGATCGTGGGCATTCACAACCGCGACAACGACATCGTCGTCAACGCCACGCGCACCAAGCAGCTCACAAACTTCCGCGTCAGCGGCAAGGAAGACGCCATCAAAGTCACGCCCCCCATCGAGCTGACGCTGGAATACGGCGTGGAATTCATCGAAGACGACGAACTCGTCGAAATCACCCCCAAAAGCATCCGCCTGCGCAAGCGCCACCTCAAAGAGCACGAACGCAAGCGCGCCAGCCGCGAAGGAGCATGAGCGCCTGTTCAGCCCCCTGCGCTCCTTGATCCCGCGTTCTGTTTCACGCCTTATTTCGCTCTTTTATTCATAGCAAGATGTCTTAGTGGAAACTGCGCGGGATCCGTTTCCAACCCATTCAAATTCGCTCCTGTTTTTGAGCTTGGCGGCAAGCCGCGCGCCAGCTCCGGCCCGCCGTGATCAGGCAGTGCGATCCGGGCAGCCCACAGCCGGGCGCAAGTAAACTTGTTTGCCCCGGTTATTCGAGCGCCATCAAGCGCCACCCAACGCAACAAGGTTCACTTCATGCTGTTCAGCAAACTGATGCCCAAGGAGGGCAATTTTTTTGAACTGTTCAACCGGCACGCTGAGCACGTGGTCGAGGCGGCCCAGGCGTTTGGCAGGCTTGTGGAGCACTACGGCGATGCGGCGATGCGTCAGCAGCACACCCGCGAGGTGGACGGGGCCGAGCGCGCCGCCGACCGCGTTACGCACGAAGTCACGCGCCTGGTTCACACCACCTTCATCACGCCCATCGACCGCGAGCAGATCCACGCCCTCATCAACCAGATGGACGACGTGGCCGACTTGCTGCAAGACTGCGCCGAAGCCATGACGCTGTATGACGTGCAGCACATGACGCCCGAAGTGGCCCAGCTCACCGCCTTGTGCATGCAATGCTGCGAGCGCGTGCGCGACGCAGTCGCCCTGCTGCCGCGCGTGGCCGAGCAGGCGGCGGCCGATGCGGCGCTGAAGTTCTGCGAAGAAATTGACCGCCTGGAGTCCGAGGGCGACCGCCTGCTGCGCGAGGCCATGAGCAAGCTTTTTCGGCAAGAGCCTGACGTGCGCGAGCTGATCAAGCTCAAGGCCCTTTACGAGCTGCTGGAAACCGTCACCGACAAGTGCGAAGACGTGGCCAACCAGATCGAAGGCGTCATCCTCGAAAACTCCTGACCCGCGACCAAGGCCCCAAATCCATGGAAACCGCCCAAGTGGCCCTGTGGGCCGTCGTCGCTCTGGTGGCGCTGGCCATCGCGTTTGACTTCATGAACGGCTTTCACGACGCGGCCAACTCCATCGCCACCGTCGTCTCCACGGGCGTGCTGCGCCCCACGCAGGCCGTGGTTTTTGCCGCCTGCTTCAACCTGCTGGCCGTGGCCATCTTTCACCTATCCGTGGCCGCCACCGTGGGCAAGGGCATCGTGCAGCCCGGCGTGGTGGACGCGCATGTGGTCGCCGGCGCGCTCACGGGCGCCGTGGCCTGGAACCTCATCACCTGGTACTACGGCATCCCCAGCAGCTCCTCGCACGCGCTCATCGGCGGCATCGTCGGCGCGGCCACGGCCAAGGCGGGCGCGGGCGTGCTGATGGCCGGCGGCATTCTCAAAACGGTGGCGTTCATCTTCATCTCGCCGCTTCTGGGCTTCGTGCTCGGCTCGCTCATGCTGGTGCTGGTGGCGCGGCTGTTTCGCCGCATGCGCCCCAAAAAAGTGGACCGGTGGTTCCGCCGCCTGCAACTGCTCTCCGCCGGGGCCTACAGCCTGGGCCACGGCGGCAACGACGCGCAAAAAACCATCGGCATCATCTGGATGCTGCTCATGGCCACCGGCTACAGCGCGGCGGGGGCCGACGCGCCGCCTGTCTGGGTGGTGATCTGCTGCTACGCGGCCATTGCGGCAGGCACCATGTTTGGCGGCTGGCGCATCGTCAAGACGATGGGGCAGAAGATCACCAAGCTCAAGCCCGTGGGCGGCTTTTGCGCCGAAACGGGCGGCGCGCTCACGCTGTTTTTCGCCACCGCGCTGGGCGTGCCCGTGTCCACCACGCACACCATCACCGGCGCCATCGTCGGCGTAGGCTCCGCGCAGCGCGCCTCCGCCGTGCGCTGGGGCGTGGCAGGCAACATCATCTGGGCCTGGGTGCTCACCATTCCGGCCAGCGCTTTCGTGGCCGCGCTGGGCTATTGGCTCAGCAAGGCGCTGTTCTGAGAGACTGTTCGCGATCTGGTTGTAGGAAGCAAATGGCTCATTTGCTAAGGCACGAGCAACGCGATGGGCCGGGCTGAACGCGCGCTGACTCGCGAGCCTGGCTTCTTATGCTCCTTTATCAATAGCAACATGTCCTGGTAGGAATTGCGTGAAACGGTATTTACCGCCTTCCAATTTGCTCCTGTTTCTGATGCCTCCTGGCGGGCATAAACAGCCTGGAGTTTCTCTTTCGCCCTGCTTGTGGCCGCGCGGCGAACAGGTTTTGGCGCCAGGCCGGAAAAAGGCCAAGCCAGATGCGTTTTGGCTAGAGCACTTTTGTTGTACATGCTGCGGCGCAGTGCAGGCCGTGCAGGCAGCGCGCGCTGCCTATACTTTCGCGCTCTTTCTGATTCAGGGCGGGCGGACCGCCTTTTTGCTGGCCGCTCGCGCCTGTTTGCCTCTCTGTTGTTCCCTAGATTTATGAACGCTCCCGTTTCCCCCGCTGATGAAAATGCTTTGCTGGCTGAATTGGCCCAGATGCTGGTGGACAGCCTCAATCTGGATATGAAGCCTGCAGAAATCGACCCGGATGCGCCCTTGTATGGCGATGGACTGGGGCTGGACTCGATCGACATTCTGGAAGTGGCACTGGCGGTATCCAAGAAATACGGCTTTCAGCTGCGGGCTGAAGATGAAAACAAGCAAGCCATCTACAGCAGCCTGCGCAGCTTGGCCCGGCACATCGCGGCGCACCGCACGATTTGAGTTTTTTCCTCCCTTGCCAATGACCTGGATGCCTGCAGGCCCGCCGGGCCGCCCCGCTGGCGAGAGCGCGCCTGCCTGCGGCG
>ERZ773054.1565-NODE-1565-length-13517-cov-11.386570_pt1 | contig 13517 bp, 12 predicted proteins | sample MGYA00580630_ERZ773054 | MGnify/ENA primary metagenome ERZ773054 (study PRJEB29015, sample SAMEA2737994) | human oral metagenome | biome: human oral; feature: human-associated habitat; material: dental | place: China | collected 2115 ... | reverse complement strand
TCACCATCACGACAATCCCGATGAGCGTGATCGCGTTCAGCTGGAAGCCGATACCTCTTCCCTTCTTTAGCCCTTGTTCCTGCAAAATATTCTCTCCTTTCCCATCCGCCCGGCCATTCCAACGAAGAACAAGGCCCCCCCTTGCCATAACCGTGCGCAAAGACAGCGGCACACACTGCTGTCAAAAAATCTGGTATACATTGTTTTTAATTCGCCGCGTCCTAATATTTTCCTGCCGTAGGAAAATATTATTTATATTTTACATACAAAGGCAGCGACCGCGTACGGTCGCTGCCTTTGTGCGTCGTATAGCAAAGAAACACTGATGAACTCGGCGTTCCTTAAAACAGGTCGTCGTCCACGTCTGCCTTGCTCGACAGAACGGTTCCCGTTAGGGCATCGATGTAGAGCTTGTACTCCACATGGCCCGCGCAGCACTTCACCTTGTAGACGGGATGAAAGTTCGGCTGCCCCATCGTGTAAACTGCAAAATAACTTTTTTTGAAATTCGTCCCTCTCCTGAGATTTTTATGGCTTTTCGGTTATAATAGCGTAAGATTTCACGACATCTGCATGAATCCCGCGCAATTTTTCATCCGAAATTTTTGCCAAATCCCATTTTTTTGTTATAATAGTAAGCGGTTTTCTAAAACAATATAGTTAGGGAGTGTATCTAACTCATGACAGCAACCGCATGGTCGATTCTGCCGCCGATCATCACCATTGTCCTCGCGCTCTGGACGAAGGAAGTCTATATGTCACTCATCATCGGCATCTTCTCGGGCGCGATGCTCTTCGCGGGCGGGAATTTCCTGCAGGCGACGCTCACGATGTTTCAAGTGATGGCGGACAAGGTCGGCAGCAATGTCAACATCCTCGTCTTTCTCGTCATCCTCGGCATTCTCGTCGCCGCCATCACGCGCTCGGGCGCGATGAATGCCTACGGTGAGTGGGCGACGCGCACGATCAAGGGGAAGCGCAGCGCCTCCCTCGTCACCGTGCTGCTCGGCATCGTCATCTTTATCGACGACTACTTCAACTGCCTCACGGTTGGCACGGTCATGCGCCCCGTCACGGACAAGTTCCAGATCGCGCGTACGAAGCTCGCCTACATCATCGACGCGACAGCTGCGCCGATCTGCATCATCGCCCCCGTTTCCAGCTGGGCGGCAGCGGTTGGCTCATCCCTCCCCGCAGACGCGCAGATCGACGGCTTCATGCTGTTTCTGCAGACGATTCCGTTCAATCTCTACGCATGGCTGACCATCCTGTTCATGCTCTTCGTCATCTGGACGGGGCGCGACTTCGGTGCGATGCGCAGGAGCGTTGAGAAATCCAATGCACATTTCGAGATCCCAAAGGAGTATCAGGACACAGCAGAGGCATCCGCGAGTGCGGCGAGCGAGGGACACGGCAAGATGGTCGATCTCATGCTCCCCCTCCTCGTGCTGATCGGCGCGTGCATCTATGGCATGCTCTATACGGGCGGCATCCACGAGGGCAAAAGCGTTGCGGAGGCGTTTGCAAACTGCGATTCATCGAAGTCGCTCGTACTCGGCTCGTTCATCGCCTTCGTCTTTACAGGGCTGCTCTATCTGCCGCGCCGCGTCGTTTCGTTCAACGTGTTCTGTGACAGCTTCGGCTGGGGCTTCAAGGCGATGACCCCCGCCATCTTCATTCTCTGCCTTGCGTGGACGCTCTCCGGCATCTGCAGCAAGGAGTATCTCGATCTCGGCGGCTTCGTCGGCTCCGTCGTACAGGCAAACGCAGGTGTTGTCATGTTCCTGCCGCCGCTCTTCTTCCTCGTCGCGGCAGGGCTCGCCTTTGCCACAGGGACGAGCTGGGGCACGTTCGGCATCCTCATCCCGATCGCGATCGCCGTCCTCGGACAGAGTGCACCGGACATCCTCGTCGTCTCCGTCGCCGCCATCCTCTCGGGTGCTGTTGCCGGCGACCACGCCTCGCCCATCTCCGACACCACCATCCTCGCCTCGGCGGGTGCGCAGTGTCACCACCTCGACCACGTCTCGACACAGCTTCCTTACGTCGGTATTGTCGCCTCCTGCTCCCTCCTCGGTTACATCGCCGATGGGCTCACGGGGAACGGCTACATCGGTCTCGGCATCGGCATCGCCGCCCTCGCCATCTTTATGGTGCTCCTCTCCTCGCGCGTGAGCTCGGCAGAACAGTAAAGCCATAATCCGCATAACAACAAGTCACCGATGAAAATGTCGGTGACTTGTTTGTTATACGGGGTTTTCTGTGAGCGCCCATCTATGCACGGGATGTCCCACCAAATAAAGGAATGCAAATGCAGGGACACGCAGGAGTTTTGCCCCGCTCTTTGTTTGCTGAATACCGAAATCATCTATGTTTTTCGTAACCACGATTGCCGCAGCCGCTTCCCCAGCACGCTCACTGATCGCATCACTCGACGGGATGACCGCATTTTCTCTATACTTCACCTCAATCAAAAGTTTCTTCGCGTGTGGGAAATCAACGACAATGTCAATCTCCTTCTCCCGCCGCCCGCCGCGAAAATATCCAACCATTGTTGCACGCCCCGCATAATATGCTGCGACGTGCTTATAGACTGCGGTTTCCACGATCTTTCCCATCTGCACGGAATCGGTCAAAACAGCGTCATCCATGAGCACCGCATTCCGAATCGCTGCATCCGCAATGTAGATCTTGGGCTTTGCCTTGAGGACCTTTTTCCCCGCCATGTCAACCGGCCAACTCTGGTAGATGAGATTCGCACTTTCCATATATCGGATGTAGGTCTCCACCGTTGCACGCGAAACACCGCTGAGTTCCTTTGCAATCGCATCAATGGAAACAATCTCTGAAGATACACTGCACAGATAGAGAAAGATACGCTCCAATTCGATCGCGTTGCGAATCCTATAGAGAGACGGCAGGTCACGCTTCAACACCTTGTCCACGACATCTTCGCGCATAACCGCCTGCGCCAACAGATCATTGTCAGCAAGAGCAAGCTCCGGAAATCCACCCACCTGCAAATACCGGGTAAAATGATTCTGCACCTGCGAAAGTTGGAGCATGAGCCGCATACGCTCCGGTTGGGACATATGCAGAAGATCCATTAGCACGAAATCAGCATCCAACGACGGTCTTGACAAATCAAGCAGTGCACAGTACTCGTAAAAGGAAAGCGTTGGAACCGATATGACTGTCCACCGCCCCATACCGCTCTCCTGGTTCCCCTTGATGAGCGCAGGGCTTGCGGAGCCAGTTGCCACAACGCGTGCGTCCGGCTGCATATCATAGATAATCTTCAGCCATCGATCCCAGTCCTGTGCGTACTGTATCTCATCAAAAAAATAGTAGGCATCCTGCTCCGCATAGATGTTTTCATGGTAGCATGCGAGGATTTCGTCAAGCCCGCTCAGCTTCAGCATGGGGTGATCCATCGAAATGAAGATGATCCGCTGCGGAGCGATCCCGTTCTCCAAAAGTGTCTGGATCGTCTGATACAGAATCGTTGTCTTACCGACACGTCGCGCTCCTGTGAGCACGACACTCCTGCGCAGCGACCGCTCCTTCAGCCATTGCATTACCTCATAGAAGGCAAACCGTCGGTAAGCCTTGGCCATGCGAACATCCATCTGTCCCGTCTTCCACCACGGATTATAGCCGGTGAGAACCTTCAAGACCGCTTCTCTGCCAATAATGGACATCGTTTCACCTCCTCTTTTCAAAGATTATACTATATATTACATTTTTGCAAGCAATAATTATATCTATACATTAAATTATTGAAAATATATTTCTCCAAAATATAAAGAATCACTGATAAATGGGTACACCATCTTGACGTGCCCATTTTATCAGTGATTCCGAAAGAATTTACTTATCCATCATCCCAACCATCCAGTCGTGCAGGACAACCGCTTGATTGATCTTGGGATCCTTTGCCCCGTAGAGCAGGGTGACATTCTCCCCGGCTGCAAGATGTTCGCTCACCGTCACCATATGCATCGGTGCGGCTGTACCGGTTGAGAGCTCCGCACGGTATTTCTCGGCAAACTCCGCAAAGCGCTCCTCCTTGTGCCCGAACCACGTGCGCAGCTCCGGCGACGGGGCGATGTCCTTCCACCAGTCGTCGAGTGCCGCACGCTCCTTGGATATGCCCCGCGGCCAGAGGCGATCGATCAGCACGCGGAATCCGTCATCCGCAGCGGCCGCCTCATAAATGCGCTTGATCTGAATCCTTGCCGTCATCACCCTGCCTCCCGTTCCATATACTCGCGCACGGAGATGATCTGCCCCGAGCGCAGGGCATCAATCATCCGAATAATGCGCGGCGGCGGTGTCCACGCGAGTGGAAGGAAGCAGTCCGCACAGCCGTTGTACATCGCTCGCAGGTTGTTCTCCGCATCGCGGCGCAGCAGCTCATACTCCGCTCGCCGGTGCTCGTAGCGACGGCCGGCACGCAGATAGCCAACGGTGGTGACCCCGCCCCAGAGCACGAAGTAGTATGCCCAGATAAAACTCGGCAAGAATGGAGAGAGCGGAAAATAGACGAGTGCCGCGATCAGCCCGCCGACGAGCAGCCAGAGCACAAAGGACGGACGATGCAGTCCGCTCTCAATGTAGTCCAGATCCTCGACAACCTTGTAGAGATTGCTGTACTGAGCAAAGTAATCCTTCATACGCTCCAGCCCATCGATCTGCGCCGCACGTTCCGCGGGGATCGGTACAGGTTCGTTCAGCGGAATCTCGCCGGGCATTTCCCGTCTGCGCTTCGCCGCCGTATCTGCAATGAAGCTCCACGTCTCGAGCTCATCATCAATCAGTGCCCGTTCTCCGCAGTGCGGACAAATACGCGTGAGTTTTTCGATTTTCGCTCCGCATTCCTTGCAAATCATATGATTCCTCCTCACTATTAAATTTTTATTACATATTCTAACATACTTTTTTCTTTTTGTCTAATGAAAACACCGGTATACATAAAAAGACACCCACATATATGTGAGTGTCCCCATTGTTCTTCAACGATGGTGTGCCCGCTTCTGCTTGGCCCGATAACCGAGCCGGAGAACGAGCAGCCATGCGGGCAGGATCAACACGGCAAGCTGCATCCCTGGGAGCTGCGCCATCATGAAGACAACGCCCGCGAGGAAGACGAGACAGACGTAGTTGATCCACGGGTAAAACGGTGCGCGGAATTTGATGTGTGCTCCCTCACGCGCCATCTTTCGCCGGAACTTCAGATGCGTCACGACGATGGTCGTCCAGCTGATGACAGCAGCGCAGATCGCAATCGAGATGAGATAGAGGAATACGTCGCCCGGGAAGAAGTAGTTCAGAAAGACGACAACCAGTGTAATGCCCGAGGAGATCAGAATGCCGAGCACAGGCACACCGCGCGCGGAGAGACTTTTGAGCACCTGCGGTGCATCCCCGCGCTGCGCGAGACCGTAGAGCATACGGCTGTTGCTGTAGATCGCGGAGTTGTAGACGGAGATCGCCGCCGTGAGTACGACGAAGTTCAGAATGTGCGCGGCGGCGGGGATGCCGACGTTGCGGAAGATCTGCACAAACGGGCTCGCCTCCATGCCGACCTCGTTCCACGGCCAGAGTGCCATCAGTACGGCCATCGTTCCGACGTAGAAGATCAGAATGCGCCAGATGACCTGATTGATCGCCTGCGGGATTGTGCGGTCGGGATCCTCCGCCTCGCCCGCCGTGATACCGATCAGCTCGATGCCGCCGAACGAGAACATGACGACGGCCGTACCGAGGAAGAACCCCCACCATCCGTTCGGCAGAAAGCCGCCGTATTCCCAGAGATTGCTGACGTTCGCGGGAAACGGTGCGCCCGTAACGAGCAGCCAGCCGCCGAGCCCGATCATGAGGACAATCGCCGTGATCTTGACGAGTGCCATCCAGAACTCCATCTCGCCGTATGCGCGGACATTCGTGAGGTTGAGCGCAGTGATGACGGCAAGACAGATGAGTGCGGAGAGCCACTGTGGGAGATCGGGCAGCCAGAAATTCATGTAGATGCCGACCGCTGCGAGCTCTGCCATGGAGACGATGATGTAGTTGAACCAGTAGTTCCAGCCGGAAAGGAAGCCCGGAAAGTCGCCCCAGTACTTGCCCGCGTAGTGGCTGAACGAGCCGGAGACCGGCTCATCGACCGCCATCTCGCCGAGCATTCGCATGATGAAGAAGATCATGATGCCGCCGAGAAGGTAGGCGAGCATGACCGCAGGTCCCGCGAGTGCGATGGTGGATGCCGAGCCGTAGAAAAGCCCCGTTCCAATCGCCCCGCCGAGTGCGATCATCTGGAGATGCCTGTTCTTCAGTCCGCGCCGAAGTGCGGGCGATGCTTCCTGTTCCTGCATAAATCCTCCGATCTATCCGCGCTGCCGTGCCTTTAGTGCCTGTTCCATCTCACGCTTGGCATCCTTTGCACGCAGACTTTGTCGCTTGTCGTAGTTGTGCTTGCCGCTCGCAAGCGCGAGTTCGAGCTTTGCCCGCCCACGCTTGAAATAGACCTTGAGCGGAACGAGTGTCATCCCCTTCTCGCGCGTCTTGCCAAAGAGCTTCAGGATCTCCGCCTTGTGCATGAGGAGACGACGCACGCGCAGCGGGTCATGGTTGAACCGATTGCCCTGATCGTACGGGCTGATGTGCATGTGGTCGAGGAAGATCTCCCCGTTCTTGATGTAGGCATAGCTGTCGCGCAGATTTGCCTTGCCCGCACGCAGGGACTTGACCTCTGTCCCGACGAGTTCGAGCCCCGCCTCGTATGTCTCGTGGATGAAATAGTCATGCCGTGCCTTGCGGTTCTCACAGGCGATCTTGACGCTCTCGTTTTTCTTTCCCATCGAAATTCCTCACTCGGCGTTCCCCGTTCCGCCCTCGGTCTTGCGGTTCATGCGGCGCGTGGGGCGCGGTGCACGGCGCGGCCTCTCTGCGGTCTCCGCATCGGGCTTCTGCGAACGGTAGCCCGGCGGATCCGGCCAGACGGCGCTGTTGAGGCCCGTCACCTTGACGCGATGGTAGTCGCGCGGACCGCGATTCTCACCATGGTCCGCAGCGCTGCCGCGCCCACGGTCACGGTCGCGGCGATCACCGCTCTGTACGGGATGAGCGGGACGCTGTCCGCGCCTGCCGTCCGCCTTTGGCTTCGCGGGAACGCTTGCCGCAGCCTTGTGCGCCGCCCGTTCCCCCTCCTGCACGCGTCTGCCCTGTGTACCATGTGCACCGCGCGTTTTCTTACGCCGTTCTGCGGGCGTTGCCGCAACATCGGCGATGATGGGCTCAGCCCTCTTCTCGCCCTTCTTTTTCTGCGAGCGGCGGCTGTGCTTGCCCGAGGATGTGCTTTTCTCGGCAGATGCCTTGGGCTTTGCGGGTGTTTTCGCCGTTTTCATCATGTTCGGCTCATAGACACCGTTGTCCTTCAGCACGAAGTCAAGCGTCCGTGCCTGTACGTCGGCACGCGTGATGATGATGGTCACAGCATCACCGAGGCGGTAGCGCGTCCCTGTGCGCTCGCCGACCATCGCGTACTGCTCCTCGACATAGGCGTAATAATCGTTCACCATGGTCGAGACGTGCACAAGCCCCTCAACACCGTTCTCAAGCTCGACGAAGATACCGAACGCCGTGACCCCGCTGATGACCCCCTCGAAGGTCTCACCGACGAACTGCGCCATATACTCGATCTTCTTCATGTCCGTCGTCTCGCGCTCCGCCTCGATGGCGATGCGCTCGCGCGCGGAGGAGTGCTCCGCCGCATCGGGCAGCGTGGCACGCAGCCGCTCGCGCTTCTCTGCGGGGATGTGCCCCGTGGCAAAGGTCTCGCGCAGGAGACGATGGACGAGCAGGTCGGGGTAGCGGCGGATGGGCGAGGTAAAATGCGTATAGTAGCGAGCGGCAAGTCCAAAGTGGCCAAGGCTCTGCGTCGAGTAACGTGCCTGCTGCATGGAGCGCAGCGCGACTGCACCGATGATGCGCTCCTCGGGTGCCCCCTTCACGCGGTCGAGCACCGCCTGTATGTCGCGCGGCTGCACCTTGCCGTCCTCGCCCACGTTCAGGCGCAGCCCGAGTGCGGCGAGGAGACTTTGGAAACGCTCGATTTTCTCGCTGTTCGGTGTTTCGTGCACGCGGTAGACGAACGGCTCCTCCTTCAGCTCCATGTGACGCGCAACGGTCTCGTTCGCGATGAGCATGCACTCCTCGATGATGGACTCGCCGATCGAGCCCGTACGCTTCACGAGGGCGACGGGATGCCCCTCCGCATCGAGCTTCACCTTGATCTCGGGCAGCTCAAAGTCAATCGCCCCGCGCCGATGACGCTTTGCCCGCAGCACCTCACGCAGACGGCGCAGCGTCTCCATCATGGGGCGGATGTCCTCATTGTCCGAGACAAACGGCTCCTCCCCCGCAAGGATTTTATTCACAAGCGTATAGGTGAGACGGCGCGCGACGTGGATCACACACGGAACAATCTCGTAGTGCTTTACCTCACCGTCTGCGCCGATCTCCATCTCGCACGCCATCGAGAGGCGGTCAACGCCCTCGTTCAGACTGCAAATGCCGTTCGAGAGTTCACGCGGCAGCATCGGAATCACACGGTCGACGAGGTAGACGCTCGTCCCGCGCTGGGCCGCCTCCACATCGAGCGGCTCACCCGCACGGACGTAGTGGCTGACATCGGCGATGTAGACACCGAGGAAGAAGCCGCCGTCCTTCTCGTACGCATAGATGCCGTCGTCGATGTCCTTCGTATCCTCACCGTCGATGGTCACGATGGGGAAGTCGCGGCGGTCGCGCCGTCCCTCATACTCGGCGGGCAGCGGGTTCTCCGGACAGTGTGCGGCTTCTGCCGCCACGGCGGGTGGGAACTGCTCGTCGAGATTGTACGCACGCATGACGGCGAGCACATCCACGCCGGGATCGCCCGTCTTGCCGAGCACCTCAATCACACGCCCCTCGGCGCTGCGGCGTTCCTCGGGCCACTTCGTGATCTCGACGACGACTTTGCTGCCCGTCTTTGCGCCGCCGAAGTCCTTTTTCAAAACGAAGATGTCGCGCCCGATCTTTGCGCTGTCAGGGGTGACAAAGCCGAACGCCTTACTGCGCTCGAACGTGCCGACAATGTGCGTATTCGCACGATCGAGGATGCGGATGATCTCGCCCTCACGCGCACGCCCCGGCGTCTCGGACGGCGTAACACGCGCGACCACGCGGTCGCCGTGCATGGCTGTCGCAAGCATCGAGCCGGGTACAAAGACATCTGTCTCATCCTCCGTTGCACGTACGTCGGGGATGATAAAGCCGAACCCCTTCGGCGACATGGAAAGCCGTCCGACCACGAGGTTCATGCGGCTCGGCAGTCCGTAGAGCCCGCTGCGGTTGCGGATGATCGCTCCATCCGCCTCGAGCGCCGCAAGCGCAGACGAAAGCAGCGGCTCGTCCGCCTCGGACAGACCAAGCCCCGTGCGCACCTCTGCCTCGGGCAGCGGGCGATAGGCGTCCTCCCGCATAAAGGCGTGTACGCGTTCTTTCAACGTATCCAGTTGTTCCTGTTCCATAAGTCCCTCTTTTTCCCGTTCCTATTGTTCTGCATTCTCACACAAAAACTCCGTCGTACGCGCAAAAACGCGCTCCCGAACGCCCATGTCCAGCGGCAGCAGATGTCCCGCATCGGGCAGAATGAACTTCTCTCGCCGTGCGCTTCGAACACTGTCATAGAGATAGTCCGCGCTCTTCGGATCTGCCGTGTGGTCGCGCTCTCCGTGCACAATCAGGATTGGTACCGTGACCCGCGCGATCTGTCCGCAGAGAATCGCAATGACATCCATCATCTCGTGGATGGAGACGAGCGGCATCCGCCGATAGGTGTTGTTCGCACCGTGCGGCACGTCGCTGAGCTTGCGGCGCGCCTTCGGCACATAACGGTCAATGCACGCCTCGCGCGTCGGCAGATGCTCGATCCCCTGCTCGGGCGCGATCATGATCGGTGCGCCAAGACTGACGACGTGGGCAAGGTCCTCCTCAAGAGAGAGCAGGATGGCAAAGACCGCGCCCATCGAGTGACCAACCACCGAGATGCGTTCACACACGCCGCTGAGAATGGCATAGCCGTCGCGCACAGAGTCCATCCAGTCCTCGTGCTCCATACGGCTCAGGTCCTCAACCGTCGTCCCATGCCCCGCAAGCCGTATCGCGAGCACGGTAAAGCCGCGCGCGTTCAGGTACTCGCCCATGAGCCGCAGCTCTGCCGGCAGCCCCGTAAATCCGTGAATGAGGAGGACCCCATGCCGCCCGCCCGGCAGCAAAAACGGCTCCGCTCCCTGTAAGTGCATGGTGATTCCTCCTCAGCGCCCCTCTTCATCTGAAAAAATCCCTGCACCGCCGCAGCGGCAGCAGGGAATTTTTTGATCAGCTCGACATCCGTGCAATCACAATCGTAATCACGCCGAACAGAATCGCAAACACAACGGTCACGCGTGCGAGCAGCGCGTCCATCCCGCGTGCCTTTCCCGAGAACACCGTATCCCCGCCGCCGTCAAGGCCGCCCATGCCGGCGGATTTTGCCTCCTGCCCGAGCACGGACGCGATGAGAATGATTGCAACGATTGCATCAAGTACCATTAAAAGTGTGAGCAAGAAAAAGCCCCTTCCTTCACTAATATAGCTATATTTTGTTATCATAGCACAGAAAACCCAGGAGTGGCAAGCAATTTTCACCCATGCCGCTTATGCAGTGCGCCCGACGATATACGTGGATGCGGCCTACTCCTCCGCATGGCCGGCAGATGCTTCCTGTTCCTCCAATACACTGTGCAGCAAATGAATAAGGACGCGCGTGATGCGCATACCCTCCACTTCCTCGACGTAGAGCAGCGTTCCCTCATGCGCCGCCATCTGCCCGATCTGCGGCACCACACCGAGCTGGTCGTAGAGCCAGCCGCCGACACTATCCACATCCTCATCCTCGATGCGCACATCGAGGAGATCCGCGAGTTCCTCAAGCAGGAGTTTCGCGTCGACGGAGCAGAGGTCGCCCGCACGCCACTCAACGCTCTCGCGCTCCTCGTCGAACTCGTCGCGGATGTCGCCGACAATCTGCTCAACGATGTCCTCGACCGTCACCATACCCGCCGTGCCGCCGTACTCGTCGACCACAATCGCAAGCTGTGACCCCTGCTCCTGCATCGTGCGCAGGAGCACACTGCCGTCCATGCTCTCGGGCACGACGAGTGCCTTGCGGATGTAGCGGCGCAGGTTTAGCCGCTCGCCGCGCACGAGCGGCGGGAGCAGGTCTTTCACATGGATAAAGCCGATGATGTGATCCTTGTCCTCGTAGCAGACAGGGTAGCGCGTCTGCTGCTCCTCGATGATGGTCTTTATGCGCTCGGCGGGCGTATCGTCGAGGTAAAGACAGATCATATCCGTGCGCGGCACCATGATCTCGCGCGCATTCAGCTCCGTGAACGAAAAGACATTGTCGACGAAGTCCGCCTCCGTGCTGTTGATGAGCCCCTGTCGATAGCTCTCCTTCATCAGGAGGCGAATCTCCTCCTCCGTGTGTGCATCCTCGTTCTCGCCCTTGACATCGTAGCCGAATTTGCGGCTGATCGCATTCGCAACGGTGTTCAGAATCCAGACAAAGGGACGCATGATGCGGCTGAAAAGCACCATTGGGAAAGCGATTGCAAGCAAAACCTGCTCCACATTTGCAATCGCCATGGACTTCGGCGTAAGCTCGCCGAGCACGATGTGCAGCGAGGTGATGATCGTAAAGGCAATCACGAGCGCAATCGTGTGCCCGACCTCATCGGGCAGCCCGAACACATGCGTCACGGGCAGGATGAGCGTCGCAATCGCGGGCTCACCCACCCAGCCGAGGCCGAGCGAGGCAAGTGTGATGCCGAACTGCGTCACCGAGAGCGAGTAGTCGAGGTGCTCGGTGAGCTGCTTCGCATATCCGGCACGGCTGCTCCCCTCCGCGATCAGCGTCTCAAGGCGCGAGGTGCGGATCTTCACGCAGCAAAACTCCGCCGCGACGAAGAAGCCGTTCATGAAGATCAAAAAGGCAACAAGCAGTATGTCGAGCAATGTGGGCAATATGTCCACGTATGATATCCCCCTTTGGAAATAGATGAACGACGCGCCAAACCGTCAGGCACGCGGCAGCCGCGTGATTTCGATCTCCATGCGTGCGGCGAGCGCCCTCAGCTTGTCGAGTTCCTTCGCATCCACGAGTGAGATGACTGCGCCCGCCTTGCCCGCACGCGCCGTGCGTCCCGCGCGATGGCGGTAGGTGCGCACGTCCTCGGGCAGGTCGAGGTGGATTACATAGTCCACATCCTCAATGTCAAGCCCGCGCGCAGCGAGGTCGGTGGAGATGAGGAGCTGTGCGCGTCCCGCACGAATGGCATCGAGTGCCGCACGACGTTGGTCGCGCCGCTCCTGCCCGAGCAGGGCAACGGCCTTGATCCCCTCAAAGCGCAGTTTTTCGAGGGCGTGCGCCGCATCGAAGCTGCGCCCGACAAAGACAAGCCCCCGCCTGATCGGCAGACGCCGCGTCAGTTTTTGAACAGCCTTTATTTTATCACGAAACGGTACAATATGATAGTAGTTTTCATGCGTATCGCTCGCCCCCTCCACGCGGATGAGGCGCGGCGCGAACAGCTCCTGTGCCATCCGCACGGCTGCCGTGCCCGCTGTCGCCGAGAGCAGGAGCACCTGACGGTCGGCGGGCAGGAGGCGGATTACGGTGCGCACCTCGTCCAGATGCTGCTTGCCGAGGAGTCGGTCGAACTCATCCAGAACGAGCAGACGTGTGCCCGCGAGTTTCAGCTTGCCGAGGCGGTGGAGCTCCTGCACACGCGGCGCAGAGCCGACAATGATCGCGGGCTTCTTCTTCAGCGCTTCGATCTGCCGCTTGATGTTCGCTCCGCCGATCAGTGCCTGCACGCCGATCGGCAGCCCTGCCGCCTGTGCCAGCTCGCGCGCGACCGTCGCAATCTGCATCGCGAGCTCGTGCGTCGGTGCGAGGACGAGTGTCTGTGCCGCGCGGACGGCGGGGTCGATGCGCTCCATGACGGGCAGGAGGTAGGCGAACGTCTTACCCGTACCCGTCGGTGCCTCACCGATGAGATTCTCTCCCGCCTGCGCCGCGGGAATGAACGCAGCCTGTATCTCCGTCGGCGCAGCGATGCCGCGCACTGCGAGTGCCTCTCTGAGATGCTTGGGCACGCCAAGCGATGCAAAGTCCATCGTTTCCTCCTGCGGAATCAATCCAAAAACAGCGCGTCCATCTCCGCCTGTTCATCCGCCGTCGGCGTGTAGCTGCCGCGCGGAGCGTATGCGGGCGCAGGGTGCGTGAAGGGACGCGCTCCCGATGTCTCCGCTGCGCTGCGCGGAATGCTCTTTCCCGTAAAGTCGGGCTTTCCGTCCGCATCGTTCGCCGTCATGCGGCACTGCGGGAACGCGGAGCAGCCCCAGAAGGCGCCGTGCTTCCCCTTACG
>ERZ773054.1563-NODE-1563-length-13528-cov-4.114154_pt1 | contig 13528 bp, 10 predicted proteins | sample MGYA00580630_ERZ773054 | MGnify/ENA primary metagenome ERZ773054 (study PRJEB29015, sample SAMEA2737994) | human oral metagenome | biome: human oral; feature: human-associated habitat; material: dental | place: China | collected 2115 ... | reverse complement strand
CTGAAATACCAACAATAATCAACTTGGGTCCCCAACTAAGATTAGAACCAAATAAAACAGTAAAATCAATAAAGAGAGCTGCGGCAACCATTGCAATGAGGCCACCTGTTTTTTGACTTTTTTTCATGATAGACTCCTTTCCTTGTGTTAGAAATATTTAACATTCTTTATGTTATAAATATATCACACAGCGATTTGGAAATCAAGTATTTATGTGCCAAGGTGGCAATTATTTGAAAAAATTCTATAATAAAAGCCCTCGCCAGATAAATAACCAGCAAGAGCTTGTGTTTCTTTTGATTATTCAAGAGTAGCAGACTCCCTTATTCCATCTCTCTGAGATAGTTCAAAGCTTCGTTGAAGGTTTTGACAGGGACGATTTTCATTTTACTCTTGATTTTGATAGAAGCACGAAGTGCCTCATGGTAGTTAGAGCGCAGCTTGGGATTGTACTGGGCAATATCGGCGTCAATGGTGTCATCAGGAACAAAGAAAATCTCAGCGCCTGCCTTATCGGCAGCCATGACTTTCATCTCTATCCCGCCAATCCGGCCAACATTTCCCTTGTGATCAATCGTTCCAGTACCAGCAATAGTTTTTCCTTTGGTAATGTCTTCAGACACGAGCTGATTGTAAAGCTCCAAACTGAACATGAGTCCACCAGAGGGACCTGCTACACCGTTGCTCTTAAACTCCGTCAGAGGATTCATGGCAACACTAGCTTTAGAACCCAATTCGATTCCCAAACCAGGCTTACCAGTTGTCTCATCCACAATCACAGGACCGCTAGCCAAACCGATGACACCATTACGACTGTACTCAATTGATACCACATCGCCGACTGGCCGCTGTTCCATCTGATCAACGATGTCGTATGGGCTAGTGTAAGTCTGATTGTCAATCTTTAAAATCACATCACCTCGCTGCAGCTCCTTTGACAGAGGCGTCTCACTGCTGATACCACCTACGTAAATCTCTTTATGTCTAATCTCAACAGTACGACCAGCAGCCTGATAAGCCACCTGCAAGGCATTGAGATGGGAAGATCCCATAGTGCTGTTCTCTCGCTCTTCCCGTCCCTTTTCCTTATCGAAATAGTTTTCAGGAACAGAGACATACTCTGTTTCCAGCCTGTAATTAGGCAGCAGAGTCAAAAAGAGACTGAACACCCGGGCATCGGAAACACCGACAGCCATGACATAGATTTGACCTTTTCCTTGACTAGTTCCTCCTTGAACTTGGACAAAGTCTTTGGCATTCAAAGCCGGTCTCAAGGTCTCCACTTGATAAGGCAGGGGGATAAAGCCAATCCCAGTTAGCACCAAAGCTGTTATTAAAATTCTTGTTACTGATTTCATATCCTTCCTCTTGTTTCTATCAAGTATTGTCTGGTCTTGCAACTTCCTAAACTAATCACCAAAATCCACCACTTCTGTATCATTTTCCATCAGAGTATCGGCAAAAACTGTCCGAACAACCAGAACAAATACACAGTAAAAGCTACTGAAAACTAGGACAGGAATCATCTGGATCAGGCCAAGTAAATCATCCAGTTCCCCCAGCAAGGGACCAATATACTGCCTTATCAGATCCATCAGGAGATGAGTACCCAAGCCAATCAGCCCACCAAAAGAAGCTAGAAAAAAGCTGAGCAGAACATAACGACCCCTGCGCTCCTTCATCAGCAGGACTGACTTTCTCAAACAGCCATAAAAAGAAAGCGGCTTGGCCAGATTGTCTCTGGAGCTAGTATCCTGAATGATATAGGACAGCAAAAAGAAGTGCGAATCAACCAGATAAGTGAAGAGCAGGTAAAAGACCATGAACAAGAAAGGAAAAAGAAACTGGAAAATTACAATGGCCTCTGGACTTACTGCTCTCCGATAAAAGGCAAAGAGACTAGCCACCCCAAGATTGATGCCAATTGCCGACCAACCCATGTACAGAATCAGAACCTGGACTGCACTGACAATGAAGGAATAAAAGAGGCGGGTAAGCAAGCCATCTGAGATACTGTACCAAACTGCATAGCCAAAATAGAGCTTAACCATCTGCGGATTTCGTATCACTGTCAAGGCAAATTTATTGACGTAAGCAAAACCGAAGGCAATTATAAATGCCAAACAGGTCAAGACTAAAATGGACCGGTAAGACCAACTCGAAACCAGCGGAAAAAGAAACCAGCCCAGCACTGCAAGCGGGATTCCGACCAGCAAAAGGCCTTTCAGCCAGACAAAATAATATTCTGTAACAAAAATCCAAGCTTCTCTGAAAACCCTTGTTACTTTTACATCATTCATCGTTCATTATCCTAAATCCTAAAATCCTTTCTAATTTTTTCATAAATATTAATCTCCAAAATTAACTATTTCCCGATCATAAGACATCAGGATGTCAGCCATAACCGAGCGGGCTGCCAAGGCATAAATCAGCAAAAAGCCATTTATCATACTAACAATCATTCCCACAATATTAGACACACCAGCACTAAAAAGTAAACTCAAAACTTCTATCAGACCCAATACTACAGGAATAAGCTTTAAGACAAGCTCTACCAGTAAGTAACGCCCCCTCTGACCATTCATACGAGAAAAGGACTTGCCCAAGCTGCCAAAGGCTGACAGAGGACGCAAGAGGTTATCAGAGGAGTTGGTATCTTGAATAATATAGGGCAACAAGAAGAAGTGAGAGACGATAAAATAGCTGTAAAACAAATGGAATACCAAGTTAAACATTGGTGCTATCAAAAAAAGCAGGAAGAGCATGCTAGCTATCTTCTCTTGATTTTTTGCAACCCAAATAAGCCCAGTTCTCATAATCTCTTGAAAATTTGCATCTGACATCAAGGCATTATAGAAGTATACTAAAAGAAGTAATATAGCCAAGAAAAATATAAAGACGTAAATAGACATAGAAAGCAAACGCCCAAAAAAGCCATCAGAAATACTATAGCCAACAGCTCTCCAGAAGTTTCTTCGCACCATCTGCGGATTACGAACCATGGTCAAGGAAAACTTATGGATATAAGAAATCACAAAAGAACATAGAAATCCAAAGAAAATCATACTTGGAACAAATGAAGAAGTAAATGGAGAAAAAAATAGAATTAACAGCCCCAGAATAAAAAATGGCAGTTGAATGATAGCAAGCCCTGCAGTCCATACAAAAAAGTAATCAACAGTCAGTCCCCAGGCTTCCTTTAACACATCGCTTACGTCAAACTTTCTTTTCATAAATCCCCTAATTAAGTCATTTTTCGCCATAAAAGACGATGTAGATGTAGCAGAAGCAATTTTTTTATTTTTTAGTCCTGAGAGGATAATTAGGAATTTTTAGAGCCCCAGAGAACAAGAAAAACCCCGTCAATCACCTCACCAAAAGAAATTCTTTCTATAATAAAGCAAGCTGAGACATGATTGTCCCAGCCTCCTTAACCTTTTTTCAAAAAATTTCGAATACGAATCATAATCTTGCTTGACCAAGTTTTGTCAGATGCGTATCTTACATTGATAGCAGCCATGCTCTTACCATTATAGAACTGACCGCCAGGCTTGAGATAGTGCTCGCTGAGATAGCGGGCAACGGTATCTATACCATCGTCAAATGTTGCGAAATTTCCTGCACTGGAAAAAGGACTGGAGTCATAAGCCATGAAACCAAACAGGTTGTGCTTGGCCTGAGCAATCTGACTGCGGCCGTAATCCGATTCGTGAATAGCCAGCCCTACGAGAAAAATTGCATTAACTCCATGATCTTTCTCTGCTTTTTTGAAAGCTTTTCCCAATCCAGCCATCGGTGTGCCAGCCAGACGACTATCAATGAAATCGGCTGACACTGTGCTTGGCACTGTTACATCTTCTGAAAAGACGACTGCTCCTGTTTTCTTGGCCTGAAACTGATCTGACACCTGCACTAAAGACGGATCCAGACTGGCCTTTTCATTTGCCGCTAGGCGGCTGACAGGCAGTACACTGCCTGAAAGAACAGTAGCTGTCGCTAATGCTATGATAACTTTTTTCTTCCTAAACATTTTTTCTATCCATTTCTATTGTCGCTTTTGGTTTCCTAAATTCCTCCCCAGAAATATAGGATGACCGCCATGATACTCATAGCAGGACCAAAAGGGACTTCTTCTTTCAACTTAAATTTGAATTTCTTAAAGATGGTTGCGATTAAGAGAATCGCTCCAGCTACAAAGAAAGAACCATATCCCAAAATCAGCGTATTCAAGGGGCTAAACCAACTGCTCAGGGCAGCTAAGTAGAGAATGTCTCCCATCCCGAAAGCCTCTTTCTTGTAATAAGCCTTGGCCCCAAAATAAATGAGAGAGTAGAGACCAGCGCCGACTAGTAGCGAAAGGAGCAGGCCCCAATTAAACTCATTGGTAAAAAGCGTAACAGCCATACGGCCCAGCCAGAAAACCAGCAGAACCGAGTCCGAGATGTACTGAGTATCAAAATCGATATAACCGATAATGAGACAAAGCGACACCAAAAGACAGGCTGAAACAACCATCCATGGCCCCTGATCTTGAAAGATCAGATAAGAGGCCAGCCAGAGCAGACCCGTCAGGAGCTCCACAATGAGATAGCGCGGTGAAATCGGCTCCTTGCAGTGCTTACATTTAAAGCCTTGCATGATAATCGACACAACCGGAATCAGCTCCACCGAAGTCAAGACATGACCGCAGGACGGGCACATGGACCGACCTTTGGCAATGCTCTTTTCCAGTGGCACACGGTAGATGACGACATTGAAAAAGCTCCCAAATACGACACCTAATATAAATACTAAACTTGCAATCATAATTTTTCCCTTTTTATACTCTTTGAAAATCTCAGGTGACGATGTCAAACTTCGACTTCCCTTGAGTATCACTTAGATGCCAGAATGATGGATACTTGCCCCTCCTCCAAGCTTAATGAAAACACCATATCTGTTTCTGTATTGTTTTGAATGGTCAATTCGGTCAAACCTTCAGCCGGCGTTCCAATGTTGAAATACTGTCCTCGATAGGAAATAACATTGGTCCGTGAAAAGGCGAGCTGCTGAATAGCATCTACAATCTGCTCAGCACCCTGACCGTAAACTTCTTTATTATCCTTACCCTTGACTGGCAGATAGCCAGACTCCGCATTCAAAGCTCCCAGCAACTCTGAGATAGACTTAGTCTCGCCAGGAGCCAAGTAAACATTCTGCAGCTTATAAAAGGCTGTTTTCATGTTTTGAGCTTGGGCAGCGTTGGTCGGCAGTGGTACTTCCTTACGCTCTATAAAGTGCGTATATTGGCTCAGAAGCTCACTCTGATCTTCTGCTTCAACAGGCGTGCTCTCAACCTTGACATCATCAAATTTACCAGTCTTGGCAATCTCCTCAGATGCTTGGATAAAAGCAGCAGGGTCAATCTTATAGCCATTAGACTTGTCTCCTACCTTTACGTTAGACTCACCATCCATGACCAGATGATTGGTCGTTGGAAGCTGACTGAGAACATCAGGATGGGCAGCTAAGACATCGTTTAAAGGTCTAAGCCAAAAAAGACGGTTAGGATAGATGGAAATCTGTAGATTTTCCTTGGTATCGAAAAACGGTGTAAACTTATCCCAAACTGTCTTGGCTGAAATATTATCCAGCCTCTTAAGCTCTTCTTCTGTGAAATAGCTCAATCCTAAAAAGCGCATATCTACAGAGAAGTGTTGCCCCGTAGACAGCTGAAAAGTCGCCTTATAGGGCAGTTCTCTGTAAACTTCAATCTCAGCTTCGCTCCGAGAGCGAACCTTCATAGAGGGACGGCCATTGATACTCAGGTCAATCGTTGGATTAAAGACAAAAATGACATAAAATAAACTACCCAGCAGAAAGGCAGCAAGTGTCGCTGCTGGAAGTAGTTTTTGATATTTTGATGAAACCTTTCTTTTTCTTCTTGACATGAATCTCATCCCAACCTTATACTACGCATTCAGCTAAGCGGATAAGGAATTTACGGTCGATACGGCGAAGAAAATCAATGATGTCATCAGAAACAGTATCTCCGGCATTCAGGATAACTCCTCCATCTGCATTAATAAGGTCTTTTTGCAGTGTTTTGCCTACCAGAAGACGTTTTTGCCGATCAATAAAGTCATTAACAGCTTTCTTTGCTGCAGAGTCTTCCTCAGCAACTGGCGCTGTGCTGACTGTTGATTCTACTTCCTCAACAGGAGCTGCCAATACTTCTTCCAAAGCAGCATCTAAGCTCAGCGCTGCATCTGTTTCTTCAACTTCTTCTTCAGTTGGAGCTGTTGTTTCTTGTACCAAGTCTTGAACTTCTGGCTCTTCTGCTGTCTCCACGACAGCTTCAGAAAACTCCAAGTCAGAAGCAGCAGCTCCCAGACCTACAGCAGCCAAGGCCTCTGTCAAATCTGTCGCAGCTTCTTCTTTTACATCTGCTTTTTCATCTACAACTGGCTCAAATACAGGCGCTTCAGCAACTACTTCCTCAATTTTTTCAGCAGGTTTTGCAGCTTCAGTCTCATGGAGCAGATCTGCTGCAGCCAGACGGCCCATTTCTACATCTGCTTCAAGATGTGGAGCTGTCTTTTTTTCATCATTGAGGATGATATACTCTTTACCAATCATCAAGATGCGTGATTTAGGAATCTGAATTTCCTCGCTGGCATCTTCAGAATTAACCACCAGGTAGCCAATTTCATTCTTTTCATCAATATGATAGTCAACAACGGTTCCCACCTTATTTCCATCAATTGTAATGACGATTTCGTCAAAGATACTGCCCTGTTTGTCGTTCAAGACCTTCAGGTCAGCTTCTTGTAGCTCTTGAAAGACTGAGCTATTCTCTACCATGACCGCAAAATCACCGATGCCTTGGATGTTCTTGCTAGACAGCAAGGCAAAAGGCTGTTCAGACTGTTTTGACTTAATGACAAAAGTCAGATTGACCCCCTCGTCAACAAAGACTTCATGGACTTCACCCAGTCCCATCCCTTTTTCAATCTCAATGACAACGGTCCCTGTGATTGTTTTACAACTTTTCATAATTTCCCCTAAAACCCTTCTAATTGATTACAATCAATTGTATGTTTATATAGTATTAATTTTTCCCGATTTTGTCCAGCATGTTGAACGCTTCTTGACGAAGATTCTGATCTGAGCTGCCTTGGACGATTTCTTTCAGATAGCTCTCAGCTTCTTGAACTGCATTAGAAGCCAACAATTCCTGACTTTCCAGTAGAAGGAATTGGAAATAGACTTCTTTATCTCCCGCAGTTGCTGAAGCTGGTCTTGCTTCTGCTGCTTCCTCAGCCTTGAGGATGTCAGTGATTTTCTGAAGCAAATCTTCTTCTGTCTCATCTGCAACTGCTTCTTGGATAGGCTCAGCCTGTGTCCAAAGAGCGTCTTCAGAAACTGATTGAACAACCGCTGGTTCAGCAGCTGCTTCAAACTCAAACGTTTCTGCTGTAGGTGCGAAGTTACTTTCTTCCTCCCAAGTCTCTGCCACTTCAGCAGTCAAATCTTCCTCTTCAGATCCCAACAAATCATGCTGAATCTGGCTGAGAATATCTTGATAGCCCTGAATATCAGCGCGATCGCGACTAACCATAGACTCCTCAGAAGCAGAAAACTCTGGCTTTGCACTAGCTTGGCTGAAGACTGAGTCCATCTGAGCCTCTGGCTCAGCTTTCTCCTCAGCAAAGAAGAGAGATTCTAAGCTGTTAGCTGCTTTTGACGCTTCTTCTCTAACTGGTTTGATATCTCCCGTAGCAGCAAAAACATCTTCTAGGCTGTTGCCTCCTACCTCTTCTGCCACTGGCTGCTGAGCATGTTCTTGCTCAGTGAAGAATTCTTCCTCATCTTGAGAAATAACACCTGTCACCTCAACCGCCTGCGGTCTGAAGTTGCCATAGCTAGACTCCGTATAGGACATCGGTCTAATCTTAGATAGAACAGCTGTTTCAAAGGCTGGATCATCTATATCTGTATAGCCTTGATTGCCGGCTGCATTTGCTTCCGTAGGCTGAATCAGAGAGTTGGCCACCTTAATCTTAGTAGAACCCTTTCGGTGATGAAGCAGGGACTGCAAAAATTCATCATTGGCCTTTTGTGCGCTGTGGTCCATACCCACCATGCCGACCTCAGCTGCCGCTAGCTGACTGTTTGGCTCATATTCTCCAAAGGCAGGAGCTGTAGCCAAGTTATCAACAGGGTAGAGAGGTTTTACTTTCTCAAATCTTGTCATATCCTTTTTGATAGAACGGTCTGCTAGGGTGCGACCAGAAGCAGATACTCTCTGCCTTGCCGGACTTTCCTCAGCCTGAACCCTTTCTTTACTTTCCTTTCTCATCCTACCGGTTGAAGCATTGGATAAGTTCAAATCCCTAGCAGATGACAAGCCTGCGCTCGTCACTTCCGCTTTCTTGCGTGTGCTCTTGGTATGCTTCTGGCTTCTGCTTCGCGCTGAAGCAGTTGCTCTCTTCTTGACTGGAGCTAGCTCCTGTGAAAAGAGCAGCACCATATAGACAGCCAAAGCCAAGGCACAGAGCCCAACAAAGGCTATGCCAGGAACTTGTTGAAAGAGGAATGGAGCACCAATCGCAAATAGCATGACCCATACTACGAGAAAAAGGCGCTTTATTAATGAAATCCTAGAAACAAATAAAATGCTAATCGTATGCAGCGCTATAAGCCCTGCTCCAAAAGGTAAAAAATATGCCATTTGAATATTTTCGACACCCCCCACTTTCTAAATGATATTAAACTTTTTCAATGCAAAACCAGTCTTGATTTTGTTTTTCCATAAACTCCATTAAAACCCAAAATAGACTCGGGCGTCTATTCTGAGTTTGCTTGTATTATACTTCAAATATCTCTATGTTTTAGTTTACTATAAATGCACCGTGAATACTAGTCTAATAACTTGGTTTTTAGCATTTTTTTAAGAAAAAATTTAGTCATGCTCTTGAAATTTTAAACCATAGACTTATTTGGTATTTTTTTAAAGTGTTTTAGCTAACTACCAAGTTGTTCACAGATAGGTTATCCAGCTTCATAGTTGTTTCAGGGCTTTCTCCGCTTGGAGTTTCGAAGTAGTAACCCACAATAGTCATTGGATAGCTGAATCCTGGAATGTTCTCAGGATCGAAGCTAACTTCGCGCCATCCAGTCCAGCTGTTGGGACGAATGACGTGAAGGTAAATCTTCTGCCCACTGGCATTCTTGACAATCAAGCCAATCTTGCCCTGCCATTGATTAGACAGAGATAGAGAGAAGCTGATAGCATCAGGCTTATTGTTCAAGGATACATACGGTGCTGCAAATTCCATTTCATACATAGTAGAAGACTTGGTTGCTGGAATCTTAACTACATTGGAACCTGAACCCTCAAGGAAGTCCGTATTGTCAACCGTCACATCATACTGATTGCTGCCGCCTGACTGAGTCAGCTTAAGAGGTGACTCGAAGCGGTAGATAGTTGATGAATTGTAATAAGCTGACAGACCATCGTTCCGACTAGACTGAGTGCTAAGCTGCTCCAGATAAGACGGAGCCAGATTGGTACTGCTGTTAGCATTCGCGCTGCTAGTTGTATTGGTTGTTGCAGCCCCCAAACTGCCCTTATTGCCAGTTGCATCTGTGCCGCCACCAGCTGTTGTTACAGATATAGAGCCTGCCTGCCAAGTCGGAATCGCAAATGGAGACTCCCAATTGGCAAATTGAATCGGTGTCTTATCGACATTACTCTCCAGAGTCACATAGCGCTCGACGTCTTTAACCTGATAGAAACGCAACTTGATTTTACCACTGGTTAGATCAGGGTTTTTGTTTTCCTCTGTGCTAGATAGGCTTTTCTTTCCGCCCAATTCCAGCTCACTGGAAACGATTTTTTGTTGATTGCCATCAATCAATTCCAACAATTTCAGAACCTGTGTATAAGTTCCTTCGAACTCAATGTCCGCTGTCATCTGAGTGATGTTGGTATTATTGGTCGTTCCGTTCCCTGGTGTCGCTGTATTAGCTGCAGTTGTTGTTGCAGTATTCGCATCAGATGAAGAACTGCTGCTAGATGAAGATGAGGACGATGTACCAGACGAGCTAGAGGTCGTACTGGATGAAGAAGACGTCTCACTCGAGCTTGAACTGCTAGTCGTACCAGAAGAGTTGGAGTTTTGACCCTTAGACGAAGTCGCAGCCAATCCCTCCTGCTGGAGTTCCAACTCTGTGCTCTCAGTGTAGTTGACAGACTTGAATTTAATACCGCTTTCGTTGACTAGCTTGTCAATTAAGAAGATGAACTCCCCTTGATTGGTCGTACCATAGTATTTCTTAGCCTGATCCAGAGTCTTAGCATTCAAAGTTTGGAGCTGTTTGGTAAGAGACTTTCTCTGGCTAATCTTGGCATTCTTGCCTTCCAACTCTGTCGAGATAGTTGCATGCTCTTCAGCTAACTGCGCCATCCGTGTATAAGAATTTGTTACCAGATACCCACCACCAGCAAGTACCGCTACTCCTCCAACACAGGCCAACAATTTCTTGTCACGCTCATTTAAATTACTCAGGATTTTTTTCTTTTCTTTCTCATTTTTGCTCTTCATTGAAATCTACATCCTTCGTCAAAATTTTAATGTTAAACTTGTACACTGTATTGTTATCCTTTTCCTCGCGAGTAATGTTATCCACAAAAATATGGTTAAACTTCTCAGACTTACGAAGCTCTTCCTCAAACTTAGCGATAGAAAGATGCTCTTGAGACGAACCATTGATTTCTACATTGTCGTTATTAATCTTGATATCATCAAAGACCAGGTTTCTTGTCACGTTTTTATTAAGGAAGTCCATAAAGGCTTTGTTTACTCGGTGCAGGCGGCGGAAGTCGCCTTCCAGGCTGGTAAAGAGAAGTTCGTCATTCTTGACCGTAACAATCTTATCTTCAGTCTCAGAGACCGCCTTCAGCTCTTGAGCCATCTCTGGACTCTTGAGTGTCTGCTCCGCTCGGTCAATCTCGCCTTGGAGGTGCATAGCGCTAAACTGGAAGAAACCAATCAGCACAATCATAATCGCTGCAATCCCAGCAAAAGCGGAAATAGCAGCAAGTTTTAGTGGACTGGTTTTAGCCGGTGCCACATGATATTTTGAAAAGTAGTTTAAATCTCTCCGCATTAGTTCGCTCTCCTAATCAACATGGCTGTAGCCGGAATGAACTCCGCATTAAACTCGGCCGAACCTTCCCACAGTACATTCTCATAATCTACGTTATCAATTGAGATGAATTCCCGATTCATGCTCTGCTTCAGAATAGCTGCCAACTGCCAGCAGATGTCTTGGTCACCAAAGACGTAGAAACTGTCAATGTTGAGACCGGTTGACCCGCTAAAGAAGTTTTCAGTATTGAGAATGTGGTTCTTAGCATCAGCCACCCACTCATCTAAGGCCCTCTTCAAGAGACCTGTATCCAGATCATCTGAAGCCACTGCCGGAAGCTTCTGTAGCAGGCTAGCGTCGTCTGCATAGCTCAGGATATCCTTGTAGCCACGGTTGAGATAGTTGCTGGTCACAAACTTGCCTTCTGAGTAGAGATAAACACCAATGAAGCTCTTGCTCAGATGTACCATGCCGACATTTTCCTTGGTCAGCTTCTTAGCGCGATTGTTAACCGCCTGAACGCGTTCCAGCCATTTTTCAAAGGTATTAGACTGAAGATCAAAGACATAAGGTGTCAGCTTCAAATTCTCAGCCAAGCCCAGATATTGCTCTACCACGCCTTTTGGCACAGCATAGACCATGAGTGAGCGAGTATCTTCATCAAGCGGAAAAGCTGAATTAGACTCCTGCTCTTGGAATTGAATAACATAAGAAGTCGGATCAATATCCAGGTATTGCTGGAGCTCGTAAGATACCAAGCCCTCAATATCCTCATCATTCTGCACACTAGCTGCCACATCAACCGAACGGGCGATGATATTGGTATTGCCAAGTGCAAAGAATGCATACTTAGCAGTGATTGCATGCTGCTCCATCAGGTCACTGATAATATTTTTGAGAGTAATCGGGTCGATAATCTCACTATTCAGTACAACACCTTCTGGCAGATTGGCAGATGCCATCTTGATAATCTCCAGTTCATTGCGCTTCTGTCTAGCAACAACCAGATAGACTGATTCGTCAGTGAAGTCAATGGCCATCAGATTGCCCTTGATTGGTTTACCAAACATAGTGTAAGGTGCATGCATTCTAGTAACCGGTTGGCTCACCGCACCACTGCCTTTCTTAGCAAAGAGCGAACGATTACCAGACTTAGCAGGCATATCATCACTGCCACTATTCTTAGAAAAGAGCGGTTTGTTGAGCTTGGTTAAGAAGCTCCCTTTTGCTGTTGACTTTTCCTCGTCGTCAAAGTCTTCTTGACGATCTGACTTGATCTGAACTCCTTGAATAGATAAGTGTTCTTTATGTTTCCCTTTTGATGAGAAGAGCGGTTTATTTAATTTTCCTAAAAATGAGCCTTTTTTCTCATTATCTTCTTCGTCCAGAGCTCTTCTGCGCCCCTTGGACGAAAACATATTTTTTGCCATAATCTCCTAATCTCCCTTATTTTTCCTAAAAACTATTTCCCTATTGGCTCGCCTTATACTTATCGCGGAAGTATTCAGCAAGTTTTTGTATATTGCTGTTATTCAGACTTTCAGTATAAACTGCAAACTCATTAATATAAGTATTGCCACCAAAGATAATCTGACCACTACTAATATTATGGGTTACCCCGCCTCTGTTTAGTGCAACAGTTTTATTATAGACTGATTGTCCATTGATAAAAATTTCAACACCTAAAGCGCCATTCTTCGCAGCACTGCGCACTTGTATAGAATTATCATTACTGTAGTCTAATTTAACATTTTGTATATATTCCTGACCACCGTTATTAGCTGTAGTTGTATCTACTGTTTTAATAGCAATTCTACCATCGTTTTCCAGATTAATCCCCCAAGTCAGAGTATTATCCAACTTATAAGTTAGAAGCGGTCCAGTCTGCTGACGATTCCCAATCAATACAGAAGTCGTATAGCCATTATTAAAATTATGATTACTAAACTGCATCGTACGACCGTCAAGTGCAATTAACTGCCGAGCTTGGTTAATTGCAGGCTCTTTGTAATTCAGAACAGGGATAGTCGCACCATAAGCAACATCATTAAAATAATCTCTTACTTCTGTATTTGTGTGCGGTTGGTTGTCAGTTGGTATAATCGCAGTAGAGTTTCTATTCTTTAGCAGAGCCAAGTCAGCATCCGTATGAAGCCGTACATTCTGTGTAACCGGCAGCCCCATAATCCAGATGCGATCAGCTTCCTGATAATTTCCTACCCGTCCATAAGAGTTAATGGCTCGAGCAGCAAAAGTCAGGTACTTCCCTCTCATATCATCTGTAATATGTATCCCGGTTTCTAACTTTGATAATTGTTTAAAATCTGTCGGCATTTCTGGAAAAAGCGTCTGAGATATAGTGCCGTCACCTTTTTGGCCTATCGTTCCCACT